>ENA-UOXV01000014-UOXV01000014.1-marine-metagenome-genome-assembly--contig:-NODE-14-length-182949-cov-22.724748_pt1 | contig 182949 bp, 159 predicted proteins | sample MGYA00238165_ERZ766961 | MGnify/ENA primary metagenome ERZ766961 (study PRJEB28924, sample SAMN03173240) | marine metagenome | biome: Marine; feature: Water; material: Subsurface seawater | place...
GCTATTATGTGGCAGAGGCATTGGGCATTTATGCCCGCGCCGGGCTGGATGTTTCATTGATGCCGGGCGGCCCCGATATTGAACCTGTCGCCGTACTGGCAGATGATCAGGCCGATATGATTGTTGAATGGATGCCTTCTGGCCTTGCTGCGCGGGCACGTGGCATCGACAATGTTCATGTAGCACAAATATTCCAACAATCAGGTTTGATGTTGGTCTGCGATAATCAAACGGGCATCCGCAGGCCGAGCGACTTGGCGGGAAAAACCGTGGGTGTCTGGCGGGGTACCGCGGCGGATCTTTTTGACGACTGGATTGCCAGTTTGGGCATGAGGATAGGGTCGAGCTCAGGGGATGTGCATGTGGTTAATCAAGGCACAGATGCTGAACTGCTGACCCGCGGCGCGGTCGATTGTATTTCGGCCATGTCTTACAACGAATATTGGACGTTGTTGGAAGGCGGCATTGCCCCGTCCCGGTTAACTATTTTTCATTATGCTGATTATGGGTTCTCACTACTCGAAGACGGTTTGTGGGTGCAGGGTGATTGTTTGTTGGATGCTGCGTGCAGTGACCGGACAGCGCTTTTCTTGGCCGCCGCACTGGAAGGGTGGCGATACGCCATGGATAACCCAGAGGAAGCGCTGGAAATGGTGCTGTCCAAAATGTACCCGGACCGCCAAGCCACGTCAGCAGAGCGGCGTCATCAAGCCAATCAGGTGCGAGAGGTCATCAAACTGTTGGGAGACAACCCAGCCGAGATGGCTCTGCTAGATGTGTCGGATTACACCGATACGGTTAACTTGTTACTGCAAGCTCAAATGGTAGAAGAGAGCATAAACACGCTGGGGATGAACAGTTGGACGCACAGTGTGTGGAGCAATGCCACTAACGAAGGCTCGCGTCTTTATTCCCGCAATACACAATTTGTATTCTCCAACGTAGTGGCCTCAAGGTGGTTTTATATTCTTGAAATACTGGGCGTTATCGCCTTTGGTATTGCCGGATTTTTGCGGGCCTATGAAATGCGCTTCGATGTCTGGGGTGCGCTAATCTGCACGTCACTCCCGGCCCATAAACTGGGCCTGATGTTCCCAGCGCAGTTGCAATCTATAGGGATCATCTGCCTCTTGGGTATTGGCGATGGCACACAGAGAGTGCAGGCCAACACTGATGACTAAGACAGTAATACGCACACATATCTTCACTACATTGACCACTTGCATCTCGCTAAAAACTTAAGATTGGAGGAGAACCTTAAATCCAAGCCACTGCAAAGTAAATTACAGAAACAATGGCTAACATTCTGGCACCTCCACGGCTCGGGCGAATTAACCAAGGGCTTTTAAGACGCAACGGGTAGGCATCATGCGGCTACGCTGTCAGAATCCCTCGATGAGCCCGTTCGGCCTAATCTGATTGCCCCTGACCGTAGCCCTCTGCTTTAGGTTGGTGCTGAGGTTAAGCCAAGGCAATAAATCCACGTAACTACTTGTTTTTATGAGTAAAATGGCGGAGAGGGAGGGATTCGAACCCTCGATACGTTGCCGTATACACACTTTCCAGGCGTGCGCCTTCGACCACTCGGCCACCTCTCCCGCTGGGAGCAGCATGCTAACAAAAGCGTGCTAGTGACTCCAGAAATTTTTCAGTGGCCGCGCCGACAAGTATCCTTTTATGGAACACGTAAGCGAGGTGCTCAAGGCCTGTCGGAAAACGAATTGCCGATGACGACAACGTGTCTTGACAACAGGGATAAGCATTCAGATCCAATAGCAACTACCGTGGGCACAAGGGTGCTGGCATGCGCTGAAGCGGCTATGCTTAACGCCAGAGCATCAGGGCACTCGAGGACCGGAGCGTGCGCTTAAGCAATGCTTCGAGCTCATCTATATCGATAGGCTTGGTCAGATAGTCATCCATCCCTTGTTCGACATAGCGCTCCCGATCACCGGCCATCGCGTGGGCAGACAAACCAACGATGATGCACTCAGGGTTCACGCCATCGGATTTCTGCGCAGCACGCAGTTTTCTTGTGGCCTCGACCCCGTCCATTATCGGCATTTGAATATCCATCAGCACGAGGTCAAAGGCTTCCTGTCCGAAAGAGGCGACCGCTTCTTTGCCATTACCAACAACCACCGGTGATAGGCCAAAGACGGCTAATAGCTCTTTTATAATAAACTGGTTTACATCGGAATCCTCCGCGACTAAGACCCTAGCATCCCAACGCGGCGACTGGTCCTGATTAGCAGCATTGCTACCACCTTGTTCTGATTCGTCAGTCCCCTCATTGCTATCCCCAAGGGCAATAGCTCTGGCAAAGGGATTACTTGACGGAAGTTCGGCAGTGCCGGGGATAAGCGATAAAAAGGGATTTAATACATCCGTTACCAACGGTAAATCGAACCAGAACGTAGACCCCACATTAGCCGTGCTTTGGAAAGCTATTTTCCCACCCATTAACGTGACAAGTTGCTTGCAAATAGCCAGCCCCAAACCGGTACCACCAAATTGTCGGGTGGAGGTACTATCAGCTTGAAAGAACTCAGAAAAAACAATTTTCTGATTGTCTTCGTCGATACCAATGCCCGTATCGGTCACTGAAAAACGAATGCGCTGCTGTAGCTCACCGCCCACCAAACTCACCGTGACTGCAATTTTTCCTTGCTCGGTAAATTTCAATGAATTACCAACAAGGTTTAGCAATACCTGCCTCACTCTGCCGCTATCACCGGTCAACATTCTCGGCAGCTTGTTGTCGATATCGAGATTAAACGAAAGGCCTTTGGCAAGCGCTGGCGCGTCAAAGAATTCTCGCACTGAAAAAAGGGTTTCGCGCAACGTATAGGGCGCATTTTTTACTTCTAATCGCCCTGCCTCGATCTTAGTGAAATCCAAGATATCATCAATGAGCATCAGCAGTGAGCGACCCGATTTTTCGATCGTATCGAAGTAAAGCTGCTGCTGTGAGGTTAACTCCGTTCGCTTCAGTAATGACGTCATACCAATGACCCCATTCATCGGGGTGCGTATTTCGTGAGACATGTTGGCAAGAAAAGAGGACTTTGATCGAGCCGCATCTTCAGCTTGATCTCTGGCGACTTCTAGATCACTGATGGCTTCTTGTAGACGTTTCTCCCGATCATCAATTTGAGCTAGCATTTGATTGAAGCTGTCGGCAAGCACACCTACTTCATTATCTTCTTTATGGTCAAATCGCTGACTATAATCTTCGGTTGCCGACACCTGCATCATCAAATTAGACAAGCCGCCCAAGGGGCCTACCACGCGAGAATTCAACCTCTCCGCTAGAAAATAAGCGGCAGCCGTACCCAGCAGCCAAATCAGGAGGCTTAAGAACAGGCTGGTGGCAATTTGAGCAAAAACATCCCAGGTATTAATCCACAGTGTAATAGAGCCTAATTCAATACCGTCTAACCAGATTGGCTCAGTAACCGCTTGGACATGGAAATGCTGACGCAGCTCAGCCTGTGGATCGCTGCGATGGAGCAATCGTATATCTCCGTCTTCATCAACTCTAAACTCTGCAAACAACGATCCATCGGGCTGCTCAATGGCGCCCAATAACACCAGCGGTGATCGCGCAAGGGTTGCCAATGTCTCGGTCGCCGCAGCGGGGTCTTGAAAAACAATAGCGGCTGCCGCGTTGTCGCCCACTAGTCTGGCTAATACCGCGCTCTGATCAGTCACTTTGTGGAGATTACTTTGCAGGCTTACCGCAAGCTGGGCGAACAACACCAGGGCAATAACCACGGCGGTAACGCCCGCGGCTATCGCGGAGATCTGTTGGCGAATACCCCGCACCGCCCTATTCATTGCGAGCTCCAGACGTGCGAACGATTCTGGCCAAACGCAGTAATTTGCTGCTGATACTAAACCCCGCCGCCTCTGCGTGGTCGCGATTAATAATCAAGGTGACTCGAGAGGAGCGCCGGGCCAACTCGATCATGCCACCCCTCTCTGCAAAACCTTGCTGATCACCGATAGTCAGAACAGGACCGAGCGATCGATTTGTTTGCAGCCTTATCAAATCGTCCACGTCCTCAAGGAGCCATATGTTACAGGTTGCCAACGCTGACCGATCCTCACCCGACACAACGCTGAGGGTCACTTTTAGTCCTGGCTTTGTCGCCAAGACCTCTTCCAAGACTTCAGAAAGCGTCGATGTTTGTGTCGCACAAATGCGCTCGGCCTGATGGCCGTCAGGCCAAGAAATAAAGCTAAATAAGTGGGTAATAAATAAGGCTTTGACCCGGCTGTCTTCACGTTCCTGCTCAACATCAAGACTGTAGACATCAACGGGTGTCACCCATAAGGTGGCCGCCAAGCTCAACCAGGCAACGGCGAATACGCCCCGAGATTTCACTGGCGTGCCATTCTATCGGGGGGTGCAGCGAAGGGTTGCCGCGAGCGCCAGGGTGTAATATCGATGCCCCCACGACGCTGATAATAGGCGACGACGGTGAGTTGCTCTGCAGCAGTTACCGCCAATAAGTCAGTATAGATGCGCTCCACGCACTGCTCATGGTATTCCTGGTGCTGACGGAAAGAGTTGATGTATGCCGATAACGATGGTCGATCGAGCTTCTGCCCCTGATACTCGAGTACCAGCGTTGCCCAATCGGGTTGGCCCGTAACGGGACATAAGGAGCGAAGATGATGACTGATAAGCTTCTCAGCGTCGATGATGGACTCAGTCTTCAGTAGCATCTGTCGGTCGGTGGCTGTGGGCTTTGCGTGCGCTGGGAAGTCATCCACATCAAACCCAGTGGGCTCGCGGGTGATCTGCTTGAGATCCGTGGGCTTAATAAAACGCAATGCCACGGGCATGCCAACTAGCGCACTCAGGTCGTCAATAATGCACTTTGCTGCGTCTTCTGAACATTCAAACACGTGAAAGTTAAGCGAGTTTAAATACAGCTTCAACGACTTTGACTCGACCGTTGCCCGCGACTGGCAGGGAATAGTCAAGGTGCCGGTGAATGAGACGGGCATGTCATTCGCGTTAAGCCAAGATAACTCGTAGAGATGCCACACATCACTGCCGTAAATTGTCGTTGCATCATCCCAGCCAAGCCCATCTCTACCCTCAGCGCGGGGTATGGCCTGAAGAATCGCTGGCGCATAGGTTAACGGGGCAGCGATAGATCGTCCGAGAACTTGTGCCATATCAGCTACGCAGCCGCTTACCTGTGCGCAGCAAATACATGCAGTACCAATAGGCAATCACGGCAAACCCCCCAATCATTGCAAACGAGAAGCCTATATTGACATCGCTCACCCCTAAAACACCATAGCGGAAGGCATTAACAACATAAACCAGCGGGTTCGCTCGAGACACGTTTGCCCAAAATTCAGGCAGTAAATCCAATGAGTAAAACACACCGCCTAAATAAGTGAGCGGCGTTAGGACAAAGGTGGGAACAATACTGATGTCATCGAAACTATTGGCAAATACGGCGTTGATGAAGCCACACAGGGCAAACAATATCGACGTCAACGTTACGACAGCCACTACAATACCCAGATGATAAATGTCTAGAGAGGTAAACAGCAGTGACACGGTCGTGACGATAATCGCGACCAGTAGGCCTCGGGATACCCCGCCCATAATATAGCCCCAGAGAATGATGTAGTTAGGCACAGGCGAGACCAGTAGCTCCTCGACACTATTGCTGAATTTAGCGCCAAAAAAAGATGATACGACGTTGGAGTAAGAGTTGGTAACAATGGCCATCATGATCAGCCCTGGGACAACAAACTCCATATAGCTTCGCCCACCCATTTCACCGATACGCGATCCAATTAAATTGCCAAAGATTACGTAATACAGTGACATAGTGATGGCACTAGGCAGTAAAGTTTGTGTCCAGATGCGTAGGTAACGTCGGATCTCCTTGCTCACCAAGGTGGTAAAGGCGATATATTGCTCGTAGGCATTCATGCTTGCCGCTCCAAAACGCTGACAAACATTTGCTCAAGTCGATTAGCCTGATTGCGCATGCTCAGCACTTTAATTCCCTGCTGCTTTAATCCCTCGAAGGCCTGGACGAGGTCTTGGCCCTTTTCAATGTGAACCTCAATGGTGTGCTCGTCGACTTTCGCGACGTGAAAGCCTTCAACGGTAATGGTACCCGGCAGGGGAACTTGGCAGTCGAGTAAAAAAGACTCTTTATTGAGATCTCTCAAGAGCTCTCGAATTGAGGTGTTAGCGACAATTTCGCCGTGGTTTATAATCGCCATATTGCGGCACAGGGCCTCGGCTTCCTCCAAATAATGCGTGGTCAAAATAATTGTCGTTCCCGCCGCATTGATCTCGCGTAGAAAATCATACATGGAGCGACGCATTTCAATATCGACACCCGCGGTGGGCTCATCGAGAATCAACAGTTTCGGGGCATGGATGAGTGCCCGAGCAATCATGAGCCGGCGTTTCATGCCCCCCGATAACATCCTGGCTGGCGTGCTACTTTTTTCTGCCAGGCCAAGCTGACCTAAAAAGTGTTTTGTGCGCTCTCGGGCAATACTCAACGGAATACCGTAAAATCCGGCCTGTTGAACCAATATATCTTCGGGCTTTTCAAAAACATTGAAATTAAATTCCTGGGGCACAATGCCCAGATACTTTTTCGCGCCGGGGAAATCCTCGTCAATATCGACCCCATGCACCAACACCTTTCCGGCCGATTTCGCCACCAATGACGAAATAACGCCGATGGTTGTCGACTTACCCGCGCCGTTGGGTCCGAGGAGCGCAAAAAACTCCCCTTGAGCGACTTCTAGGTTTAACCCTTTGAGGGCTCGAAAGCCGTTGTCATAGGTCTTCTCCAGGCCGGTAATACTGAGCGCTGGTATCATACTGGTTCCTCAAATAGATAACGGGCTTACGGACCGGGTTGCATCACTGTTCGGCGGCAACGCCGACCTTGCACCCCTGTCGCCACAGTGGCCGGCCAGTTTACCGAATCTAGCGCGGTACAGCGAGGAATCAATCCGATTGGGAAATTGGGGTTGACGGCACTGCGTCTCGAACATATCATGCGCGCCTCTCTTCAAAGAGAGGCCGCGTCCCCTTCGTCTAGTGGCCTAGGACACCGCCCTTTCACGGCGGTAACAGGGGTTCGAACCCCCTAGGGGACGCCATTTAAGCGGGTGTAGCTCAGTTGGTAGAGCGCGACCTTGCCAAGGTCGAGGTCACGAGTTCGAACCTCGTTACCCGCTCCAACCCCCTTCCGCAGAGGGCTGGTGAACAACAGATGGCGTGGAGCACTGCCACAAGACGCAGTGTGCCGCGCCGCTCAATGCCCGGGGCATGGACGTCCCCAGACGCGGTTGCCCCACACCCCTGCCCTCCTTGCCTTAGGTCTTGCCCCTCGGTCTACTCACTGGCGCCCTTGTCGAGCGCAATGGACAAACTATTGATGCAATAACGGCGTCCGGTTTCGGTGGGCCCGTCGGGAAAAATGTGGCCTAAATGCCCGCCGCAGCGCCTACAGGTGACCTCGGTCCGTATCATCCCGTGACTGGTATCGCGGATTTCGGTAACCACTTCTTCTTCCACGGGCCTATCAAAACTCGGCCAACCGCAGCCGGCATCAAATTTTTTGTCGGACTCAAACAAGGGTTCACCACACCCCCGGCAGCGATAGATACCCGCGTCGTCACAGTTCCAGTATTCGCCAGTAAATGCTCGCTCTGTACCCTTCTCCCGTAATACGTGAAACTCGTCTTTAGTCAGTTTCTCTTGCCAATACGCATCGTCATATCTATCTGCTGACATCAGTCAATTTCTCCTGTGGGTTTCATCACTTTCGGGTACATGCCAAGGGCAGTGCACAGGGGTATTATAGAGCGCTGTTCGGATGACAACACTACTTCTGACCCCGCTAATTCATCAGGCAATCGATAATGGCGCCTAAGCGCATCAAAGGTGGCTGCATCTACCTGAGGTCGTGCTGCGAGCCTCAATCCTTGATCGGACGCCGCAATGCCTTTATTAGCCTGCAGTACCTCATGGAGCCATCCTTGAGCGTCGATACGCGCAGATCCCACTGCTTGCCTAGCGGTTTGGGTTGCCCCCCGCTCCGGCAGCGTGTCTAGGGGCAACGCCTCGCCGAGCGCCTTAACGAGATAATCAGTCGCCTGAGATTTCGCCTGCAGTGAATAGCCAGCGATGTGCGGTGTCGCTAACTGCACTCTCTCGATTAACCCAGCATCAATAACGGGCTCTTCCGGCCAAGTATCTAGCGCGAGCTGCCAACCACTATCCAAGAGCATTCCACACGCATCGTTTCCCAGTAACCGTCCACGACCGGCATTGATCAGTAAACCTGACTGTCGTCGTAGCGTTGGCACTAGGTTGGCTAACAGGTCACGGCTGGGCCAGGGGGGGCGGTCATGGAGCGCTGCATGCAGAGTGATTATCTGACAGCAGCACATATCCTCAAGGCGCTGCGCGCGAATGCCCTCGGGGACATCAACCCAAGGGTCAAACACCAGCACCTTTGCTCCCAAAGCCAATAATTTGTGACTGATGGCTTTGCCGACATGGCCATAACCGACAACACCCACCGGCGCACCACTGAGCAACTCGCCGATGCGGCCCGCATGGCCAATCGCCGCCAAGACATACTCAGCCACGGCGTTAGCATTGACACCGGGTGCCGAACAAAACGGGATACCCAAAGCGGCTAAATCCCTTGTGCAAATGTGGTCGACGCCAGCCGTGGCTGAACCGACAAACTTGACCGCTGAAGCCCCTAACAGATCTGCATTAACGCGGGTCACCGAGCGGACGAGGAGCACGTCGGCATCTCTGACATCATCGGCGTCAATTTCTCGTCCGGGCTTACACAAAAGTGAAGCGTCGAGCGCCCGAAGCAGCGGGGTGATAGCGAGATTCTCATCGCAGACAATACGCAGCTTCATAAAACGCTAATCCTCTCTGCGCAAGCGTTGTAACAGATGAGTAAACCGACGGGCACGTTCAGGCAGGCCATGACGCCGGTAAGCCCAGTACGCCGCCTCTAAGCGCGATTGGAAGTCCTCTAATGACTGCTGAGGAAGGGTCAGATTGAGATTATCAATGCTGGCCGCGAACGGCACCCCTAACGCCTCACAAAACGTTTTTTCTAAGGCCTGTGGTTTGGCCTCCACCGCGAAAAATGCGGCCTGCTCCGACAGACTCCGATTGTCAGGGCTATACCAATAGCCATAGTCGGCTAACCGGCGCCGGTGACAACCGGCGATGCACCAATGGGCGACCTCGTGTAGTGCACTACGCAGATAATCGGCACGAAAACACACTCGCGCCGCCCCGTGCCGCCCATCAGCCGGCACATAATAAGGCTCTACTGCCCCCCCTTGGAGCCGTGTATTGTGACTATAAAAACAGCGGTTAAAGGCAGCAACGATCCGATTGACATCCACCTGCTGCCGATACCCCATCAAATCGATGCCGCTTAGCACTGCTTTTCAATCAAATAAATAAACTGCCCGCCCTCTCGGTCCGCCTGTAATAATCGATGGCCCAAGAACCGACAAAAGTTACCCACATCGCGCTCGGTGGAGGGATCGGTGGCCCTTAGGCGAACGCATTGTCCGGCACTAAGTTGGCGGATGGCGGCGTGCAGGAGCATCACAGGTTCAGGGCACGTCAAGCCCGTGGCATCAATGTCCTGGGCAGTCACCGCTTCAATAGACATACCGCGTCACTATTAGTCACCGGTAGGCTTCACAAAACGCAGTGTCATACGGTCACTTTCACCGATGCTCAGATACTGATCGCGGTTCTTGTCTCCCTCACGCAAAACTGGCGGCAGTGTCCACACACCACCCTCGTAGTCTTTTGTGTCCCGGGGGTTAGCGTTAATGTCACTTTTCGCATCTAGCTCAAAGCCCGCCAGTTCAGCAAATTCAATGACCTGCTGCTCCGTGACATAGGCGGTGCGCTTCATGTCATCGATAGATGTGCCAGGTCGACCACGATGTTGGACAATACCGAACACGCCGCCGGGCTTGAGTGCGTCGTATACCGCCGCAAAAAACAGTTCCACCTGATTCATTCGCATCCACGAATGCACGTTACGGAACGCGACCGCTAAATCTACCGACTCAGGTTGCGCGGCCATCATCGCCTTGGGGGGCTGTAGCTCAGTGATCACCACCTCTCCAAAGACGCCATCCATAGTCCCCATTTTTTCGAGGTACGCGCCGAGGGAGCGCCGAGAGTAACTGCCGCCGTTCGCCGCGTAATGCGCCGCAATCAATGTGCCTTGACCGCGCATGAGCGGCGCCAAAACTTCGGTATACCAGCCGCCGCCCGGTGAGACTTCCAATACCGTAGTGTTCGGTTGAATACCAAAGAATTCCAAGGTTTCTTGGGGGTGTCGGGCTGAATTGCGCGCCGCATTGCCCTCGGCCCGGTGTTCGCCTGTCAGCGCTTCGGCCCAGTTAAAATCCGCGTTTGCTAGCGGAGCGACCAGCACTGCCAGTGTAAACATTACGCTCGTTTTTAGTGTCATACCGTGTTCTCCAAGGTGGGTAAATGGCTGTTGCTACGTAGCGCTACTATACCGCCCCTGCACCGGTTTAGGCGAGTGCTGTCCGCAGTCACGTCATCAGTCGCTGGCGGAGCGATAATGGGAACCGGCGCGCGCCTGATTAAGACTTTTTTTGTCGCCTGCGTCCCAAAAGAACGCCCGGAATCGCAGCACACACAATCACGACAAACGTTCCCAGAACTACCCATCCCAGTGCGGTCACTAAGTTGCGGGGCGGTACTCCCACCAGCTGGACGGCTCCCCAAAACAGCGCACCGCAGGCAAGAACTCCGAGGAAGGTTGTGCGTAATTTCCTTCGGGATCGTCGATTCATTGGGGAATCTCTCCTCGAATGATCGGGGTGGGAGAGACAACATCGGCATTTTGTCCCCGGTGACGCAAGGCGTGATCAATGAGTACCAGCGCGAGCATTGCCTCAGCGATAGGGACTGCACGAATACCGACACAGGGATCGTGACGCCCGGTGGTAATCACCTCGACACTGTCACCCGCGACGTCAATACTTTGGCCTGGGAGTCGCAGACTCGAGGTGGGCTTAAGGGCTATATTTACCGCGATGTGCTGACCGCTAGAAATACCCCCTAAAACGCCGCCGGCGTTGTTGCTCATAAAGCCCTCTGGGGTCATTTCGTCACGGTGCTCAGAGCCGTACTGCTCGACGGCAGCAAAGCCTGCGCCCACCTCGACACCCTTGACAGCATTAATACTCATCATGGCATGGGCAATATCTGCATCTAGTCTATCAAATATAGGTTCGCCCCAACCCGGAGGCACACCCTCGGCGACAATGCGTAGTCGAGCGCCAATCGAATCCCCTTTTTTGCTGAGTGCCTGCATGAACGACTCCAAGTCTGGAACCAGATCAACATCTGCACAGAAAAAAGGATTGTTTTCCACCTCGGTCCAATCATGCTTGCTTGCCTTAAGGGGCCCCAATTGAGCTAAGTGGCCGCGAATGGTGATGCCCCATTTCTCTGCCAGCCATTTCTTAGCGACTGCTCCTGCCGCGACACGCATTGCGGTTTCTCGCGCTGAAGACCGACCCCCGCCCCGGTAATCGCGCACGCCGTATTTTTGGGCATAGGTATAATCGGCGTGCGCAGGGCGGAATTGGTCCTTAATGGGCCCGTAGTCTTTGGCGCGTTGATCGGTGTTTCGAATCAACAGCCCAATGGGTGTGCCCGTCGTTGCTCCCTCGAAAGTCCCCGATAGGATTTCCACCTCATCAGCTTCTTTACGCTGGGTTGTATATCGCGACTGACCGGGTTTGCGTCGGTCAAGGTCGTGCTGTAAGTCCGCCGCCGACAGGAGCAGGCCCGGCGGACAACCGTCAATGATAGCGCCCAAACCGCTACCATGACTTTCACCAAATGTTGTGACTGTAAAAAGTTTACCAAAGGTATTTCCGGACATGTGCTGACGTCTCCCCGTGCGATACGGTTATTTATACGACTGTGCTCGTTTCGCTAAACAGTGTCATTAAATCTGCTTTACTCAGCACGCAGACCCCGTGCCCACCACACTCTAGCGCAAGCCAAGTAAAGGGGAATCGCGGATAGTGCTGTTCTAGAGCAACCCACGCGTTACCCACTTCCAAAAACAATAGCCCATCGGTGTTCAATACGTGACAAGCTTGCTGCATTAGCTGGTGGACAAGATCCAGTCCATCAAGCCCCGCCTCGAGTGCTAAGACCGGCTCATAGGCATATTCGGCCGGTAAATTAGACAGTTCCTCGACGTCCACATAGGGCGGGTTGGCGATGATAATGTCAATACTACTCGGCGCCAGTGGCCGGAGTAAATCGGCTTGCTGACAGTGGGCATTGGTTAGCTGATGGAGCGCTCTATTTTCAGCGGCCAGGTCGAGTGCCAACGGATCGATATCGAGCAATAATACCTGACTCTCTGGGAAAGCCCAGGCGGCCAGTAGGCCCAGGCTGCCTCCGCCACAGCACAGGTCAACGATAACGCGGGGATCATCACCCTGCCACCAAGGCGTAAACCCCGACTCAATGACGGACATTAAGGGCGATCGCGGGATCAGGGCGCGGTTATCTACCTTGAAAGCCAGTGGGCCGAGCCAGCCTTGCCCCAGAATGTAAGCGGTCGGTTCACGCCTCGTTGTCCGGCGCGTGATGAACTGTTGTAAGCGTGACCACGCATCTTGGGGGTACGTTTCATCGAGTATGTCGACCTCGGTAGCCATAGCTAGGCCTGCGGCAGACAGTACCAGAGCGACAGCCTCATCATGGGGGGACTCATACCCATGACCACAAAAAATGTCGGCCTGAATTAACTGCGCCTCGGTCGTCCTCAAAATTTCTCGAAAGTCGTTCACGGTAATACTCTCGTGATAAAAACCCATGGTAACATTGCGACGGATACGGGGGGTATGTATGGAACAGCAATGGCGCGAAATCATCGAATCGGTGGGCGAGAATCCGCAGCGACCTGGGCTCTTGGATACCCCGAAACGCGCATCAAAAGCGTTTCAATTTTTAACCCGAGGCTACCAACAGGATCTCACCGAGGTGGTGAACAACGCCCTATTCCCCTCTGACTCCAGCGAAATGGTGTTGGTACAAGACATAGAACTCTATTCCCTCTGTGAGCACCACTTGCTGCCCTTTATTGGCCGTTGCCATGTTGCCTACGTACCGCAAGGCAAGGTGTTGGGCTTATCAAAAGTCGCTCGCGTAGTCGATATGTTTGCCCGTCGTCTGCAAATTCAGGAGCAGTTAACGACGCAGATTGCCGAGAGCATTATGGCGGTAACGAACGCATTGGGGGTCGGCGTCATTATTGAGGCTCAGCACATGTGCATGATGATGCGCGGGGTAGAAAAGCAGAATTCAGCGACGAAAACATCGGCGATGCTGGGCTCCTTCCGCTCGGATGCGCGTACCCGAGATGAATTCCTTGCCCTACTGAGGATGTCTCCCCGCTAATCGGGACTGATAATGTCTAGATGCAGATACTGCCTGTCGGCACTGCGGGCGGTGCCGAAGAGGGTAATCCATTCCCCTGATGCCAATCTAAATACCTGATACCGCATGAATTCATCCCGGCCGTACAGCAGCCGCTCGCCATAAACCTGACTAGCCCACTCTGACGCGTTACCACAACGTCTGCCAGCACACAGCCAAAGCGCTTCGGATTGACTGGCCAAGGCTTTACTGAATGCTTCAAATAGCGTGACCACCGCCTCGCCGTGGACAGACCACGTCGTCCGATCAACGTGTCCTTGAATGGCTTCAAATGCTTCCGGGCGCCAAATCCCTTGCTTCTTTTTCATGGCGCCCAGGGGAATCAGGAACGGTTGAGCACGTATGACGCTTGCCGACACCTCTGTGGTCGCCCAGTGATTACTAATGCTGGCCTTGGTCTCACCCGCGACGGTCGTTGGTTCCGAAGGCGACGTTGACGCCATGGCCACTCCAGCCAGTAGGCTCATGGCCAATAACACAACGGCGATGCCCAAGTACTGTATCCTCCGACAAACCGTGCTGGTAGTGTTCCGCGTATTATTCATCGACCATCCTGTCGTTGTTGCTGTGTGGTGAGAAACGCTAGCACCGCCGACGCCACACCGTCGACCGACGCTTCTTCCATGTGCAGGTGGTGAGAACCCTCAATCACGATGCTTTGATAATCGAATAAGTATTCGGACATCTGTTCGAGCAATGTTTCCGCACTGGCTACTTGGGTGAGTAAACCGTCTTTGGCGATAATACTCAACACAGATGGGGTAAGTTGTTCATATAGTTGTCTGCGTTGCACTGCATTGAGGTATACCGCGGAGGTGGCGAACAATCTTGGATCGCTGCGCAAACGAAAACCTTCGGGCACAATTTCCAAGGCCCGGGGGGCTAACTGTTGCGCGCTGTCACGGCTGAAGCCGTACTGCTCTCTGCGCTCGGAAAATTCGTCAATACTCTTGAAAATGCGCGTACTTCTCGACAAATATTTACGCCGTTCACTGACGAAGCGCTCGAGTTGATGCGCACCGTTTTTGTCGTCACCGAAAGCCGGTAAAAAGCCGTCGATGAGCACCAGTTTATTGCAGCGATCTGCCAGTGCTGCCGCTAACAATGTCGCGACCGAAGCCCCTCGACTATGTCCCAATAGAGTGATCTGCTCACCGCCCAGCGCATTAACAATATCGACCAGTTGCGGCAGGTCATCCCAAATGTGATAAGTACTGTCCAGAGAGCGATGGGCGCTATGACCATGACCGGAGAGGTCGACTGCAACAACACGGTAGCCCGCTAACAGTGGGCCAAGCCGCGAAAATGACAGGGCATTATCAAGCCAGCCATGCAGCGCTAAAATAACGGGCTGACCCACCTCGCCCCAGCTTAGCGCCGCATATTCCAGACCCGATGTTTGAAACACCAGTTCTCTCGCCTGTTCAGCCATCAGAAAATGCTGGCTCTGGACAGCAAGAGCGAACCGCCTCCCCGAGTGGCAGCACGCAATTCAACCGTTGCCCAACCCCCGGGCTGCAGCCAGTCCAAGGTGGGCTCGTCAAGCCAGTAGTTAAGTAGATCGGACACGAAAGGCTGATGACTCACCAATACCTGATGCGCAGCAGCATTATTTAGCCATAGACTTGGCTCATTAATAGAAGTCCCCGGGGCTAGCGCGGCGCAGAGGTTTGCGACACACTGCCAATGGGCGCACAAAATAGCTGCGCTTTGTCGTGTGCGCAGCAAGGGACTCACCCGACACACGTCAGCTGCTGGTAACGCCGATTGCAGCAGCTGCTGACTGAAATCAATCGCCGCTGAAGCCAGCGTCACCTCGCCATTGGCCGTTAACGGTCGGTCTTCGTCTCGAGGTGCCTTAGCCGCTTCACCATGGCGCCACAGCGTGACGAGCATGCCTAGGTATGGCTCATATCAAGCAACAGTTTATTTAGCCGTGACACATAGGCTGCGGGGTCCTCGAGCGTGGAGCCCTCAGCCAGAGTTGCCTGATCCATGAGAATATGCGCTAGATCATTAAATCGGTCTTCGTCGGACTCGGCGTCGAGGCGCTCAATCAGCGGGTGACTGGGGTTAATTTCCAATGTCGGCTGCGTATCGGGTACCGGTTGACCTGCCGCCTCCAAGATACGCCGCATTTGCGCACCCATCTCGTGCTCGCCCACCACAAGGCAAGCGGGAGAATCAGTGAGTCTCACCGTCGGTCGTACATCGGCCACTTGCTCGCCGAGGGCCTCTTTCATGCGCTCTACTAACGATTCACAGGACTTCTTGGCCTCCTCAAGGGCCTCCTTTTCTTCTTCATTATCTGCATCAAGATCGAGATCACCCCTGGCGACATCTCTAAAAGATTTGCCGTCAAAATCCATCAAATGGCTCATTAACCACTCATCTACGCGATCAGATAACAGCAGCACCTCTATCCCTTTTTTTCTAAAGACCTCTAAGTGCGGGCTGTTTTTTGCAGTATTGTGAGTCTCTCCCGCCACATACCAAATAGCCTCTTGTCCCTCTGGCATACGCTCAATATAGTCGGCCAGGGCTACCGTTTGCTCAGGAGCATTGCTGTGAGAAGTGGAGAAACGCAGTAATTTGGCAATTTTTTCGCGATTAGCATAATCCTCCGCCGGGCCTTCTTTGAGCACCTGACCAAATGCATCCCAGAAGCGTTGGTATTGAGCAGAATCTTTATTTGCCATTTTCTGTAACATGTCGAGAACACGTTTACTCAAGGCGCTCTTCATGGACTCAACATTGGCGTTCTGCTGCAGAATTTCTCGCGACACGTTTAGCGGCAAGTCACTAGAATCGAGCACACCTTTAACGAAGCGCAGGTACAGAGGGAGGAATTGCTCGGCATCATCCATGATAAATGTGCGCTGCACGTAGAGCTTCAGCCCACGTGATGCTTCTCGATTCCACAAGTCAAAGGGTGGCTTGCTGGGCAGGTAGAGCAGTGAGGTGTACTCTAACTTTCCCTCGACACGATTGTGGCTCCAGGTCATTGGCTCGTCGAAGTCATGGGCTATATGACTGTAAAATGCCTTGTATTCCTCATCACTAATATCTGACCGGCTGCGTGTCCACAGTGCCTTTGCCTCGTTGACGGCCTCCCATGTGAGTTCCTCAACTTGCTCTTCCTGACTGTCGCCATCCTCGCTTGGTGTTGGCGCTGCCACCATCATGACAGGCACTGAAATATGATCAGAGTACTTTTTGATGACACTGCGTACACGCCAATCGTCGGCAAACTCCCGAGCATCTTCTTTCAGGTGAAGCACCACCGTGGTGCCTGAACACTCTCTCTCTGCAGGGGCAATAGAAAATTCAGCCTCGCCCTCAGATTCCCAGTGTGTTGCCTCAGTGGTACCCGCCTTCCGTGTAGTCACCTCCACTCGGTCAGCGACAATAAAGGAGGAGTAAAATCCCACGCCAAATTGGCCAATAAGCTGGCTATCTTTTTTGTCGTCGCCGCTGAGTTGCTCGAGAAACGCCGCCGTCCCTGACTTTGCTATAGTGCCCAGATGCTCGATCACTTCATCACGAGTCATGCCAATACCATTATCTGAGATGGTCACTGTTTTGGCCTCAGTATCGACGGTCACATGAATTTGATATTCGCCCACACCTTGCGAGAGATTAGCGTCCGCCACGGCGGCGAATCGATGTTTATCAATCGCATCTGAAGCGTTGGAGATCAGCTCTCTTAGAAATATCTCTCTATTGGAATAGAGCGAATGGATCATTAAGTGAAGCAGCTTTTTAGCTTCGGTCTGAAACCCAAGAGTTTCTTTTTCTGCGCTTGTCATATTACTTACCTTTACTCTCCCGTTATGGGCAACGATATGGGGCTCCAACCATCAATATTCAAGGGGTCTGGCAGCCTATGAAACCGAATGCTTGGGGGAAAAAACCGTCACTAGCGGGTCCGTCTGTGGCTCAGTCAGTTACCAGCCGGTGACGTCCGCTAAGGCTTTGCCGATATCGGCGAGCGAACGTACCGTTTTAACGCCCGCATCTTCCAGTGCCGCAAACTTCTCATCAGCGGTCCCCTTGCCACCGGAAATAATGGCGCCCGCGTGCCCCATTCGTTTGCCTTTCGGGGCGGTGACACCAGCGATGTATGACACCACAGGTTTACTGACATTAGCTTTGATGAACGCCGCCGCCTCCTCTTCAGCTGACCCGCCTATCTCGCCAATCATGACGATTGCTTCGGTTTGCGAATCAGCTTGGAACAGGGCCAAAATATCAATAAAGTGTGAGCCCGGAATGGGGTCACCGCCAATGCCCACACAGGTACTTTGTCCATAGCCCGCATCGGTGGTTTGCTTCACCGCTTCATAGGTCAGCGTCCCTGAGCGAGAGACAATGCCCACTTTGCCGGGTAAATGAATATGACCCGGCATGATACCAATCTTACATTCCCCAGGCGTAATAACGCCCGGACAATTGGGTCCAATGAGACGCACGCCCAGCTCGTCACATTTTACCTTTGCATCCAGCATATCCAACGTCGGAATTCCCTCGGTAATACAGACGATGAGCTTAATACCACCGTTGGCGGCTTCAAGAATAGAGTCCTTGCAAAAGGGCGCGGGCACATAAATCACCGACGCATCGGCCCCAGTGGCCGCCACGGCCTCGGAGACCGTGTTAAACACCCCGAGTCCCAGATGCATCTGGCCACCCTTGCCGGGTGTCACACCGGCAACCATCTGGGTTCCATACGCCAGCGCTTGCTCTGAATGAAATGTCCCCTGAGCGCCAGTAAAGCCCTGACAGATCACCTTGGTCGCTTTATTGATGAGAATACTCATTGGGCACCTCCAGCAGCCGCAACCACTTGTTGAGCGGCATCGGTCAAACTACTCGCGGCTATGATATTGAGGCCACTGTCAGCCAGTGCTTGTTGCCCAATGTCGGCGTTATTACCCTCAAGGCGAACAACAACAGGGACCGTGACGCCGACCTCCTCAACTGCGCCAATCACGCCCTCGGCGATCAGGTCACAGCGCACAATGCCGCCGAAGATGTTGATAAAGACAGCGTTGACGTTATCGTCAGATAGGATAATTTTAAACGCCTCGGTAACCCGCTCCTTCGTGGCACCGCCGCCGACATCCAAGAAATTAGCCGGAGAACCCCCGTGTAGCTTGACAATATCCATGGTGCCCATAGCGAGGCCAGCTCCATTGACCATACAGCCAATATTACCGTCGAGGGCCACATAATTGAGCTCCCATTGAGCGGCATGGGCCTCTCGCTCGTCTTCCTGGGACGGGTCACGCATAGCCTCGAGGTCAGCGTGACGATACAGCGCGTTTGAATCCACCACCACCTTGGCGTCTAAGCAGTGCAGGTTGCCCTCAGCGGTTATGACCAGCGGATTGACCTCAATGAGAGCCAAATCTTTTTCTTTAAAAAGCCTAGCTAAACCCATGAAAATACTGACAAACTGCTTTATTTGAATGCCTTTAAGGCCCAGTGAAAAGGCCAGCTCGCGGCCTTGGTAAGGCTGCGGCCCTACCAACGGATCTATGGCTGCCTTGAGTATTTTTTCGGGAGTTTCCTCGGCCACTTTTTCTATTTCGACCCCACCCTCAGTAGACGCCATAAATACAATGCGCTGCGTGGCACGATCGAGGACCGCGCCGAGATACAGTTCATCGGCAATATCCGTGCAGGCTTCCACTAAGATTTTGGTCACTGGCTGACCCTTTTCATCGGTCTGGTAAGTCACCAAGTGCTTACCCAACCATCCTTGGGCGAAGTCATGTATTTCATCAGCGGTCTTGACCAATTTTACCCCCCCCGCCTTGCCGCGACCTCCAGCGTGAACCTGCGCTTTGACGACCCACACGTCGCCGCCTATGCGTTGCGCTGCCTCGACCGCCGCCTTGGGGGTATCCACTGCGTGACCAGCACTCACCGGCAGGCCATATTCAGCAAAAAGTGCTTTACCTTGGTACTCGTGAAGATTCATATACTGTCTCGTCTATGCTTTGTCGATTGTGAGCGGATCGATGGTATTCGATCCTTCGCTGGCACATCTGTGCCGCCCTATGTGACTAGCGCTTCTTTCGATTCGCCATGTGAATGGCATGCCCATCAACCGCAAGCGCGGCCTCGTGGACAGCTTCCGACAGCGTCGGATGACCAAACACCATTAGCTGAATGTCTTCCGCAGTGGATCCAAACTCCATGGCAATCACCATCTGCTGCATCAAGTCTGCCGCAGAGGGTCCAACACAGTGCGCGCCTAGAATTCGATCGGTGCTTTTGTCAGCCACTATCTTTACCATGCCGTCGGTATTCCCCGATGCCAGTGCTCTGCCGATGGCGGCGAAGGGAAAGGTGCCGACTTTGTAGTCCACGCCTTCAGCCTTAAGCTCTTGCTCTGTCTTACCCACCGCGGCTACCTCTGGGTCAGTGTAAATAATAGAGGGTATACACTCATAGTTAAGTTGCATGGGTTTTCCACTGATGCGTTCAGCGACCATAACGCCCTCCTCTGAGCCTTTATGGGCCAGCATAGGGCCGCGAACGATATCGCCGATGGCCCACACACCTGGAGCTTCAGTAGCGCAGTGATCATTGACATAGACGAAGCCACGCTCATCGGTTGTTATGCCCGAATCAGACGCGAATAAATCCTTAGTTCTTGGCTGGCGTCCCACTGAGACGATTAGCTTATCAAATACCTCGGTAAGGGTTTTTTCACCCTGCACATAGGTAACCTCCACTTTGCCTTCTTTAATGTCGGTGCCAGTCACGCGAGCACCGAGACGAATATCAAGTGTCTGCTTTTTGAAGATCTTCTGGGCCTCTTTCGCAATCTGTTGATCCATGCTCGGGAGAAACCTATCAAGCGCCTCTAACATGATGACCTGAGCACCCAAACGGCCCCAGACGCTACCCAGCTCCAGACCAATGACGCCCGCGCCGATGACACCCAATCGATCGGGCACCTCGGTAAACTCGAGGGCCCCGGTAGAGTCAACAATGAGCGTATTATCCACTGGTGCCGGCGGAATACTCATAGGCTCTGAACCCGATGCCAGGACAATATGCTCGGCTTCCAGCTGCAGCGTGGCACCGTCCAGCATTGCCACCTCAACTTTCCGCTGGGCTTGTAACTTGCCGCGACCCTGAATAACGTCGACGCCATTGTGCTTCAATAGTCCCGCTACACCCGAGGTGAGTTGGCTGACTATATCGCTCTTTCGAGCCAGCATGTCTGCCACCTTTATCTTGGGCGGAGTAATCGCTATACCGTGAGCCGCAAACTGGTCTTTGGCTTCGATAAATTTATGTGAGCTATCGAGTAGTGCCTTTGAGGGTATGCAACCCACATTTAAGCAGGTGCCACCAAACACAGGTTTGTTTTGATCATCCGCCCAGCACTCAACAATGGCGACGCTCTGGCCTAGCTGCGCCGCTCGGATAGCACAGACATAGCCCGCGGGGCCGCTACCGATAATAATTACATTGTAATGCTTGGACATACACTCTCTCCGTCAGGGCTTGCCATCACAGCTGCAGCAAGATCCGCGCTGGATCTTCGATTAAATTCTTTACCGTCATTAGAAATTGAACGGCTGTTTTGCCGTCGATCAACCGGTGATCGTACGACAATGCCAAATACATCATGGGCCGAATAAGCACTTGGCCGTCTACGGCCACGGGCCGATCCTGAATGGTATGCATGCCTAAAATCCCGGTCTGCGGCGGATTCAAAATAGGCGTAGATAATAGGGAACCAAAGACCCCACCATTGGACAATGTGAACGTGCCGCCGGTCATTTCCTCAATGGTGAGTTTTTTATCCCGCGCTTTCAGGCCGAGGTCGTGGATAGCAGCTTCAACATCGGCAATACTCATGAAGTCGGCCTCGCGCAGCACGGGCACTACCAAGCCATCAGCGGTGGATACCGCCACGCCGATATCTTGGTAACCGTGATAAACGACATCGTTACCGTCAATGGATGCATTAACCGCTGGAAAGCGCTTCAACGCCTCACAGCAGGCCTTGACAAAAAAGCCCATGAATCCCAACCGCGTGCCGTTATGGGTCTTTTCAAACTGCTCTTTATACTGACTACGCAACGCCATGACAGGCGCCATGTTGACTTCGTTGAAGGTTGTCAGCATGGCTGTTTGCTGGCTGGCCTCGAGCAAACGCTCAGCAATTCGCGCACGCATGCGGGTCATGGGGACCCGTTTTTCAACCCGCTCACTGGTCGGCGTATCGATGACGGGCATGACTAGGTTTGAGGGTACTTCCGCGGCTTGTTTTGCCACCTTGGTGGCTACCACTTTGAGCACATCCTCTTTGATAATTCGACCGCCCTTACCCGAGCCGCTAATCGAGGTCGGATCGAGCTTGTGTTCGGCCAGCAGTTGTCGAACGGCCGGACCCGCTAACACTTCTGTGTCGGCAGCGTCAGCTTGATCATCGGACGCAGGTACTGCCGAAGATTGAGCGGCAGTCACCTCGCCCGGCTCTAAGGTCGCTAGCAACGCTTCGCTCGCAATCGTTTCACCCTCGCTGACCTCAATCGTTACCAAGATGCCATCTTCAGGCGCAACCACTTCCATGACCACTTTGTCCGTCTCAATTTCCACCAGCAGTTCATCACGCTGAACGCTATCTCCTGCCGATTTATGCCAGGTAACCACCTCGCCATCAGCAATCGATTCCGGGAAGGCTGGAGCTTTGATGTGTATCGCCATGATTATCTTCTTTCCTACCGTTGGCTTGAATTAATAGCCCCAGGGCATGGGACCTAGGACCTCATTAATAAATTGCTCTTGCTCGCGCAGATGAAGCGCGGTGTAGCCAGCTGAAACAGACGCCGAGGCTTCTCGACCCGAATAGCGCAAGTAAACATCCACTTTGTGACGTTGTATCACTCGGCGCATATGGTGCTGGCTTGCATACCAAGCACCCTGATTCATAGGTTCTTCTTGACACCAAATGGCATCTTCAATGTTGCGGTACTGGCTAACAACTGCCGTTAGATCTTCTTCAGGGAACGGATACAACTGCTCAATGCGCACCAGCGCGATGTCGGAAATGTTACGTTCCCTGCGTGCAGCACGGAGGTCATAAAATACCTTGCCCGAGCAAATAATGAGCCGCTTTATTGTCGTGGGATCAAGATCATCAGTTTCGTCAAGCACGGTATGGAAGTGGCCTTCCGCCAAATCATCGAGGTTCGAGGTCGCTTCTTTATGGCGCAGCAACGATTTTGGAGACATAACCACCAACGGTTTTCGCAATGGCCGTATAGCTTGGCGGCGCAGCATGTGAAATACCTGAGCCGGCGTGGTGGGCATACACACCTGAATATTATGTTCTGCACACAGTTGCAAATAGCGCTCCAAACGTGCCGAGGAATGCTCAGGCCCCTGCCCCTCGTAACCGTGGGGTAAGAGCATGGTTAGACCACATAGACGTGCCCACTTGTGCTCACCGCTAGTAATAAACTGATCAATCACCACCTGAGCGCCGTTGGCGAAATCTCCAAACTGCGCTTCCCACAGTACCAACCCCGTTGGGTTAGTAGTTGCATACCCGTATTCGAAGGCCAGCACCGCCTCTTCCGACAGTAATGAGTCATAAATAACACATGACGCTTGATCATCACTTAAGTGCTGCAAAGGAATATACGCATCGTCGCCGGTTTGGTTGTGCAGGACGACATGGCGGTGGGAAAAGGTCCCGCGGCCAATATCCTGTCCGGTCATTCGCACAGGAAAGCCGTCGACCAGCAGGGTTGCATAGGCCATGGTTTCAGCGAAACCCCAGTTGATCTCAAGCCCTCCCGCACCCATTTTACGTCGGTCCTCTAATATTTTTTTGACCTGTCGCTGAACGCTAATCCCCTCAGGGCTACTATTTGCTTTTTCAGCCACACTTTTCAGCCGCGACAGGGGTACCGATGTGTCGCAATCAGCCGTCCAGGCGTGGCCAAGGTAGGGGGTCCAATCGACAAACAACTGTTTGTTGGGTTCCATCACCAGCGAACTGACTAAGGGCTCGCCCCTATCTAGGGAGTTTCGATAATCTTCTTGCAGTGCCGCATCTTCGGATTCTGTGAGGATGCCTTCGGTAATCAATCGATGGGCATACAGATCTCGGGTAGAGGGATGTTTTTTGATGGCTTTGTACATCAAAGGCTGTGTTACCGATGGCTCATCTGCTTCGTTGTGTCCGCGCCGGCGGTAACACACAAGGTCGATGACTACGTCCCGCTTGAAAGTATTGCGGAAGTCAATCGCCAGCTGAGTAACAAAGACCACCGCTTCAGGATCATCGGCGTTAACGTGAAAGATGGGGGCCTGCACCATTTTGGCAATATCGGTGCAATATTCTGTTGACCGCGCATCTTCGCGACGGTGAGTGGTGAACCCCACCTGATTGTTAATGACAATGTGCAAGGTACCGCCCGTTTTGTAGGCGCGAGTTTGAGACATCTGGAAGGTTTCCATGACCACTCCCTGCCCGGCAAACGCCGCATCTCCGTGCATGACTATGGGGACCACGGTGTCGCCGTCGGGGTCATTTCTACGATCTTGTCGAGCGCGAACCGAACCCTCCACCACCGGCGCTACAATCTCTAGGTGTGAGGGGTTAAAGGCCAGCGCTAAATGCACTTCACCCCCCGGCGTTATTACGTTAGACGAAAATCCTTGGTGATACTTAACATCCCCTGAATGTTCGAAATTAACTCGTCCTTCGAACTCGTCAAAAAGTTCCGCGGGGTTTTTTCCGAGAATATTGACCAGTACATTTAAGCGGCCTCGGTGGGCCATGCCTAGAACAATTTCCTTGGCGCCATAACCCCCTATCCGTTGAGTAGCTTCGGAAAGCATGGGAATGAGACTCTCTGCGCCCTCGAGACCAAAACGCTTGGTCCCTGGGTACTTGGAACCGAGGGACTTCTCTAGGCCCTCGGCTTTGATCAAACTACGCAGTAGCTGCAAACGGCTATCGCGATCCATATCAGGTGCCGATCGCACAGACTCCATTCGACTCATGACCCAATGGCGCTGCTCTGTATCGACAATATGCATAAACTCGGCGCCAATAGTATGGCAGTACGTGCGCTCGAGAGCGTCGATGATGTCGTGCAAGGTCGCATCGCCGGCACCGTAATAAAGTGATCCGACCTGGAATACAGTGTCAAGGTCCGCTTCACTTAATTGATGAAAAGCGAGATGTAAGTCGGCCACCGACTCCCGTTCGGCAATACCCAGTGGATCGAGAGAGGCTTTCTGGTGCCCGCGTTGCCGGTAGGCGGAAATAAGCTGAACGACGGCTACTTGCTTGCGCTCATAATCAGTAGCCTGAGCGTCATTGGCCACTGTCGCTTCGGTGCGGACACGCATCTTACTGAACTTGGCAAACTGTTCTCGGATCACCGAATGGGGCACGTCGTGCAGCGCATTTGTTGTAGACGCCACCTTCGGCAGCTGATTGAAATAGTCGCGCCACTCAGGGGCGAGTGCATTGGGGTCAGTGAGGTATTCCTCATACAGCCCTTCTATGTATTCAGCATTACTGCCCGCTATGTGTGAACTGCTCAGTAACTCGAGCATTCCCGGTAAAGTAGAAGCTTGCGTCATGCTCGGACCCCGAAGACCTAACCCTATGGTTGAAGCAGTGCGCTTACCGAAAGTCCCGACTCTATCCCCACTGGCGAAATAGACGGTCGGTGACACCGCTCGGCCCCTAGTCTACCGGCTCAGCGATGGTCCGTGTAGGGAGGCGGGACATTTTCGCCCTTTTCCCTTCACCTTTTCTGGGGTTTTTTTTCACAATATTCTTTTAAAGAATGGAAGCTAGTCTTTTTAGTTATGAAAAAAGAAGACGCACTAAAAAGAGGCGGCGAGTGCGTTGTCGATGAAGACTGACGCCCCTAGGTCGCCCTGTTGAGCAGCATGGTGCGGATATGACCGATCGCTTTGGTAGGATTCAAGCCTTTAGGGCAGACGTTGACGCAGTTCTGAATACCGTGGCAACGAAAAACGCTAAAGGGGTCATCGAGGCCTGCTAGCCGCTCGTCGGTGGCCGTATCGCGGCTGTCAGCCAAGAAACGATACGCTTGAAGCAGTCCTGCAGGTCCGATAAATCGATCCGGATTCCACCAAAATGAGGGGCAGCTGGTCGAGCAACAGGCACAGAGAATGCATTCGTACAAGCCGTCTAATTTCTCCCGATCTTCTGGGGTTTGTAGGCGCTCAATGGCCGGTGCGGGGGTGTTATTCTGTAGATAAGGTTGGATTTTTTCATACTGCGCGTAGAACAAGCTCATATCGACAACGAGATCGCGGATCACCGGCAGCCCCGGTAGCGGACGAACCACCAACTTGTTACCTTTGACAGTATCGGAGAGTGCGGTAATGCACGCCAAGCCGTTCTTGCCGTTAATACTCAATCCATCTGATCCGCAAACCCCTTCTCGGCAACTACGTCGATAGGTAACGCTGGCGTCCTGCCCATCTTTGATCATCTCTAACACGTCAAGCACCATGAGATCTTTGCCCTCGGTATCGACGCTAAAATCCTGCATGTAGGGCGCGCTATCCACTTCAGGGTTGTAGCGATAAATGCTGACCTGCAACATTGTACGTTCTCCTCACGACCAATTAGTAGGTGCGAATCATTGGCTGTAATGTTTCTACGGTTTTGGGGGTGAAATTGACGCTACGCTTAGTCACGCGCTTGTCATCCCGGTAATACATTGAGTGACACAGCCAGTTTTCATCATCACGTTCAGTGAAATCATCTCGCGCGTGAGCACCACGAGACTCGGTTCTGGCTTCGGCAACAATCGCCGTCGCTTCAGCGGTTTCAAATAGATTTTGCAGCTCCAAGCACTCAATGCGCGCGGTATTAAACGCCGACGACTTATCGCTGAGTTGAACGGTATCGACACGCCCACGCAAATCGTCAAGTTTGCGTATGCCCTCTCGCATAAATTCGCCCTGACGAAAGACACCAAAATGGTTTTGCATAATACCTTGCAGCTCCTTGCGCAGATCCGATGCCTTTTCGCCTGAATCACGCTCATTTAAGCCAATGAGTCGCTGACTAGCTTGCTCTATGTCAGTTTGGCTCGCATCCCGTAGCTCAATACCGTCTCGTAGGGCATTTTCAATAAACAACCCTGAGGCTCGGCCGAACACCACGAGATCAAGCAGTGAATTTCCGCCTAGCCGGTTCGCGCCGTGTACAGACACGCAAGCGGCTTCGCCGCAGGAATACAGTCCGGGAATGATGTGATCGTTGCCCTGTGCATCGACGGTCAGTGCTTGGCCATGCACATTGGTCGGGATGCCGCCCATCATGTAGTGGCAGGTCGGCACAACGGGAATAGGCTCTTTCACTGGGTCAACGTGGGCAAATGTCCGGCTGAGCTCACAAATGCCGGGTAACCGGGATTCCAACACGTCCTCGCCTAAATGGTCGAGCTTGAGCTTGACGTGATCGCGCTGCGGGCCACAACCGCGTCCCTCGAGAATCTCCAACACCATAGATCGGGCGACAACGTCGCGCCCAGCAAGATCCTTAGCATTGGGTGCATAACGCTCCATAAAGCGCTCGCCATCTGCGTTGACAAGGTAACCACCTTCACCGCGGCAGCCCTCTGTCACTAGCGTACCCGCACCATAAATGCCGGTGGGATGAAATTGCCACATCTCCATATCTTGGGCTGGGACGCCCGCCCGCAGGGCCATGCCCATGCCATCGCCCGTATTAATGTGGGCATTGGTGGTGGAGGCATAAATCCGTCCAGCGCCGCCGGTTGCAAACACGGTCGCCTTAGATTTTACGTAAACCGTCTCGCCAGTCTCAATGCAAATGGCAATAACACCGGTGACCGCCCCATCTTGGTTTTTTACCAGGTCTATGGCGAACCATTCATTAAAAAAGACGGTCTCATTCTTAATGTTGTTCTGATACAACGTATGCAGTAACGCATGTCCAGTGCGGTCCGCCGCGGCGCAGGTACGGGCCGCTTGGCCACCCTTACCGTAGTTTTTCGACTGGCCACCAAACGGTCGCTGATAAATGCGCCCCTCTTCAGTGCGCGAGAACGGTAAGCCCATGTGCTCTAGCTCAAAAATTGCCTCTGGACCGACCGAACACATGTATTCAATGGCATCTTGGTCACCAATGTAATCAGATCCCTTGACAGTGTCATACATATGCCAGCGCCAATCGTCATTGGGGTCGTCGCTAGCGATGGCGCAGGTAATGCCCCCCTGGGCTGATACAGTATGCGAACGCGTTGGAAACACCTTAGTAATGACAGCGGTTTTATAGCCTGACTGTGCTAATTGCAGTGCGGCTCGCATGCCTGCCCCGCCGCCGCCGACAATCACGCTGTCAAAAGAAATGGTCTTCATTGTTGCCTCCAGTAAGCGCCATTCACGCTGACCAAGTTATAGCGAACTTGCGCGACAATCCAAGCTAGAGATTCGATTAACCCCAAATGATTTGAACCACCCACAACAGATAGCTAAGCAAGGTGAGTACCGAAGCAATTTGACAAAAGCGTCGCAACCGATTGCCGCGAGGGCCGAGCATGCGCTCAGTCAGGTAATCAGTGAACACTGCCCACAAACCTATCCATGCGTGCGCGGCAAAAGAAAGCGCCGCGAGCAGGGTAAAAATACGCATCGCTGAATGCGCATGCAAAGTCTGCCAAGAGGCGTAACTCACCCCATTGATCATGACGTAGCCTATCAAAGCAAAATACGCCAACAGGATAACACCTGCCACACGCTGAATGAGCCAGTCTGAGAGTCCTGAACGGCTAAAACTGGTGACTTGGACTACCACACTACCACCCCCCAAAGCCCAGCGGCGACAAGCGCCAAAACAATGACGATGCGAGCGCCCATGACGCCACCTTGCATGGTTTCACCGTAACCAAAATCCATGACAATATGCTTGATTCCCGACAGCGCGTGATAGCTCAACGCCGTGGCAACTGTCCACATTAGCCCCTTGGCGACAGGGTTGGCCATGACCAGCGCTAAGTCGTTGAAGCTCTGCTCGGAGCTAAGACTGAGGTCAAGCGCCCAAATCAGAAGGCCGCTGGCAAAAAACAAAAAGACGCCCGACAGGCGGTGGGCAATTGAAACGTAAGCGGTAATCGGTAATTTCATCGATCCAATATCGAGATTGACCGGTCGCTGGCCTTTGCTAACAAGTGGCTTCACGGGCTGTTTCCATGGTTACTTTACGGGAAGTGGCTGACCAACAGCCGCCGCGCAGTATACTCGTGTCGGGCCGGCATTGGCAATTTTCAGCGGGTATTGGGTCGGCACCGGTGAAATAAGGTAGTATTAAACGGTGGCAAATTGACACCAGCTTCGAACTGACTATAGTTTGCCGCTCCCTACATAACCCTTTTTTTAGGAAATTTCCCATGACCGACAAAAAAGCCACCTTGACCATAAACCATGGTGACGGAACGCGCGATAACGTTGATTTGCCACTGCTAGAAGGCACCCTTGGCCCCGACGTTATCAACGTAGGCTCTTTGACCGGTAAGGGTTATTTTACTTATGACCCTGGCTTTACGTCGACTGCCTCCTGCGAATCAAAAATCACGTTCATCGATGGTGATAAAGGTATCTTGTTGCACCGTGGTTACCCGATCGAGCAACTCGCAGAGCACTCTGACTATCTGGAGACTTGCTACCTATTATTGTACGGGGAGCTGCCCGACAGCACCCAGAAAGATGAATTTTTTACCACCGTGCGCCATCACACAATGGTCCACGAGCAAATTCGAACTTTTTTTAATGGCTTTCGTCGTGACGCCCACCCCATGGCCATTATGTGCGGTGTTGTCGGCGCGTTGTCGGCGTTTTATCACGACTCTACCGATATTTCGGATCCTCATCATCGAACCGTCGCCGCTTACCGACTGATTGCTAAAATGCCAACCATTGCAGCGATGAGTTACAAGTTCTCGATTGGCCAGCCATTCATGTATCCCGATAATAGCCTTGATTACGCGGCGAATTTCTTACATATGATGTTTGGCAACCCCTGCGAGTCGAGCAAGATATCACCCACCATCGCGCGGGCGATGGACCGCATCTTTCTTCTCCATGCAGACCATGAACAAAATGCATCAACGTCAACGGTACGCCTCGCCGGATCTTCTCAGGCCAATCCCTTCGCCTGTATCGCTGCCGGCATCGCCGCACTGTGGGGACCTTCACACGGAGGTGCTAACGAGGCGGTGGTAAAAATGTTAGAAGAAATTGGCAGCGTCGACCGAATTAATGAATTTGTCGCGCGAGCAAAAGATAAAAATGATTCATTCCGATTAATGGGCTTTGGCCACCGGGTATACAAGAACTTCGATCCCCGCGCCAAAGTCATGAAGCAGGCGGCCGATGAAGTGTTGGCCGAATTAGGTATCGAAGATGAAATGCTTGAAATCGCCAAGCGTCTTGAGGAAATTGCTTTGGGGGATGATTATTTTATTGAAAAGAAACTGTATCCAAACGTTGATTTCTACTCTGGCATTATTCTCAAAGCGCTAGGCATCCCAACATCCATGTTTACCGTGATTTTTGCTGTTGGCCGAACCGTCGGGTGGATAGCGCATTGGAATGAAATGATTTCGGGCTCCTATCGAATTGGGCGTCCGCGGCAGTTGTACACCGGCTACTCAAACCGTGACTTCACCCCCATGGACCAGCGCTGATCAGCACGAGGACTTGAGGTTATGACCGACACCGCGGCATTGATCACCGGCACTGGCCTATTCACTCCCAACGAGTCGGTCAGCAATGACGAGCTAGTGAGCGCTTTCAATGCCTGGGTAGACCTCTATAACGCGGCCAATGCCGACGCTATTGCCTGTGGGGATCGCGAACCAAAAATACATTCTTCAGCCGAGTTTATTGAAAAAGCGTCGGGCATAAAATCGCGCTATGTAGTCGATAAATCCGGGATTATTGACCCCAGTAGGATGAAGCCAGTCATCAGCGAACGATCTAATAGCCAATTATCGGTTATGGCTGAAATGGCGGTCACTGCTGCAAAACAGGCTCTAGTCAGCGCGGGCGTCAGCGCATTCGATATCGACGGCGTCATTGTCGCAGCGTCGAATATGCAACGAGCCTATCCTGCGATGGCGGTCGAAGTCCAAGATGCCCTCGGCTGCAAGGGCTGGGCATTTGATATGAATGTGGCTTGCTCGTCGGCGACCTTTGGCATTCAGCAAGCGCGGGACGCTATTCGAGCGGGCAGCGCTCGTAGGGTGCTAATGGTCAATCCAGAAATCTGCACGGGTCATCTAAATTTCTGTGACCGGGACTCCCATTTTATCTTTGGCGATGTAGCCACTGCGGTCTTGCTAGAAGCGCAACCGGTTGCCGTTAGCAGCGATGCTTATGAGATCGTCGATACGCAGCTACAAACTATTTTTTCAAATAATATCCGCAACAATTTTGGATTTTTAAACAGGGCCGACGAATCGGGCGTTGGTGCGACCGACAAATTATTCGTGCAAGAAGGGCGCAAAGTCTTTAAAGAGGTCTGTCCTGCGGTGGCACAACAAATTTCGTCGCAACTCGCCCAGCTCAATATTGACCCCAATTCGCTCAGTCGACTGTGGTTACACCAGGCTAATAAAAGCATGAACGATTTGATTGCACGTAAAGTCCTAGGCCGCGACCCTAGCGATAGTGAATCACCCACGATTCTGGATGAGTACGCCAATACCTCATCCGCAGGCTCTATTATCGCCTTCCATAAACATCGTGATGACTTGGTTGCCGGTGACCTAGGGGTGCTCTGCTCCTTTGGTGCGGGCTACAGCATCGGCAGTGTCGTGCTGCGTAGGGTTTAGGGCGAGCGCGACCCTACGCGCTGGCTAATAGTCCATCTAACGCCATGACCAATGCCAGACACTCTTCCCTTGTGCCAATGCTAATGCGTAAATAGTTATCGATGCGCGGCTTATCCCAGCGGCGAACGAGTATATTCCCTGCGCGCAACCCGTCAAAAAGGGCCTGCCCCGCGATGCTTGCATGGCGTACAAACAAAAAATTTGCTGCCGAGGGGCAGACGAAAAAATCCCGTTGCTGCAGCTCTGCGCGCAACCATTCACGATTCTGAGAGACAACGTGGCTCGCCTCTAGGAGCCACTCGCCATCCCTAATGGCCGCCTCGGCTCCGGCCTGAGCGAGGACGTCTAAGGGATAACTATTGAACGAATCTTTCACTCGCACTAAGCCCTCTATTAATTCAGCGCTCCCCAGGGCATACCCCACCCGCAAGCCCGCCAAGGCATGGGATTTAGAGAAGCTTCTGGTGATCAGTAAATTATCCGCGCGTTCGAGCAGTGGGGCCGCTGTAGCTCCGCCAAAGCCATAGTAGGCCTCGTCAATCACTACCAAGCGTTCAGTATTAGTCAACACCAAGTCTTCGATCGTTTCGAGATCTAAAGCGATTCCCGTTGGCGCATTGGGATTAGCCAACAATATCGGGCCTTGGATATGGCGAAGCGTGTCGACATCGATCGAAAAGTCATCAGCCAATGGACGACTGCAGCAATCAATTCCCGTTAGCTTTGCCCACACGGGGTAAAAACTATAGGTTATGTCCGGTACATTGATTGCTTCTGACCCGCTCAAGAGCGCCGCAAAAATATGCGCAAGCACCTCGTCAGATCCATTGCCTACAAATACCTGCTCGAGGGCTAAACCCTCTCGCTCAGCAATGGCTAGCCTCAACTGAACGCTGTCGGGATCCGGGTAGTGACGGAGCCTGGCGGATATAGCAGCGCTAATCGCGGCGATAGCTAGTTGAGATGGCGCTAAGGGGTGCTCATTGGTATTGAGCTTAATGAGACCGTCAACCCTGGGCTGCTCCCCCGGAGTGTATGGGGCAAGATCCCGCGTTTTATCACTCCAAAAGCGACTCATGCTCAGTCCTCTAACACTTCATATTGACCAGGGTACACCTACACAGCGACCGCCTACGCAGCGCCAAAGGTGAGTGTATCCGTAAACGCCTAGCGACAGCGAGATGTGTGCGGCTTATCGCTCAATCTAACGCCACCATCAATGGCGGAAAATTCCTCACATCCTCTGGCGTCTTCACTGTTTACTTTGGCGAAAAGCGAGTGAAAACGTGCTGCCAACGTCCAGCTGGCTGTCAATAGCCAACTCTGCTTGGTGAGAAACGGCTATGTGCTTAACGATGGCCAGCCCCAAACCAGTACCGCCAATACGTTGCGAGCGACTTTTATCCACTCTGTAGAACCGCTCTGTGAGTCTCGAAATATGGTGTGGCGCTACACCGACACCGCTGTCGGAAACAGCAAAGACGGGAATGCCATTAAGCTCATACCAGCGAAGGAGAATGGGTCCTGACACACTGTATTTTAATGCGTTAATGATGAGGTTACTGAAGGCGCTGTGCAACTGAACCTCATCGCCTACCACCGTACGCTCGGTGCTTATCTCCAATTGGATATCGCGTTGCGTCCAGGCCGTTTGCAATGTCGATTGCAGATCGACGAGGAGTGAGACCACGTCCACTACCGCCGTTTTTCCTTGCCCTTCGATACTTTCGATTTGCGCGAGCCACAGCAAGTCAATTAATAGGGTTTCCATTCGCTGAGATTGCTCATCTATTTGCCGTAGTGGTTGCTGTAAAGGACCGCCAGTTAAGCTCCCAAGTTCAAGTATGGTCTGAGTGTAACCTTTGATAACAGTCAATGGCGTTCGCAACTCGTGGGAAACATTGCTAACAAAATCTCTACGCATTTGCTCTAAACGATAGCTCTCGGTGCTATCACGGGCAAAAATCAAACGGTCACCCATACCGAACCGTGATATTTCCACTTGTAAACACGGCTCGCCATCAGTCGATGGTGGAATCCGTAGCGGACATGAGTAGTCACCTGCCTCATAATAGGCAGTGAAGGGCGGTAAGTGAATGAGGTCTTGTAATCTTTGTCCACGATCTTGAGGGTGGTGGACGCCTAAAAGATGCTCGGCGGATTTGTTGGCCCACGCAATCTGGTCCTGCGCGTCGACAATAATACTAGCATCCCGCATCGACCCGAGAGAGTCTTGGAGGTAGACGAGTGCCGATGCCAGCTGTAGCTGTGCCGCCTCTGACTGCCTTTGAAGCTGACAAATCCTGTCAACAATAAGGCCCAATACACCACCGGCTTTGGCGGGCTTGCCCATCGGTTGCTCAAGCCACTGCAACAACTGTTTAAGTTGGTAGCCCCACCACCCACTGAGCAGCAGTAAGCCAACAATAATACCCGCTTGTCCGTTCCCCAGAGATAACCCGAGGACAAGGCAGGTTAGCGCAAGCAACACCAGACGCCACGCCTCAGCAATGACTGTGGGTTTACTCCTCACGGTAACTCTAAGCCGCGCGCTGAAAGTCGATAGCCCGTGCCTCGCACCGTTTGTATCAGCTCTGCATAAGGTCCATCACTGATCTGCAGTGCTTTACGCAAACGCCTAATATGCACGTCAACCGTGCGTTCCTCTACGTACACCCCGGGGCCCCATACATAATCGAGAATCTGAGCCCTACTGTAGGCGCGCTCGGGGTGCGACATAAAGAACAATAATAAATTGAACTCGGTGGGACCCAAGTCAATCACCCCCTCGTCAATGCTCACCCGCCGAGCCTCCATATCCAGATTCAAGGCACCGATTCGGAGGGGCTCTCCGGGCTCAATCACTCGGGCTCGGCGTAATAGAGCTTTCATTCGTGCTATTAGCTCTCGGGGCGCAAACGGCTTACTCAGGTAATCATCTGCGCCCACTTCAAGACCTTGTATCATATTGTCTTCAGTCGCTTTCGCTGTCAGCATGATAACGGGCGTGTGCGCTGTAGCGTCATCGCGCTTAAGCCGTCGGAGCAATTCAAGGCCACTTCCCCCGGGCAACATCCAATCAAGTAGTATAATGTCGGGGCGCTGGTTGACGACTATTTCATGCGCATCGTCAATTGTTCCCGCCTCCAGGCAGTCGAACTCGGCTAGCTCTAACGCCATACGGAGCATACCCCGAATAGCCACCTCATCATCGACAATGAGTACACTATGTCCAGTCATGCTGTTTTCCACCCCCTCGGCTGGTCAGCTCAGTAGTAAAGACTATTTTTGTGACAGTTAAGTGACACACGGCTGATTACCACCAGCCCCGCCAACCCCTCGATTCGAGTGCATCGACACAGGCCCTAAGCTGCTGATCGTAGCGCTTGGCTTGACTGTCGACTTTTTTTGCCACCGTTATGAGCCAGGGTTTGGAGCGATAGGTGCCCCGCTTATAACCCCCGTGACCCTCGTGATAGGCCAGATAAAGTCGGAAGCTGTCGTCTTTAGCGATACCATTTGTGCGGTGACTAACATCGTTATACCAACCCACAAAATCGATAGCATCATCAAAATCATCACGATCCGCCCCGTACCTGCCGGACGAGCGTTCATACCAAGTCCATGTGTCATCTTTCGCCTGGGAGTATCCGTAGGCGTCGGACGATCGAGGGCCCGGGATGACGCCTAGGATTTTTTTCCGCGGCGGTTTTGCGGTGGCGACAAAACTCGATTCCTGGCGCATAAAAGCCATCATGACTGAAATCGGCACTTCCCATCGCGCTCGGGCACTTTTTGCATCCTCATACCAGCCAGATTTTTCCTCAAAAATTGCACAGATATTGTCCACATCACTGGGTGGCGGTGTCGCACAGGAGGCCACTAAAAGCATCGGCACCACTAGCAACGCCGTCCCAGCAGTTTGTTTCAATCGGAGTCTCTGTTTACTCAAGCGGTCTCCCACGTTTTACGTTGTTTGTCGAAGCGGGCCTCATCGATGATAGCAATACCGAGTGATTCAGCCTTCGTGCGTTTCGATCCAGCGCCAGCACCCGCAAGAAGGCAGGTCGTTTTACTACTCACACTCGAGGCAACGTTTGCGCCTAGCGCGCGCAAAGCACTCTCAGCTTCATCTCGCGTCATGCCGTCAAGTTTACCCGTCACAACCCAAGTTTGCCCCGCCAGCACGGCTCCCTCCGCTACCTTCTGCGGTGCTGGCCAACGCACACCTAAATCAATTAAGCGTTGAATGGTTCGCTGATTTGCGGCTTGATCGAAAAAATAGCGGATGTGATCGGCGACAACCGCTCCCACATCATTTACCGCTAACAACCGGTCCTCAGTGGCACAGGCGAGTGCGTCGAGGGTGTTAAAATGAGCAGCGAGTTGCCGCGCGGTGGCTTCGCCCACTTCCCGGATACCCAAGGCATAGATGAAGCGAGCAAGGGTGGATGATTTACTGCTATCTATAGCTTGCAAGAGATTTGCTGCGGATTTAGGTCCCATGCGTTCCAGAGACTCGAGGGTCGAAGCGTCAAGGTGGTAAATATCCGCCACATCTTTGACCAGATCTCGCTCCACCAACTGCTCAATAACTTTCTCTCCCAGGCCCTCAACATCCATGGCTTTGCGGGACACAAAATGGCGTAAACTCGCCATTCGTTGGGCCGGACAAACAAGGCCTGCCAGACAGCGCCACACTGCCTCGCCAGGATCACGCTCAACCGCTGAGCCGCAAGCGGGGCAACAGCTGGGAAAGGCAATAGCTTGAGCGTCAGCGGGGCGTTTATCCGCCACCACGGCAACAATTTGGGGTATGACGTCTCCGGCTCGGCGAACAATCACCGTGTCACCGACCTTCAATCGGAGACGATCAATTTCATCGGCGTTATGCAGTGTAGCGTTGCTCACGGTAACGCCACCGACAAAGACTGGATCCAATCGAGCAACCGGGGTAATCGCGCCCGTTCGGCCCACTTGAAATTCGACGCTGCGAACGGTGGTGGTTTCCTCTTGGGCAGGAAATTTTCGGGCAATAGCCCATCGGGGCGCCCTAGAAACAAATCCCAACTGAGTCTGATCTGTTCGTGAATCGACCTTAAAAACAATGCCATCGATATCGAATGGCAAGCCATCACGCTTTGTCGATAAGCGCGCGAAATAGTCTTCACAACCGGCAGCATCTAGCACCACTTCAGACAGCGTCGAGATAGGAATCCCCCAGCGACCTAGCTGCATCATGACTGCACTGTGCTCATCGGGGAGCGTGCTTTTGCTCTCCCTATGGCCCAGTCCGTAGGCGCAAAAATCGAGGGGGCGCCGAGCGGTTATTCGCGAGTCTAACTGGCGCAAGCTGCCGGCTGCAGCGTTACGCGGATTGACGAAGGTTTTTTCCCCACTGGATCGAGCGCGGGCATTGAGTGTCTCAAACCCTGCTCGAGGCATAAAAATTTCACCCCGAACTTCAAGAATATCGGGATAGTCAGCGCCGCTCAGCACAAGAGGTACCGAGTCAATGGTGCGAACGTTTTGAGTGATATCTTCACCGCTTCGACCATCGCCGCGGGTAGCGGCTTGCTGTAAACGACCCTGTTCCCAGACAATACTCACCGCAATGCCATCTAACTTTGGTTCACAACAATAAGCCATAGTTTGTCGCTTCAATCGATCACAGACCCGGCGATGGAAGTGGTGGAGATCGTCCTCGTTAAAAGCGTTATCGAGTGACAGCATGGGTAGACGGTGCTCGACGCTGCCAAAAGTACTGAGCGGTGCAGCACCCACCCGTTGAGTAGGCGAGCTGGGATCAAAAACATCGGGGTATTGCTCTTCTAAGGCGCGCAGCCGGTTTAACGTACGGTCGTACTCACTATCGGGAACTGAAGGCTCATCATTTTGATAGTACTCTTTATTCCAGCGCAATAATTGGGCACGTAGTTGCCGAACCTCTTCGATGACTTCCATCCGCAAGCCTCAGTATTGTTGTCCCATGGCGATACGGCGTTCTAACTCGCGAATCTGCTGACGCGTATGCTCAAGCGATTGGCGCGTCACCGCGCTCTGCGTCTCATCGAGCACATCTCCAGACAAATTTTTGGCCACTGTCTTCGCCGTTTCATACATATAGTCAAACGCTTTGGGCATGTCCTCGGGACCCGGCAAAGTAATAAAAAACATTAAACCCCGGGTGCTGAGTGCGGCCATATTATCAATATCAAAAACGCCGGGTTTTAGCATGTTTGCCACACTAAACTGAATGTGTCCACGCCCCGCAACCTGCTCATGGCGATGGAAAAAATCCATGTCGCCAAACCGCAGATCGCAGGCGAGAAGAATCTCCATGATGTTGCGACCTGAAAAACCTTGTTCACTTCGGGACACCACATTGAGAACGAAAACGTGGGGCTCCACGCCGCGGGGCAACCGAGTCTCGGGCTCAACTTCTTCACTGGGCAGGGTGAGCTGCTCTAACCAATCGAGCGTTGCCGGATTTGGCTCACTAGCAGAGCCTACCAGCGGGCTGCTCTCTGCGTGTTCTGCGGGTGAAAGATGGGGGGGTTCGCCGACCTTATCGATGGCAGAAAATGAGGGCATCACCTCTGGCGCGGGCTCGCCTGACACGCTGCTGTACGACAATGCCTCCACCGCGCTTCGATCGTCAGATTCGCGACTCTTTGTCGTATCTGCATCACCACTATCGCCACCTAGATCATCTATTGCGGCCGATGCCTGAGGCGATAAATCGTCGGATTTAACAATGCGCGCGCCACCGTTGGGTAGTTCGGCCAGTAAGTTGAACGAGTCGTCATCATCAATTGCACCGCCAAACCGCGCTTTAGTGTTTAAGCGAATCGCTGTACGTCGCTCACGCACTAGGCGTCGCCCGGCGTCCACTAATACGACCAGAATCAGGCCGGCGCCAATGACCACCATCCAGTCCCTAATCGTAAGCTCCATGCCTCGACTCCTTGTCTGGCCGCTAACTGGCCGCTAACTGTGCCGCCTGTTCAATATCGACGGTGACCAAACGCGAAACACCAGGCTCATGCATAGTGACACCCATTAATTGATCGGCCATTTCCATACTGATTTTGTTATGCGTGATAAAGATGAACTGTACTTTATCTGACATCTCTTTCACCATCCGTGCGAAACGACCGACGTTGGCGTCGTCAAGCGGAGCATCCACCTCGTCCAGCATACAGAAAGGGGCGGGGTTGAGCTGAAAGATTGAAAAAACTAAGGCAATGGCCGTCATCGCTTTTTCGCCGCCCGACAACAAATGAATCGTGGTGTTCTTCTTACCCGGTGGCCGGGCCATGATGGCAACGCCGGTATCAAGCAAGTCATTCCCAGTGAGTTCCAAACTCGCCGTGCCGCCGCCAAAGACCTTTGGAAATAAATCGGAGAAGCCCGCATTCACTTGGTCAAAGGTCTCTTGAAAACGCGCCCGGGTTTCTTTATCAATCTTGCGAATCGCGTTTTCTAGCGTTTTTAGCGCGCTTTCTAAGTCGTCGTTTTGGACATCGAGGTAGTGCTTGCGCTCAGCTGCGCGGGCGCATTCGTCTATCGCGGCGAGGTTGATGGGGCCCAGTCGAGTAATTTTCGCGGTTAATCGCTCGACGTTGACTTGCCACTCAGGCTCAGAGGCATGCTCGGGGAGAGCGGCCACCACCACCTGCACGGTTTTATTTAGCTCTTGCAACTGAGCTTCGAGTGTCTCTGTTCGAATATGACGCTCGGTTTGCTTGATATTTTGAGCTTCAATATCACTATGCAGCAGCTGTAAGCGATTTTCCACAGCCATTTTGCCCTGCTCTTGCTCTCGCAAGCCATGCTCTTTATCCGAGGCCGTTTGACGAGCATCTGTCAGCGCTGCTTCGGCCTCTACGCGCTGAGACAACAGCGTTTCCAGTTGCTCTTTGAGTGCCTGATCGGGTTCAGTTGAGTCGGGTATCAGTAGATTGAGTTCACGCCGACGACTCTCGAGCTGGGTTACCTGCTGCTCTAAACGCACTATGGTGCTTGCCACCGTCTCGATTTGGGTGTTTACATTTTGGGCACGAACATCACTACGATGCGCTTCATCGCGCGCTTCGCGCGCCTGCTCTCTAGCCGACTGGAAGGCCTCTCGGAGGGCATCGCGCTCAGCCAGCAACTGCTCTCGTACCAGACCATCGGACTCCATCTTGTTGATGGCATCCGCCAACTGCGCTCTAGCCTGTATTAAAGCAGCTTGCTCGCTTTCAAATTGCTGCCGGGACTCGTCTAAATCAGCCTCGAGTTGCCCGCGACGCTGCCGATCTTGCGCAATGGCGCCCATTTGCGTTTTCAGCTCCGCCGAAAAATCCGCCTGCTCACGCACTGCTTGCTTCAACGCTGCCTGCGCAGTGTCCAGAGTCTCCTCCAATCTCAATCGCTCATCGCACGCTTGCTGCAGTTCTTGCTCCGTAGCGTGTAACTGCTGTTCACACGCTGCTATATCGCCTGTCAGCTGCGCCAGCATTTCTCGGCGCTCAATAACTCCCATGGATGCATCAGCTTTAGTGCGTGTTCTCGCCCAACCCCGTCCGATCCACTCGCCACTCGGGGTAATCACCGAGGCGTCAGGGCCCAACGTGGGCAGCAGCACGAGGGCTTTGGCTAAATCATTGGCTCGAAAAATGCCTGACAACCACTGGCGTAATACTGTCGGCCCAGTAACTACCGCTGCTAAGCTATTGTCGGTGGCCAGCGTATCTTCAGAGGCACCCACCACACAGGCCCCCGCAGGCGCCTCAGCAAACGACTGGGCAACCAATTGATCAACATCATCGATACACCGAGCGGTCAACAGCTTACCCAGCACCTGCTCAACCGTGGCCGCCCAACCCTCTTGGACCGACAGTCGCTCAAAGACGGCGCCGCAATGTTGAATACTGTGCTCCGTCAGCCATGCGTCCAACACTTCTGTCTCACCCGCATCAGCGGCAGCGGTTTGCAAGGCCTCGAGGGAGGCTTGCTGTCCTTTCATTTGCTGCAAGCGCGATCGATGGTCATCTTGATGACTGCGCAGCCGCTCAATATGTTCACGCTGAGCAACGATACTACCGCTCACTTGCTTTATGGCTGACTCACCGTCGATCACACGAGCATCAACTCCGCCAATGGTTGCCTCCAGCTCCTCTACCCGATCGAGGTTCGAACTCTCTCCCAATTCATTTCGATCACTCTCGAGCCGCTGAATACGCTCGTGTAAACGGCGCAGGACCTGCTCAAGATAAACAATGCGACTCTGTTGAACTTCGGTTTCCTGACGCGGCACTGCAGCCTGCTGATTAAAATCATCCCACCGACTCTGCCACTCATTCATCGCTTGTTCTGCCGCGGCAAGATGCTGACCGGCCGCATCGGCAATCGCCCGCTGTCGCTGCAGCTCCGGATCAAGCACCACGAGTTCCTCACGCCACATGGTCAGTCGCTCACGATCCGCCGACAAGTGCCCTGACGCCTCTGCAAGGCTACCCCGGGTATTGTCCAGCTCCTGTTCGATACCTGCACGTTTTTCTTGCTCGTATCGCAGCGCTTGTTCCACGCGAGTCACCTCGCCCCCCACCGTGTAGTAGCGCGCCTGTACATCGTTGAAGTGATCAGTGGCATCGGTCAATTCGACACGAAGTCGTTCAATGTGCGCGCTGGTTCGCTCTAATTCCGCACGTTCAGCCTCTCGCCGTACTGCTAGTTCATCAATCTGGGCTTTGGCCACCTGGGTATCACCGTGGTATTCACGCCATTGAAGCGCGAGCAATTGGGCTTTGACCTCGCGCTCTTCCGCCTTGAGCCCGGCGTATTTTTCCGCCGCCTGCGCCTGACGTTGTAAATGCTTGAGATTGCGATCAAGTTCTTCTCGTAAGTCGGTCAAACGCTCAAGGTTTTCGAGGGTCCGACGCATACGGCTCTCGGTTTCGCGACGCCGCTCCTTGTACTTGGAGATCCCCGCCGCTTCCTCGATAAACACCCTCAAGTCCTCAGGTCTCGATTCGATCAACCGCGATATCATTCCCTGCTCAATAATAGCGTAGCTGCGAGGACCAAGCCCGGTGCCAAGAAACAGGTCGGTAATATCTCGGCGCCGACATTTGCTACCGTTGAGATAATACTGAGAGCCATCATCGCGATCGACCTGCCGGCGCACTGAAATATCCGTATAAGCGGCATACTCGCCGACAATTTTGCCGTCACTGTTGTCAAACAAGAGCTCAATCGAGGCTTGCCCAACAGGTTGACGGTGGGTAGTGCCATTAAAAATGACATCTACCATCGACTCACCGCGCAAGGTCTTGGCAGAGCTCTCACCCATTACCCAGCGGACCGCATCAATAATATTGGATTTGCCGCAGCCATTGGGACCAACAACCGATGACATATTGCTTGAGAAATTAACGGTGGTGGGGTCAACGAATGACTTGAACCCAGCCAGTTTTATGGATTTCAGACGCATTTATCATTTCCGCTGCGGGAGAGTAAACTCCCATCAAACACAAGATGTAGTGTAGCGCCTCTACGCGCACCACGCTATAGGGGATTCACGCTGATTACTTAAACATTTCAGTGGTCGCTTGCAGAATCACTTCAACGGCTGAGTTTGAAGAGGGTACCACGTTCGACGCTGTTGCGAGCCAGCTGGCGCCCTCGCGCCCTGGTTTCCCGGAAGGACTTACCTGAACCTCAATATCCACGGCTTCCAATGCCGATATCGCCTGTCCAGCCATCGACGACTGGTCATCGAGCCTGACGGTCAGTGGCAGTTCAGATACGGGTCGTTTAACAACGGCTGTGGGCATACGGGCGGTGCTACCGGCTGGTCGGGCGATAACAAAAACCATCCCTTGCTCAAGTCCCGCTGAGCGCTCGGGCAGTCGTACCGTTACAGCGACACCGGCACCGAGAACCGTCGTTGTGCTCCCTCCCCGACTTTTTGCTTCCGCAATCACCCCCGCCATCATTTGATAACCCGGGGTGCCCGGCGATTCGAAGGCAATGAGTCGCTGCCAGTAGTCGAGTGCAGTATCATAATCGCCACCTTCAAACGCCGCCATTCCCAAGGTACCCAGCGCCGTTCGCTGGTTTGGATCGGCGGCGAGCGCCGCCTGCGCTCGTCTTCTTGCCGTGTCGTTGAGTTGCCGATTTAACAGCAGATACTCTGCTTGCGCAGCCAGGGCGAGTACCTCAGGGCTCTCTGGGAATATCTCCAGCAATTGTTGGTAAATGGGCAATGCCTGATCGTAAGCCTCTTGTGACGTGTAATACTGCCCAAGAAGCGATAAATAATCACTGTTTCCTGGCCGTCTTTCAACGCGGCGTTCGATGGTGTCAATGAGCTGCGGAATGCTTTCTGGCGTTCTTTCAGACAGGCTGTCGAGTTCACGACTGATAACAACGTCGTCAAGTGAGCCCACCGAGTAGTAAATCAGTACTGGCGCAATGGCTACCACCACCAATAGTGCCGATAACCAAGGCCGTCTTAGCACCGGCGCCCCCGGAGTCGGTTCTGTCGACACCAGCGGCAGCTCTTCTACCACCCGAAGCTCAGCATCGGTGAGTAATTCCGTGCGGTATTCGGTGGGTTCCTGATCAATCTCCGACCGGCGAAGTTGTAACCAATCGATGTTATTTTCGCCCGCTATATCGCGGCGCCATACCAGTGGTAAAGCCACTAGCAACAACCCCGCTACGAGCACCATGACCGAGGCGCCCAGATAAAACAGGGCGGTCAAGGGGATTTCTCAGTGTCAATTGGTGTTGGCGTATTTTTAGCCAGTTGACGCCCCAGAGCCTCCCGCTCCTCGGGGGTCATAGGCGCCGCCGTCACGCTGCTTTGTTTCCTTAAATGTAATCCCAACGCCAACAAACCAATCACTGCAACGATGCCGGGGCCGTACCACAGAATCACCGTGTTCTCGTCAACAGCAGGTCGGTAGCGAACAAAGTCGCCGTAACGCGCGACCATAAACCCCAATATTTCAGCGTCATTAGCACCCTGCTCCAGTTGCGTATGGAGTAACGCGCGCAAATCTCTGGAAATGGGTGCGTCGGAGTCAGCAATATTTTGGTTTTGGCACTTGGGGCAGCGCAGCTCTTCGCTCAGAGCGTGGTAACGCGTTTCTAGGGAAGTATCGCTAAAGTCATAGGTTTCGATCACCGGCCATGCCGGCAGCGGCAGCATCAACAACAGACTCAGCACAATACAACGTCGATTCACAGTATTCCCTCCACGGCTGTTGACTCGGATGTGCTAGGCACAACGACATCAGCGAAATAACTGGCTAAATCACGCTGCCAAACGCGCTCATCGACCACACCTACATGGCGATGCTGGACAACGCCATGGCGATCAACCACGTACGTTTCCGGTGCGCCGTAGACGCCTAGATCCAGCCCCACAGTGCCATTAATATCGCTGAGCACGAGCTGATACGGGTCACCTAAATCCTCAAGCCACTGTCTTGCAGGACCCGGACTGTCTTTATAATTGAGGCCGATGATCTTAATCCCTGCTCGCGCTAAATCGATTAAATAAGGGTGCTCTACCCGACAAGAATAACACCAGGTGGCCCAGACGTTGATCAGTGCCGGCTCGCCAGTAATATCCCGCTGACTAATCATCCTATCGGTGTGTAATTCCGATACCAAAAAGGCGGGGAATGGTTTACCCACCAAAGCCGAAGGCAGTGCTTTTGGATCTAACGATAGCCCTTTAAACAAAAACCCTGCCAACACCAAGAACGCCACTAGCGGAACAAAAAGCTTAAGCCGCGCCATGGATAGCCTCAGATGACACGACGTCAGAGGGCTGGGTAACCCGCACACGGTAGCGCCGATCAAACGCAGTGAGTAAACCTCCCAAACCCAACAGTAAGGCCCCACCCCATATCCAGCGAATCATCGGCTTGAACTGTAACCGAATGGCCCAGGCGCCATCGCCAATGGGCTCACCCATGGCGACAAACAAATCTCTAAACACACCCGCGTCAATAGCCGCTTCAGTCATCAACTGACCGCTGGCTAGGTATTGGCGCTTTTGGGGCGCCAACTGAGCCACCCACTCACCCTGATACCAGACGTTAAATACCGCCTGATCCGCACGGTAATTGGGTCCATCGTTGCGGCCCAGCTCGACGAACTCAAAACGATAACCGGCGACCTCAGCGCTCTCACCGACCGCCATCTTTAAATCTTTCTCGACGCTGTGTTGAGTCACCACCGTAGCGCCCACAACGGCAGCGGCAAAGCCGGCATGGGCAAGCCACATGCCTGCGTAACTCGGTGTTATCCGCTGCAGTTTACGAACCCATCCTGATGCCGAGCGTGTGCGAATCCAAAGGTCTCGGCTCAAGCCGGCGACAAGCCAGCCCGAGAGAAGTACGGCTAGGGCCACCCACAAGTTAAACGCACCGCCAACGAAGGGCATAAGTATAGCCAGCGCAACGACCACCAAGCCCGGCACCATCAGCTCGTTCAACCAACGGCGACTGCTGTCATGCTTCCAACGCGAGATCGGCCCGATGCCCATAAAAGGGGTTAATAACGCCATGAGTGGCACGAAGACCGCGTTGAAATACGGCGGTCCTACGGAATATTTGCCCTGCCCAAGTGCATCCATTAGCAGAGGAAAGAGCGTGCCTAGCAGTACGGTCAGTGCCGAGAGGATAAAGATGAAATTATTGGCGAGGAGCAGAGCTTCTCGAGATACCGGTCCATAATTCACCCGGCTGGCCACGGTCGGCGCGCGCAGCGCAAACAATATCAATGACCCACCGATGACGATGCCAAGAAACAGTAAAATAAATAAGCCTCGATCGGGATCTGCCGCGAACGCGTGCACCGACGTTAATACCCCGGAACGGACAAGAAAGGTGCCCAACAACGACAGCGAAAAAGCGGCAATGGCCATAAGCACCGTCCAAGAGCGGAACAAACCCCGTTTTTCGGTAACTGCCAAGGAATGCACTAATGCTGTGCCCACCAACCAAGGCATGAATGAGGCGTTTTCCACCGGGTCCCAAAACCACCAACCTCCCCAGCCTAATTCATAATACGCCCACCAGCTTCCCAGCATGATCCCCAGACTCAAAAAGCCCCATGCAACATTGGTCCATGGTCGAGACCATCGCGCCCAGGCGGCATCAAGCTGTCCGCCTAACAGAGCGGCAATGGCAAAGGCAAACGGCACTGAAAATCCCACATAGCCCATGTATAACAACGGCGGGTGAATAATCAGGCCAGGGTCCTGTAACAGCGGATTCAAATCAGCACCGTCACTGGGGATACCGGGCAACAGACGCTCAAATGGATTCGAGGTGAACAGCGTGAAGGCAATGAAACCGATAGCCACCAGGCCCATCACACCCAACACTCTAGCCAAGACTTGCAGCGGTAAACCGCGGCTACATACGGCTACCGCAACCATCCACAGTGAAAGAATGAGCACCCACAGGAGCAGAGAACCTTCGTGATTGCCCCACACCGCTGAAAATTTATAGATGGCCGGCAATAGACTGTTGCTGTTACTGGCCACCACCTTGACAGAAAAATCATCGGCTAGAAACGACTGCGTCAACAACGCAAAAGCAGTCGCCAAAAAGACGAAGACACCCACCGAGAGTGTCGGTGCCATATTCATCGCAGCGAGGTTATTGCGCCATGCGCCCCACAGGGGAATAAATCCCAGCGCGCAGGCTAATACAAAGGCAAGAATCAGTGCAAAATGGCCGAGCTCAGCAATCATTACACTTCTCCATTGCGGTAGATTTTAGCGGTGCCAGTCCGGGGCTGTTTGCCCTCTAGCGCCGCGGCGACTTCCGGAGGCATATAATTCTCATCATGCTTCGCCAACACTTCACTGGCTACAAGGATACCCGCTGTATCGAGCACGCCCGCCGCCACAACACCTTCGCCCTCGGCAAATAAATCAGGCAGGATCCCCGTGTAAGTGATGGTCACTTCAGCCGCATAATCGGTCACGATAAACGTCGTTGTAAGATCCGTGGTACTGCGCTTGATGCTACCGTCGACAACCATACCACCCACTCGAATGTTCCTTCCCAAGGGCGCCTTGCCGGCAACAACCTCTGAGGGGGGGTAAAACAAATTGATATTGCCGCGCAGGGCATAAGCCACCAAACCGACAGTAGCGCTTGATAACAGCACAATGACTAGGGCGATAATGAGTCGCTGCTGACGCTTAGGGTGCATTGGACGCCTCCGGTGAGTTCGCAGCAGCCGGCTTGGCGTCACCTGACTCAGCGACAGCTAAATCAGTGGAACCTTGGCGACGCCATTGGGCAACTATCTGCCGTCGAATTTGGCGCATTTGCAGTACCGGGCTGACAACGAGATAGCACAGCAGTGCGAAGGTCAACGCATAGGCTCCCCACACGTAGGGCCCGTGTCCGGCCATCTGCCAAGCCGCCTCAAAACTGTCAAAGGCCATCACGGATGCGTCAACTCCTGCGTTAGCCACGCCGATTGTCGGTGAATATTCATCAATGCAGCCCGCATGTTGAGTACCACGACGCACGCGAACGTCAAATAAAATGCCCCTATGTTGAGCAACAGCGGATACAACATGGAACTATCGATAGCCGATTCACCGGTAAACTTAATTGAAGCAGGCTGATGCAAGCTGTACCACCAATCGACTGATTTATAGATAATGGGTATGTTGACGGTACCCACCAGGGCCAGTACGGCGCAGGCTCTGGCCGCCACCGCTTTATTCTCGTAAGCTTCAAAGAGAGCAATAACGCCAAGATAGAGAAACAATAGAATAAGCATTGAGGTGACCCGCGCATCCCACACCCACCACGCACCCCAGGTAGGCTTGCCCCAGATAGCACCGGTGGCCAATGCGATAAACGTTAACGCGCCGCCTACGGGGGCAACCGCTCGCATAGCCGTGTCCGCCATCTTGATCTTCCATACCAAGCTTACCAATCCGGCGAAGGCCATAAGGTAATAGCCGGCAAGTGCCACTACCGCTGCCGGGACATGAATGAAAATAATTCGGTAGCTATTGCCCTGCCGAAAATCGGGTGGCGCAATAAATAGCCCCCACAGCGCGCCGACCAACAGGCCTGCCAGTGCGAGCGGAAGACACCACCTCAAAAAGACACCGGCAAAACGGTAGAACCAAGGCGGCGAGCCCATTTTATGAATCACTGACCACATGGCGTGATTATAGCCGTATGCAAGGCATAAAAAATATCCGTTTATGTATCCATGGAAATACGAAGACCCGCCCCAATGGCGAGCGGAGCAAGCACCAGTCCTCCACAGGCAAACGCACCCAGCAGTGCCAGCCACGCACTGGCATTGTAGCCATTAGCGGCCTCACTGACAGCGGCGACACCAAAAATGAGTATGGGCACGTTTAAAGGAATGATGAGCAGCGACATGAGCAACCCTCCGCGACGCAAACTGACCGTCAAGGCCGCGGCAATGGCACCGATCAGCGATAAGCACAGGGAGCCCAGCAATAGACTGACCATAAGAACGGGAATTCCGGCACTGGGGAGGTTTAGCATGGCAGCAAATAGTGGCGACACGAGGGCGAGTGTCACCCCACTGAGCAACCAGTGCACCATCACTTCCGCCATGGCGGTCAACGCCAGTGAGTGCCTCGCCAACAGCATTTGCTCCAAACTACCATCCTCAAAATCGGCCACGAATAAGCGGCCACTGACGGTTAAATTAGCCAACAACGCCACAACCCATAAAATGCCGGGGGCCATGGCACTGAGTTGTTCCGGTGCGGGCCCCAGTCCCAAGGGAAACAACGTCACTACCATCAGAAAGAAGACCAGAGGATTGAGCAGCTCCCCAGGGCGACGCAGACTGGCGCGCAAATGTCTATTGAACTGCGAGCCCAGATACGCAAGGGCGCCAGAGGATGGCGCACCCTCCCACGCGTTATCCCCTGGTAAATCTCTGGATGTCGGGCGATTAGACGGCATATTCACTCAAATCCATGGCCTGCAACTGCTCGGCAAATCGATTCGGTTGGTGGCTCGTAAAGACCACCGAGCCACCCGCCTCAACGTGGGCCAGTAAACGCGCCCCCAGTAACGCCGCCCCGGCTGAGTCAATGGCGGTAAAGGGTTCATCGAGTAACCACAACGGCGCGTCGCACAACCATAGGCGCGCCAGTGCCACCCGCCGCTGCTGGCCCGCTGATAAATGGTTGACCGGGAGGTGTTCACAGCCAGCGAGATCCACTTTTTCTAAAGCCCAAGTCAGCGCATCCAGCTCTTTTGTACCCAGACCACTGGGGTGCCAGCGAAGATTTTCTAGGGGGCTAAGTAGTGGCTTTAAACCCGGCAGATGGCCTTGATAAAGGACAGTCTCCGGCCGTTGAATCGTACCGCTCACACCGACCTTGGCAAGCCCCGCTAGCGCCCGCAGAAAGCTTGTTTTGCCCACGCCATTGGGGCCAACAAGCTGCCACAGTTGACCCTCTTGTACGGCGAAATTGACGTCCTTGAGTAGGCAGCGGTAGCCTCTTTCTAGGCACACAGATTGTGCATGAAGCAGCAGTTCAGGCACTTACAGCTGCACCACTGGCAATTCAGGGAAGTGAGATTTTTTATCAATTTCTATAGTTAAATCCTTGAAATTAAACAATTTTTGATCGGCTAACTGCGAGGGTGATACATTGGCCAGCGCATGGAAAATGGTCTCCACCCGCCCCGGATAGGTTTTTTCCCAGCCGCTGAGCATGGTCTTGATTTCCTGTCGCTGAAGATTGTCTTGGGCACCGCAAAGATTACAGGGAATGATGGGGAATTCCATCGCTTGCGCGTAACGGGCTAGATCGGCCTCCTTGCAGTAGGCGAGCGGTCGAATAACCACGTTTTGCTTGTCATCACTGAGTAACTTTGGGGGCATGGCCTTCAACTTACCGCCAAAAAATAAATTGAGGAATAAGGTTTCGACAATATCGTCACGATGATGCCCAAGCGCAATCTTGGTGGCCCCAATTTGTTGGGCGAAACCGTAGAGGGTGCCCCGCCGCAGCCGCGAGCATAGCCCGCAGGTGGTTTTCCCTTCGGGTATGACCGATTTGACCACGCTGTAGGTATCGCGCTCGACGATATAGTAGCCAATACCGAGGTTCTCAAGGTAGTGAGGTAGCACGTCCTCTGGAAAACCCGGCTGCTTTTGATCGAGGTTGACCGCGATAAGCTCGAAATCAATCGGTGCGCTAGCGCGCAGTCGCATCAGGATATCGAGCATCGCGTAGGAATCCTTGCCCCCCGACAGACAAACCATCACCCGATCGCCCTCTTCGATCATAGTAAAATCAGCAATGGCACTGCCTACATTACGGCGTAGACGTTTGCGCAGCTTGTCAAATTCATGTTTCTCGCGACGAGTATCCTGTGACACTGAAGCATTGTTGTCGGTCATTCGTCGGGGCCATCTCGCTGGGAAAGTAGACGCATGATATAGAAACTCGGTACCCCGGCGCAAAGTCAGTTATTCCCGTCTTTTCCAGTGGCCTCGCCAGGGACTGTCGCCCTCAATGTGGCACGCCCTGGGTGACTTAATTAATCTAGTGTCTTGTATTTTTATTGCTAGCAGTCGAAAATCCGATCCCGCACTCGTCAGTACGCACTGCCCAGTCTGATGTGACTGGCGCGCTTTAACTACCCAAAGGACCGTTTTATGAAAGCTCCTGTTCGTGTCACCGTCACCGGCGCTGCCGGTCAAATTGGTTATGCTCTCGTGTTTCGTATTGCCTCTGGCGCAATGCTGGGTGACGACCAACCCATTATCCTTCAGCTGCTTGACATTACCCCAGCAATGGCAGCACTCGAGGGTGTGCGAATGGAACTGGATGATTGTGCCTTTCCGCTGTTAAATCGCGTCGTTTGTAGCGATGACCCCAATGTCGCGTTCGCCGATACCGACTATGCCCTGTTGGTGGGCGCCAGACCTCGTGGCCCGGGCATGGAGCGCAAAGATTTGTTAGCGGCCAATGCTGCCATTTTCTCTGTGCAGGGCAAAGCGATGAACGACTATGCCTCCCGAGATGTGAAAGTGCTTGTGGTAGGCAATCCCGCTAACACTAACTCACTCATTGCTCAGCGTAATGCGCCCGATCTCAATCCACGTCACTTCACAGCAATGACCCGCCTTGATCACAATCGCGCAATGACACAAATAGCTAACAAGACAGGCACCAGCATCAATGATGTCAGCCAAATGACCATTTGGGGGAATCACTCCGCGACTCAATACCCCGATGTGTTCAATGCCAAAGTCAATGGTCAACCGGCGATGGAGCTCGTTGAGCAAACCTGGCTTGAAAACGATTTCATTCCCATTGTACAACAGCGCGGTGCCGCTATTATCAACGCCCGTGGTGCATCATCCGCGGCATCTGCGGCCAACGCCGCTATCGATCACATGCGCTCCTGGGCTTTGGGAACCGAAGGTGATGACTGGGTGTCAATGGGCGTTTATTCTGACGGCTCTTATGGCATTGCCGAAGGCCTTATCTACTCGTTCCCATGCCGTTGCGAAGGGGGCGAGTGGACGATTGTTCAAGGGCTAGAGATCGGTGAATTTAGCCGAGCCAAAATGGACGCGACAGCCGCAGAGCTCAGCGAAGAGCGTGACGCGGTAGCTCACCTTTTGGGCTAGGATCGCCGGTTATTTATCCGGTTGATACCGGCATTATCAATCGTTAATGATGGGGGTGATGACCGTGCTAGCCCCCTGGCGCGGCGGTTAAACTAGCACGATGCCGCCACTGCTATGCCCGCCTTAACTGACCTCCGGCGATCAGTCAAAGCTCTCTGAGCACCACTAACGGCGGTACGTTGACCGCCTTGCGACAGCTGGCCACGCCGACCCCCCCAATGATAACCATGCCAGACACCACGCCCAAGGGCCAAAGCCACAACGTGGGCGCATAAATCAATTGCAACGCTTGCGTTTGCAATCCCCAGGCAGCCACTTCCGCCCCCATCACCGCGAGACATCCGGCAAAGAGTCCCAATACCGTAAACTCAATGGCGAGGGCGCCCATGAGTAAGCCGCGCCGTGCTCCCAAGGCTCGAAGCAGTGCACTTTCACGGATTCTTACGTCAACGCTTGATTGCACCCCCGCCACTAATACCAGTGCCCCTGCACATAATATGACGGCCAGCACTAATTCAATGGCCTGCCCCACTCGCGCAACGATGCTGCGAACCTCCTCAATGACAATGTCTAGTTCGATAACGGTCACCGTAGGAAAGGCTCTAACGATTTGATTGAGCGCCCCTTTGCTGTCCGGTGCTAAGAAAAAGCTGGTGATATACATGGCCGGGAACTTGTCGAGGACGTGGGGCGGGAAAATAACAAAGAAATTGGGCTTCATACTTTCCCAGTCTACCGCTCGAATACTGGTCACAGTGGCATCGAAGGAGTCAGCGCCGACTCGCAGAGTAATGGTGTCGCCAACTGCCGCACCGACACTGCCAGCAAATTCCTCCTCAAGCGACACCTCCTCAGCGCTAGTATCACCCCACCATTGTCCAGCGACGACGCGGGTTGCCTCGGGGATACCCTGTGCGTAGGTGAAATTTGATTCCCGTTGACGGCCCTCATTGGCGCCTAATTCATCTCGATCTTCAGTCAGTAATCGGCCGTTTACGGCCATGACTCGACCTCGGGTCATGGGGAACAAAGGCTCAGTTCGGATACCCAAATCAGAAAATAGTGCGGCCAGTGGGGTCCGTTGCTCCGACCCAATATTGAACGCAAAGTGGTTGGGTGTGCCCGGGGGAAGTTGAGCCTGCCACTGGCTAATGAGTGAGGTGCGGACCATGACCAGTACCAACATCAGCATAATGGCGATACCAAAAATGACCATTTGTAGGGCATTGGCATTACCGCGCCGGAGCAGACCAGACATGGCCAAACGCCATACGCTGCCCGCTTGACTGCCGACACCACGACCCACCGATAGCAAGGCTTTAGCCAGCAGAAAACCGACTCCTACCGTGACCAGCAAGCCACCGACCACACTCGCGGTCAACAAGATATCCGCGGAGTACCACCACATCAATCCAGTCATGGCTAGGGCGCCGAACACATAATCTTGGATCTGTTGTGCACTGCCCGCGTCTTCCTCGCGGCGCAAAACCCGCAGCGGTGATACCAATGCCAGGCGCCGTAATGGCGGCCAAGCAAAGAACAGCAAACAGACCATGGCGGTTGTCGCGCCAATGACAAAAGGCAATACCCCCATAGGGCCCGGCGCTACCCCGAGTTGTTCGGCAAATAGCGCAAAAAACAGGGCTTGTATTGCCCATCCCACCAGGCAGCCCAGCACGCCCGCAATGAGTCCCATGAGCAATAAACTGCTGCCATACAGACGATTGACGGTAGCACTCGTGGCCCCGAGGCTTTTCATAATAGCTACATAGTCGGTATGGCGCTCACTGAAGCGTCTCGCGGCGAGGGCAATCGCCGCGGCGGCCAGTACCACCCCGAGGCTGCCCGCGAGCAGTAAAAATGCACGCGCGCGCTGCAGCGTGCGGTTGACACTCGCCTGTCCGTCGCCACTGCCTAACAGTCGCTGACCCTGTGCCATCTGTGGTTCAACCCAAGTCACAAAAGTCGCTAAGTCAGCGTCACTACCCCCTAGCAGCAATCGGTAGCTGACTCGGCTCCCCGGTTGAATCACCCCCGTAGCCGCTAGATCTGCCACGTTCATCAATAGCCGTGGGCCGTAACCAAACATCGCAGTGGTGCTGTCGGGTTCCGAGCGAATCGCTCCAGCAACGGTTAACGACGCCTCGCCCACCCACACGGGATCTCCGACATTGACGTCAAGCAACGCGAATAGTCGCGGCGCCAACCATACCTCTCCGGGTGTCGGTACCTGTTCAGTGGCGATAGCTGATTCATAGGGCGCCTCGCTATATTTCAGCGTGCCTCGCAAGGGGTAAGGGGCTTCGACTGCCTTAATAGACGCCAGGGTCATACCCTCGCCGTCATTCATTACCATGGAAGGAAATCCCACCAAAGACGCCGATGCCAACCCGGACTGCCGCGCTTTATCGCGCCACACCTCAGGTATCGCTTGGCGACTCGATATCACCTGATCCGCCGCTAAAAAGCGCCGGCTCTCATTTTCCAAGGCTGACTGTAGGCTGGCCACGAAGGCGCTAATGCCGACGACTACACCGACGGCGAGGACCAATGCCGCCAGCAAGATGCCCAGCTCACCGCCACGCCAATCACGCCAGAGTAACTTACGCGCTGTCAGCGTCTGGGCGGGTGCGCTCAAAGAAATGTCTCCAATCGACCATTCACCAACTGTACTCGGCGAGAACACGCTTGAGCGAGGCGGTTATCGTGAGTCACCAAAATGAGCGTGGTTCCCTCACTTCTATTCAGCTCAAAGAGCAGGTCAATAATCGTGTCGCCCGTAGCGGTGTCTAAATTACCCGTGGGCTCATCGGCAAACAAAATACGGGGACGTGAGGCAAACGCTCTGGCAATCGCTACCCGCTGCTGCTCGCCGCCTGATAACTGACTTGGGTAATGCGTGAGGCGATACTCAAGCCCAACCCGCTCGAGATACTCCTCCGCCCTAGCCGAGGCATTTGCCACACCGGCCAATTCCAGAGGCAGCATGACGTTTTCTAATGCGTTCAATGCCGGCAATAGTTGAAAGGACTGGAAAACAAAGCCCACTTTTTGCGCCCGCAAAGCAGCCCTCGCGTCCTCATCCAGAGTGGACAGGGCCACCCCGTCAATCACCACGTCGCCCCCTGAGGCGACATCAAGACCTGCCAAAAGACCTAAAAGTGTCGACTTTCCGGAGCCAGAAACGCCTACAATAGCCAGGCTTTCTCCGGACTTGATATCGAGATTAATCCCCTGCAGGATTTCCAGCTCGCCATCGGCCACCGGGACTTTTTTTAGGAGATTATTGACTGTGATCATTCGCTTATTCCTCCGCACACTAGTACGCCTGCGCACAGCGAGCGGATCGTTTTGGCTAGAGAGATTACCGGTAACCTTGCTCGTAGCGATGCTGATGGGAACAAGCGCAGTCGCCGTGGCGGAGTCTCGCACGATTTTGGTACTAGGGGACAGTATCAGTGCAGCCTATGGTATGGATTTAGAGCAAGGCTGGGTGGCTCTACTCAATGACAAGCTTGCGGCTGAGGGTATCGCCTACCGAGCGCTCAATGCGAGTATTAGCGGTGAAACGAGCGCTGGGGGCTGGGCTAGACTGCCGCCGCTGTTAGAGCGCCACCAACCCGATCTGGTCATCGTTGAACTGGGGGGCAATGACGGGCTGCGGGGTTATCCGATGACACAGTTACGCCAAAACCTGCTGCGCATGGGCAATGCTGCCCGCGTACAGGGTGCCCAGGTACTCTTTTTACAGATGGAAATACCGCCCAATCTCGGCCCACGCTATACGACCCAATTCCGTGAGTGCTTCGAGTGGGCTGCCCACCAGACTGGGGGGCATTGGGCACCCTTTATCCTGGCGGGTATTGCTACCAATGACCGCCTCATGCAAGCCGACGGGATTCACCCCACGGCAGGAGCACAACCTTTGATCCTTGACAACGTATGGCCCTCGCTGCTCCCCCTGCTAGATGATTCAGCCCAAGAGAGTATCGCCCATGAATGATAGAGACCAAACACCGTTGCAAGCCAAATGTGAGGCGATCATATTTGGCACCACCACCCGAGGCGGCCGAGGCTTCGATCTATTGCTGCTCGCCATCATTATGGCCAGTGTGACGGTCGTTATCTTTGACTCAATACCTGCCATGCATGCCCGCTACGGTACTCGTTTGCACTGGCTCGAACTGTGTTTCACCGTCGTATTTAGCGTTGAATACATGCTTCGAATCTGGTGCGTGAAGCATCGCAAAGCGTACACGTACAGCTTTTGGGGCATCATCGACTTACTGTCCATCGCCCCGACTTACCTTGCCCTGTTTGTACCGCAAGCAGCGCCCCTCCTGATTGTCCGTCTGGTCAGAGTCATGCGGATTTTTCGAATATTGAGGATGTTTGATTTATTTTCAGAGTTGCGCCAAATCGTCAATCTGTTGCGCGCCATTTCTAAATCCATTTTTGTTTTTTTTATCATGGTCATTATCGTCGTGGTTATTTTTGGCTGCCTCATTTACGTCGTTGAAGGGCCAAAACATGGCTTTACTAGTATCCCCTTGAGCATTTACTGGGCCGTTGTGACTATCACCACCGTGGGTTATGGTGACCTCGTCCCGCAAACGGTACTGGGTCGAAGTATTGCTTCCTTGGGCATGCTAGTAGGCTACTCTATATTAGCGGTACCCACCGCGATCATCAGCACCAAGCTGTGGGAGCGCCTAAACAGTAAAAAACAAGTTCTGCTCAACTGGAACTGTCCCGTGTGCGCGCTGGGTGGGCACGCTATCGATGCGCAATTTTGTAAACATTGTGGGGCTCAACTCGACGTACCATCCGAACTACGCCAAGCCACTGACGAGCTGATGCTAGATGAGCACTAACGATTCAACGCCGAAGGCAATTTTCAATTATCGCAAGTTCTGGGCGGAGTGCTTGGGGCCGGCACCCTGGTTGCCAATGAACCGCGACGAAATGGACCAGCTAGGTTGGGACAGCTGTGACGTCATTATCGTCACTGGCGACGGCTATGTTGATCACCCCAGTTTTGGTATGGCGGTGATTGGACGAGTGTTGGAGGGGCAAGGCTATCGGGTGGGCATCATTTCCCAACCCGCCTGGCACAGTGCAGAAGCCTTTACCGCTTTGGGCAAACCCAATCTGTATTTTGGCATTGCCGCGGGCAACATGGATTCAATGATCAATCATTACACCGCCGACCGTAAACGGCGCAACGATGACGCTTATACACCTGGCGATAAATCCGGATGCCGGCCTGACCGTGCAGTCACCGTTTACAGTCAGCGCATTCGGGAGGCATTCAAGGATGTGGCCATTGTTGTCGGGGGCATTGAAGCCAGTTTGCGTCGAATTGCTCACTATGATTATTGGAGTGAAAAAGTTCGTCGTTCGGTGTTATTGGACAGCAAAGCTGATATTTTACTGTTTGGTAACGCTGAGCGAGCCATCATTGAACTGACTCATCGGCTGGCTGGAGGTGAAGATATCCGGGGGATCCGAGATATCCGCGGCACGGCGTTTATAACCCGAGGCTGTCAATCAGGATTCCGTGAGATCAATTCCACCTCGGTGGATGTTGTCGGGTCGGTGGACGTCCATCCAAATCCCTACGAGGGCATGGCACCCGAGCAATGCGATGCGGCAGAGGGTGAGCCAGACGGCGATATTGCGCTGGAGCCTGTGCGCCTGCTCGTTACCAAAACTCCCGACTCCTCGGTCATTCGATTGCCGAGCTATGAGCAGGTGCAATCAGATCCAGTACTGTACGCCCATGCATCACGAGTACTCCATAAAGAAACCAATCCTTACAATGCGTTGCCACTCATTCAAGGTCACGGGGATCGTGATATATGGCTCAATCCACCCCCGATTCCCCTGACCACCGATGAGCTTGACTGGGTCTTTGAGCTACCTTACCAACGTCTACCCCACCCCAGTTATGGCGACGCTAACATTCCCGCATTCGACATGATTCAACACTCAGTGAACATTATGCGTGGCTGCTTCGGTGGCTGCACTTTTTGTTCGATCACTGAACACGAAGGTCGCATCATTCAGAACCGTTCAGAAGATAGTATTATCCGCGAAGTCGAAAAAATTCGAGATACTAGCCCGGCCTTTACCGGGGTCATTTCTGATCTAGGCGGACCAACGGCCAATATGTGGCGGCTCGCCTGCAAAAGCAAAGATATCGAAGCCAAATGTCGAAAACTGTCTTGCGTTTACCCGGGTATTTGTAAGAATTTAAACACCGATCAGACGCCATTGGTCCACTTATATAAACGCGCTCGAGCCTTACCAGGGATAAAAAAAGTATTGATTGCCTCGGGCTTGCGTTATGACCTAGCGGTGCAAACCCCTGAGTATGTCAAAGAACTGGTGACTCACCATGTGGGAGGCTATTTAAAAATAGCGCCGGAGCACACCGAGCGTGGCCCGCTTGATAAAATGATGAAACCCGGCATTGGCAGCTATGACACCTTTAAGGCGATGTTTGAGAAATACACTCGCGAAGCGGGGAAAAAACAATTTCTTATCCCTTATTTCATTGCCGCACACCCGGGCACCACCGATCAGGACATGATGAATCTTGCCCTGTGGTTAAAGCGCCATAAATTTCGCGCAGATCAAGTGCAAACATTTTATCCCTCACCCATGGCCACCGCCACAGCCATGTACCACTCAGGTAAGAACCCCCTGAAGCGGGTTACCCGACAGAGCGAATCAGTGCCTGCCATTCGCAAACTGAGTCAGCGGCGACTACACAAAGCATTCCTGCGCTATCATGACCCGGATAACTGGCCGTTACTGCGCGATGAGCTCAAAAAAATGGGCCGAAGAGATCTCATTGGTAACGGCAAGATGCACCTTGTGCCGTCCAGACAGCCCCCAAAAAGACATAAAGTGGTGAGCGACAGCAGCAGTCCTTTTGCGACTCAGCATACAGGTTTACCGGGTCGAAGACGGCCAACCAAGAAGCGGTAGCAAGCCCCTGTAACGTGCATGGCTCTTTATGCGACGGGGGCGCTAGGACTGCGCACTACAAGCAGCCGCTAATAAACTCGCCGAGCAACCGGAATTCCGTTTGCCGTGGTGTTTTCTTGCGCCACATCAATCCTAACTGACGCGACACGCCTGACTGATCAAAGGGTACGACCGTTAGCTGGGTTCCTGCGGTGATATCTGCATCTACGGCAATTTTTGGCAGCAGCGTAATACCAATTCCATTAGCCACCATTTGCACGATTGTCGTCAAACTGCTGGCTTGGTAGGGAATTGAAATTTGACTATCTCGAAGATTACAGGCCTCAAGTGCATGCTCTCTCAGGCAATGGCCTTCCTCTAATAACAACATGCCCTCTCCCTTCAGATCTGCACTACACAAGCGCTTCTTATTGGCGAGCGCGTGACTCGGTAGACAGGCCAATAAAAAATCATCTTGGCACAGGGGCATAATATCCACGTTCTCCGCGGGGAATGGCAGCGCTAAAAACAATATATCAAGCTCTCCAGCATGGAGCGCATTGACGAGTCGTTGGCTCTGGTCCTCACGAATAAATAGCGTAAAATTCGGATGTACTTCACGCAGCGATCGCAGCATGCGCGGCAGCAGAAACGGTGCAATCGTCGGAATAACGCCCAATCGCAGTTTACCGGTAAACGGATCCCCCGCGGCATCACATAAAGACATCAAATCTTCGATGTCAACCAGTATCTGGCGCCCTCGATCGACCACCTCTCGGCCAAGACTGGTCAGCAGTACATTGCGATTGTTGCGCTCAACAAGGCTCACACCCAGCGTTTCCTCGAGCTCCTGTATGCCCGCGCTCAAGGTACTTTGGCTGATGAAACAGGATTTTGCGGCATGGCCAAAATGTTGTCGATCCGCCACCGCGCATAGGTATTTCAGTTGTTTTAACGTGGGCTGTCTACTCATCGCTTTTCCTAATTGAGAATCATTTAACGATTCATCGATCCGATCGATTAACTTTACAGAAAAAACCGTAAAAACCAAGTGCCAACTTCTGCGTATAGTAGTGGAGTCCCAATGCGGTGTGGCAATCGCTGCGCCACTTATTTGAACCGACAACAGGAGAACACCATGGAACTTAAAGGTAGCCAAACAGAAAAGAATTTGAAGGACGCCTTCGCCGGCGAATCGCAAGCAAATCGACGCTACCTCTACTTCGCCGCCAAGGCGGACATAGAGGGCTACAACGACGTAGCGGCGGTATTCCGCTCGACCGCTGAGGGTGAGACAGGCCATGCTCACGGGCATCTAGAATACCTCGAGGCTGTGGGTGACCCCGCAACGGGCCTGCCGATGGGCGACACCAAAAAGAACTTGGAAGCGTCTATTGCCGGTGAAACCCATGAATACACCGATATGTATCCGGGCATGGCGAAGTCTGCACGTGACGAGGGTTTCGATGAAATAGCCGATTGGTTCGAAACCCTAGCAAAAGCTGAGCGCAGCCACGCTAATAAGTTTCAGAAGACCCTTGATACCTTAGACGCGTAATACGGCTGACCCATGAAGGGGAGCGCCTCGCGCTCCTTTTTTTTCGACACTCGCAAGCCCCTATCGACACCACCTCATCATTGTCCGTAGCAAGGAGTCCCTATGCGCGAAGGAAGTCTCGAAGCCCCCACTCGTCATCCTATCGCTTGGAAAACAGAGGCTTTTTGGAATAAAGATGCCTTAAACGATGAGCTCGCACGGGTTTATGACATTTGTCACGGCTGTCGTCGCTGCGTCAGCCTGTGTGATTCTTTTCCAACCCTATTCGACCTCATCGACGAATCAGACACCTTTGAGGTGGACGGCGTCGCCAAAGAGGATTACATCAAGGTCGTCGATCAGTGCTACATGTGTGACTTGTGTTACATGACCAAATGTCCCTATGTGCCGCCACATGACTTTAACGTGGACTTCCCACATTTGATGCTGAGGGCGAAAGCGGCGAAGTTTAAAGAGCACGGTGCCAGCTTCAGAGACAAAACGCTGACCAGCACCGACACCGTGTTTGCCATGACATCAATTCCACTCATTGACGTCACCGTCAATGCACTCAATAGTAATAACACCTTTAGAAAGGCGCTCGAAACGACCCTAGATATCCACCATGACGCCCCCATTCCAACATTTCACGCCAACACGCTGCGCAAGCGAGTAAAAAGCCAGATCAAAGCGCTCGACGCCACGCCAATAGGCGCCACCTCAGGCAAAGTGGCGCTCTATGCCACCTGCTACGGCAATTACAATAGTCCTGAAATAGGCGAAGATTTTGTCAAAGTCTTCCAACATAACGGCATTCACATTGACCTCGTGCCCAAAGAAAAATGTTGCGGCATGCCCAAGCTTGAGCTGGGCGATCTCGATGCGGTTGATGCACTCAAAGCGGTGAATATTCCGGTACTGGCCAAACTGGTCGATGATGGCTACGACTTAATCGCGCCCATACCCTCCTGTGTGCTCATGTATAAACAAGAGCTGCCGCTGATGTATCCGGACGACCCTGACGTCCTAAAAGTACAAAAGGCCTTTTTCGACCCCTTTGAATATCTCTGGCTGCGGCACAAAGGACAGGCCTTCAACACCACCTTCCCCAATGCGTTAGGCAATGTGGCCTATCAGGTCGCCTGCCATCAGCGTGTCCAAAATATTGGTCTGAAAACGAGGGATATACTGGCATTAGTCCAGGACAGCGACATTGTCGCCCATGAGCGTTGCTCCGGGCACGACGGTACCTATGCTGTGAAGAAAGAAACTCGGGAAAAATCCGTTAAAATTGCCCGCCCAACAGTGCGTAAAGTAGACGCGCAGAACCCCGATCATTTCATTAGCGATTGCCCCATGGCGGGCACACAGATCGCACATTTATCGGAAAAAGTGGATAAAGCCGAACATCCCATGACGCTATTGCGTATGGCCTATGGAATTTAATGACAAATGGAGAGTTTACTTATGCCTCAGCTGACCCGCGAAGATCTCTGGTCCCTGGAAGAATATGCCCAGCGGCGAATAGCCTTTCGAACTGAAGTCATGGCACACAAACGCACTCGGCAACTGGCGCTTGGGGAAAATGCCCGGCTGTATTTCGAAGATGAAATGACAATCCGCTATCAAGTCCAAGAAATGTTGCGCATCGAAAAAACCTTTGAGGCCGAGGGGATTGAAGAGGAGCTGAGTGCCTACAACCCATTGATTCCTGACGGCAGTAATTGGAAAGCGACCTTTATGGTCGAATTTGGGGACCCCGAGGAGCGGGCTAAACATCTAGCGCAGATGATTGGTATTGAAAACGCAATTTGGCTGCAAGTCGGTGACGGAGCTCGCATTATACCCATCGCCGATGAAGATCTTGAGCGCGCCACGGAAGAAAAGACCTCGTCGGTTCACTTCCTTCGGTTTGAGCTCACTCCCCAACAGGTGAATGCCATGAGGGAAGGGGCGGACTTGAGTGCGGGGATTGAGCACACAGCTTATCCGATCGAAAAATTTACGGTGAATGCGGTTATTCGCGACTCGCTAGCCAATGATCTTGCCCCGACACAGCATTGATTACGCTACACTGCCCTTTCAACTAGGAGGGGCCAATGCTGACGCTCGTTGTTTTTGATCTCGACGGGACGTTACTTAACGGCCAGTCCACCATCACACCCTACACGACCGAAACGCTGGTACTGCTTGAGCAAGCGGGGATTGCCTACACGGTCGCTACTGGGCGAACACTGCAAGCCGCTACAGGGGTATTGAAGCAGCATAGATTTACGCTGCCGCACATCCTCAAAAACGGAGCTGTTATCTGGTGTCCTGATCAAAACGACTATAGCCATCGCCACCTGCTGACGCAAGACGAGGTCGCACAGGTATTGACTGCATTCACCCTTCAAGACGTCACACCGTTTGTTTTTACCTTGGAAGATGACGGTCGACACGCAGTCTACCACGGGCGCTTGAAAAGCGGCCCTGAAAAAAAGCTCGCTCAGCTGTTTGAGGATGAACGCCATCTCCCCGTTGAACCACTGGACGCCATACCTCATGGCGCTCGTGTGATAAACGTCAGTGCAATGGGTCCCGAGCTAGCGATTCGAGCGCTGACTGACGGTATTCGTGACGAACCACAGTTAGTGGCCTATACGGGGACCGCGATTGAGGGACAAAACCTCTGCTGGATGGATATTCATCACCGCCGGGGCAGCAAAGGTAATGCCATCAACACGCTGAAACAAGAACGTGGCTTCGATCGCATCATTGCCTTCGGTGACGGTGAAAATGATATCAGCATGTTTGAAGTGGCTGATGAAGCCTACGCACCGAGCAATGCAAATGACGACGTAAAGACCCTAGCCAAACAGGTCATCGGCCATCACCACGAAGACGGCATTGCGCATTTCTTACGCCAGCGCTTTAACTTAAGGCCTTAGCTGCTCTAGGCTGGATTAACCACACGCCCGCTAGAATCAACCCCAAGGCAAAAAGCTGTATGCCACCCGCGGGCTCGCCAAGGAGTAGGACGCCAACGGTAAAGGCGACGCCCGGAATCATGTAATTAATGGTGGATAGAAATCCAGGCCCGACTTCACTGACCACCGTAAAGTAAGCCCATGTGGCCACACCCGTCGCAAAAATACCCAGTACCCCCACAGCTATCCAGGCTCCGGGGAATTCTGCTGGTGGCGCCCAGGCCTGTAACCGCCACATTGGCCAGACTAAGATGGCTGATCCCACTAGCAACGAACCCGCAGAGACAGACACCGTGTCAAAGGCAGGCAAGCGCTTGGTAAAGATACCATTGACCGCGTAACAAGCAGTGGCGACCACCGCGGCCAGCTGTCCGGTGAGCCGAACGCCGTCGATATGACTGAATAGGTTCTCCCCCAACAACAGGGCTACCCCAGAAAAGCCCAGCAGCACACCACTGATTTTCAGAACGGTCATTCGCTCGTGATCGAGAAAATAATGCCCCATCAGCAACACCATAATGGGCATTAACGCCATCAGCAGGCCGACCTCACTGCTAGGCACGCTTCGCTCGGCCCATGCCACGAGGACAAAGGGCACCACATTGCCGGTCAGCGACAGCACCAACAGCCAGCGCCACCACAGCCAACCGCGCGGTAGGTGGCCACCGCGCCGTCCAAGCAGCGCCAGCATCACCACTGCACCTAAGGTCAACCTTCCCCAGACAATGGTTACTGGGTGAAACGCCGTCAAGGCAATAGCAATCAGATAAAAAGCGAGTCCCCAGGTGATGACAAGGTAACCTAATAACAACCAATGGCGTCGGGTCGGTAATTGCATCAATGGATTCCAAATTAACAAAGCGAAGTCCGCTGGCGACGAGAAACCATCAGATCTGCTACCCTGTGGCGCTTCGCAACGCAGCAGGAACCACAGTATGACAGATCGGCCTGCCCTCAGTCCTGAATTACGCGCCCATGTGGAGCGCGTGCTGCAAGTGCGTGCGCCAACAGGACCTGCGGTGAGTGCGGGGGCGGCCTTTGCGCGACGTTGGTTTAAGCCTACGTTTTCTGGTCTCGAGCGGTTAAGCCATCAGCCTGCGCTATTTGTCGGCAATCATAGTCTGCTGGCGCTGGATGCCTTCATTTTTCATTTGTTAATGCACTACGACTATGGGCGATTCCTGCGGCCATTGGGTGATCGGACCCTTTTTGCTAACGAACAATACCGAAATACCGTGGTCGAGCTGGGGGCCGTACTAGGCCATCCAGACGTGGTGACCGAACTTATGGCGCACCAGCAGGACCTCTTACTCTACCCCGGAGGCACCTTAGAAGCGGTCAAATCACCTGAGCAGCGCTATAGCCTGATGTGGGGCAACCGCTATGGCTTCATTCGACTAGCCGCTATGAACGGCTACACGATTGTACCGGTGGCTGCGGTGGGTCCCGATGAGTATTTCGATCAGTACCTCTCGGGCGCAGAGATGGAACAGACGCAGCTGGTTCAATGGCTTATAGCCATGGGTATAATGCCCGCAGACATCCGCAGTGACTTAATACCGCCACTACCCGCGGGGCTGTTGGGCTCGCCCCTACCCAAACCCAAAACGACGTATTATGGTTTTGGCAAACCCATTACCTTAAACGCCTACAAAGGCAAAGCGATTAGCCGGCGCCAGCAACAAAATTTACGCCAAAAGGTTGAGGATAGTCTTGAGGCTGAAATAAAAAATCTGCTCCTATTGCGTGAGCGTCGGCGCCATAAAGACGGCTTACTGCGACGCCTACTTTCCGTCTAAACATCTGCTCAAACCTATCCATGGAGAGGTACCGATGGTTCGTACATTCCTAACATTCATCACTGCCATTGTTGTGCTTTGGTTGGGCATCTCGGTATTGTATCTGCCTCGCTACGCCACTACTGTCGGTGATAATCCCGTCACTAAAACGCCCCTTGAACGGGGTGTTCACTATGACGACGTCACTATTACTAGCGACGAACTCGCACTGCCCGGCTGGTGGATGCCAGCGGAAAACCCTCGAGCTGCGCTGATGTTTGTCCACGGCGCTGGATCAAATAGAACTTCTCACTTTATTGATTCTCTGAATCTTTATGCCGCCTTGGTCAATGAGGGTATCAGCGTGCTCACCGTCGATTTACGCAATCACGGCAATGCACCGAAGACCGACGGCTACCTCACCATGGGCATTAACGAGTCTCGTGATGTATTCGCTATGAGTCGCTGGCTTGACGCCCAGGTTCCCCGCACTCTCCCCCGACTGGTGATGGGTGCATCAATGGGCGGCGCGACCATCATTCAGGCATTGGCTCAAGGCCTACAGGTGTCCGGTATCATCCTGCTTGATCCGGCTCTGAACACTGTGGACAGCCTCATGCACGGAGCTAAAGTCACCACCCATCTGCCCGCCAGCCTATTTCTGCCCTTTGCCTGGGCGACCAGTACTTTTTATGGATTGCCCACAGGCGATACCGATACCGCTCGTTTAGCTGAGCAAATTCAGCAGCCCCTGTTACTCATTCAAGATCCCGACGACCCCGTGACTCGCCTACCGTTTGCACAAGCGCTTGCAGCAGCAAATGATCACGTGCAGTTGGCCATCGCCCAGTCCGTACCCGCTCACGCCAGCTGTATCCAAAATAAGGGCCGCTGGGGCAGTCATGTGGCAGCATTTAAATGTGATAACGCTTGGACCCTGTCTGAAATCAATCGCTACATCACGGGCCTGGCGCTTTAGCGCACATTCGGGGCGACCGACCGAGCCATCCAAAGGGCGATCAATGGCGTATCATTAACCTATCATTTTTATCCTTAACTCTTGTGGAGCGTTCTATGTCTTTTAAATTTGCCTTAAAAACCATCGGTCTCATTGGCACCATGCTGAGCACCAGTGTCTTTGCCAGCTGTCCCGACTACCTCAACCATGAAATGCGCATGCTAGGCTCTAAAGAGACCATTAATTTCTGCGAGGCTTATGCGGGCAAGCCTATGCTTATTGTCAACACCGCAAGCAATTGCGGCTTCACCCCGCAGTTCGATGGGCTAGAGGCCCTGCACAAGGAGTACGCTGATAAAGGGCTGGTGGTATTGGGTTTCTCCAGCGATGACTTTTTTCAGGAAGAAAACGATGAACAAGATGCGGCAGCGGTCTGCTATGACAAGTATGAGGTCACCTTCCCTGTTATGGCGACCAGCGGCGTGAAGGGAGCCGACGCAAACCCGGTTTACAAAGGTCTTGGCGAGGCTAAGGGTTATCCCAGTTGGAATTTTAATAAATACGTGGTCGATGGCTCGGGTGAGGTCGTTGAGCACTTTGGTAGTCGGGTGGGTCCCGATAGCCAAGAATTACGCGACGCCATTAACGCTCTTCTCTGAGGCTAATGGGGTCGCTGGCAAGCAGGGCAGCCTGTCCCTGCTGTGGCCGCAGCGTGGCGCTGACGTTTCACCACTTAATTCCAAAAAAATGTCATCGCCGAGCACATTTCAAAAAGCATTATGATCGCTTTGCGCTCAACCGAGGCGTGCTGATTTGTCGTCCTTGTCACGTAGGTATTCATAGACGCTACGATGAAATGGCCCTAGGGAAGCGCTTTGCTACGCTAGAAGCGCTGCTGGCCGATGACGATCTCAGCCATCATTTTGCCTGGGTAGCCAAGCAGCGTGAGCGTCAGTCCCCCTAGTTCAACTGAGCATGATTGGCCCTGCCTCAACCCCTCGAACTCGGTCATAAACAGACCGGTAGAGCCGAAAAAATACTGAAAATTTAAATAAAAACAGCGTTTTGTAGCTACTAATTAAGGTAGTGTCGAAGAGCCATATTGCCTCACTAAATGCGCATCTATCCTGTCCTTTTCAAGGCGAGGATCGACATCAACACACTCACCGTTATTCCAGGCAGGATACTGGTCATAAAGAGGACGACCAATATTGATGAGCAGCTCCCAGACCAGTAAGCATCGCTCTGTTGCCGACAGCGAGGAGGGTTGACTCGCCCCTTGCAACACGCTCGCTAACGAGACCTGCTCGGTCTCAAGTCGGTGTCTATCAGCACTATCAAGGACCATCGTGTGCGGTGCTTCGGTACTAAAGGGTAGCCATGCCTCGTCGCCGACCGGGCCCGGCGCGCCCTCTCGTGCAAAATGTCCCCAAGCACGCATCATCTTTTCAGTCATATCTGCCGCTGAGGGGTTATCTGGGTACATATAACTGCCGATGGAGCCGTACATAGGCCTACCCATGACAAAAGCAATTTCTGCACCGTGGGCAGCACCGAGAATGTCAGCAAAAGGAACCAGCCAGTTATCTTCCTGATCATCCCAGTCAAACCGATAAGCAAAAAGCGCTGGATACCCTGCCGACTCCAGAGCGCGCAAGGGGGTATCAACACCCCGAGCTTTCCATCCCTGGGAACGCAGTGATACCCAGTGGTCATATACCAAGGGGTTTCTAACGGTCATTTTAGGGGGCAATAGACCCAAGGAGACATTTCTACCCTCCACGAAATAGCGGCTCAAGCCTAACCACAGAGCGACCTCATCACGATTTGAACCGGCCAGTACCGGCACCTGTTTCGCATAAGCGCTATTGCCCAGAGCAGCCGCAATGCCCTCTTCAGGAATGACAATGCCATCCGCCGTCGTCAAGGGTGCGAGGTCATCCTCCTCAATGCCATAGTAAGCTTCGACCAATTGCCGCACTGGGACGTCACGCAGGCGAGCCGCGTCGACAGCCTCATCAGCCATACCTAAGGCCTGCTGTAGCTCCCAACTACCTCGGCCAATCCGTGCAAACTCACGGCGATGATTGACCGCTTGATCTAGCGATACATCAGTGGTGTAACCCGATTGGACCACCGCTTTGTGAAATAAGCCCTCAGACAGCGGCGACACCAATAATGCATAAATATTATGCCCTCCCGCACTTTCACCAAACAGTGTGATATTGCCAACATCTCCTCCAAACGAGTCAATATTACGATGGACCCATTGCAGCGCTGCGAGTATATCGAGGGTGCCAAAGTTAGAACTGCGATCCAATCCGCTGGCGGTATGTTGCAATGCCCTATGGGTCATCCAACCCAGCGGGCCCAGTCGGTAATTGAAGGTCACCACGATCACGCCTTGCCGGGCAGCTAACTCGCTGAAGTCATAGGTTCCCTTGCGGCCCGACGTGTTACCACCGCCGTGAATCCAAAACATGACCGGATAGCTTCGCTCTGCAAAATCTGCCGGGGCAACAATATCGAGATATAAACAATCCTCCTGGCCCACGGGGCCCTCCGAGTACACGCCGGCGGTTTCGCTAGGCATTTGAGGGCACATGATATCTGCCACCTGGGGCACTACCGCCACTTGGGTGGGCTCGATGGCCTGAGGCGCTCGCCAACGGCGTTCGCCAATCGGTGCCTGTGCATAGGGTATATCTAACCAGCGAACGACGCTTTCATCGCCAGTGACGCCTCGCGCCTCACCAGACTCCGTCATGATGTCCGCGCCGGGTACCGGCTGCAACGTGGGCACTGAGCAGCTCACCAAGAGCATAAGTGGCAGCGAGGCTAGGCACAGTCGCATCGAAAAAGGGCATAACAGGCGTTTCACTCGTTCTTCTCCAACAAGGTATCTGTCTAACAGTACGCACTGCTAGGAACAGCGGATGTTGCAAAATGCACAGGGCAGCCAGCGGCTTGACCCCATTGTGATGCAAGTGCCCGAGTACGGTCAGCAGCCAATGGGGCGGGCCGTTCGATAGCAACGGTGGTTCAGAGGTAGCGACGTAGGGCTTTAGATTAGGTCCAAACATCAGTACACTCGACGCCGCGGATGCACCGACCGGCGCGATACACTCGGTTGTCGCTACACAATAACCCTCAAACCCAGCTCCAATCCATAGCAAGATGGGTGCGCACCAGAGATTCACTGATGGTTGCCACAGGGAAAATCAACTGGCCGAGGAACGTCTGACTACCGCCACTGAGCGCTTGCCCACAGAGAATTTGACGGTAACTCCCGCCTTTCTCGGTGGCCGGTGGATGAATCCTTGCAAACCGATAAGCGAAGTCATGGCATCGTAAAGGGAACAACCCAACGTAAAAACGCTGTTTTACAGTTAACTTACCAATCACTACACTCTCGCGTTTGATTATCAACCCCACAAGGAAGTCTGCAATGACTGAGCAAAAAGCCACCAACGTCCACTGGCATGATGGCGAGATATCTCGGGAAGACCGGGGACGTCTACTGCACCAACAAGGTGCCACTCTATGGTTCACCGGCTTATCGGGAAGTGGCAAAAGTACCGTAGCCGTTGCCCTAGAAGAAGCGCTCTACGAGCGTGGCCACCTCTCTTATCGACTGGACGGTGATAACATTCGCCTAGGCATTAATAAAAACTTAGGCTTTTCCGCTGAGGATCGCACTGAAAACATCCGTCGTATCGGCGAGATTGCTAAATTGTTTGCTGATGCCAGCACGATCGCCTTGACGAGTTTCATTAGCCCCTACCGGGCAGACCGCGATCAAGTGCGCGCGCTTCATGCGGACGCTAACATGCCCTTTATTGAAGTGTTTGTTGACTGTTCGCTTGAGGAAGCAGAAAAACGCGACCCCAAAGGTCTGTATAAGAAAGCCCGCGCGGGAGAAATTAAGAACTTCACTGGCATTGACGATCCCTACGAAGCGCCAACAGCGCCTGAGATTCATCTGCACACCGACATGATGACCCTCGCTGAGGAAGTAGAGAGTGTCATTAACTACCTTGAAGCACAGGGGTTTTTGGCCCCGGCAATAGCAGGAGCATAATGCATTGATCAAGCCACATGGTTCAGAGCAGTTAAACCCGTTGTACATACGGGATGAGCAGCGGCGAGCCGCGCTCATGAGTGAGGCAGAACGCTTACCCTCACTCGTACTCAATTCCGCCGCAGCCGCCAATGTCGTCATGCTCGGCGGGGGTTACTTTAATCCGCTCACCGGGTTTATGCATTTGGCTGACGCGCTGTCTGTCGCCGAGACCATGCATACCACCGACGGCCTATTTTGGCCGGTGCCCGTGCTCAATCTCACCAGCGATTCGACCGTTCAAGTAGGCGATAGACTGGCACTACGAGACCCCAATGTTGATGGCAATCCGATTATTGCCTTGATGCATGTAGCTGGCGTCGATCAGCTGAGCGAACAGCATGTCGAGTCTATGGCTGAACAGATCTTTGGCACCTTAGACCCAGAGCACCCCGGTGTCGCGACCTTTACATCGCTCGGCAATATCGCTTTGTCAGGCCCCATCGACGTCTTGAGCTTTAGCTACTTCCAAGCTGACTTCCCTAACACCTTCGAAACGGCCTACGAGATTCGCGAGCACATTGCGCAACGGGGCTGGGAAACAGTCGTCGCCTTCCAAACCCGTAATCCTATGCACCTAGCCCACGAAGAACTGTGTCGTATGGCCATGGAGCGTCTCAATGCTGATGGCTGTATCGTCCATATGCTGCTCGGCAAGCTCAAACCTGGCGATATTCCTGCGGAGGTGCGCGACGCCAGCATTCGAAAAATGGTCGAGCTGTACTTCCCACCCAATAGTGTCATGGTGAGCGGCTATGGTTTTGACATGCTGTATGCGGGACCTCGAGAAGCAGTGTTACATGCCGTATTTCGACAAAACATGGGGGCTACTCACTTGATTGTCGGCCGTGATCACGCAGGTGTCGGTGACTACTATGGGCCCTTCGACGCCCAAACCATTTTTGATGATCGCGTACCTGCCGATGCGCTAGACATTGCCATTTTCAAAGCCGACCACACCGCTTGGTCTAAAAAGCTCGATAAAGTCGTGATGATGCGTGAGGCTCCGGATCATGAAAAGGATGATTTTATTGTACTCTCAGGTACAAAAGTCCGTGACATGCTTGGCCAAGGGATCGCTCCACCGGTCGAGTTTTCACGCCCTGAAGTCGCACAGATCTTGATGGATTATTATCAATCCATTGATAGCTAACGCTCGAGACCACTATGCCACCCGCCTTTAGCCCCCGGCGCTCTTGTCTTTATATGCCCGGCACTAACACCCGGGCCCTCGATAAGGCCCGTTCACTGCCTTGTGATGTGGTGATTATGGATCTTGAGGATGCGGTGTCCGCGGATAAAAAAAAGGAGGCGCGAGATACTGTTTGTGCGGCACTCACGTCCGGGGGGTACGGTTATCGTGAGCTGTGGGTTCGCATCAATGCCTTGAATACTGCCTGGGGTGAGACTGATTTAAGGCGCGTTGCTAAACATTCCCCGCACGCTATTATTGTACCGAAGGTGGATGACGCCGACGATATTATGCGCGCCAATGCCCTACTCTGCGCAGCCGATCAGTCGAGCGCTATTGCCCTGTGGGCGATGATTGAAAGTCCAGCGGCCATTCTCAATCTTGCTCGTATTGCCGCCGCGAGTACCGACAGCCGACTCGCTGGTTTGATTGTTGGTGGCAACGATCTCGCCAAAGACTTACGCCTTGATGTCACTCCCGATCGACAGGCTCTACTCCATGCATTAAGTCAGACCGTCACTGCGGGACGCGCCTACGCCCTCGATGTCTTAGACGGGGTCTTTAATGATATTGACGATGCAGCCGGTTTAATTGACGAGTGCACCCAGGGGCGACAGCTCGGATTCGATGGCAAAACCCTCATACACCCCAAACAAATTGAATCGGCCAATCGTCTATTTACACCAAGCCCCCAAGCCATAAACCAAGCACAAGCCATTATTGATGCTTTTTCTGATCCGGAGAATTGCCATCTTGGGGTTATCAAGGTAGGCGGACAAATGACAGAGCGCTTGCATCTTGAGCAGGCGGAGCGATTAATCGCTTACTACGAGGCGCTACAGCAGCGCTAGGGATTGGCCAACATGTCGATCAGCCGGTCGAGTCGCTCCCGACTAGGACGGCGCTGAGTTCGATAGTCAATGTGCTCGTCCACGCCGGCGGTGGGGTTGAAGCGAATACCCCAAAGGCCGTCAACTTCGTTGGGCAACAGGCTGTAGCGCATATCGATGACCAGCAGTGGATCGTGCTGATCGAGAGCCAAATAATCGTTGGAGAACCATTGAAAACGCGCCAAATCTCGCGCTTGCTGACTGTCAGCATCAAGCCATGGCAGATGTTTAGCCCTCGATAACCGCTCGACAGAATCGCCTGGAATGATTGTCGTCGCTAAGCCCACACGCACAGCGTCAACGTAGAACCGCCCATCGTATTCGTAAATGACTTTCCACAGCAGCAAATTGGCAAAGCCTGGCTTGGCAGATAAACGTACCGGCAAGTGCCCACGAGCATGAGCAAGCTCATAGGCGGCCGACTCTGCTCGGTCATTTTGCGTCAACCCCAGCAGTAAGTAGCTCAGTCCCCATACTAGCCCCCACTGCGCAATGCGACGCGAATCCAGCCGCGCCGCCAGCAGTACCGCGACTAACACGGGCAAAGTAAATAGTGGATCGACGACACTGACGTTATTCCAGGCGACACGGACATCTGAAAATGGCCACAGCAACAAGGTGCCATAGGTGGTACACGCATCGAGTACGCCGTGACTGCCAAAGCCCAATAGCGCCGTCCAAAATACCGTCTTGAGCTCCAGCCAACGCCGCATGAGCGGCCACAGGGCCATGGTACAGAGTAAGGCCCCGATCGGGATAAAAATCAGTGAGTGCGTAAATTGTCGGTGATAAACTAGAAACAGCAGCGGGTCTGTCGAGGAGCGAATAAAAATATCAAGATCCGGGGCCATGCCCGCGAGGCCGCCTACTAGAGCAATGGCGGCCAGTGGCCGACGACGACCGATGCTCTGGGGAACAATAGCACCAACGACTGCCTGACTGACTGGATCCATTCGTTTACCCCTGTGCTAAAACACGCGACAACTAACTCAAAAAGGATCAATCAATGCTGGGAGAAGCGCTAACATTTGGCCAGACGCTGGATTATTACGCGAGCATCCATCCGGAGCAAGTTGTCATTAGCTGCGCCCACATTGATCGTAGTATCGCTACGCTGACCCGGGCGCAGTTACGGCAACAATCCAATGCCCTCGCGGGTTTACTCATCGAGCAGGGCGTCGCTGTTGGTGACCTAGTTCCCATCATTTTACCCACATCCGTTGATTTTTTAGTGGCAACCACTGCCATTTATAAAGCCGGGGGCAGTCCAATGCCCGTCAGTCATCGCCTACCCGAGAGTGAGTGTCAGCGGCTGCTTGAGTTAGCCAAGCCCAAGGTCGTATTTGCACAGCGAGATTGGGGCTTTCCGTCAGTCTATATGACGACAGCTGCCAGCGCTGAGACACAGGGCGCCGCAGCAGAGCAAGCTGCAGCGCACAGGGTAGCCAGTGACCCCATTAAGGCGTTGTGTTCAGGGGGCTCAACCGGTAAACCCAAGCTTATTTTAACGCGCGGGCCTTTTACGGTTCCTTTGGGGGAGAACCCGATTGGGCTCGCGCTGCGTTTTGAAGCGTCCGATCTGAAATATTCACCTGGCCCGCTCTACCACAATGGCCCTTTTTGGTTTTCACTCAACATGCTGCTAAGCGGAGGTGGCATCTTACTCAACGAGCGCTTTGATGCGCACCGTTGCCTAGAGCTTATTGAACAGCAGCGTCCGACCGTCCTCAATCTCGTTCCCACCATGATGCAACGCATGCTGCATGACCCGCTGTGGCATCATGTCGATTGGTCCTCAGTGCGTATTGTTTGGCACCTCGCTGCGCCATGTCCAGCCTGGGCCAAGGAGGGCTTTATCGATGCATTAGGCGGCGAAAAAATTCTTGAACTGTGGGCGGCGACGGAATCGACCGGCATGACCGCCCTCGATGGTAATGAGTGGCTCACCCATAGAGGCAGTGTCGGCAAATCGGTGGCTACCGACATTCTTATTGTCGATGAGGCACGTCGACCGCTTCCTCCCGGGGAAATCGGGGAGATTTTTACGCGATTTGCCGGCCAGGCGGCCAATTACCACTATTTGGGTGCTGATCCCCTAGAAACCGTACAGGATGGCTATGCCAGCGTCGGTGATTTGGGTTGGCTAGATGACGAGGGCTATCTCTATCTGGCCGATCGGCGTACTGACTTAATCATATCGGGGGGTGCTAATATTTACCCAGCCGAAGTGGAGTCAGTGATCAGTCAGCATCCGGCAGTCAGAGACGTGGCGGTGATTGGCCTCAAAGACCCGGATCTGGGACGTCGTGTCCATGCTATCGTCGAGCTGTATGACAAGTCTGAGGCGGTCAGTGCCGATGATCTACGCAGGCTTTGCGAAACGCAGTTGGTGCGCTACAAGGTGCCGCGCAACATTGAGTTTGTCCCTGCACTGCCCCGTAACGAAGCCGGGAAGATCACGCGTAGCGCCCTACGCGCTGCGCGGGACTGAAGGCACAGGCATGACCAGACAATCTATCGACACACAGGAGATCGACATGACTAACAGCATGACAACAAATGACGGTGATATGTTGACCCAGACCGCGAAGGATGGGATCGCTACGCTGACACTTAACCGCCCAAATGCCTACAACGCACTCAATCAGACGCTCAGTCACGCAATAATCGATGCCTTTGACGCCCTGGCAAAGGATGACCAGATACGGGTCATTATTCTCACCGGTGCAGGAAAGGCTTTCTGTGCCGGTGTCGACCTGAAAGAACTGACTCACACGCCAACCATGCTGACAGAGAACGGCTTGGGGACTGATTCCCCTTTGGTCGTGGCACTAGATCGCTGCAAGAAACCCATTATTGGCGCCGTCAACGGCGCTGCTGTTACCGGTGGATTTGAGCTCGCCCTCGCCTGCGATTTTCTCTTCGCTGGGGAGTCAGCGCGCTTCGCCGATACACATGCCCGGGTAGGGCTATTGCCTGGATGGGGATTGTCACAAAAATTACCTAGACTCATTGGCTTAAATCGCGCCAAAGAAATGAGTTTAACAGGCAATTTCATTACCGCAGAGAAAGCCTGCGAATGGGGTTTAGTGAATCAGGTCGTTCCCGATGAGGATTTACTCGCCCACACTGAACGCGTGGCGAGACAGATTGCCGATGCCGATGAGGCCACCGTTCCTGCCCTGAATAGTCTAATGTCCGACGGCTGGGAGCTAACCCTCGGCGATGCACTGCGACTCGAGGGTGATCGGGCTTCGGCCTATGTCAAAGGGGTAGACTTTGCGTCAATGGAGGCGCGTTTACAGCAGTTGAAAACCAGAGCGAATCAATCAGGGTAGCGGCGTTTGCACTGCTTAATCGCTGGCTTTGCGGCTAATTTTTTTACACTTACACTGGCATTTAGGGTCTTGATCGCTTAGAAATGACCCCTGTCGCAGTAGATGATTATCGAGGACTCTTATGAAAACACGCGCAGCTGTTGCTTTTGGTGCAGGAAAGCCCCTGGAAATTTGTGATGTCGACTTGGAAGGCCCCAAAGCGGGTGAGGTCATGGTCGAGATCAAAGCGACTGGAGTCTGCCACACTGACGCCTTTACTCTGTCTGGCGATGACCCCGAGGGCGCTTTCCCGGCCATCCTCGGACATGAAGGCGCTGGCGTCGTTGTGGAGGTGGGTCCAGGCGTCAGCAGTGTCAAACCCGGTGATCATGTCATTCCCCTTTACACGCCTGAATGTCGTCAATGCGAGTACTGTTTGCACCCTAAAACCAATCTCTGTCAAGCTATCAGAGAGACGCAGGGTAAAGGCGTGATGCCCGATCACACGAGTCGTTTCTCATTAGATGGCACGCCGCTACTGCATTACATGGGCTGTTCAACGTTCTCTAATTACACAGTCCTGCCGGAAATCGCACTCGCTAAAGTCCGGGAAGACGCGCCCTTCGATAAGATTTGCTACATTGGCTGTGGTGTCACCACGGGCATAGGTGCGGTTGCCTTCACTATGAAAGTTGAGCCGGGCTCAACCGTAGCGGTCTTTGGCCTAGGGGGCATCGGGCTCAACGTGGTTCAGGGCGCGAAAATGGTGGGCGCTAGCCGCATTATTGGTGTGGATATGAATCCTGCAAAAGACGCCCTTGGGCGACAGTTCGGTATGACCGACTTCGTCAACCCGAACGACCATGACAATCTCGTGGATACCCTAGTGCAAATGACCGGCGGCGGTGTCGACTATAGCTTCGAATGTATTGGTAACGTCACTGTTATGCGCGATGCGCTGGAATGCACGCACAAAGGCTGGGGCCAGAGTTGCATTATTGGTGTTGCCGGTGCTGGCCAGGAAATATCGACGCGCCCCTTTCAACTGGTGACCGGTCGATCTTGGCACGGCACTGCCTTTGGCGGCGCGCGCGGTCGCACGGATGTACCCAAGATTGTCGACTGGTATATGGATGGCCGTATCAATATCGATGATCTCATTACCCATACCATGCCACTCAATGACATTAATAAGGCCTTTGATCTCATGCACTCAGGCGAGAGCATTCGCTCAGTAGTGGTGTACTGATGGCCCTCGAAACAATAGCCGCCAATCACTGTTTTGGCGGCGAGCAACTGAGGTTTAGTCACCCATCTGAGGTACTCGACTGTACCATGACGGTGTCTGTTTACCTGCCACCCCAAGCAGTATCAGGCCCCGTTCCTGTGCTGTATTGGCTGTCGGGACTGACCTGCACGGACGACAATTTTGTTACCAAAGCCGGCGCCCAGCGCTATGCTGCAGAGCACGGTATAGCCTTGGTCGCCTCTGACACGAGTCCTCGCGGCGATGGCGTACCTGACGATCCTGAAGCCGCCTATGATTTTGGCTTGGGGGCAGGCTTTTACGTCAATGCCACCCAATCTCCTTGGTCTAGACATTATCGCATGTACGACTATGTGCTTGATGAACTGCCTCACGTTATCGCCAGCATTAGCGCACTCGATACCCAGCGAGCAAGCATCAGTGGGCACTCTATGGGTGGTCACGGGGCGATAACACTCGCCCTCAACAATCCCAATCGCTATCGTTCAATCTCGGCGTTTGCACCCATAAGCTCACCCACCCGTTGCCCTTGGGGCGAAAAAGCGCTGGGCCAGTACTTGGGGTCAGATCGCAATCTTTGGCAGCGCCATGACAGTGCGCACCTGATCGCCAGCGTCACCCAGCAGGTACCGCTATTGGTGGATCAGGGTGATGCCGATAACTTCCTCGAGGAACAGTTGAAACCCGAACTGCTCAAAGCCGCTGCCGCTGACAGTGATTACCCTATGCAACACCGATTGCAGCCCGGCTATGATCACAGCTATTTTTTCATCGCCAGTTTCATTGGTGAGCACCTTGCCTTTCACGCACAGCACCTGAGGGATTAACGCACATAGATTCCTAGCTGACCCGCTTTTAAGGATTAGCAGACGCTATAGGTAGACAATAGCTTGCCCTCGCACTCGCCGGACACTACTCTGTTGATAATGATTCTCTCCCGAACGGTTCGTCGTGCGCTACCTAGGAATCGGGTAGACAAACATCATTGGCTTGGAGAACGACCATGACCGGTGCACTCGGTGGCTACGGGTTTATATCGACTAGTAACGGTGTGGAATCGGTACCCCTCCGTGGTGACGCGCCTCAGCGGGTTTATGAACAAGCGTACAACCCCCACCCGTGGATCGCCACGGCGTGATAAAAAAAGTGGCACTGCTGACGCTAGGGCGATTTCCCAAGGCACTCACGCTGGCCAGGGCACTTAAGACCTCGGGCTGGCGAGTGATCGTCGCTGATCCGTTTAAATGGCATCTCTGTCGCGCATCAAACGCCGTCGCAAAAAGTATCGTCGTGACGCCGCCAACGGAAGACGCTGACGCCTTTATTAATGACTTGCTTACCATCATCGACCAAGAAAATATCTCCCTCGTCCTACCCATTTCCGAAGAAAGTCATTACGTTAGCGCATTGACTCAGCGGGTAGCCGGTGATGTTCTAGTGATGGGTCCCGATGAGGACACCTACAGAGAGCTACACCACAAACTTCGCTTTATCGAACGCGCCGAAAAATTGGCCTTGCCCGTACCTGAGACCTATATGCTGGGTAGTGTGCGCGCCACACGCTTGGCGACATTACGCGAAACCATTATTAAGCCCACCGGAGGATGCTCAGGCGTCGGAGTCCGACGTCACGCAGTGAGTGATAGACCCATTGTTGCGACGGGCGACGGCGACATTGTACAGGCCGCGGTCCAAGGCCAATTGATGAGCAGCTTTAGCATTTTGGTACACGGCAATCTGGTGTCAACAGCGGTGTATGAAGGTGCCGTCTTTTCGGGATCTGTGGCCATTTGTTTTCGGCGAGTGCAAGACACAAGTGCTATTGAGGAGTGGATTGGGCGCTTCACCAGCGAGCTGAGCTACACGGGCTTTATTGCTTTTGATTTCATTGTCGATAAATCAGGCGTGCCTTGGGCGATTGAATGTAACCCCCGACTCACCAGTGGGGTACATTTCCTTGAGCCTAGGGCGCTTGGCCGTTGGCTTTCGGATCGCGAGGACACCGCCACTATTGCGCAACTAGACGGCGTTTATCAGTGGGCCTACAGTACGCTGACTGAAGCCTATTCGCAGCTATTTAAAGGGCAGGCACGAGAGTTCATCAGGCACCTAAAACAGTTATTCAGCGCAAAAGACGTTGTCTTTTCGTGGCGTGATCCACTGCCTTTTCTGCTGATGACGCCGCTGTCATGGCCTATCCTCTGGCCCGCTATACGCGAGGGCATCTCGCTGGGAGAAGCCAGCCAACGCGATATCGCCCCCCACTGGCATCGCGAGTAAAGCCCCTCCCCTTAGCGCCGGCTGGCGACCGTTACAAAAATTTGTTGCGCAGGGCGCGTGGTTAGACGCGCTGCCGGGCGCACCGGCTTGTTATCGAGCCGGTACAAATCGAAGCGCCTCACCAGACTTGCAATGATTAGCAGGGCTTCCATTTGAGCGAATCCTGCACCCACACAGGTGTGTGGTCCCTGCCCAAAGGGAATATAGGCTTCAGAAGGAATGTCACTATCGCCGGTAAAACGCTCGGGCCGAAAAACGTCAGGGTCGGTCCAATACCGTGGATTGCGGTGCAACGTCCATGGGGAGATCATGACTAGGGCGCCACGTCGAAGTCGACGTCGACCCACTTGTATGGCTGACAGGGCCACCCTCGGTAAAAACGTTATCGGCGGATAAAGCCGCAGTGTCTCTTTAAAAAAAGCTTTCACTAATGGCAACTCGCGCAAATGATCCAAGGTTATTGGTTGGTCACCCACTACTCGATCCACCTCATCACGCAAACGCGCCAGCCAGGCTGGCTGTTCCGCCAAAAGAAAGAACACCCAGGTCAGGGCACTAGCACTGGTCTCATGCCCAGCAAGAAAAAAAACACCTAACTGATCAATCAATTCAGCCCGAGTGAAGGGACGATCGGTGTCTCGATCCCGGGCATTAATGACGGCGCTGGCAATATCATCGTAGGCGGCATTTTCATCCAAATGCAAATCGACCAGCGCACCTAGGTGACGTCGGATCCGCTCACAAGCTGCCAGCACTTGGGGTGGCTGCTCGAGCTCAGACCACGCAGGTTTAACAATTAATCGAATAATATCCACTTGAGCGACTGATCGTTCGAAGGCGGTGAAGTCCTCAAAAACATCGTTGGAAATGGCGCCGTCGAGTGGGGTCGAAAACGTCGTCCGACAAATCACATCAGCGGTCAAGTGGCTCATTTGTGCGTCGAGTGAAAAAGCGTCACCGCTCCGTGCATAACCCTCAACTCGGTCTAAGAAGGCGGCCACTGAATCAAGCATTGACGGATAAGCCGCGGCGATTCGCAGTTGACTGAAGGCCGGATCGATCATTGCGCGTTGACGTCGCCACTTATCACCGTCGGTAACAAAGATGGAGTCACCAATCAGTGGCTCAAGGGCATTGACCATCAAGTCACTTTTTGGAAAAACCCCCGCCTCATCTCGTAAAATCTCTCTCACTAATACAGGGTCATTGAACATCACCGTTGAGCGTCGGGAATAGCCCAGATCACCGACATCGAATTGATAAGCATTGGCCGGCAGTAGGTCCAATAAATTACCATCGCCGCGCCAGAGGGCTCGAGCCAGTGCTGCTAACGCCGGCAGTGGCATTGGTCGCGGGGGTATGTAATCCTTGCTAATCACATTCAGTGTCGACTGTTTTGAGTGGTAATGAGTATGGGAGGAACAGGCGGTCGTGTCGAGTCTCACTCTATTTGAGGTGTTAGTAACGGGCCATATTGTCGCGGGCGCCATGGGTCTGATCATCTTTTGGATACCCATCGTCAGCAGTAAGGGCGGTCGATCGCATCGACGCTACGGTCAGCGCTTTATTACCGTTATGCTGATTACCGGATTGTTTGCCATTGGCATCGCTGCGACGACGCTTTACGACCCGACGGGCACCCACCCTCACCTCGGCGACCATCCCATGTTTAGAAATCCTGCACTTATCAGCGGTATCTTTGGTTGGATGATGCTTTATCTGGCCATTTTGACCGTGAATTTAGCGTGGCAGGGCAAACTCTGTTTGCGTAACCGCCATAACCACCGAGCCAATCGTGCGTGGCACAATCTCATGCTGCAAGGCGTTCTGACCGCTGCCGCTATGAATTGCGTTATGCAGGGAATACTACTTGAGCAACCCATGATGATCGGCATTGCAATCGTGGGTTTCGCAACGGTGGCGACCAACTTATGGTTTATTTACAAGCCCGCACCCAAGGCTACTGATCGTATAAAGGAACACATCAAGAGTTTAGTGGGTACAGGTATTTCTGTTTACACGGCCTTCTTCGCTTTCGGTGCCGTCCGGATCCTACCGGAACTGGCACTCGCGCCCGGCTTGTGGGCTATTCCACTTATCATTGGCCTGGGCTTAATTATTTATCATCAACGGGCGGTCACTCAAGGTCAGCGCAGTCAATCGCCTTGAAAGTACCCAACACTATTGTTATCGGCGCAGGTGCCGGCGGTCTAGCAGCAGCCATTGATCTTGCGGTCGCCGGTCATACGGTCACGGTCATTGATAGGGCAACCGAGCCGGGCGGAAAAATGCGCCGGGTGTTTGACGGCCAACATTTCATTGACGCGGGACCCACGGTATTCACAATGCGCTGGGTGTTTGACGCGCTATTTGCTGACGCCAATAGCTCTTTTAGCGAAGCGCTTGATATGCGTCCCGCAGACAGACTGGCGCGCCACGGCTGGAGCGATGGCAGCCAGCTAGATTTATACGCCGACCACGCTAGCAACCGAGCGGCGATCACCGCCTTCGCGGGAGCACGCGATGCGCAAGGCTATGATCGCTTTTGCCAGCGAGCGGAAAATAATTATCGCGTACTCAAAGATAGTTTCATGACCGCACAGCAACCGTCGATGCTAGCGCTGGCTGCGCGAGTGGGTGTTAAACAATTACCCGCGCTAGCGGCAACGCGTCCTGACCAAACCCTATGGCGCGCTCTTGATCATTACTTTCAGGACCCACGCCTGAAACAATTGTTTGCTCGCTACGCCACCTATGTTGGCTCATCGCCCATGCAATGCCCCGCCACACTAATGTTGATTGCCCATGTCGAGCAAGAGGGTGTTTGGCAACTGCCCAAGGGCATGCGCGCACTCGCCGATGCGTTAATGCGGTTAGGCCAATCCCATGGTGTCGACTACCGATTCAACAGTCATGTGCAAAGCTTGTCGACGAGCAACGCAAGAATCAGCGGCGTGACACTCGATACGAGTGAATCACTGCGTGCAGATAACGTGGTTTTCGCCGGCGATTGTAATGCCATTGCGGAAGGTCTTCTGGGCCCTCATTTGACGACTGACATCAAGCCCAGAACTCAAGCGCAGCGAGGTCTATCGGCGATGACCTGGTGTCTTAGCGCGGAGACAGAAGGATTTGAACTGGACTACCACAATGTTTTTTTTGACAAACATTACCAACACGAGTTCGACGCCATCTTTAACGATCGCACTATCACTGACTGCCCCACCGTCTATGTCTGCGCACAAGATCGAGTGGGTGGTCACAAACCCAGTGGCGCCGAGCGCCTGCTTATTCTTATCAACGCGCCTGCAATCGGCGACACCGCCATTGATGCCGACTTCGACAGCGAGGCTTTATGGCGACGCACCACCCGCGTACTTGCACGCAGCGGCTGCCACATTAACACCCCAAGCACGCCCAGCGTCGTCACTACGCCGATCGATTTTCATGGCTTGTTTCCAGGCAGTGGTGGTTCCCTCTATGGACAGACCTCCCACGGCATGATGTCTAGCTTTACCCGGGGTAATTCGCGCACCGCGCTAGCGGGGCTATATCTGGCTGGTGGAACTGTCCATCCCGGCCCTGGAGTGCCAATGGCTACACTCTCAGGCCGCCTCGCTGCCCAAGCGATTATCGAAGACGCTGCGCACCCCCATTAGTCTTACTCTTACTCTGCCTCTGCTATTGAGGTCCAAAAACGCATCAGCGCATTAACGGTCTGCTCTGGCAACTCCCAGTGAGGCAGACCGCGACTGGGGCTGATTCGCTCAGCGTGAACCCGCGGATTGCCTTTGAGTAGCTCAGGCAACCGGTCGAAATCTATGTTCGGGTCCTGATCATAGAGTATCAACGTAGGCGATGTCAGCGCGCCATACAGATTTTTCAACGCATCGGCACTGAACAGCTGCATCGATAAAAAAGCAAAGGGAGCAAACCGAGCGCCTGGTTGACGCGTGGTTCGTACTGCGTAATCCACCAGTTCTTTGGGGACCTCCGCGGTAAATGCTTTGTTGAGAAAATAGCGCACCGACACGGCAGTGGTGAGTAAGCGATACAGCGACGCGCCGAGCAATGGCGTCGCTGTTAACGCGTTAATTTTTTTTCCAACATCTGGCCCTGGTGGCGGGCGACGACCTAGGCCGGTGGGTGATATGCAAGTGAGGCTATGGCACGGAGCATGCCTCTCAACAATAGCTCTGACAGCAAATTCGGAAGATAAAGACAGCGTCACGATATCGGGGCTCAGTCCATGCTCATCAGTGACGCTATTGATGAGCTCAGCAATGGCGTGGCTAAACAGCTCGACGGTGTAGTTAATTGGGTCCCTAGCTGACAGTCCAAAACCCGGCAGATCGGGGGCGTAACACGGTCTCGAGGTGCGAAAATAATCAAATAATGGTTTTATTTCCATGGCGCTCGGCGCAGCGTTTATACTGTGAATGAGCAATAAGGGTCTTCCGGTATGCCCTCGATCAACGTAAAAGGTCATGGGGGCGCCATTTTCCCACACCAGCGTCTCGGTATCACAAACGAGTGCGCGATCGAGACTGCTTGCACCACGTCCAGCCGTTCTCTCGGATGCTTTGTTCGCTGTCATAGTCTACATCGTGCCATACAAACGCACTCCCAATGATACTCAACAAGAAAAGCTGACCGCCGTGTAATGGCAGCCACTGACAGAGGCGCATTATGTGCTTTTCCCGATTGCACCACTACAGTACTGGCCAGGGAGAATGCTGTCTATGATGGGAAACAGAAAAACGACTCACCTTGGTTTACACTATGCCCCTAATCACGAGGAACGGTCTTTATGAGTACAGCATTTCCATTTACCGCCATCGTCGGCCAAGACGCTATGAAGCAGGCCTTGATGGTGGCCGCCGTCGATCAAGATATTGGTGGAGTCCTCGTCATGGGAGATCGAGGCACGGGTAAATCTACCGCGATACGCGCGCTGGCTGCGCTGTTGCCGAGCATCGAAATTGTCGCTGGCTGTGCCTATAACTGCGCACCCTTGGGAAAATCTATTGGGTTGTGTGATCTCTGCCGCGATAAAAAAACCGCCCCAAGTGGACCCACCGAAAAGAACACCATACCGGTGGTAGATCTACCGTTGGGAGCGACAGAAGATAGAGTGATTGGTTCACTCGACATTGAAAAAGCACTGCACGCCGGTGAGAAAGCCTTTGAGGCCGGTCTATTGGCCAGAGCCCATCGAGGCTTTCTCTATATCGATGAAGTCAATTTATTGGAAGACCACATTGTCGATGCGCTCTTGGATGTCGCAGCATCGGGCGAAAATGTTGTTGAGCGCGAGGGTCTGAGCGTGCGGCACCCTGCCCGGTTCGTCCTCGTCGGTAGCGGTAATCCAGAAGAAGGCGAATTGCGACCTCAATTACTCGATCGCTTCGGTTTATCTGTGGAAGTCAGTACACCCCAGGACGTCAAATCGCGGGTGGAAATTATTCAACAACGCGATTTATTCGAGCGTGATCCAGACGCCTTTATAAAAAAAGCGCGCCGGAAAGAGCGCGCGTTGCGTAAGAAAATTGAGACCGCACGGGGCAAAGTTCTCACCATCGATACGCCGATCACTATGTTAGAGAAGGCTGCAGAGCTTTGTCTCGCTTTGGGTACCGATGGGCTGCGCGGCGAGCTCACCTTGATCCGTGCTGCTCGAGCGCTGGCCGCGTTAACCGGCGGCGATGCAGTGACCCTTCAACATCTTCGACACGTTGCACCCATGGTACTTTGTCACAGGCTCCGTCGAGATCCTTTAGATGAAGCGGGCGGACAGGTTCGCGTCACACGTATGATTGCCGAAGTCTTCGACTAATGAGCGCCGAACCGACGTGGCAACTCGCGCTGCTCGCTGCTGCGGTTTTTGCCGTCAATCCCCATCGATTGGGCGGAATCGATGTGAAGGCGTTTCCCGGACCCGTCAGAGATACTTGGCTAGCAGAATTAAGCGGATTGCTTGATCAGGAGCGTTTGCGTCGAGTACCCATTAATGTCAGTGAAGCTCGCTTACTGGGAGGTCTGAATTTTACAGCCACTGCCCAAGCAGGCAAACCCATCCTGGAGCAGGGCTTACTCAGTGAATGTCATCAACAAGTACTGGTCATGCCCATGGCAGAGCGCGCGGAGCGCCGGGTGGTTGCGCATATTTGTCAGGCCTTAGACAACCGGTCGATCCGCTTACAACGCGATGGCTTTAGTAAAGAACTGCCCGCCGAATTGAGCGTCATTGCCTTGAACGAGGGCATAGACGACGAGCAGCTCGAGGCAAGTCTTGGCGAGCGGCTGGCCTTTCAAATACAACTGTTTGAACTTGCGCCCAGCTGCCTCAGCGCCAGCACTTTTGACCGTGCTGACATCATCGGTGCACAGCAGCGCCTAGCCGATGTCACCGTACCCGAGACACTGCTCACACAGCTGGTGGTCGGGTCCGTCGCCCTCGGAGTGGGTTCAAGTCGAGCCACTCAGTTTGCCTTCGATACGCTGCGGGCACTGGCTGCCTTGCACAAGCGAGATGCCGCGGTTGACGATGATGTCGCCACGGCAATGGCACTGGTTTTAGGTCATCGCGCCACCCAACTTCCTGCTCTGGAAACAGCATCTGACGCTCAACCGAGTGAAGCGGAGCAGAACCATGATCCCGGGGATGCGGACAATAACGATGATGTTAGCGAGCAAGAATCGGTCCAACACAGCCAGCAACCGCCGGGTGATCAGCTGTTAGATGCTGCGAAAGCCGCCATCCCTGCCGATCTCTTGCGGATACTCAGTCACCGGAACACCCAGGGGAGCAATAAACGCTCCATAGGTAAGTCAGGGGCTGAGCAGTTAAGCCTAAAACGAGGTCGTCCCTGTGGAACACTGGCGGGAGACCCTCGACGCGGAGGGAAGCTGCAGCTCATTGCAACACTGCGAGCGGCAGCCCCATGGCAAGCTCTGAGAAAGCGTGACGCCATCGGCAGGCAAAAAAAGACGGCGCTCGATATACGAAAACACGATTTGCGGGTAACGCGCTACCGACAGCGGAGTGAAAGCACCTCAGTGTTTGTTGTCGATGCGTCAGGCTCCGCGGCGATGCATCGCCTTGCCGAAGCTAAAGGCGCGGTAGAATTACTGCTTGCCGATTGCTACAGCCGTCGAGATAGCGTGGCATTAATCAGCTTCAGAGGGACTACAGCCGAACTGCTACTGCCCCCGACTCGCTCTCTTGTACGCGCTAAACGGGCGCTTGCGGGTCTGCCGGGAGGGGGGGGCACACCGCTCGCTCAGGCGATCGATACCGCGACAGTCATTGCCGAACAAATCCAGCGTGCCGGTGGCACCCCCAGCATCGTATTGCTGACCGACGGTATCGCCAATATCGATCGCATGGGTCATCCCGGCAGGGCACAAGCTGCTGATGATGCACTGGCCAGCGCGCGACAATTCAGATCTCGAGCCATCAATTGTGTGCTTATTGATACCTCTCCTCGAGGCCAGCCTAGGGCGGAGAAGCTTGCCGAAGCGTTGGCTTCTCTCTATCTACCGCTTCCCCATGCCAATGCCCAGACGCTGTACAACGCAGTGCGAGTGACTCGTTAACCCCGTGGGCCGGTACACGATTCCCCCAGATTGGCCCTTGGCAGAGAGCAGTGAGCGATGCCATGCCGGTGGGGTGGAATGGCATTTTCAGCGTATCGGTAGCGGCCCACCACTGTTACTACTTCACGGCACCGGCGCATCGGCTCATTCATGGGCACCCGTCGCCCAGCGGCTGATGGCGGACTTCGAATGCCTTATTCCTGATTTACCCGGGCACGGATTCAGTAGTCCCTTGGCTCAATCGACAGTCAGCCTGCCCGCTGTCGGGGGTGCGCTGCAAGCTTTACTGGACGCCTTGGATTATCAGCCGGCGTTGATCGCTGGGCATTCTGCGGGATCAGCCATTGCCGTGCAAATGGCCCTTAACGCCCCCTCACCGCCTGCGCATTTATTGAGCGTCAATGGCGCTTTTCTACCCTTTGGATCACTGGCGGCGCCATGGTTCAGTAAAGCCGCGGGGTGGCTGGCGCGTGCGCACTTCCTGCAACTCACAACGGCACTGCACGGCTATTTCCGCCGACCCGTTCGCAAATTACTCGAAGAGACCGGCTCGCTACCCAATGACGCAATGATCAGCACTTATCAAGTACTACTGCGGCGTCCAGAGCACATCCGTGGCACCCTGCACATGATGGCAGGCTGGGATCTCGAGCCATTAACCTCGCAGCTGGTTAATCTCCATACCCCTATCGACTTAGTGGTTTGTCTCAACGACAAAACGGTGGCGCCGCGGCAGTCGGTCCACCTTGCTGAGAGGGTTTCCACCTCGCAGATCATAGAAATACCCAAGCTCGGTCACTTGGGTCACGAGGAAGACCCGGAGACTTTCGCGGCACTGATTCGAGATGGCCTTCACAGGGGGGAGTAATGATGTAGTGTTGAGCCCTTTGTCCTGCTACACTGTCAACTTTAGCGGACAGGCTGAGTGTCGCAAAATATGAACACATTGAGTACCCTTCACGGCAAACTGCCCAGCTCGGTCGATCTGACTGATCCGCGCGCTCACGCGATTGTGATTGGTAGCGGCTTTGGTGGTCTCGCCGCGGCCATACGCCTAGGGGCCCGGGGCTATCGCGTCACCGTGTTAGAAAAACTCGATGCGCCAGGCGGACGTGCTTATGCCTATCACCAAGACGGCTTTATTTTCGATGCCGGCCCTACCATTATTACGGCACCTTTTTTACTCGAGGAGTTGTGGCAGCTGTGTGGCAAGCAACTGCAGGACGATGTCGACTTGCGGCCTATGGACCCCTTCTTCCAGATTGTCTTCGACGACGGCAAGACCTTTGACTACAGCGGTGACCGGCAGCGAACCCTCGATGAAATACGCCGCTTCAATCCAGCGGATGTGGACGGTTACCTACGGTATTTAAAAGCGAGTGAAAAACGGTACCGCGTGGGCTTTGAAAAACTCGGCTTTAAATCCTTCGACAGCCTCTGGCAGCTGATTAAGTTTTTACCCAATCTCATCGGCATGCGCAGTGACCGCAGCGTCTACAACCTGGTCTCCCGTCACATCAAAGACCCCTATTTACGTCAAGTCATGAGTTTTCACCCGTTGCTCATCGGCGGCAATCCGTTCTCGGTGACAAGCGTGTATTCACTGATCTCTTACCTTGAGCAGCAATTTGGTGTTTGGTCGGCTATGGGCGGCACGGCGAGCCTAGTCAAGGGCTTGAGCCAGTTAATCGAAGGCCAGGGTAATCATATTTTACTCAACGCTGAGGTCGCTAAAATTAATGTCGATAATCAGCGTGCTACCGGTGTGACGCTACAAAATGGTCACATCCTTAATGCAGATGTGGTGATCTCCAACGCCGACTCAGCCTGGACCTATCGCCATCTTATTGATGCGAGTAAACGCAAACGCTGGACCAATAAAAAGATCGAAAAAGCGGCCTATTCCAATGGCTTGTTTGTCTGGTACTTTGGAACCAAGGGTCAGTATCCAGAGGTACCCCACCACTCGATTTTACTCGGTCCGCGGTATAAAGAGCTGCTGGTAGATATCTTTAAACACAAACACCTCAGCGATGATTTCAGTCTCTACCTCCACCGCCCCACCGCCACTGACCCAGGGATGGCACCCGATGGCTGCGATACTTTTTACGCGTTGGTACCCGTGCCCCATTTGGATGCTCCCATAGACTGGGAAACACACGCCGAGCCCTTTCGGCGCGCCATCGTTGAGCGGCTCGAGCAGACCGTGCTGCCCAACCTCAGCGAGCGCATTGTCACGTCGCGAATGTTAACGCCGCTGGATTTTCAGAATCGGCTCAATTCCTATAAGGGCGCCGGCTTTAGCTTTGAGCCGCGGATCACCCAAAGTGCGTGGTTTAGGCCGCATAATAGAAGTGAAGATATTGAAGGATTGTACCTAGTGGGCGCCGGGACTCATCCTGGCGCGGGTATACCCGGCGTTATCTCCTCTGCGAAAGTCTTAGATGGAATTGTGCCCGCGCCAGAGACTATTGCGACCTCTAAGGCGGCCCACGGGTGACCAGTCTACCCACACCATTTACCGACCTAGCGGTTTGCCGAGCCTCCTTGAGCACCGGTTCGCGCTCGTTTTGGCTGGCCTCACAGTTACTGCCACCAGCGCTAAAAAATGCTGCGAGCGGCCTCTACGCTTTTTGTCGGGAGGCCGATGACCTGATTGACGAAGGGGACAACCCCAGCGCAGCCCTGGTGGTCCTGCAGCACCGTCTGGACTGTGTTTACAGTACCCAAGTCAGTGATAATCCCGTTGATCGCGTGTTATCTCACATCATTCAAGACCATAACATTCCTAGAGCATTACTCGATGCCTTACTTGAAGGGTTTGCCTGGGACAACACGGGTCGCCGCTATCAAAATCTATCGGAGGTGTATGACTATTCGGCCCGGGTAGCGGGCAGTGTTGGCGTCATGATGGCGCTACTGATGGGAATCAGAGAGGCGCCAACTCTGGCAAGGGCAGCCGACTTAGGGGTGGCGATGCAACTCACCAATATTGCTCGTGATGTGGGTGAGGATGCGCGTAATGGCCGCATCTATCTACCCATTAACGCGCTGTTAGCCGCGGGGATCGATCCTGATGCATTTCTTGAATGTCCGGAGTACACCGACGCCTTGGGTAGCGTAATAGCCGATCTACTCCTCGCCGCAAAAACCCTGTATGCCCGAGCCGATGTGGGTATTCAGGCCTTGCCTAAAAGTTGCCGTGGCGGCATCTATGCGGCGCGATTACTTTACGCGGCGATTGGTGACACCTTATCTGGCCTCCAGCACAACGCTGTCGATCAGCGCGCGGTGGTCAGTGCGAGTGCTAAGCTACGACTGCTTGCGCTCGCGACAAAAACACCCGCGCTCACGTCAGAGGCGTTGAATGCGCCCCCTCTCGATGAGTGTCGGTATTTAATCCAGCTATCGGCCGACGCGGGACAACGCAGCGATTCCTATCTAGGCTTGACGCCATTGCGTGCTTTTTACCAGCGAATGACATGGATGCTCGACCTATTCGCCCACCTTGATAGTAGCCAACGTCAAAAATCGTAATCGGCTTATTCACGAGCTCGACGGGGCATCCTAAAAGGCAGCAATCGCTGCACCCAAGGACGACTAAACCGCTTCAAATCGACGTATTCATGCATGGCAGTATACTGCTCTCCTGCATGTTCCACCGCCATTTTAGAGCGCGCGTAAAACGGCGTATCTTCCAATGTCTTAATAATCCGTGATGGCCCGGAAGTTCTGGCAACCGGTCTTGCACATCGCCAGATAGGTGTCGGCTTCACCGGTGGGCCATCATCGAGCGCGATGCCACGCTGTAAACCACCGCCATCGGTATACCGAAGCGTGAGGCCCTCTTTTGCCCCCGACACGCTCTCCCGATTATAAAAGATCCAGCTCTCACCGTTGATGGGATCGGTGCGCGTCCAATGCCACCCCGAGAATGTGCTTTCCAAGGGTACGGTACCGGCGTTGCAGTCTACATAGCCCGACCCCTGCCAAGCGAGGTTAGGTCGATCGAGTTCAACGGATACCCGGGCTCTAGGCGAGACAGGCCACCACCGATGCTGACCTTGCTCATCAAGGGCAAAACACTGATCAGTACAGGTGCCCAAGTCAACCCTTACCACACCGCGTAAGCGGCTGGGAAACGGCACGCAGACTTCATCAATCGAGAGCTGGAGTACGCTTTCTTTTAGGTCTATACCACTGCTCGCTAACTGCAAATAATGGCGATTGCGCGTTACATCACCCTTACCTCGCTCAGTCATAGCCCAGCGCTTACGGTCTGGACCATAAAAAATGGCGTTGACGCTACAAAAATTTTCCGCATCAGGGTTACCGGTTTGTCGGGCACGCGCGTAATACGGCGAAAAAACACTGCCAATAAAAACAATCACCGTGAGACCCGACTGCCCGTCATCTGAAAATGCATCGACATACCACCATTGATAGCCGCCACTAGGAATCAGTGGATCAAACCGCAGACCCGGTGGCGCAAGTGGCTGTTGAATGTCAACGACAGGGTTCACGGGATATCTCCTCGTTACAGCATCGTGGGGCGCTGACAAGCGTCCGACGCCAGCGGTCCTTCTGCACACTGACTGTAATTTATCTTGAACAGTTATGATGTCTATTGTAATTTACATAATAACAGGTTTCTAGATTGAGGAGTTCTTTATGGTTAACGAACGTCTAGATTGTGAACACCATCTGAACATGGCCATCCAGGCAGCCACCACACCTCCCTGCCCACCTCAATTGGCGAGAGCACTAGATTACGCCGTGTTCCCCGGCGGTGCGCGAGTGCGCCCAAAATTGTGCTTAGCCGCGGCAATGGCCAACGGTGATGGTGATCCCCGACTAGGCATGGCAGCCGCCATTGCCATTGAGATGCTGCATTGTGCTTCCCTGGTCCACGACGATCTACCCTGCTTCGACGACGCGACCGCACGACGCGGCAAGCCTTCCGTGCATTCAGCCTTCGGCGAAAGAATTGCGGTGCTCACGGGCGACACCCTCATCGTTTCGGCATTGCAGCAACTCGCGGTGTGCGGGTTCCATACCAAGGACCCGAAACGCCTAGCGACGGTCAGTCAGATTATTACCGCCGGAGTCGGGGCACCTCAGGGCATCTGTGCAGGACAGGCCTGGGAGTGCGAGCCTTCGATAGATACCGCCACTTACCACCAATGTAAGACCGGCGCACTGTTCGTCGCCGCTACCTGTGCTGGCGCTGCTGCTGCCGGTCAAGATCACCTCCCGTGGGCAATGCTGGGCTCAGCTATTGGTCAGGCTTATCAGGTGGCCGACGACATTCAAGACTGTGTTGGCGTGAGCGCACAAATGGGCAAGCCCTCTGGGCGCGACGCCGTGTTGGGCAGACCCAACGCCGTGCATGAACTCGGTCTCGAAGGCGCCATCAAGCTATTAAACCAGCTGCTCAACGAGGGTATTGCCTCCATTCCCGACTGCACGGGTAAGGCGCTATTAGTCTCCCTCGTTGAAAAACAATCGGAGCGCTTTTTCCCCACTGGTTTTGCGCGCTGTGCGGCCTGAATGACGTTAGCGTGAACCGTCCATCGACTACGGCTGCCAAACAGCACCGCGGCAAGCAATCCCTTACATTACGACTTCATCAGTGGCGTAATCAGTTGTTGATGAATCCAATATTTCAACGCTGGGCAGCTCGCTTGCCGCTCATCCGGCGCATTGCCAATCGCCAGGCAGTGGCACTCCATCATATAACGGCGGGTTTTGTGTACTCGCAAATCCTGCAAGCCTGTGTACAGCTCAATCTCTTCGACGCGTTGCGTGACGGCGCTTTATCAACCGATCAAATCGCTTCTCGTGTAGGTTTATCCCGGGATGGCTTACTCACCTTACTGAAAGGCGCAGCCAGCTTAAAGCTTATTGATCAACTCGACACCGAGCTGTGGGGCTTAGGGCAGCTGGGAACGGCCACACTCGCCTATCCCGGCATTGCCGCCATGGTGGATCACCATAAACTGCTTTATCACGATCTAGAATCACCGGTAAAACGGCTAATGACCCGCGAATCAACGGCTTTGTCCGCCTATTGGCCCTACGCCGAGGGCACCTCCAATTCAGCAGCGGCCGCCAAATACAGTGATCTAATGGCCGAGTCACTGGCCATTATTAGCACCCACATTCTCGACGCGTGCCGTTTGCAGCACGCCGGCACGCTAATGGATGTCGGGGGTGGCTCCGGTGCCTTTGCTGCTGCGGCGATTGATCGCTATCCACACCTCAAGGTGGTCGTCGCAGATTTACCCGACGTAGTGGCGTCAGCGGCGGCTACAGCGCGCGCCACCGACAACGCGCAACTATCATTTACTGGCGTCAATGTATTTAACGCCCCGCTGCCATTGGGTGCTGACGTTATTTCTCTGGTGCGCATTCTCCATGACCACGATGACGATAAAGCCTTGGCTATCGTCAAGGCGGCCCGGCAGGCTTTGAATGAGGGCGGCCAACTCATCATTGCCGAACCCATGGCGGGTACCCGCGGTGGCGAAGCCATTGGGCACGGTTATTTTGGGCTGTATTTGTGGGCTATGGGCTCGGGCCGACCCCGTACCGCTAGCGAAATCAGCCAATTATTGCGCGCTGGCGGCTTTAGCGAAGTCACCGAACACCGCAGCAATATGCCCGTTTTAGTCAGAGTCATCAGTGGCACGGTAAATACGGTTAAAAACTATTGACACCACCGACTGTCTAAGTAGAATGACAGAGATACAGTAAAAATAATCGGACATGCTGATGCGCCAATGTCATTCACACAACAAGCTGGAAGCCTGGTAAATCATGCCTCATGCGTCGACAGCCGTTGTATTCGAAGCCCCGGGGCAACTCTCGGTACGCGACGTCATGCTGCCAGCGTTAACGGACCAAGACTGTTTAGTTGAAGTCATTCATTCGGGTATCAGTACCGGCACCGAGCGACTGCTTTGGACGGGTGATATGCCAGCCTTCCCCGGTCTAGAATACCCGCTGGTGCCTGGGTATGAGAGCGTTGGACGGGTCATTGAGTGTGGTAGCGCCGGTGATCTCAAGCCGGGTCAAGCGGTATTTATTCCCGGCTCTCGAGGCTTCACCGATGTCGCCGGATTATTCGGCGGCGCCGCCAAATATCTAATGGTTCCCACGAGCCGTCTCATCGTCCTCCCTGGAGAGCCACGGGAAGCCTCGGTGCTACTTGCGCTCATCGCCACTGCTGTACATGCAGTGCGTAGGCTGGGAGCAGAGCGCACCCCAGAATTAATTATCGGGAATGGCGTGTTGGGCCGGCTAGTAGCCCGAGTATCGAGTGCAATGGGAGCCCGGCAGATGACGCAGTGGGAGCATCATCCGGAGCGTATGACCTCCGCGGTTAGCGAGGTAGTCCGTGAACAAGATGACCCCCGCCGAGATTACCAAACCGTTATCGACGTCAGTGGCGATGTCAGCATCATTAATCAGGCAGTCTCTCACATGGGCCCCAATAGCACCGTGGTCCTTGCCGGCTTCTATCATCTGCCAGTGACATTCGATTTCGCACCGGCTTTTATGCGTGAACTCGATGTTCGCATCGCCGCAGAGTGGCAGCTCACCGATATGACCTTGGCGGCTCAACTGCTCGCCGATGACCTGCTGGTTATCGATGATCTCATCACTCATCGCTTTGCTGCGCTCGATGCGGCAAGTGCCTACCAAGAGGCCTTTACCAACCCTCTTTGCCTTAAAACCGTACTCGATTGGAGCGTCCTATGAACGCACAAGAATCCCCAAAAACCTACGACCCTGGCCTCGCTGAGTCAGGTGATCGGGCTGACCTGCTGGCAACCGTTTCTGCTGATGCGCCCAAAACACAGGTCATCGCGATTTACGGAAAAGGCGGTATTGGTAAAAGTTTTACCCTATCAAATCTCTCCTACATGATGGCCCAGCAGGGAAAAAAAGTCTTACTCATTGGCTGTGACCCAAAGAGTGACACCACGTCGTTACTGTTCGGTGGAAAAGCTTGCCCCACCATTATTGAAACGGCCTCAGCCAAGAAAGCTGCGGGCGATGAAGTCCGAGTTGAGGACGTGTGCTTCAAGCGCGACGGGGTGTTTGCTATGGAGCTCGGCGGACCCGAGGTGGGCCGGGGCTGTGGTGGTCGCGGGATTATTCACGGCTTCGAAACCCTGGAAAAACTCGGCTTTCATGACTGGGATTTTGATTATGTGCTGTTAGATTTCTTGGGCGATGTTGTTTGTGGTGGATTTGGGCTGCCGATTGCGCGGGATATGTGTCAAAAAGTGATCGTCGTCGCCTCTAACGACCTACAGTCCCTCTATGTCGCCAACAATGTTTGCTCGGCGGTCGAGTACTTCCGTCGGCTGGGCGGCAACGTCGGGGTGGCCGGCATGGTAACGAATAAAGACGATGGCTCGGGGGAGGCACAGGCCTTTTGTAAAGCCGTGGGCATCCCCGAACTAGCCTCCATTCCCGCTAATGACGATATTCGTAAAAAAAGCGCTAACTATGAAATCATTGGACACCCTGATAGCGAGTGGGGAAGCCTGTTTGCGGGTCTTGCAGAAAACGTAGCCAAGGCACCCCCTCATCAACCCAACACGCTGACACAAGACCAATTACTCGGCCTATTTGACGGCGATGTGGTCGGTCGTCATGTCACACTCGAACCGGCGACTCTGTCCGACCTTTGCGATACAACCACACTGAATAAACCCTCTCTTGAGGTAATTTATGACGATGCCTGAGTCTCAAGCTGTGACCGCTGCAGAGGACATGATCCCCCTGACCACCCTTGAGCAGTCAGTAGAGTCTGGCTGTCACAACAGCAGCGAGCAGTATGAAGCGGCCCAAGCGGCGGGAAAATCTGAGACGCTTGAGCAGTATGCTAAAGACTATCCCCAGGGCCCACACGATCAGCCCCAAAGCATGTGTCCAGCTTTTGGCTCACTGCGTGTCGGATTACGGATGCGCCGTACAGCTACCGTGCTCAGTGGTTCGGCCTGCTGTGTTTACGGATTGACGTTTACCTCACATTTTTATGGCGCAAAACGGACCGTCGGTTACGTTCCCTTTGATTCAGAGACGCTTGTCACCGGAAAGTTATTTGAGGATATTCGCGATGCCACCCATGATTTAGCGGATCCAGACAAATACGACGCTATCGTAGTCATTAATTTATGTGTGCCGACCGCATCCGGTGTACCGCTTGATCTGTTACCCAAGGCAATTAATGGCGTACGCGTCATCGGTATCGATGTTCCCGGCTTTGGCGTGCCAACCCATGCGGAAGCTAAAGATATTCTAGCGGCAGCCATGCTGCGCTACGCGCGAAGTGAGGCGGAGCAAGGCCCCGTTGCGCGCCCGGCGAGTGCGGATATCAACAGCGACAAGCCATCAGTAGCTCTCCTCGGTGAAATTTTCCCCGTAGACGCCATTACTATTAACGGATTACTGCAGCCTTTAGGCGCCAGTGCGGGCCCAGTGGTGCCTACACGCGAATGGCGGGAACTTTACGCGGCTCTAAACTGTGATCTGGTTGCCGCATTGCACCCCCACTACACCGCCAGTCAGCGTGAATTTTCCAAGGCAGGGCGCGCCACTATTGGTAGTGCTCCCGTGGGGGTTGAGGGCACCGTACGCTGGTTGGAACAGGTGGCGGAACACCTGAACCTCAACAAAGAAACACTGAGCAAGCATTGTGATGAACTCCGCAACAGTATCAGTGCCGTTATTGCAGACCACCCGATCAACGCTCGGATTACGCTATCCGGCTATGAGGGCTCTGAACTGCTCGTCGCACGCCTACTGATTGAATGTGGCGCTGACGTACCCTACGTCGGGACGGCTTGTGCCAGCACGCCATGGTCTGCAGAAGACAGAGAGTGGCTCGAAGCCCGAGGCGTTGAAATTCGCTTCCGCGCGTCACTAGAGGATGATGTATCCGCCATCGATTTTCTAAAGCCAGACTTGGCTATTGGCACCACACCCGTGGTCCAACATGCCAAAGAACACCATATTCCTGGACTTTATTTCACCAATCTTATATCTGCTCGCCCACTGATGGGTCCGGCTGGGGCGGGCTCCCTCGCCGGCATCGTCAACGGCGCCATCGAAAACAAACATCGCTTTGAAACCATGGAAGCTTTTTTTGAGGGTGTAGGGAAAAATGACAGTGCGGGTATATGGACCCCGGAGATCGCACGCACTGCTGGCTTATTAACCCCAAAGGAGGCTGTGTAATGCTAGTGCTTGATCATGATCGCGCTGGAGGCTACTGGGGATCAGTCTATGTCTTTACCGCGGTACGTGGCCTACAAGTTATTATTGATGGCCCGGTGGGATGCGAAAACCTGCCGGTCACGTCGGTACTGCATTACACCGACGGTTTGCCACCTCATGAATTACCCATTGTTGTGACGGGGCTTGCCGAAGAGGAACTCGGACAGCATGGCACTGAAGGTGCGCTGCGTCGCGCGCACAGTACCTTAGATACCAAAAAACCGAGTGTGGTGGTCACCGGATCCATTGCGGAAATGATCGGTGGTGGGGTCACCCCTGAAGACACCAACATCAAACGGTTTCTGCCACGCACCATTGATGAAGATCAATGGCAGAGCGCTGATAGAGCAATGGTCTGGTTATGGGAACAGTATGGCGCAAAAAAGGCGGCTAAGCGTAAGCCTGTTGTCAATGCATGTCCTAAAGTGAATATTATTGGTCCCGCCTATGGCTACTTCAACACCTGGTCCGATCTCGCTGAGATTCAGCGTCTCGTTGAGGGTATAGGACTTGAGCTGAATGTCATATTCCCCCTGGGCTGCCACTTGGATGATATCCACACGCTGGCCAACGCGGACGTTAACATCTGCATGTACCGGGAGCACGGCAGAAAGCTGTGTGAACAACTTGATAAGCCCTATTTACAAGCGCCGTTTGGGCTACACAGCACCACGCAGTTTCTGCAAACACTAGGTGAACTCACGGGTATTGATCCCGAACCTTTTATTGCTCAAGAAAAACTCACCACTATTAAACCGATTTGGGACCTTTGGCGCTCTGTCACTCAAGATTTTTTTGGTACCGCAAGCTTCGGCGTGAGTGCAACGGAGACATACACTCGGGGCCTACGACATTACCTCGAAGACGAACTCGGACTGCCCTGCGCTTTTCATTTCGAGCGACGAGCAGGGAAGAAAACTGATAACGCGGCTGTACGCAAAGCGATCCATGAGTTAAAGCCGCTCATCATTTTTGGCGGCTACAACGAGCGAATGTATTTGAGCGAGAGTGGCGGTCAGTCAATCTATATACCAGCCTCTCTGCCCGGCACCATTATACGCCGGCACACCGGCACGCCGTTCATGGGTTACAGCGGTGCGGCGTACGTCTTACAAGAAGTCTGCAACGCACTATTTGATGCACTCTACAACGTCCTACCGCTCGGCACAGAACTCGACAACGTTGCGCCAACGCTCGCTCAACATCAGCTGAATTGGAGCGTTGAGGCGGAACAGGAGCTCAACCGTCTTGTCGCCCAACAGCCGGTGCTGGTGCGCATTTCTGCTGCCAAACACATGCGTGATACAGCAGAACAACTGGCCAGAGAGCACAAAGAAAATACTGTCGTTCGGGAGCACGTACGCCGCGCGGTAATGGCTGTTTCAGCCAATGATGCTATTAACAATGACCTCAGGAGGATCGAACCATGACGGAGAGATCTCGACAGCAGTTAGATAAAATTCATGCCACCGAAACCATCCAGTTCCGCTTGCTACTTGGGGTGGCATTCCTGTGGTTTTTCTCTCACGCACTGCTGTGTCGACTGACACTGCGGATCCCGGATGAGGCGATAGTCGGCGAGAGTTGTTACCAAACAGCCAAGCGCTCGGCTTACAGCGTGGTGCCCTACGCGTTCATGCGGATTTAATCAGTAACATCGTCGGGAAGACGGTGCAACATTAACAGCGCCAATGTCAGGGACGAAGGGCGCTGAATTACCAAGGGGATGGATTCAATGTCATTGCTGAGTTTCGAAAAGAAGTACCGGGTTCGCGGAGGGACACTGCTTGGCGGTGACCTGTTCGACTTCTGGATCGGGCCGTTTTACGTTGGTTTTTTTGGCGTAACAACTGCCTTTTTTGCCATCTTGGGAACGCTGCTGATTATTTACGGTGCTGCACTGGGCGACACCTGGAATATCTGGCAGATAAGCATCGCCCCACCGGATCTCTCTTATGGCTTGGGACTCGCGCCCCTACAGGAGGGAGGATTGTGGCAAATCATCACTCTGTGTGCACTGGGCGCCTTTGGATCATGGGTGTTAAGGCAAGCAGAGATCGCGCGCAAACTCGGTATGGGCTTGCATGTGCCTTTCGCCTTTAGTGTGGCGGTACTGGCCTACTTCACTTTGGTCGTCATCCGCCCGGTGTTAATGGGCGCTTGGGGACACGGCTTCCCCTACGGCATTTTAAGCCACCTCGATTGGGTATCCAACGTCGGCTACCAGTATCTGCATTTCCACTACAACCCAGCCCATATGCTGGCAGTAACGTTTTTCTTCACCAACGCTATGGCGCTATCCATGCATGGATCACTGATTCTTATGGCCACCGACCCACGGGACGGTGAAACCGTGAAGACCGGCGAGCATGAAAACACCTTTTTCCGAGACGATATCGGCTACTCCATTGGCGCGCTGGGCATTCATCGTCTGGGACTCTTCCTCGCATTGAGTGCAGGATTTTGGAGTGCCGTATGTATCGTAATAAGTGGACCTTTCTGGACCAAGGGATGGCCAGAATGGTGGAACTGGTGGCTTGAATTGCCCATCTGGAACTGAGCGGGAGCAGACACATGATTGAATATCAAAATATCTTCACACAGGTTCAGGTTGACGCCCCCGACTACCCGGGCGTGCCGATTGGTCGTGATGAGTATAATCGCATCGGTGGTATCACCCACTCTTGGTTAGCGGGCAAGCTGGGCGATGCACAAATTGGTCCCATATACCTTGGGCCCTTCGGCGTACTGTCGTTAATCTTTGGCTTCATGGCCTTTGAGATTATTGGCTTAAATATGTGGGCCTCGGTTAACTGGGACCCCATCGAATTTATTCGTCAGCTCCCCTGGCTCGCACTAGAGCCGCCAGCACCACAATATGGGTTGAGCATCCCTCCCCTAAACGAAGGGGGTTGGTGGTTACTGGCCGGCTTTTTCCTTACCGCAGCCATCCTTTTGTGGTGGTGGCGAACCTTTAGACTATCCCAGCAACTGGGCATGAGTAACTACCTAGCGTGGGCTTTTGGTGCCGCTATTTGGCTTTATTTGGTACTAGGATTTTTCCGCCCCATTCTCATGGGCAGCTGGAGCGAAGCCGTCCCATTCGGGCTATTCCCTCACTTGGATTGGACGGCAGCCTTTTCACTCCGGTATGGCAACCTCTTCTACAACCCCTTCCACATGCTGTCCATTGCATTCCTTTATGGCTCGGCCATTTTATTCGCCATGCACGGCGCAACTATTTTAGCGGTGAGCCGCTATGGCGGGGATCGCGAGATCGACCAGGTCACCGATATCGGTACGGCAGGGGAGCGGTCAATGCTTTATTGGCGCTGGTGCATGGGCTTCAACGCGTCCATGGAATCCATTCACCGTTGGGCGTGGTGGTTTGCAGTGCTGACCGTGATTACCGGCGGCATCGGCATTCTGCTTACCGGCACGGTGGTTGAAAACTGGTACCTATGGGGTGTTAAGCATGGCATCGCACCCGCCTACCCTGCCGTTGACGCAGCGCTGGTAGTAGACCCACTCATGACGGAGGCACAGTAATGAACATTAAACAATTACTCAGCAGCGCAGCCGTCGCATGGGTGAGCACTGCATTCCTCGTGGCTTGCGAAGCGCCTCCACCCGAGTCAGTTCAACGTGGCCCGGCGGGCACCGGTATGGCGCTGGTGTACAACAGTGACGATCTCAGCGACGTTATCGCTAACAACATAGCGCCTGAGGCATCGCCACAATTACCTGCTACCGGTCCTAAAGCAGGCGACATTTATCAAAATGTCGAAGTTCTGGGTGACTTAAGTATTGGTCAGTTCACGCGCCTGATGACGTCGATTACCGAATGGGTGTCACCTGAAGAGGGCTGTAACTATTGCCACGTCGCTGAAGGTTTTCATCTCGATACCAAGTACACCAAGAAAGTGGCACGGGTGATGATTGCGATGACCCAACGCGCAAACCAAGACTGGGGCGATCATGTCGGCAATGTGGGTGTCACCTGTTATACCTGCCATAGAGGTAAGAACGTCCCCGAGTATGTTTGGACGAACGATCCTGGTCGTCCGCACGCGCCGGGCATCATGACTGCAGGTCAAAATATAGCGTCTAAAAACGCGGCTTACAGCTCGCTGCCGAATGATCCCTTCTCTATGTACCTAGAGGGCGATGAGGCTACGGCAAAGGACTTACCGTGGCGGGTGGCAGGCAATACAGCATTACCAAAAGGCAATAATCCCGCGAACATTAAAGATACCGAATGGATCTACAGCTTAATGATGCACTTCTCTGACTCACTCGGGGTGAACTGCACTCACTGCCATAACACCCGCGCATTTTATGACTGGGAGCAAAGCTCCCCGGAACGTGTGAGGGCATGGCACGGCATCCGCATGGTTCGGGAGATGAACAATAACTTTATTAATCGCACGACTGACTGGTTGCCCGAGCACAGAAAAGGTCCCCTCGGCGACCCGTTGAAAGTCAATTGCGGTACTTGTCATCAGGGCGCTTATCAACCGCTCCTTGGCGCCGAAATGATAAAAGATTATCCAACACTCACCCGTTATGACGACGCTACCAAAGCCGTGTACGTCGATGACGTTGAGTAACGCTACTAACGCCGTACTCGATCGCCTTTTTATCGAGGACGGATACCCTATCTCAGTAATGTTGGCATTTGCCGATGTTTACCGGGACCAAGGTGTAGGCAATGAACCTTCTACACCTTACCTAACCGTCGCACCGACGCCCTCGGGCATCATTGCGGCATTCGCTTAAACGACATGGGAGGTAATACCATGAGTGATCAAGGCGGAAGCCCATCAGGGCTGACAAGCAATGAAGCCAAGGAATTCCACAGTGCGTATGTGCAAGGATTTCTCGGATTCACTGCCATCGCGGTGGTAGCTCATATCCTCGTCTGGATGTGGCGGCCCTGGTTCTAAGGAACTCTGGCAATCATTGTAAACCCGGTAGTTGGGTCCAAAGCCCAATTACTTCATTACTAGGAGTAGCACTATGCATCGTATGTGGATGATCTTTGATCCAAGACGTGTACTCGTGGCTAACGCAGCGTTCCTGTTTGTACTGGCGCTGTTTATTCACTTTGTACTGCTGAGCTCAGCAACCTATAACTGGATTGATGGCCCTAATGCCGCTGCATCTGCAGCAGTAAGCCACAGTTCAGCTATGCCTGCTTCACGACAGTGACGCACCACACGCCTGCTAGGCTTATCTAGCAGGCTTGTTTTCCCGACCCGTCGGTAACCATTACCGAGGCTGAACCCACTACCATTTTCCAGGCGTCACCCCCGACACTGGGAAAGACAGGTGAACCCAGCCACCCCTCCCCAGGGGCGGGTCCTTTTTTTTTGGATTCCACACTATGACCAACTCTGGATCCACCCCTGCCTCGGTGTCAAGTGAGGCAGAGCGACTCATACGTGTAAACAGTCAAGATCAAGTGTTGGGAACCATCTCCAAGGCCGACGCCCATACCGGTGATGGCACGTTACACCGCGCTTTCTCCATCTTTCTTTTTTCTACCTGCGGGGAGGTATTACTGCAGCAACGGGCAATGACAAAACGCCTGTGGCCTGGATACTGGACAAACAGTTGTTGCAGTCATCCACGTGAAGGAGAAAGCTACCCACAAGCGACACAACGCCGCCTACATCAGGAACTCGGGGTCAGTTGTCCTCTGCACTATCTGTATACCTTTGAGTACAGCGCACATTATCTACAGGTGGGTAGCGAGCGAGAGGTGTGTTCGGTGTATGTGGGCAGCCTGAATAAAACCCATCATCTAACGCCACATCCTGAAGAGATCATGGATTGTCGTTGGTTTACATGCCAAGACATAGACACCCGTGTTGCGAAGCAACCCGAGTCTCTCACACCTTGGTTTTTACTTGAGTGGTTAGAATTAACAACGAACCGATGGCAACAAGTACAAAGGCAGCTTGGCCAGTCCGTTAGTTGACAATGGCCCTATGATGACGGTCCCACTCGTTAACTTGACTGAAGAAAGCACGACCAAAAGGGGTCAATGACACCCGTCCAGCATCCGCTTCTATGACTCCCGATTCCGTTAACTCACTAACAATGTCTAGATCCATGGTTTCAGGAGCTTGCGCGTTCAAATTCGCAGACAAGAGTGTCAACAGATGGCGTTCCTTAGACTTGAGTGCACTGAGCTCTACTCCCTTGGCGATAGGCGGCAAACCCTTGGCGACTGCCGCCGACCAGCTACGAAGGTTTTCGTGACTTTGGGAAATCAGCCCAGGAAGTTCAGAAACCGCACCTAAGCCGAAGCCGAGGACTGAAAAGGCTGGCTCGGTAGTATATCCAATCCAATTACGATAAAGCCGGCCTTCGGCTTGTGCATCACACCAAGCATCACCGGGTAATGCAAATCCTGACACACCCACCCACTCGTAACCGCGCTGTTCAAACACATTTACCATACTGACAAACATAGCGAGCTTAGCCGCATGACTCAGGCCCTCACTTGCTTGGTCAAAATCATGCGCTTCTTTTTCAGCGAAACTACTTTGCGCCGCATGGCAGAGAATTCTGTCGGGCTTCAGGTCCAGTAGGCATTCGAGCTCTTGTAATACATCATCCTCAGCGCGACGCTGTGATCCATAAGTAATGTCTACGGCGATGGTTTTAAAGCCCACCGCACGCGCATTGGCAAAAACATCCGCCAGTAAATCTGGCGAACAGGGTCGGTCGAGACCCGCACTATCACCGCGCAGCAATTCTCTAAGCTCAAATTGTAAGTTGGTAAATCCTAGGCCACGGAGCAAACCTAACTGGGCAAAGCTAGCCCGGTAGGGGTTAATTTCTATGGTCCGTTCAGCCTCTTCTGCAACATTGAAGTGCTCGTCAATGGTATCGGTCAGCTGAATCAACTGCTGATTGGAGAGAAAATTGGGGGCGGCGCCACCGACATGAAGCTGAGACACCTTCCGGCCCGAGCCAATTTTCGCAGTGACCGTCGAAATTTCTTTGTCGAGTAGTTGTAAATAGTCATCGACTGCGGGCACGCTATCAGTGATTTCAGCTACATGCGTGCCCTGACCACAACGGGTAGAAGAAAAAGGTATGTGCACATAAATCGGCACACCCTCGTCATTTTTCGATGAATTTGCCCAGTCTCCCACCGCCCGCCAGTAGTGATCGGCGCTGAGATCAGCGGCATTTTTGTCAAAAGATAATGTCGAAGACCTCGAAAAGGCACCCGCCTTCCCATGGCTGCCAAGATGGATGTTGCTCTTATTACTATGCGCCACTACACCACTCCCCCGTTGACTTAATCGAGCTCATTGGCTTGTTTGGATATTCAACCCCCCCCCCGGCCAGTCATTACGCTCGGGTCCGGTTGACCATCCACCAGTCAGCTCGTGCACAGGCATATAAACAACCTGATGCCAATTACTGTAGATCGACGAATCTATCGGGTCAAACAGAGTTATAGACGCGTTTATTATTAACCTATATTTTTTACAACTAAACAGTCTCAAACACTTTACAACGGACCCAGAATTTCTGTTAGAGGCCTTCCAAGCTGCGGCACATCCGCCTGCATGTGTTTGCACCCCTACCCCATAGGCTCGGTGCTACGTTTGGCTGGGCAGACCGCTGTGCAAAGGGTCCGCTGGATGTTGCGCGAGGGGCTCTTCTGCGGGTGAGGCCCAACCCCAAAGGCGTCCTTCCCCTAACGGAAGCATCAAAAACAGGTGCTCCAGCACGCCTAGTGCAAGTAGAGTGGCCACAAGGGTCAGTCCAATTTGCTCTGGGATCGGACGCGGATCTAACGACAGTAAAAAGACCCACACCGTGACAGATACCGCAACCACCAACGACAACGGGAATAGTCCATTCATAGGCTTACGTCTAATGTAACTGTCAACGTATTGCAAATCGCTCGGTAACCAGTCGCGATTGTAATTGCGAACCCCTAAGACCAGGTTCAGCTTAGCGCTCCAGCGCATCATCCAGAGGGTGCTGTAGGTCCAGAAAATAACGGACATAGCCCCCGCTTCGGCAAGGCTAACGATTAATGCTCCGGTGAAGACAACCCCCAGCTCATGGTACAGGCAGGTACCTAGGCCTAAACGAAAACGGGAAGTTAACGTCGCATTCTTAGGGCACGGCATGTGGTGCACGCCAGTGATGATGTTCATTAGGTAAGCCATTTCCAGCCACCCCCAAAGTACTATCGCTAACGTAAAACTCAAGACCACGCCAGTGACGGAATCGAGTGCACTAATACTCGGCACCAAGAACAAGCCCACAAGGAATAGCAGAGTCGCCAGGGCAAAAATGAACGGTTGCCGACCTTTGACGACGTGGACGCTCCAAAGAATCAAGCCGGTAAAAAACCACCATCCAGCGACTGCAACCAGTATAGCCATCCAGAATTCAAACACAGGGGGGCTCCAGGGCTTTGCCTATGATTTGCCGACTCTGTGTATGTTGACGTTTATTCATCTTCAAGAAGCTGACTGAATGACTGGAAATTAGTCGCACCAAAGGCGACTAAGTCAATACTCTGCGTAGTGTCAGGATCCGATAAAATTAAACGACCGTCTGAGTACAATGCTAAGTTAAATGTCGCCGCCTGAGGGAGTCCCTGAGCATTGCGCGCTCGCACTAGACTGCGTAACACACCGCGAACGAAGCTGCCCTCTCCACTGGGGAAACGAGTGACCACCTCACCACTAGACCCATCAATAGCGACAACGCTACCCTCACTGTCGTCGACAAACTGCAGTAGTTTGTTCGTTACTAGGCCGCCTAGGGGCGCGGGTGCGGTGACAACGGTATCCGTTTGGGTTGCCAAGCTAACAAAGCCAACCACAAACAATAGGCCCGCCATAATGACAAACATGAGGCGGTCATTGACACGCCTCACCGTCGCAGCCGACCGTTGGCCGTCAACTGTTTGGGACGGGATTCCCATGGCTAAAGCCCTCATGGTGCCTAGTGTTGTCCTCCTGATCGCTGACAACACGAGGCGTATTATCACTGAGGTTGAGTTCATCCATTGCCCGCTGTAGCGCTCGAACCAATTCGTCTGGCCGTTCTATTGCCCGCAGCAGCGGTTGAACAGGCTTGAAATGCCATGGTCGAACATGTGGCCACAGCAGCGTATAAAATAATTGGCGAGTACCCGGCTTGACATGTAAAACTACGTCTCCAGTGCCATCACTGCAGTAGCGGACCGCTGCCGACGCCATTCCCTCCAAGGGCAAATTCACCATCATAGGCGTCACGACACCAGAGCGTATGACCAGTCGTCGATTGGTCAAGGTGTACACAGTGCCACGCGCATACAGTTTACCCGCGAGCGCCATCAGTCCTATCCCCGTTAGCGACAACGGAATCTGCCAACTCATCGCTGCCAAAATGCCCGTGCCACCCTCACCATCCATCATCAGAAAAACAGCATGCACTGCAATTAACAGGGTGAAATAGATGGCGAGGGTGTCGACGTGGAACGCCCGTCGCGCCAGTGCCTGCCAGCGAGGCTCTCCCTGCCAGACCATAAATTCACCCGGGGGAAGTTCTTCAGGCAACCCTTTGATAGGTTCTCGCTCATGCTCTCTCATAGCAGCGGTCCCATTCGCTCTGGCATGGCATACAGCGTGCCGCCACCGTAGAAGGCCGTTATCTTGTCCTCTTCCTGCAGGGTCACTTGATCCGGATTCGCCAGTGTTGGTACTTGCTTAAACTGGTCGCTACGGATCGATTTAACTTGTACAGCGCCGCTTCGACTGACCCGTGCCATGGTCATGGGGAGCAGCACGGTATGGTCACCAACATCGACCTCGGCATAGCGAAAATGCGGCTCGGCTCGGTCAACCCAAAGATCCACCACGGTGCCGCCGACCTCACCATCACAGCCTGTCACACTCTGTCCACGTGGGTCGGGGTCACGGCTATTCACCTTGTGATGGTGATCAACCCTAAGCGGCACAATTCGTGGCTCACCGTCTACTGTGAGATCTGGCTTCTCGGGCCGAGTTGCCCAGGCGGCAGGACCAATGCCATCTACCATTGGATCTCCCGTAGGGTGAATCGGATCACCCGGAGAGCTACCGGTATCCACAGCCTGTAACGCGTACCCTTCTACGGCAGGTCCGGGCAGTGTCCTACTGCCTTGGCCGTTAGCTAGGTGGTACGTTTTCGGCGCCGGCATGCCCGCATAGCCTTCCACAAACTTTTCACCGCGGCTATCGAGTTCCAGGGGCCAGCCCTCTCGCTTCCCCTCTCGGTGTAAGTGGCGAACCAAAAAGAAAAAGAAAATCCAGAAGATGTAAAGCGCCAGCTGGGCGACATCGATGTATTCTGTAATTGCTCCCGTGCCCATAATAAAGCCTCCTTTGTTACCCGTTATACGGGGAAATCTGCCAAATCAAATGGTTGAGTGTGTTGAGGTTGCTGCCATGATTGACGAACAATCGGCCCTAAAGCGATCAGGGCAATAAATAACAATAAAATCTCTATATGGTAGACGGCTCCGTACGCCGACACCCCATCGGCGAGCAAAGGGTCAATAGCACCATGGCTAGCGAGCGAGGCGAAAAGATCGCGCAGCGCTCCACCCGCAAACACAGCAAGACCAGTGGCAGTAGCGTTGATAGCGCCCCACACCCCTAGTACTAAACCCGCGTCGCTAACGCTGCCCAGACTCATAGTGGCCGTTAACGTGCCCACTGCGAAAAAGCCACTGCCCAAGCCAATGCCAAAAACACCCACATAAAAAAGAAAAATGCTGTTAAGCGGGCCCGCAAAGATCACCGTTGCAAAGGCTAGAATACCCATAACAGCGCCGAGCGCGGCCACACGTATGGGATCCCGCTGCTGACTGAGGAGTCGTGCAGTGACTAAAAAGGCAATGAGCATGCCCAGTGCCCAGATGGCCGTGAGCGAGGTGGTTTCACTAACACTCATATTAAGAATTTGTGCGCCATAGGGCTCCAACAGAATATCTTGCATGCTGAATCCCATGGTTCCAACACCCATACCCATCAGCAACCGGGTACTGCGCCGATTTTCAGTAAAGGTCCGCCACACCGTCGTAAATTTCGGCCTAATTTGGTCATGTCGCGTCATTTCCGGACGCCTAGGCTCTTGCTTCCACAAGGCAATGAGGTTCAAGGCTACTGTTACCATGGCTGCGCCTTGCAGCACCTTAATGAGTCGCAAGTAATCAAAGTCCGTCAACAGCCAGGCAAAACTCACGCTGGCACCGATCGTTCCTACCAGCAGCGCGGTGTACAGCAAAGCCACCACTTTTGAGCGGGTCTCAGGCGTGGCTAGATCGGTTGCCAGTGCCAGACCAGCCGTTTGGGTCGTGTGTAGACCCAAGCCAACTAGGATAAACGCCAGCATAGCGGCGGCTGGTCCAATAAAAGCGGGGCCATTATGGACCTCGGTCATGACGATAAGTGCAAATGGCATAATGGCAAGACCGCCAAACTGCAGCAGGGTACCGAACCAAAGATAAGGCACTCGACGCCATCCCAGATAAGAACGATGATGGTCTGAGCGATAACCGATGAGCGCGCGGATAGGCGCCAGTAGCAACGGTAGTGCGACCATCAACGATACTACCCAAGCGGGTTGGGCCAATTCGACCACCATAATTCGGTTTAACGTGCCGCTGAGCATGACGATACAAATGGCAACAGACACTTGGAATAGTGATAGGCGGAGCAAACGAGCCAACGACAAATCCGTACTCGCCGCATCAGCAAAAGGCAGCCAGCTCACACTCACTCCCTGAATCGAGGCAACAAAACGCTGTCGAGAAATGATCACTGGCGAACCAACTCCTGTGCCTGTGAAATATAAAATCCGCGATTGACCCGTGCACTGCGATGGAGACTCCAGCCTTTTAGCCTAGCTGAAGCCCCGATCTCCTCCTGTAATTTTCGTTCAGCAATCGGCACAATTGCGGGGGATCGATTGCTACGAGGAAAGCACTGACCCACTCCGTGCATAACGGCCAATAACGCCGTTCGTGGTGCAAAGGTGAAAATAATGCTGCTCGTCACTGACTCGGCCATTGACTCCAGCGTTTGCATGCCGTCAACAGGGTCGTAATGGATTAGCGAGTCCATCGCTACGATATGATCGAAGTTACCGAGTGCGTTTTGGCGCATATCGCCAACGATAAATTCGATGCTTCCGGAGCCGATCTGCTCTGACACCCGCTCCTTAGCGAGACGAATTAAGTTAGGCGATAGGTCAATAGCGATCACCTCGGCGCCACGTTGAGCCGCCTCAATGGATAACGCGCCAGTGCCACATCCAGCATCGAGAATACGTTTGCCGCTGAGGTTTTCTGGCAGCCAGCTCATCAATGTGGCGCGCATTTCATCGCGCCCTTCTCTCACCGTTTGGCGAATGCCACTGACAGGTTCATCTGATGTCAGCTTAGCCCACGTATCGGCCGCCGTACGGTCGAAGTAGTGTTCAATCTTTTCTCTACGGCGTTCGTAGTTCAACATATCCATCAATCAAACCCGAGGAAGTCAAATAAGTCGCGATCACGCATTGGCGTCACGGGCACTGCCTCTGTACCGTTCCAGAGATTTTGAGCGAGCTGCAGATATTCATCCCGAACAGCTTGCAGCCCCGGCGCATCATCCATTTCGAACAGTGTCGATTTACGTAGGCGGCTGCGGCGAATCACATCAAGATCACGGAAATGTGCCAGCCGACGCATACCCGTTGCCGCATTGAAGCGATCTATTTCGTCAGTGTCAGCGCTGCGATTAGCAATGACGCCACCAATCCGCACGCCGTAATTTTTCGCTTTAGCGTTAATGGCCGTAGCGATACGATTCATGGCGAAAATAGAATCAAAATCGTTGGCAGTCACCACCAAGGCTCGCTCCGCATGTTGGAGGGGTGAAGCGAAACCACCACACACCACGTCGCCCAATACATCAAAAATCACGACGTCGGCATCGTCTAACAAGTGGTGCTGCTTGAGTAATTTCACGGTTTGGCCGACGACATAGCCACCACAACCGGTGCCGGCAGGTGGACCACCCGCTTCGACACACATCACACCGTTGTAGCCTTCCACCACATAGTCCTCGGTGCCCAGTTCCTCAGCATGAAATTCCACTGACTCTAGGACATCGATCACTGTTGGTATTAGCGATTTAGTCAGAGTGAAGGTCGAATCATGTTTCGGATCGCAACCAATCTGAATAACCCGCTTGCCCAGCTTTGAAAAAGCGACCGACAAATTCGATGATGTTGTGCTCTTGCCGATCCCTCCTTTGCCGTAAACCGCAAAGACTTTCGCTTTATCAATTTGGACATCGGGTTCCAAATGAACCTGTACGCTGCCCTCGCCATCTAAACCGCTAGCGCTGTTACCCAGTTGTGTGAGTGGTATGTGCTGTCTGACGTTCATAGTGCTGCCTCAGTTGAAATACCCTCAACCCAATCTTCAAGATCGTCTCCTGCGCGCTGCAGTGCTTCAAGACACGCAGCGTCAGGTCGCCAATATTGACGTTCAGAAGCTTCAAGCAGTCTATTAGCGACCTTTGAAGCAGCCTTTGGGTTGAGCTTTGCAAGACGTTGCCGCATGGCATCGTCAAGGATGAATGTGTCTGAAAGTTGTTGGTAGATCCAGGGAGCCACCTTACCCGTCGTTGCCGACCAGCCCATGGTGTTAGTCACGTGGGACTCAATCGCTCTGACTCCCTCATAACCATGGTCGAGCATGGACTCGTACCATTTGGGGTTGAGTGTCCGTGTTCGGGTCTCTAGGGCGACTTGTTCGCTCAACGTACGCACCCGCTCAGCGCCACCCGTATGGTCAGCAATATAGACGGGAACGTCTTTATCGCCCTGACTTTGAATCGCACGACTAATACCGCCCAGCGTGTCAAAATAGTGATCAACCGTGGTCACGCCCATTTCTACGGAATCGAGGTTCTGATACGCCAAATCTACTCGCCCTAGTAACGAGGTCAGTAGTAACGGATTAGCAGTCACCGCCCCGTTCTTGCCGTAGGCATGGCCCTTTCGCTGGGTAAAGGTATGCGCTAACTCGTCTTCCTCTTGCCAGGCGCCGCTATCAATCAGCATGTTGACGTTAGATCCATAGGTGCCCTCGGCATTACTAAAGACTCTTAATGCTGCCGTTTCGACATCACAGCCGTCGGTCTCTTGGGTTTTCAGCACATTGGCACGGATGGGGTTCAGGTTCAGGGGTTCATCAGCGCAAGCGGCTAGGAAGGCAGCCTCTGCCAACAAACGAATCTGCAACGGCAGTAAATCTCTAAAGATGCCTGACAAGGTCATGATGACGTCGATTCGAGCGCGCCCGAGAGTCGCTAGATCGATGAGTTCAGCACCCGCTACTCGACCGTAGCTGTCGATTCGTGGCCGAGCACCGATTAATGCCAGCGCTTGGGCAATAGCCACGCCTTCACTTTTTAAGTTATCGGTTCCCCATAGCACCAAGGCGACGGAGCGTGGCTGCTCACCGGTATCTTGCACGTGACGGGCGATCAGTTGATCGGCTTGTCGCGCACCTTCGCTTAGAGCAAACTGGCTGGGCAAGCGAAATGGATCGAACCCGTGAATATTCCTTCCAGTGGGCAACATGTCGGGATTTTTGAGTAAATCGCCCCCGGCAACGGGCGGGATAAAGGCCCCATCAAGGGCATTTAACAAGCCTTTAATTTCATTACCCGCATCGAGAGCCGCGAGGGTGTGCTCAAACAGGATCGCCATCGCCTGTCGACGATCAGGCTCAATAGCCCGACATTCTTCTGCAGCGTGAATCGCGGCCGGTAAATCCTGTAGGTCACTGCCTGCGGTTATCTTAGCCAATAATTCTTCTGATAAATCTACATCGAACGTCGAGCGACCGAGAGTCCGTAGTAAATCCATTTTCCGGGCTGGGGGAACGTCTTCGCCGACAACATGCAAGCCATAGGGGACCAAGGATTCTTCAATTTCAAGCAGCCTGTTGCGCAAGCCGTCAATCTGAGTATCAGCATTGACAACGGCCCAGGAATCGGTCTCAGCCGTCAGTAGATCTGACGACTCAGCCAATGCTTTTATTAAGTCGAGTAGTCCTTGCTGTTGCTCGGCGCTCATATCATGATCACGGCGGCGCCAGCGATCGATCGCCTCTTTTAAATCCTGTAACTCTCGATACAGATCTGCATTCGCCACGCAAGGGGTGAGATAACTAACCAAAGTGGCCGCTGAGCGTCGCTTGGCGATCAAACCTTCCGAGGGATTATTGGCGGCATAGAGATAAAAGTTGGGCAGCGCACCAATAAGTCGGTCAGGCCAACAGTTGCCCGACAAACCCACTTGCTTGCCAGGCATAAACTCTAGGGCGCCGTGCGTACCAAAATGTAACACTGCGTCAGCATTCCAATCTTCACGCAAATACCGATAGAACGCCGAAAAAGCGTGGGTGGGTGCATGGCCGCCTTCAAAAAGTAGCCGCATGGGGTCGCCTTCGTAACCCATCGATGGCTGTACCGTCACCAGCACGTTACCAAACTGTTTCCCAAGCACAAACAGCGCCTGCCCATTGGTCAGGTGCTTGCCCGGTGCAGCCCCCCATTGCTGCTCAATCTCGTCAAGCCATGGCTCTCTGGCCACATGATCATTGACTGCGATTTGTGCACACACATTGGCATCCATACCCAATTGGGACGCATTGCCCTCGAGCACTGCCTGGCGCAAGGCATCGACATTCGCGGGCAAATCGACCGTATAGCCATCGTCGGCCATCGCCGAGAGCGTATTAAACAGCGACTCAAAAACCGACAAATGTGCCGCTGTGCCGGTACTGCCGCCGTTAGGGGGGAAATTGAATAGCACAATGCCCACCTTGCGCTTAGCGCGCTTACTACGCTTTAAAGTCACCAATTTTTGAACGCGACTGGCTAGGGTTTCAATGCGCTCCGCATGGCCTTGCATCTCCTCGTGATCGGAGCCTTTTTCACCCTTGCGACCCCCGTACACCATAGCCCCCGTGGCGCCATCAAGTTCGGGTATCGATACCATCATAGTCGACTCGATGGGCGTTAAACCCAAGTGCGATTCCTGCCATTCAGCTAGGCTCTGGAACTCGAGAGCTTGGACCGCGACATAGGGCACATTGAGACGACTGAGTAATTCAGCGGCTGCTTCAGCGTCATTGTAGGCGGGGCCACCCACCAAAGAAAAACCTGTCAGCGATAGCACCGTGTCGACAATGGGTCTACCGTCCCGAATAAAGTAAGCCTCGACAGCAGGTCGGGCATCGAGGCCACTGGCAAAGGCCGGAATGACGCGCAGCCCCCGATTTTCTAAAGCGCTGATGACCGCATCGTAATGCGCACTGTTTTTAGCGAGGGCATAAGAGCGCATTAATAAGACACCTACCGTTCCAGCCTTACCCTTGGTCGACGGTAATCCGCCTAAGTCAGTGACTACGCGATCAGGTGCTTTGGGATGGTATAGGCCCACCTCTGGGTACTCGATCGGTGGCGGTGGCTCTGGCAACGCCTCTCGCAATGATTCCCGCTCACCCTGAGAATATTTGTGCACCAGTAAGCGCACCATATTCTCTAAATTAACATCGGATCCCGACAGCCAATATTGCAAGGTGAGGAAGTACACCCGCAGGTCCTGGGCGGTACCCGGGATAAAGCGCAAAATCCGGGGCAAGCGACGCAGAACCGACAGCTGCTGCGCGCCGGCACTTTTACTACTTTTTGGCTTGGGACGCAGACGCTTCAGCAGCGCCATTGCGCCCGTGGCCTCGCCACTCATAGAAAAACGACCCATGCGGGTTAGCTGCATAACCTCGGGAGCTGACATACAGCAGACCATCGCATCGCAGTGGTCTCGTCGAGCACTCAGTGCAGGTAGTACCGCGTTGATATGTGGCTCCATGAAGAGCATATTGGCGATAACGACGTCAGCGGCTTCAATGTCCTCAATACAGTGGCTCAGACGCTCTGGCTGAGTATCCCAATCAGAGGCTGCATGTACCGCCAAAGAGAGACTAGGCATCACTTTTTGCAATCTCGATCGAGCGCGATTAAAGGCGCCACCCACATGGCCATCTAGAGTGATCAACACCACGTTGACCACACTATTTAAGCCTTGGCTATCGACTAAAGTGTGCTTTGGCTTCATACAAAGTCTCCACTTCGATCCTATTTAAGCCATGCTCGATGGCAAATAATTCGGCATTCCGGCGAGCTTTACCGCGGACGAAGAAGGGTATTTTTTTGAGCTCGCTCTCGGCTGAATGGGCCCATGCGATTCCCTCAGGAGTATCAACCACGACTTCCTCGGGGCGCTTACCACCCCCCTCCTCTGCCAGATGCGAAGGGACAGCATCGTCATTAAACTCAAAATCGTCTCTAAACATGGTCAGAAGATGTTCTTCCAAACCCATTACCAATGGATGCACCCAGGTGTCAAACATGACGTTGGCACCCTCAAAACCCATCTGCGGTGAATAACGGGCGGGGTAGTCTTGCACGTGGGCGGGTGTCGATATAACGGCACAACCAATACCCAAGCGCTTCGCGATGTGGCGCTCCATTTGGGTGCCCAGTACCAACTCAGGACCCAGTCTTTCTACTTCGGCTTCTACCTCAAGATAATCGTTAGTAATCAGTGCCTTCAACCCCAATGCTTGAGCTGCCGTTCGCACATCGCGTGCTTGCTCTCGGGAATAGGTGCCAAGCCCCACCACCTCAAAACCGAGCTCCTTCGAAGCGACCCGAGCCGCAGCGACGGCGTGGGTCGCATCGCCGAAAATAAATACTCGCTTGCCGGTGAGGTAGGTGGAATCAATGGACCGCGAATACCACGGTAGGCGGCAATGATCGATAGCGTCGACATCAATGGGATGATTAAGTTGCTCGGCGAGGGCCGTCAAAAATTCACGGGTCGCACCGTAGCCCAGGGGTACGATATCGACATAAGGCATACCAAATTCGCGCTTGAGCCATTGACAACTCGATGCAGCGACTTCTGGATACAAGCAGACATTGAGATCAGCTGCTGGGATTTTTAGTAAGTCACTCGGTGAGGCGCCCAAAGGTGCCACAACATTAACGTCAATACCGACACCATTGAGCAGTGATTCAATTTCTAAGATGTCATCTCGGCAGCGAAATCCGAGTTTGGTGGGCCCCAACAAATTAACGCTAGGTCGGGTCGATGGTGATCGCTCCCCACGCTCGGGCTTGGGAGCCGCTCGCAACAGCCCCGCCACCAATTGGAAAAACGTTTCGCTCGCTCCCCAGTTCTCTTTACGAGAATACGCCGCCATTTCTAAGGGAATAACCGGCATGGAAAGACCCGCAGTCGATGCCAAAGAGCCGGGCTGATCCTGAATCAATTCGGCTGTGCAGGAGTCACCCACTAGCAAAACTTGTGGCTTAAATCGCTCGGCAGCCGCCCGTAAGGTATCGAGGAATCGATTGGCCGTGCTACCCCCCAAATCTCGCGCTTGAAACGTGGTGTAAGTCACCGGAGGGCGCTTGCCATCTCGCTCAATCATGGTGAACAACAGGTCGGCATAGGTATCCCCCTGCGGGGCATGTAATACCAAATGCACTCGCTCCATAGACGCAGCGACCCGAATGGCACCCACGTGAGGCGGGCCCTCATAGGTCCAGAGGGTTAGTTCCATGAACCCACCTCCAATCGCGCTTTACGGCGCAGTGGCCGCGCAAACAACTCCGCTAAATCACCGGCTTGATCAAAACCTTGAATGGGCGAGAACATCAACTCAATTGACCACTTGGTCCGTAAACCCTCTGCCTCTAGGGGATTGGCAATACCTAGTCCACAGACCGTTAAGTCGGGCCGCGAAAGCTTCACTCTATCGAGGGCGGCATCAAGATCTTGCCCTTCAAATAAGTCAATTCCATCGGGCAACAGCGGAGTTTCCTCCGCCATTGTCATGGCATCGTAAAACGGCGTTGACACCTCAGTAGGGATCATGCCGCACTCCCGAGCGAGGAAACGAGCAAGAGGAATCTCGAGTTGGGAATCTGGCAAAAAAGCGATTCGCCGATGTTCGAGCTCCCGCTTACATCCCTCAAGAGATCGCTGTGCTCGCTCATAGGGTGCACGCATGGTCTCGTCAAAAAGGCTGTCGGCAATATTGAAACTCTTAGCTGCAGCGCGAAACCATGCTAACGAGCCTTCTGCACCCAAAGGATACGGTGCTTTGAGTAAGGTAGCGCCCCTAGCGATCAGTGCTCGGGCAGTCTCACCTAAGTAGGGCTGCGCTAACAGTACGCGTGTGCCTGGCCCTATAGCAGCGAATGTTTCCGAGCGCCGACCCGGAAAAAATGCGACATTCTCAAGGCCCAACTCGGCAAACAGACGCATAAATTGATCTTCAACAATATCTGGCAGACTGCCCACAATTAGCAGCTGATTTTGCTCGTCGGTACCGGCCGGCATCTCGGGTACAAGATTTTGGAGACAGCTGTCTTCGCCCTGAGTAAATGTCGTCTCAATACCGCTACCCGAATAGGCAATAACGCGCAGCGATCCCTGACTCTTCTCTCGGTAACGGCGTGCGATATTTTCGAGGTCAATCTTTATCACTTCTGAGGGGCAGGAGGAGACCAAAAATAGCGTTTTTAAATTCGGTCGACGCGCTAAAACTTGGGCAATGACCCGCTCAACTTCCTCGGCGCAATCAGCCATTCCGGCCAGGTCCCGATCCTCGAGAACCGCGGTCGCAAAGCGTGGTTCAGAGAAAATCATGACCCCCGCAGCGGACTGCAGTAAGTGCGCGCAGGTGCGAGAGCCCACCACCAGAAAAAAGGCGTCTTGTATCTTTCGATGTAGCCAAACAATCGACGTCAATCCACAAAAAACGGCGCGCTGCCCACGTTCAACCGTAATGTCTAACTCGCTTGATCTAGCGCCAACGTCTGAAGCGAGAACAGATTCCATTAGCGCCCCGCTTCCATCGATAAATGATTGATAGTCACGCTGTGGCTAGCATCCGATCGGCCGATACTAAACTTTATTAAAAACTGAGCCGCATTGATGACGTAGGCAACGTAGGCGGCAATGGCAAGCCACAGGAGTGACTCAGGTGTCAGGCCACTGCCGATGAGTGCTATGACGTAGGCGGTATGCAGTGCAATCACCACCATACTAACGGCGTCTTCCCAAAAAAAGGCGGGGGCAAATAAGTAGCGACCAAAAACGACCTTCTCCCAAATGGCGCCAGTGACCATAATCGCGTAGAGGAAGCCGGTTTTAACGAGCACCGACACCGTTGCCACCCAGTAGCCGTCGCCGGTCGTGAAGTAATAAATAATGCACGCTAGCGACAGGGCAAAGGCAAGGAACTGCAAGGGAGCAAGGATGCCCTGTATCAGTGTCCACTTTGATTCATCGCGACGTTTTTTTTGCTCTGACGTATAAATCTCAGCCACCCCCAGCTTTGATTGCTATCCCATCGTGTTCATGGCTACTGCCCCTCTGGTCACACTCGACCCGAGTACATTGACTCAGATTACTGATCGCATGGGCACTATGTCAACTTTATATTACGTTTTTTTTGTCTTTTTATTATTACTAAGACCGGACTTTACTCGCTGGATTGCTCTAAGTGCCTGACAATGCTGACTATTACCATGTCATCACAGCTGGACGAATTACCTCATCTATGCCATGATTGGCGTCTTTTACCACGATCAATGACCGCTGCCGTACAGCCTACGGCGGCAGCATTAAAGGAAAGTCACGGCAATGGATTTAAGCTCCGTCACCGCGAATCAGGTATTAAACGCTCTCGCAGACGTCACTCTCAAGCTTGATACGGACGGCCTCGTACTGGAAGCGCAAGTCAACCGCGTCGACGCCACGGATTTACGGCAGATTCAATGGCAGGGCAAAGCACTAAACGCGTTAGTCTCGGGCAGCCAGAGGGACCGTGTCGCCAACGTGATCGATTGGTGTGTAGCGCATCCCAACGCCACCACGACCGTGACCCTATCTCATCCAAACCTCAGCAGCGATACCACGGCGACGCTGCGCTACGTATTTTTTTACAGCGCAGATGAGCAACGTCTTATTGCGGTGGGCGAGGACAAAGGTGAGCTCAGCAGCGCAAAACAGCAATTAGTCAATTCACAGCTCGCCATGGAGCGGGACTACTGGTCATTGCGACAAACCGAAACGCGCTATCGCCGCTTATTAGATATGTCGAGCGATGGCTTCATTATCGTTGATGACAGTAGTCAGCGCATCGTCGAGTGTAACCAAGCAGCGGGACCATTGCTGCAGATAGTCGATCAATCCATCGTCGGTCTAGCCTTCCCAAGCCATATCGACGATGCGTCCAAACATCAGCTAAGTAAAATGATCGATGACGCCCGAATCAAAGGGTCGGCGTCGGCTGCATTGAGCACCTTGGCCAATGGTCATGCCCTGTTCGTCGCTATTGACCACCTGAGCCAAACAACTGGGGCCATTTTACTTGTCCGACTAAGCCAAGCCGCTAACGCTACTCTGCCAGCTACCGAGCAACACTATTTTGAGCGCGTCCCAGATGCCTTGCTCCAGCTTGATCACAGCGGTCGAATAACGGCCGCCAATGGCGTCTTCCTGCAATGGATCCAGGAGCCTTCTGATCGTCATGTGCTCGGCAGAAATGCCGATGACTGGCTTGGCCGCACAGGCGTCGATTTACAGGTGTTGCTTGACAACTTGAGCCAACGTAGCGTCGTCACAAGGTTCGCGTCAACGTTACGTACGCAAGCCCAAGGGTTTACCGATATTGAAATTTCAGGATCCTCACGCAGCCACAGCTCCGACAATGAGTACCTGCTGTTTCTCAGAGATACATCCCGGCGCATTCATCACCGAGAAACCACTGTGGAAGCGCTACCCTCATCAATAGAGGAGATTACCAGCCGGGTGGGACAAACGCCTCTCAAGGACCTGGTACGCGAATCCACAGACGTTATTGAGGCCCTGTGTATTGAGTCGGCATTAAAGCTCACTCGCAACAACCGAGCCTCCGCTGCCGAACTGCTTGGACTCAGTCGTCAGAGCTTGTATACCAAACTGCGGCGGTTTGGCATTGGTGAAACCGAGATTGAAGCGGAGACTGGCTAAAAAATTGTACAGATAAATCGTCAATTTTAATTGACGGCTCGGGAAGCGCTGTCTATAGTCAACTGATGCAACGCGCGACGCTTTTACATCGATATGCTGCGGGCCGAACAACGCTCCCCGCGCTACTTGAACTGCTTAAGCCCATCACCTGGTTTCCCCCCATGTGGGCCTTTCTTTGTGGCGCAATCTCGGTGGACGCGAACCTGCTAGAGAACAAGTGGTTGCTACTCGGGGGCATCACGCTAACGGGCCCAATGGTGTGCGGCGCTAGTCAAGTCGTTAATGATTGGTTTGATCGCCATGTCGACGCCATCAACGAGCCGCACCGGCCCATCCCCTCGGGAAGGGTTCCCGGAAAAATCGGCCTCTATTTCGCCATTGTGTGGTCTGGCCTGGCCTTGGCCTGGGGCGCCACTTTTGGTCGTTGGGTGTTTATCGCCACGCTCATCGGATTGATATTGGCATGGGCGTACAGCGCACCGCCCACACGGCTGAAGCTAAATGGCTGGGTAGGTAACGCGGCGGTTGGACTGAGTTACGAAGGCTTGGCTTGGATTACTGGAGCGGCGTTGCTGCTTCAAGGGCAAATACCAGCAGCACCGGTATTGCTGGTTGCTTTGCTCTACAGCATCGGCGCTCATGGCATTATGACGCTCAATGACTTCAAGTCCATAGCTGGTGACCGAGAATTGGGCATTCGATCGTTGCCAGCCCAATTAGGTGCAGATCGAGCAGCGCGACTCGCCTGTATTGTTATGCTACTTCCTCAGCTAGTCGTTCTTGCGCTGCTCCTCACGTGGGCGTGCTATTGGCAGGCTGGGGCGATTGGCGTACTGGTTATGGGACAAATCTTGGCCATGAGGCACATGCTCCAAGCACCCAAAGAGCGAGCGCCTTGGTACAATGGTACTGGCGTAACCGCCTATGTTCTTGGAATGATGATTTCGGCGTCAGCACTACCGGGGGCCACCTTGTGAAGACCTCCCTTGAGGGCCTAGGATGGGCGGGCATAGTGCGACTAGGATGCATCCAAGCGTCGTTGGGTGCCATCATCGTATTAACCACGTCAACCCTGAATCGAGTCATGGTCGTTGAACTGGCTTTACCCGCGATGCTGCCAGGATTCCTTGTGGCGCTCCATCATGTGGTACAGCTAGCTAGACCCAGAATCGGTCATGGATCGGATGTCGGTGGCAGACGAACACCTTGGATTGTAGGCGGCATGCTGCTCTTGGCGACCAGCGGCGTTATTGCCGCCTCGGGCACTGCCTTGATGTCCCTTTCAACATCCTGGGGCACTGTGGTGTGCGCACTGGGTTTCATCGGCATTGGACTGGGCTCGGGCGCGACCGGCACATCGCTTCTGGTACTTCTAGCCAAAACAGTGAGCCCCGACCGAAAACCTGCAGCAGCAACGATCGTGTGGTTCATGATGATTGCTGGATTCGCTATCACCGCTGGAACCGCGGGGGCTTTTCTTGATCCCTACACACCAGAGCGGCTTATTAGTGTCACTGCCATAGTCTCTTTGCTGGCCGTGCTTATCACCGGATTTGCCATTCGCGGCGTTGAAATTCGTCACCAGGTCATCGCTAGTCCTCCATCTAGTGAAAACAAACACACCACCGTGCATTTCCGCGAGGCACTCGCCGATGTATGGGCAGAGTCAGCCGCTCGTCGGTTTACTGTCTTTGTTTTCCTATCGATGTTGGCCTATAGCTTTCAAGATTTAATTTTAGAACCCTTTGCTGGCTTGGCATTCGACATGTCTCCGGGACAGTCCACGCAATTATCGGGCACGCAACACGGCGGCGTTTTACTTGGCATGCTGGCAGTCGCAGCCAGTGGTTCACTCGCTAAGCGACACGCTGCTCAGTTACTTAAACGATGGATTGTTGGAGGCTGCATCGCATCGGGTTTGGCCCTCATCGGTATCGCCTGGGGCGGAGCCCACCCCGACCAGTGGAACCTCTCGGCCAATGTATTCTTCTTGGGAGCCGCAAATGGCGCCTTTGCTGTCGCTGCGATCGCTGCGATGATGACCCTCGCCAGCCAAGGCCAAGTCGGACGAGAGGGTCTACGAATGGGACTATGGGGTGCGGCTCAAGCTATAGCCTTCGCAGCCGGCGGCTTTCTGGGCACTGTGGCTGTTGATGTTTGCCGTCTATGGGTGGCCGATCCTGCTCATGCGTATGGATTGGTTTTCCTTTTTGAAGCAGGCTTATTTCTTATCGCTGCCTACCTAGGCTCAGCAGTAGGCTCACTCAGTAACGAACCGGCGTCCACCAACACCCAGCCTATTGGCTTTGGTGATGTGGCACTGCAAGAAATAATGGAAGGAGGTACCTCATGAACGATGCCCAATATGATGTCGTTGTGGTGGGCGGTGGACCCTCTGGCGCCACAGCCGCTAACGAGTTGGCTATGCAAGGAAGGAAAGTACTGCTTCTCGAACGCGCCTTTCGCATAAAGCCCTGCGGCGGTGCTGTCCCCCCTTGCCTCCTTGACGAATTTTCGATTCCCGACTCGCTGGTGGTGGCTAAAATCAATTCAGCGCGCATGATATCGCCGACAGACAGAACCGTTGATATGCCCATCAGCAACACCTTCGTGGGGATGGTTGACCGCGACGCGTTTGATCCATGGCTGCGAGAACGCGCTCAAAAAAATGGCGCTGACCTACATATTGGCGTCTTTAAAGGGCTCCATTATGATGACAGCGGGATTGTTCACCTTGCCTTTGAATCGAAACAAGGCGCGAGAGGGTTACAAACAGTCACCACACGATGTGTCATTGGTGCTGACGGCGCTCGATCTAAAGTGGGTAAGCAAACAATCCCCTGCTCTGCGAAGTTGCAATGGGTGATGGCCTACCATGAAATTGTGGAGGCACCACAGGCACCTGCGAGCGAAGCCTACAATCCTAAGCGGTGTGATGTGTTCTACCAAGGTGACCTGTCGCCCGATTTTTATGCCTGGGTGTTCCCTCATGGCAAGCACGCCAGTATTGGTGTGGGCAGTGAGCAAAAGACCTTTTCTGCTCCGGCTTCGGTAGCCAAATTACGGGCAAAAACTGGATTAGAACACTGTACCACCGTACGCAAAGAGGGGGCCCCCATCCCCATGAAACCACTCAAGCGCTGGGACGACGGACGCGGCGTATTATTGGCCGGCGACGCAGCAGGTGTGGTCGCACCGGCCTCAGGAGAGGGCATTTATTATGCCATGCTGTGTGGTCGAATCGCTGCGGTGGCGATGAATCGATTTCTGGTCAGTAATGATGCGCGAGATCTGCGACGAGCTCGGAAAGATTTCATGGCACTACATGGCCGGGTATTTTGGGCGCTAGGCTTGTTGCAACGATTTTGGTACGGCAGTGATAAGCGACGAGAAAAGTTTGTTTCCATGTGCCGTGATAAAGACGTCCAAGAGCTGACGTGGCAATCCTACACGACAAAAAAACTAGTGCGGCGACGAAAAGCCGCCCACTTTCGCGTCGTCGTCAAGGATTTGCAGCAGCTAATGGGTTTCGCTGGCTCTTGATGCGCGCGCTCGAGCAACTGATTACGTCCGGCACATTTTTCGACTGGGTGCTTATCGCCATAGCCGTAGAAGCGCTGCTACTGATTATCTGGAGCCTGTCTAGAGGTCAACAGCGACAGGCCTTGCGCCTGTTACCCAATCTTTTGGCTGGCGCTAGTCTCATGTTAGCCGTAAAACTCGCCATTATTGACGCGTCTTGGCTGTTACTGGCCGCAACCCTCAGCCTAGCTTTGGTGGCACATTGTGTGGACCTGTATGGGCGTTTGCGACTCACCTAAGCCGTCGCGGAGCCAATGAGGCGACAGTGAAATCCGCCCTCCCTCGTAGAAGGTCACGCTTGTCATCCCAGCATTGAACTACCAAACCGGCGCTATGGTGACTCGCTCGGGAGGACTATTAGTCATGGTAGGCAGGAGATAGAGACGAGCAAAAGTGGCAGCTGTCGCCACACCAAGGCCCGCACGCTTCAGCAATCCAACCACACCACCACGCTGCCTAGCTGCGTCCATTTGCCGACTCAGGTGCAGCATTCTTTGCATTCCCTCGCGGAAGCGCGGGCTGTCCGTATCGAGGGACAGGGGGAAAACTTGACAGCTAATCGCTGTGGTAATGTCAAACACCTTGTAATCGAACTCGGTGATGTCCATGCCAAAGGCTTCATATAACGATGGACGCGAATGATCACGTACGTACATAGTTGAGTAGACCGCTAACAAGAAGAACCGGATCCATAATTTGTTATGTCCACGCAGTAATTTGGGATCAGCGCGCATTAGCAATGCCAGCGCTTCCCCGTGCGCATATTCGTCGTTACACCAGTTCTCGAACCAGCTGAATATCGGGTGGAATTGATATTCAGGGTGTCGCTGTAAATGCCTGTAAATGGTGATATAGCGCGCATAACCAATTTTTTCAGATAAGTAGGTGGCGTAGTAGATGAATTTAGGTCGAAAGTACTGATAATCTTTCTTATTTTTAAGGACACTTAAATCGACTGCAACGCCGAGTTGCTTGAGCGCTTTATTGATAAAGCCAGCGTGGCGAGACTCGTCCCGAGCCATGCAACGCATCAAGTTTTTGATATCTTTGTTATCGACTTTCTTTTGAATTTCCTGATAGAGCACACATCCTGAGTACTCCGCAGTAATAGAACTGACGAGAAAATCTAGAAAGTCGGCCTTTAACGCCGGGCGATCATCAAGCGACGTCGGGTCAAATTCAAAGGATTGTTTAAAATGGGCCCGATTGAGGTCAGCATCAAAGGCTGACATCAGTTCATCCCATTCTTCGCGGACCAAAGACACGTCAAGTTTTTCCAGCGCTTTGTAGTCGGTGCGGTAAAACTTAGGTGCGAGTGGCCGATTGTCCAGCGCTTGGCGCGTCGAATCGTTTAATTCCATGGTCATTGCTGTGGTCAAGAGGCCCCCTAAACAAATAATGTCGCTCTCAAAGCCTATAATGTGCGCTTTTCACGTTTGTGTCAATTTTGTTTTACATTTACTAAGTAAACTAATATGGTGTCTTTTCCCTAGAGACAATGATGAAGCCATGAGCCCGACACCACGCCCCCAAGCAACGACCGGAGCGCACGATGACGAATGACCACAAGGCTTCAGGAAGGCACGCCACAACACGAGAATCGATAGCGGATCGTATGATTCAGCTGGCCTATGTCAGCACTCAAACTCACTCTATGAACACCCGGGATCTCTTGGCCCTCCTGGAGGAAGCTCGCGTCGCCAATAGCAGTCGAGGCATCACAGGGCTCCTGTTACACAAGGAGCAATCTTTTTTTCAGGTACTAGAAGGCCCTGAAAATCAGGTTTTACCCGCCTTTGAAGCGATTAAAAAAGACCCGCGTCACCACCAAATCGAAATTCTAGACAGGTCAGAGCTCGAACACCGAGAATACGCCGACTGGCGTATGGGCTTTGTCGACCTCGATGGTATTGATCCTAGGCTGCTAGAAAGCTATTCCGACTTCATGCAGCACAGTCACGAGCCACGAGAATTTCTGACTCAACTCAGTAAAGGTGCTCGATTGGCCTTAATGTTTCGAAAACTGGCTTAACCGGCTTCTTCAACGTGCTGCTTGCGCTTTGGCCGCCAAACGCCCATCGCGACGTTGAACACTGCCACGCCGCCAAGCAACCAAATAGAACCGACTTCGGCACCGATATTTAAAGCCAGTTCCTCAATACTTCCGACCTCGCTGAGTACCCGCTGCGCAGCGAGGGCTTCCCGCTCGAGAGGACCTTGAATGCCCAGTAACGTGCCCTCAAACATGAGCACGCCTGTGGCAAGCTTTGCCCAGACCCACCCCGCCCCGTGATAAGCGGGCACCGCGGCCATCGACAGCAATCCTGCCACGATCGTCACCCCAAGGGCAGGCAAAAGAACGGTCTGTGCCAGTGCGTCCATTATCTGCCGTACAGCGACGTAGGTGGTAATGTCGTCGCTAGGCGGGGGTAATTCGCTATGACATATCAATAGCGCGGCCATCGATCCGAGCAAGCCTATACCCCCGATGGTGTGTAAAAATTTTAACCACCTACGCATAACAGAAACACCTCCAAGTGCCAGGCCAGATGCTAGGTTATACGCCGTCTATTGGCCATGGGATGACCCCAGCTCATCGCATCTCACATGCTCGCACAGGCGCCATCACTACGATGGCGCAGCGGGTATACTATGTCCCGTATTGCTCTCCCAAGCGTGCCAGCTCCCGATAAAAGCCCAGCATAGTGCCCTGCAGAATATCAACGGCACTGTCAACCGTGTCTATTCGACCCACCACCTGCCCTGACAGTGGAATTGCGGCTTCCATATCACCATCGAAGTACAGTGCCTGCACCCCGGCAAAATGTTCCAAGACGTTAAAAGCGCCCAAGGGCAACAGCTCGGCGGTACGCTGCGTACGTAAGGCACGCAAAGCGGGACGGGATTCTTGATTGAGGAATACCGTGTCGGTCTCCTTAGCCGCGACTACCGATTGCTTCCAGTTGTCGTGAACTGGGGATTCAACACAGCTGAGCATGCGTGTGCCCATTTGAATGCCCTCGGCCCCCATCGCAAATGCCCCCGCCATCGACAATCCATCACACATTCCGCCGGCAGCAATAATGGGTACATCCGTGCGGGAGCGTATCAGCGGCAGCAACACCATGCTCGATACCGGCGTCGGATTTTTAAAGCCACCCCCTTCACCGCCCTCCACCACCAAACCATCGACGCCGCAATCGAGCGCTTTCAGTGCCATATCAAGGGTTGGCACTACATGAAAAACGTTGATTCCCGCCGCTTGAAAAATCGACGTGCAAACAGCGGGACTGCCCGAGGAGGTGGTAACAAAACCGAGGCCTTGCTCGACAACAAAATCGATAATGCTCGAATCCTTTACATGAGCAAGCGAGACGTTCATGCCAAAAGGCTTATCGGTCATGTCGCGAAGTTTTTTAACTTCTTCGCGAATAATCTCAAACTCACCGGAGGCGGTTTCAATGATACCCAGGCCCCCGGCATTACTGACCGCGGCCACCAACTGAGCCCGTGCAATCCAGCCCATGGGTGCCTGTACGATAGGGTAATCGGTGCCCGTCAACGCTGTCACACGATTTGTCACTGATTTTGCGGTCATATTTCTCTCTCAACTGTTGGCAATAGCAGAATTCCTAGCCCGGTAGCAGAGCATTCATCACTCATCTATTGTATAAAAGATCAATGCGGGGTGATCCACTCGTGCTACACACGCGAATCATTCGCATATTATTACTCAAGTTGGAGATATTCACGTGACTCGATGGTTATTTACCGCGCTGTTTTGGCTATCAAGTCAGGCTGCCAACGCTCAACTCCCTTTTCAAAGCACCGTCATCGCCGATTTTCACGAGCCCTGGGCTCTGGCGGTCCTACCCGATACCAGTTTACTCGTTACCGAAAAAAAAGGCGCGCTGCAATGGCTCTCAGCCTCGGGCGAGCGGCTTGGTGAAATTTCTGGCCTACCTGATGTGGATTACGGGGGTCAAGGTGGCTTAGGTGATGTGGTACTCCACCCCGATTTCAGTAACAACCAACTCATCTACATCAGTTATGTTGAGGCGAGCACCGCGAATACCCGGGGTGCCGCGGTCGCTCGAGGCAAATTGTCTCTGCAGGGTCGCCGCCCCTACTTAGATGAAGTCGATGTCATCTGGCGACAATATCCCAAGGTGCTTGGCCGCGGCCATTTTGGCCACCGCTTAGCGTTTGATGATGCGGGTTTTTTATGGATTTCGTCAGGCGACCGTCAAAAGTTTACGCCGGCTCAACACATGCAAAGCACTATGGGCAAACTAATCCGATTGCATGATGACGGCTCAATTCCCGCTGATAACCCCTTCGTTAATTATCGCAAAGAGAACCCACTGGTAGATCGGGAATCGATCTTCCAGCAGATTTGGTCCTTGGGGCATCGAAACCCGCTGGGAATGGCTCACGATTCAAATGGCCAACTGTGGGTCGTGGAAATGGGTCCTGCAGGGGGTGATGAACTAAATCTCATTAAACGCGGAGCCAATTACGGCTATCCTTTGGCATCGAACGGCAATCATTATGACGGCCGCCCGATCCCGGAGCATAGCACCCGTCCTGATTTGCAAGCACCCGCCGCATCCTGGACACCGGTGATATCCCCCGCTGATTTAGTGTTCTATCAGGGTGATCTGTTTGCCGACTGGCGCGGCGATGCGCTGATTGCCGGACTGTCCGCTGAAGGCATTGTACGCGTTCGTATTGACGGTGAACAAGCCGTGGAGGTGGCACGCTACCCGCTGAATGCCCGTATCCGCGGACTGGCTGAAGCCGCCGATGGTAGTCTGTGGGTACTAGAAGATGAACGCCGAGGCAGCCCGGGTCGGCTGCTCAAGCTCAAACCCCGGGAGTAAGCGTAGGGCAGTGGCACGAGACCGGCATGTCACTGGTTTTATTGCGGGCCCGTTGCCCCCTACCCCGCCAACATGCTTCGGGCGGCCCCATAGGCACTTGGCGTCAGAGCTGCGCTTCGTCAATCCAACCCCGAATATCCCTCGCGGTCGCCCGAGCAATATCCGGCAACACCGCAGCAAATAGCTCGTTAGCATGGACCGTGCCCATGACCTGTCGGCATTGCGTTTTGACACCGGCCTCGTTGCACAGCCGGTAAAAGGCAATGCCTTCGTCGCGCAAAGGATCACATTCATTGACGCTAATCATGGTCGGCGGAAATCCTTTCACATCATCGAGGCTAGCAAAACCAGGCCACGCCATGGAATCTCTGGATTCGTAGGCGTCAATACCGTACGCCATGGTAGCGTGGTTATTGGCAATACTGATCAATACGCCCTCATTCTCGCTGCTTGACGGATGCTCTGCGGAAGGCCAGTCACCTAAAATATAAGGACACAGTGCATACAGCGCCAACTGTCGGTGCCCCTCACCTAGAGTGTTTAAACGCATCGTCGTGGCGATCGCCAAATTACCCCCACCGCTCTCTCCAGCAATTAACAGCTGTTGCGGATCGATACTGAGCGCGTCGGCGTTATTGTGTGTCCATAAAAACCCCGAGACGCAATCGTTCAGCCCGGCCGGATACGGGGCCACTTCGGAGACCGACGAGGGTCGAAGTGAATTCCTGAAATCCACCATAACAATGCACAAACCCTGGTGCGCCAGCATCTTGCCCCAGGCCCTGTAGTTTGGAGAAAAACACGAAAGCATCATCATGGCGCCACCGTGAATGTAGTACACGCAGGGTAAGATCTCGTCATTGTCTGGGCGGATGATTTGCAAGTGAATAGTATTCCCGTCGGGCGAGGACGTGATCTCTTGCCGGTCAATGCGGAGCCCTGTTGAAGGCGTTACCAGCTCGTTGTCAAGCGGCTCAAGCATGGCTTCCATCGCCGCCTCAGCGGCAAGCGCTTCAGAGGTACTCGCCACAGCAAGGGCTTCCTCCCGAGAGCTAACATCCTTTGCTTGTGTTAGCAGTGGTTCCTCGATCGCGCTTAAAAACGCGCGATTACGACGGTCTAACCGATAGTCGCTGCCTGGGTCATAGGTCATAATTTATTCCATTCATACTGGTCATTAAAGGGCCATAACGCCTTCTAGTCGCCGAGAGGCTTACAGCGGGATCTACACCCCGTTGAGTGTATCAGGGAAATATTCTCGCAAGGTGATAACATTCCAGCACGCTTGGACTTGGATGCCCCCATGGATTGTCTCTATCCCGCCATTGAACCCTACCGCACTGACTGGCTGGAGGTCGGCGATGGCCATGAGCTGTACTTTGAGGAGTCGGGAAACCCACAGGGCAAGCCCTGTCTATTTGTCCACGGGGGTCCAGGGGGTGGCGCTACGCCTCAAGCCCGACAATTTTTCAATCCAGAGCGATACCGCATTATCGTTTTTGATCAGCGAGGCTGTGGTCGCTCCCTGCCCCATGCCTCATTAGAAGCCAACACCACGTGGCACTTGGTGGCGGATATGGAATTATTGCGCGAAGCGCTGGCGATTGAGCACTGGTTAGTCTTTGGCGGTTCTTGGGGCAGCACCCTGAGTCTAGCCTACGCCCAGACCCATCCAACGCGTGTCAATGCCCTAGTGCTGCGAGGCATCTTCTTGCTCCGACCAAAAGAAATACAATGGCTTTATCAGCACGGTGCTAGTGAACTCTACCCCGATGCTTGGGAGCACTATGTGACACCTATCCCTGAACCCGAACGCCATGATCTGGTCAATGCTTTCCATCGCCGATTGATTAGTGATGATGCTGCTACCCGCCTAGCGGCAGCGCGGGCGTGGTCAGTATGGGAAGCGTCTACCAGCTTTCTTATTCAAAACAGCGACTTTATGACCGCACTTGATGCACCCGATGCAGCCCTGGCCATGGCGCGCATAGAGTGTCATTACTTTGTCAACAATGGCTTCTTTGCCCTACCCAATCAGCTGCTTGACAATATTGATCGCATTCGGCACGTACCCTCCGTGATTGTTCAAGGACGTTACGATGTCGTCTGTCCCCCCATTACTGCTTGGGAGCTACACCGTGCCTGGCCCGAAGCGGATTTTCAGCTGATCGCCAATGCCGGACACTCAGCCCTGGACAGTGCGAATACGCGCGCCCTAATCGCCGCGACCGATCGCTTTGCAGACTAAGCACCGGGCCGCAACACCCTTTATCTGACAGCAGGCCGCTTTGTATGCCGACATCAGCCTCCCCCTATCACTACGAACCTGAGGTATTGGCGACGATTTTCCGTAGCGTCAAAACGATCGCTGTTGTCGGCGCGAGTGAGCAGGCCCATAAAGCCAGTTTTAGCGTCATCATGCATTTGCAAGCCTATGGCTATGAGGTATTTGCCGTGAACCCGCGCACATCTGCCACGGATATTGCCGGGGCCACAGTGTTTCCCTCCCTCGGGGCTATTGAGGGTCGCGTCGACATGGTCGATGTGTTCAGACCCAGCGGCGAGCTGCTCGGCGTGGCCCAGCAGGCGATTGCCATTGGTGCCAAGGTGCTCTGGGCGCAGCTAGCTATTTACGATGATGCTGCGGCAGAGCTCGCGGAACGGGCCGGGTTGACGGTGGTCATGGATCGCTGCCCAAAAATAGAATTGCCCAAACTGGCGCTATAGGCGGTAAACTACATCGACCTTAGTAATCTGTAGCGGTCACATCATGGGCACTGAAACCACCGGCGGTCTTTGACAACCAATGAAGTAGGATCCGCAGACTATGATGTTAGATAATCTGGTAACGAGGCATGATGACGGGCAGATCGCCCATTTAACCCTCAACGCGCCGGCGACAACCAACGCCTTGTCGGAGGCAATGATGTCAGCGCTGTGTGAGCGCCTCAAGGCTATTAGCAGTGATACGTCCGTCCGGGTGGTCATCGTATCTGGCGCAGGTGCCCACTTTTGCGCAGGTCATAATCTCAAGGAAATGACTGAACATCGTACCGATGCGGATGGTGGACGCCAGTATTTTAAAGACTTATTTGATCGTTGCTCCGAAATGATGCTGTCTATCACCCGTCTACCACAGCCCGTCATCGCCCAAGTACAGGGCATTGCAACGGCGGCAGGCTGTCAATTGGTCGCCACCTGTGACCTTGCCATTGCTGCCACAGATGCCACCTTTGCCACTTCAGGAATCAATATTGGCCTATTTTGCGCGACGCCCATGGTAGCTCTGAGTCGGAACGTCAGCCAAAAACAAGCGTTAGAGATGCTATTGACCGGTGAGGTTATATCAGCGGACAAGGCGCTGGACATAGGTCTCATCAATAGGCACGTAGCACTAGAGTCGCTCAGTGCGGCGACGATGGAACTGGCAGAAACACTCGCCAGCAAATCGCCCGTTGCTCTTAGACTGGGGAAAAAAGCCTTCTATGATCAGGCTACCCTCACCTTGGAGCAAGCCTATGCTCAGACTGCGCAAGTGATGGCCGATAATATGATGGCCGGCGATACCAAAGCAGGTATCGATGCATTTATCACTAAACAGCCGATGCCGGACTGGCACGGAGAATAGCTAACAGACACCCTGCTAGCATCGACATACCCGAGGACGTTACATGCACGATATTCGTTGTCCACACTGTGACAAAGCCTTCAAAGTGGACGAGACAGGCTATGCGGATATCGTAAAACAAGTGCGTGATCACGAATTTGACTCGCAACTTGAGGAGCGTCTGCGCCTTGCAGAGCGCGAAAAGCAGGATGCCATTGAACTCGTAAAAAGCCAGACTCTACGTCAGGCGCAGACTGACAGCGCCGCAAAAGACGCACAAGTACAGGCGCTTCAGGCAGAAATTGCAGCCGCTGCGCTTGAACAACAATTGGCTGTATCGCAAGCGGTCAACGCGGTCGAAAAGAAATACGACGCAGTGAGTAACCAGCTACAGAGCGCGGCGCTAGAGAAAAAGCTGTCCGAACAAGCCCTCAAAGATAAATATGAGACGCAAATCAAAGATCGGGATGATGCCATTGATCGCTTGAAAGATTTGAAGGCGCGCTTATCCACAAAAATGCTCGGCGAGACCCTCGAGCAACATTGCGAAACGGCCTTCAACCAAATACGCGCTACTGCTTTCCCAAAGGCCTATTTCGAGAAAGACAACGACGCTCAGTCTGGCAGCAAAGGGGATTTTATTTTTCGTGACTTCGACGACAACAAGACAGAGATCGTCTCCATCATGTTTGAAATGAAGAACGAAGCCGACACCACGGCGACAAAGAAGCGCAATGAGGATTTCTTGAAAGAGCTAGACAAAGACCGGACCGCGAAAGCATGCGAATACGCCATACTCATCTCCCTGCTGGAGACTGACAGCGAGCTGTATAATGGCGGCATCGTTGACGTATCCCATCGCTATCCAAAGATGTACGTGGTCAGGCCGCAGTTTTTTATACCGATTATCACGCTACTGCGTAATGCGTCGCTGAATGCACTCACCTATAAATCCGAACTAGCACTCGTTAGAGCACAAACGGTCGACGTGACAAATTTTGAAAATGATTTGGAAAGCTTCAAGAGTGCCTTTGCGAAAAACTATGACCTAGCGTCGAGAAAATTCCAAACGGCCATCGATGAAATCGACAAGTCCATCGATCATCTGCAGAAAACTAAAGATGCCCTGCTAGGGACTGACCGGAACCTTCGCCTTGCTAACAATAAGGCACAAGAAGTCACGATCAAAAAGTTGACCCGCAACAATGCGACGATGAGCGAAAAATTCAAGGATTCGAAGCCCTAGCGCTTGCGCTGCCCGGTCAAATAAACGCTACGCTCGAGCGTTGAGACTGGCTCCCTCTGCAAAATCCCGGTCAATAGCTAACGATAAACGCTGCATGAGAATCTCTCTAGAACGGGTTTTGGTGGCTCCGTGGGAGGGCATGTGGAGCTTGGCAAGGTGAGAGGCCACGTCAGCAATTCGCTCTGACAATGCCGTTGGCGCTACGACTTCATCCAAGAACCCTGCACCAATGGCTTCATCGGGGCTGTAGAGACGCGCCAACCCGAGGGCCTGATCTCTGTGGCTGGGAGTCAGTCGTGCCCGACACAACTCGACCCCGAACCAAGGCATGGTCATGCCTATCGCCACTTCATTCAAACCCAGCTTAAACGCGCCCTGAACGCCAATTCGATGGTCGGCAGATAGACACAGTAGGCCACCCAATGCCAAGGCATGCCCTGACACACCTAAAATGACCGGACCGTCAAAGCCTAACAATCGTATGATCAAATCTGCACCTTCGCGCAGGAGTCGTGTTGACTCTGCGTCAAAGCGCTGCATAACGCTAAGATCGAAGCCGGCGCTAAACTTTCCTTCTCGCCCCACCAGGGCGATAACGCCACCACGCTGTGCCGCCGTGTCTAGCGCACTATGTAATGCCTCAATCAGAGCGAAGCCCAGCGCATTAGCTTTACCGTCATCCATATGAATTTCTGTGTAGTCTTCTCGCTCAGTCACGGTCAGGTGTGACATAACTCGTCCTCCAAAAAATCGATATCCGCCTTAACACCGCGCATGACACAGGCAGGCAGCGGTGGGGGCGTATGCCACAGTCTCAAATAGTGACGCAAATTTTCCCAAAGTGCGTTTGTGACTCCATATGCCGAAATGCGTCGGCTAAGTTGATCAGCGGGTATTCCGAGTCAATAACGGGCTTCAATCCCTGTGCTTCAACGCAGCGGTTCATTGCCAGCTGATCACTCTGACTGCCCACCGTAATACCACTAATCCGACCATTTTTTGTCATTAAAGCGGCCGTGGGAACCTCACCGGAAACCCCGGTCAAGACGCCAATTAAGCTAATACAGCCATCCACTGCCAGCGCATTGATGGACTGGGGAAGATTGCCCGGCCCCCCTACTTCGATGACCAGATCTATCCCACGTCCGCCGGTTAACTCAAAAGCCGTCTTTCCCCAGTCAGGATTTTCCCGATAGTTTATCAAGTGCTCAGCGCCCAGAGCACCCAGTCGATCCAACTTATCGTCACTGGACGATGTGGCTACGACCCGATAGCCCATCAATCGAGCAAATTGCAGCGCAAAAACAGAGACCCCACCGCTTCCCTGTACCAAAACCCAGTCGCCGGCCTTCAACTGCGAATCAACCACCAAGGCCCGCCAGGCGGTCAGGCCTGCGCATCCCAAGGTCGCAGCCTCAGCGAAACTAAGGGATCGAGGTATACCACTGAAGGCAGAAGCCGGCATGGTCACCGTTTGCGCAGCAAAGCCATCGACATGATCACCGGGCACACCCTGTAGCGCTGCGCTGCTGGCACGGCCCGACACCCATGCGGGAAAGAAATAGCTCATTACGTGATCACCGACCGCAAAGGCGCTAACGCCCTCACCCACCGCAGCCACAACGCCCGATCCATCAGATAGCGGAATACGTCCATCAGTCGTCGGGATCATGCCTGTGACCACCGCGTAATCATGAAAGTTTAACGAGCTCGCCTTGAGCGCGACCTGAATCTCTCCAACTCCTGGCGCTCGCGCTGACCTATCAGCAATCGATAATTTCTCTAGCCCCCCAGGGGCCTGTACGTGAACGGCGTGCATAACTGACTTCCTTAAAGGCTAAAAAAGAGCCGCTACGATACTACACCCTGACGACAGCGGCGACTGGCGCAATCATCTACCACCCATGGAGAGCGCAACGCGACCGATTTAACACTAAAACAACCAAAACGGCGCAACTATTAGGCATTTCGGTTGATCCGGACCCCCTGGCTAACCGTAATGTGGAAAACACAGTTACGACCGCCCTGAGCCGTTGCTGGCAGGGGTGATTACGGGTGAACCTACTAGCTTCTACCACCCTATGGCGCACTGCTATAACGGACGTTCCGTTACAGGGGGTGCCTGCTACCGAAGCGGCTGGCCGCTTCTTATGGAGATCTCAATGAACGTTGGTGTCAAAGGTGAACACATCCGCTCCCAGTCGGGAGAGGACGACGTTCGTCGATCTATCATTGATGCACCCCAGACCTATTTTTCCGGCTTGGGTGAGACATGTATTCACTGGTTTGACGCCGCTTCTGGACAATGGCTTACGTTTAACACAGCACACGCGGGCTGGCATGGCTTCTGTCATCAGACTGGCGAAGCAGTAGTCCGAGAGGATCTTAACAACAATTATCAGCCGTGGTCTGAGGTACTCGATGCCTCGCGCTCCCCCTATATTCGTTGGTTTGTCGACGCACAAACTAACAGCTGCTTTAATTTGCTAGATCGGCATGTTCTATCTGGCCACGGCAACAATAAAGCCCTCATATTCGAGGGTGATCGTTGGGATCCCGCAAAAAATAATGGCCGTGGCGGTCCGGTTGTCGAGCAAACATTTAGCTATCGAGAATTGCTGCTAGAAGTGGTTCTCCGAGCTCGAATGTTAAAGGATTTGGGGTTAGTCAAAGGCGATCGTATTGCCCTCAATATGCCCAATATTGCTGAGCAAATCTTTTATATCCTCGCCGCACAACGGCTAGGGGTCATATATACCCCGGTGTTTGGCGGCTTCTCGGCTAAAACCCTGTCTGACCGATTGCATGATGCGGGCGCTCGCATGGTAATTACCGCGGACGGAGGCTATCGCAATGCCGAAATGGTGCCTTTCAAGAGCCAATATACCGATCCTGCTCTGGATAATTACATACCAGCCGACAAAGGCATTAAAGCCCTAGCTGCAGTGCTGGCCAGTAACGATGAGCTCACCGATGCATCATCGATCACCGAACAAATCCGCGCTGCCCTCCATGGTGAGATCACCGTCGAACGCGCTGATGTTATGCGCGAGCTCGGCATTTGTCTCAGTCAGCGAGCGCACTTGCCCGCGGACGTAGCCGCCAAACTGCGAACCGATGTCGCTATAGCGCTTGCCAACGTCCGACATAACATAGAAAAGGTCATCGTTGTCAGATATACCGGCCAGGAAGTGGTGAGTTATGAGCGGGATATCGACGCTACCGAGTGTCTCAACAACACGCGAAACGCGTGCTTGACTGACATCGGCATAGCGAGTTTCGACACGCTCGATGAGGACTCAGATCAGCATTTTTGGTCTGTTGTAAACAGCATTCAAGGTGCCGAAGCGCTGGAAGCTAACTGGCCACTGTTTATTATTTACACCTCTGGCTCCACTGGCAAACCAAAAGGTGTGGTGCATACGCACGGCGGGTGGCTCGCCGGCGTCACACATTCTATGGGCGCAGTATTCAACGCCACATCCGATGACACCCTCTACGTGATAGGGGATCCAGGCTGGATCACGGGTCAGTCGTACTTAATCGCCGCGCCGCTCGCCGTTGGCATGACGACGGTAGTCTGCGAGGGGTCACCCCTGTTTCCGAATGCCGGGCGCTTTGCTTCCACCATAGAGCGACACCAGGTGACGCTTTTCAAGGCGGGCTCCACATTCCTGAAGGCGGTAATGACCGACCCAGCGAGTACCAACGAAATGGCAGCGCATGATATGTCGTCCTTGCGAACCGCAACATTTTGCGCGGAACCGGTATCACCCGCCGTACAACAATTCGCCATGAATAATATTTGTGCTCGGTATATTAATTCTTATTGGGCCACCGAACATGGCGGCATCGTGTTCTCTTGTCCGGAAGGAGACTATAAGGATCTACGAGCCGATGCGAAAACATGGGCATTGCCCTGGATTCAGGCACAGGTGCGCGTAGCAGAAGACATGGGCAGCGATGGGCACGTTCAGCGCCATCGCGAAGCTGAAGTCGGCGAGAAAGGCGAGCTCGTGATTACTGCACCCTATCCTTACCTTGCCCATACCCTGTGGGGCGATAATGATCGATTTGGACAACCCGATTGGTGTGGAGATATTGCCCGCTTTACCGAAACGTATTTTAGTCGATGGGATAGTGGCTACAGCTATACTCAAGGCGACTATGCCAGACGCCACGACGATGGTGGCTTTACCCTCCATGGTCGCTCTGATGATGTCATCAATGTCTCGGGACACCGAGTCGGCACCGAAGAAATAGAAGGTGCCATCCTCAGAGACAAAACGCTGAGGGAAGATTCCCCGGTAGGCAATGTTGTCGTGGTCGGTGCACCCCACGATGAAAAAGGCGAGACCCCAATTGCCTTTCTCATCGCTGCACCGGGCCGTAAATTATCTGACGAGGACTTTGCCCGCCTGCAAGGCTTGGTTCGATCCGAAAAAGGCTCAACCGCAGTGCCTTCTGACTTCTTAGTGGTTCCAGCCTTCCCTGAAACTCGATCGGGAAAATATATGCGCCGTACCCTACGCGCGCTGTTGTTGGGTACACCGTTAGGCGATCTTTCGACACTAAGAAATCCCGAGGTCGTCGACTTTATTAGAGAAGCGATAAGTCAGTGGCGTGATCACGGTGCGCTGGCTCAAGCGAAGAAAATCATTCAAACCTGGCGTTATATACGCCTAGAAACGCATCCTTTGACCGCTGATAAGCACGTCGGCTTGCTGTTCATTTCAAATCCCCCAGTGAATGCCCTCAATGAGCGAGCACTCGATGAATTACACACGGTCGTTCAGCAAATTCGCCAGCAAGCTACCCTCGATGCGCTGATTATTACCGGCAACCGCAGCACCTTTGTGGCGGGTGCCGATGTGAAAGAATTATTAAAGATTGGCGAAGTCGGCGATATGGAATCTGCATTGACCCTTCCCCATGCAGCGCACGCCGCCTTTGATGCTATTGAGCAGCTGCCGATCCCGGTCGTCGCAGCCGTTAACGGCCCTGCGTTGGGCGGGGGTAACGAGCTATTACTGTCATGCGGCTATGCTATCGGTGCGGAACACGCAACGTTTGGACAACCCGAAATTAACCTGCATTTAATGCCTGGCTACGGTGGTACCCAGCGGCTGTTGAGAAAGCTCTACGCCGCTCGCGGGGAAAGCGGTGCACTCGACGCTATAGCGTTGATGTTACGAGGTCGCCCAATTGATTCAGAGACGGCCTTAGCCATGGGACTTATCGAAGAGCGGCTCCCTGCTGAATCCGAATCAACCATCGAGCGAGCAATCCAACGATTGCGGGATTACTTCGCCGGGTCAGGCCCGCTGCTTCCGATACAGAGCGCGCGCGCAGCCGAACTGGTCGAGCGTAACCAACCATTGGATATTATCCCAGCCATCGACGGTTCCGCAGCCATTCAGACGCTGTTGAAACAACTGGCTATCGGTGGCCGGCAGTCGACGGCCGAAAGAATTCTCACGGCGGTCACAGTCGGTCTTCGGGAAGGCAGTGACGCAGGTTTTCATGAGGAAGCACGGCTATTTGCCGAGGCCATGTGTGATCCCTCATCAGGTCCCCATGGCATCACTGCCTTCTTAGAGAAGCGCAGCGCTGCCTTGCCTGCAAACGTCACCGACGTCCCTGCCTACCCCAGCGAGCAGTTGCAAGACACACTCATTGAACAAGGCCGTCTGCTGCCGATGGGCGCCAGCTTCTTCCCCGGGGTAACCGTCATCCCCGACTATCAGTACGGTTTGGGCGTAGCGCGTTCACAGATCGATGGTGCACCGGAACATGGACAGCCCATTGATGCTGAACGCCAGTTAGTCTTTAAGACGCCCAAACCATTGGCCACGGAAGCCCTAGTTTATGTGTTGGCATCAGAGGTCAACTTCAATGATATTTGGGCCATTACCGGCATTCCAGTATCGCCCTTCGACGCGAGAGAAGCCGATGTCCAAGTTACAGGTTCCGGCGGAGTCGGCATTGTCGTCCAGCTAGGCGCCGAGCTGACGACTCAAGGGCGGCTCAATGTCGGCGACTTGGTGACTATTTACGCCGGTCAGAGTGATTTGCAGTCCCCCGACCAAGGACTGGACCCCATGGCTGCGGACTTCAGAATTCAGGGCTATGAGCGCAACGATGGCAGCCACGCCCAGTTTTTGACCGTACAGGGTCCCCAGCTGCACCCCAAACTCGGTTCTCTCGCCCTTGAGGAAGCGGGATCTTATGGACTCACAATGGGAACGATTCAACGCTGTTTGTTTACTACCTTGGATATTGAGCCCGCAAAGCGACTCTTTGTAGAGGGCGCCGCTACCGGTACGGGCTATGACTGCCTTCGCAGTGCTAGCGCTAGTGGCCTGGAGTGCTTAGGTATGGTCTCCAGTAATGAAAGAGTAACTCGGGTCGAGACTGCTGGAGGCCAAGCGATTAATCGCAAAGACGAACGCTGGCGAAACATATTTACCGCCGTCCCCGAGGATCCAAGCCAATGGCAAGCATGGGAAGATGCTGGACAGGTCTTTGTGGATGAAGCGGTTAGCAAACTATCAGGCCATATTCACTATGCCGTATCCCATGCCGGCGAGACCGCCTTCCCCAGAACGTTCCAATTACTGGGCGAGGGCGGAACGCTGGCTTTTTATGGCGCCTCGTCCGGCTACCGATTTACCTTTATGGGCAAATCCGGCACCTCAACACCCGCGGCGATGTTCCGCAAAGCCGGTTTGCGGGCGGGCAAGACGCTCTTGGTCGTGTACGGTCCGGGGGTAGCTGACGACGGTATTGTCGATACAATCGCCATTGAAGCGGTTGAGGTGGCCTGTAAGATGGGCTGCCAAGTAGCCGTGTTGGTTGACACAGTGTCTCAACGCGAGTTTGTCAATTCCCTCGGCTTCGGGCCACGCTTGCGAGGTGTGGTAAGCATAGAAGAGCTGGCAAAACGGCTCGGTGATGACTTCGTGCCGCCAGGGCCCTTCCCCGTCTTACCCGACCCCCATACAGAACCCAGTGCCTTCAAGGAAGCTATACGAGAATTCTCGGATAAAACGTTAAAGCCGATTGGTTCTGCGATTGCACCAGCGCTCCGTAATACGCTAGATAAGCGAGGTTTGCCTGATGTCGTCTTTGAGCGACCCGGCCGTGATGGACTGGGACTTGCGTCGGCGTTGGTCAAACCCAACACCGGGCGGATCGTTTACTCGGAGGACTTACAGGGACAGCGATTGAGCTTCTATGCCCCGCAAGTGTGGACACGGCAACGTAGAATACTGATGCCCAGTGCAGAAATTCGTGGCACTCACCTCAATACATCCCGAGAGTTCGCCGAAATGCAGGAGCAAATTGCATCTGGCTTACTCAGTGTTCTTCCGCCGGTGGCGGTCACCATGGATGAGCTACCCCAAGCACACCAGGCTATGTGGGAGAACCAGCATGAGGGAGCGAACTATGTCGCACTTCATGCCCTGCCGCGCGCGGGATTAAAAACCAAAGAAGAGCTCTATCGAGCCTGGGCAATACGAGACGCCGAACAACGCGGCGAAGAGATGACACAGGTTGAGACTGGATCTGCAGGAGCGCTACAATGAATGACATCGTAAACACCGACAGCGATTTGACCCAGCGGACAGTCAATGGCCGGCGACTCGAAAACAAGAACATCATACTGACCGGTGCTGCCGGATCCATCGGACAATTCGTCACCCGGCAACTATTGAGCGAGGGAGCCCGGCTACTAATGACCGGGCGCGATATTGACAAACTACGTGCATTTGTCGAGTTGTTATGTGACGAGGGGTTCAGCAAAGATAGACTCTTTATCGTTGCCGGCGACAGCGCTGATCCTGACGTTTGCCGGCGCATCGTTGCACAAGCTGTCAATGACTTGGGCAGCATTGATGTTTTAGTCAATAACGCTGGTGCCGCCGGCCCTAAATTTACGCTTCGAGATATTCCGTTTACTGAGGCCGAAATGCGCGCGGTAAATTCGGACCAAACGATGTTTGACTCAGCAATGAATCTCTTAGGTGCTCCCTGGAATATGGTCCGCGCCGCCACACCTTTCTTTTCTCACGGCGCCTCAATTATCAATATTTCAACCATCTTTTCTCGCACCCATTACTATGGTCGTATTCCCTACGTCGTACCAAAGTCAGGTCTCAACGCACTGTCAAAGGGACTGGCTTTGGAGCTAGGGGAGGAGCGCGGCATCAGGGTTAACACGGTCTTCCCCGGGCCTATTGAATCGGAGCGTATCGATACGGTTTTCGCACGCATGGACGAACTACAAGGGTTAGATGCGGGCAGTACTGGCAAAGAATTCCGAGACTTAATGATCACCACTCGCGACGGGGGCAAGGGGCTCGAGTATCGCTATCCTACCCCCACAGATGTGGCGTCGACGATTACTTGGCTGGCTTCAGAGGAATCAGCGGCATTATCGGGGCACCACATTGAGGTAACCAACGGCATGCAAGTGCCCGCTCAAAGTCGCTCGCAGCTGGTGTCATGGCCCGACAAGCGATTGGAAGATTTGACCGGCAATGTTGTGCTGGTCTTAGGTGGCTCTGACTATAAAGAGGCAGTGACCTTTGCCGAGCGACATACTGAAAGTGGCGCACAGGTAGTACTGGCTTTCCGGCACCTCGAAGCCGTTGGCAATGCTCGAGGAATCCTGCAAGCCGAGGAGCTTAATAGCGTTCAATTGACGCACCTAGATCCATTACGTAGAGAGTCAGTCGATCGAACAATGCGTTTCATTGATGACCACTTTGGTCGTATTGATGGCGTGGTAGTCATGCCCCAAAAGCAGAATGGCCAGTATGGCTATTCTTTGTGCAGCGCCTCCGATGAAGATGTAGAAAATTTTGTCCTGGATGAAGTGGTGGCGCCGGTCGCGTTTGCGTCGTACTTAGGCACCAATTTAATGAAATGGTTTGGTAACGGTGCGCCTCCAGCCATCACCTATGTCACCAATCCAACCGATGGTCACGGCAACTTGCTCAACGAAGTCATACGCGCCTCCAACGAAGCGCTCATTCGTGCCTGGCGACATGAGGACGAGACCCTCACCGCCGCCAAGGAGTTGCCTTGGAGCGTACAGCCTAACCAGTTGGTGCGCTATGACACTGACGATGAAGACGCCCTTCCCTTTGCTGCCGATTGGGCGGCGACATTAACTAATCGGGTAAGGCAAATGGATCCCATCAATCTATGGATCCCCAAAAATATACAGCGGGCGACAGGTAAGCGAGCGATGCCCTCGTCTTTAATGCGCGTTCTTCCCGGTCTTCATAAAGGGAAAACAGCCGTTATCACGGGTGGAAGTCTCGGCATTGGTCTCCAACTGGGCCGCTTCTTTGCTATTGCTGGCGCGCGAATCTTATTGAGTGCTCGCAGTGAAGCAAAGCTCATAGAGGCGAGGGAGGAGATTATTGAAGAGCTTCGCAGTATCGGCTACCCAAGTCCGGAATCGAGAGTACATATCCTCGCAGATATTGATGTAGGTAACCCGGCGGCATTAAATACGCTTTACCAACGCGCCACCGATCTATTTCCCAAAGTCGACTTCTTAATCAACAATGCGGGTATTTCAGGCGCCGAAGAAATGGTCGTCGATATGTCCTTGGAAGATTGGGACCGGACCATGGAAGCGAATCTGATCTCCAACTACTCACTGATTCGACAATTTGGCCCCATGATGAAGAATCAAGGAAAGGGATCCATCTTAAATGTATCTAGCTACTTTGGCGGTGAAAAATATGTTGCGGTTGCCTATCCCAACAGAGCTGACTACGCCGTCTCCAAGGCCGGCCAACGCGTGTTGGCAGAAATACTGTCTCGACACTTGGGACCCGAAATACAGATCAATGCCCTCGCACCCGGTCCCGTCGATGGTGCACGTCTGCGAGGACTGGGAGATGCGCCAGGATTGTTCGATCGTCGAGGGCGGCTAGTACTGGAGAACAAGCGTCTCAACCAAGTGCATGCGGCGATTATTGCCGCATTACAAGAAGGGCATCCTCTAGCAGAGATTAAAAATTTGGCGGCGAATGCCTTGCACGTGCTTCCCACTCGAAATCTGCCACGTGCGCTGACGCGACTATACGCGCAGGTAAAAGATACCGAGGGAACGGGTAGTGCTAGTCGTTGTCTGATGCATATGGGTATGGCGGTCAAATTGGTTGAACGACTCATTAATGCGGGATTATTTACTGAAGAGGACAAGGAGCAATTTTTAGCATCTTTTGTCGACGCCCCCTCCCCATTCTTTGACGAAGAAGCCTGTAAAAAATCTGCAAGCCAGATTGAGTCTGGAATTTTGAACCGACTTCATCTCCATAAAATGCCCACCGATGAACAAGTCGGGTTATCGACAATATTTCACCTAGCTGATGACATTGTCAGCGGCGAAACATTCCATCCCTCCGGCGGTTTAAAATTTGATCGCTCGGTGACCGAAGGGGAGCTGCTGCTCTCGCCGAGTGAGAAGGATTTAGCCAAGCTGCAAGGGAAACGTGTGGTTATGATTGGCGACTGCATGCAAAGTGAAATGCTCGAAGTCGCACACGGCTTCGCCAACAACGGTGTCGCCAAGCTGTGGATACTGACCCATACCGAAGAAGCGGCCTCCCACCTTTACCATGAAATTGAGCTGGGAGATTTCAGTGCTGACATTCGTTGTATCGAGGGAAATCTAGAAGCGGCGCTTGACGGACTCCTGCGTGACGAAGGGGGTTTTGATGTCGTTGTTAGCAGTCCGTTTAAACGGCTGCCACAAAACTCTCTGGCCGGCGGCCGTAATCAGAGCTGGGATAGAGTACTGTCAGACGAGCAATTTCGACAGCTCGTCCACGACCAGCTAACCCATCACTTCCGCTCAGCGCGAATCGCTGCACTCGTACCCAACTGTCAAATCGTCTTGCTAACGCCCGATACCTCACTCGCCTCCACGCGCGAGGAGTTTGCGCTCGCCCTGTTCGTCAAGAATGCCTTGCACGCATTCACCGTCACCTTAGGGGTCGAAGGTGAGCGATTACCGACGGTACCGGCAGTCAATCAGGTGCAGTTGACTCGACGTGCTCACACCGAAGAGCCGTCGAATGAACAGGAGCTCAATGAAGAGATGGAACGACTCGTCGCTGCCGTCATGCAATGTTCCGTGCCGGCGCCGTCGCCTAAAGAGAGTCGCTATCTATCAAAGATCTTTCGAGGTAACGCGGTCACCGTATAAGCAGCACGACTCAATCTGCACCAGCAAAGCAGCTAGTCGTCCTTTGCTGGCGTCAACTCGACAATGCAGCGCTGCTTGTCTAGAAACTGCTGGACGTCGTTATCTAGAGCAAAATTGCTCCGATAATCATCCATATAGGCGCGCGCGTGATCGCGCAAGCGCTTACGTTGTAAGGCCCCGCAATAGCGCCTTACGTCATCTTCTGACTCCAGTATGAGTGGGGGCACAATCGACGCATCGCCGTTTTCATTTTTCGCTACCATTGTGAAGTAACTGGTGTTGGTATGACGCTCCGCGCCTGTGTGGATATTTTCAGCAAGGACCTTTATGCCAACGACCAAGGATTTGTTGCCCACATAGTTGACCGACGCCAGCAGCGACACCACCTCCCCCACCTCTACGGGACGCAAAAATTCCACTGCATCGACACTGACGGTGACACAATAGGTTCCAGCGTGTTTGCTAGCACACACGTAAGCGGCTTTATCCATCATTGACATCAAAGTACCGCCGTGCACTTTGCCACCAAAGTTTGTATACGCCGGAACCATTAACTCTATGATCTTTGTCAGTGAGTAAGAAACTGGATGGCCTTCCATGGACCCCCTCCTAAAAAAAGGGTACGTCGATAAGCTGCTGAGCAGCTACCACCGCGCGAGGCCCGGGAAATGTGTGCGCCTCAATGAGGGCAATGACGGTGAACACATTCGCTTCAGGACTGATAGCCACCGGGTTAGGCACCATGTAGTGTTTCGATTCTACCTCTCTTAACATGGGCAACCCTCCCGAGAGATTACCTCATAAGATCCAAGAGAATTGATCTATGAGTTGGTTAGGCATTGTTCCGAGGAGCAATACACCAATGATTAATATGACCGCCAGGGTCTTGGACATAAGCGTCATCGCCACAGCTCCCCCCCCGTCTAGCTCTGCGTGACCAGTGAAACTGTAGATTGTTCTGAGATAGTAAAATATTGAAATAGCACTGCCTAACACCAGCGCTACGAGCAGGCTCCACGCTTGCGCATCGACGCCAGCGGCAACAACATAAAACTTACCGATAAAGCCCGCCGTTAACGGTACCCCGGCCAGCGAGAGCAACGCGACAGTCAGTAGCGTCGCCACTAAGGGCTGACGCCAGAACAATCCCTGTAATTTTTCGCGGTGAGTCGAGTCGGGATATGCCCCTCGATCAGCCACCATGGTTAAAGCGACAAACGCAGCGAGTGTAGATACCGTATAGGCAATAAGGTACCAAACAGATGCCTCTCGGGCTAAGTCAGCCACTCCGGGGGCGGTAAAGATAATGACCGTAATCAGCAGGTAGCCCATATGAGCTACCGATGAATAGCCCAATAAACGCTTTACATTATCTTGTTTCAGGGCCAATAAATTACCCATTACCATCGATAAAATCGCTACAAACGTCAGGGCCACAAGCACCGCCTCATACTCTCCCAACCGCGCATCGGTATACCAACGCAGCAGCGAGGCAAAAATCGCCACCTTGGATACGGTCGCCAGAAAACCAGTAACTGGCGTCGGGGCGCCTTCATAAATATCGGGGGTCCACATATGAAATGGCACAAGAGAAAGCTTGAAGCCCACGCCAGCAAGAATCAAAATGGCGGCGCAAGAGATAAGGATGTTGTTGGCGCCAGCGACACCTGCGCCCATCTGTTGAAAGTCTAAGGTTCCCGTCGCAGCATAGATGAGTGCGACACCGAACAACAGTATGGCGGTCGACGCTGAGCTCAATACCAGGTACTTCAAGCCCGCCTCTACGGAAACAGCTTGGCGCTGGGGATACGCTATTAGCGTATACACCGAAACACCTAAAATCTCTAAACCCAATATGAAGGCGGCGGCGTGCTGGGCATGGACCAAAACCATTGCTCCAAAGGTCGCCAACAAAATTAATAACGTGTACTCGCCCGATTCAGCACCTTCAAATCGCAACCACTGATCAGAAGCCATTAGAGTTACCAGCGCAGCCAGCAAAATCAGTAGACTAAACAATCGGGCAAAGTTGTCGACAATTAGCAACGGCGTCGCATCAAGCGTCGTCGTTGGTGACAACCCGGCAACGGCTGCCAGAGATAGCACGATCACGGCTATGCCGACATAAAAGGTGGCCACATGGTGCCTACGTATGGCTATCTGTAGCATAAGAACGACAATGCCAGCACCCATAATGATAAGCGGGAGCAGAGCTTTAAAAATCATTACATTCATTAATTCAGCTCCCGGCCATAGTCGACAGTGCGGTTAGCGTTGGGGTCACAAGGTCCAACACAGGCTGGGGGTAAATACCCAGCGCCAGCAGACCGAACGCCAGCACGCCCAGTACGAGCATGTCCATTGTGCTGAAATCACGCAGCGTTGTGTGCTCGTCGGCCAGAGGTCCATGGAAAGCGCGTTGCAATAACGACAAACTGTATACCGCGCCAGTGACCAGAGCTACCGCTGCCAGCGCACTCATTAACGGCCACGCTTGAAACAAGCCAGCCAGTATCAAAAATTCAGCCATGAAATTGCCCAACCCGGGCATTCCAACAGAAGCGATGATAAAAAACATGGCCATAGCACCCATGCGCGGCATCGCGCGCCATAAGCCGCCCATTTTTTCCAGCTGCCGGGTATGCAGGCGGTGCTGCAACGCTCCGGCAATCATGAATAGCGCGGACGTGCTCAGCCCGTGGGCAATCATTTGTAATACTGCACCCGACCAAGCCAGCGGATTCCAGGCGAAGACACCGATCAAGACAAAGCCCATGTGACTAACGCTGCTGTAAGCCACCAGGCGTTTGAAATCCTGTTGCCCAAAAGCCAGTACTGCCCCATACAGAACACCCACAACGCCGACCACCAGTAAGGGCGTGGAAAACGCTATCGCCACCTCGGGAAACAACCCCACCCCAAAACGCAACAAGCCATAGGCGCCGGTTTTCAGTAGAACACCTGCAAGAATGACACTGCCCGCTGTGGGTGCTTGAGTGTGTGCGTCGGGTAGCCAACTGTGGAAAGGAAATGCTGGTAACTTGACGAGGAATGCCAACAAAAAGCCAAGGAATACCAAGCTGGCGGTGGGTCCAATCAGTGGCTGGTCTAACCAATCCATGTAGGAAAAGCTCCACTCCCCGGTTTGCTCTACGTAGGCGACCGCCGTTGTGAGAATAGCCAGCAGCATCAGTAAGCCACTCGCTTGAGTAAAGATGAAAAATTTCATGGCCGCTCTTGATCGATCTTCATGCCCCCAGATTGCAATCAAAAGATACATGGGTACCAGCATGACTTCCCAAAAAAGGAAGAACAAAAAGAGGTCGACCGCGAGGAATACCCCAACCGTGCCCGCCAATGTCCACAATAAGTTTGCTTGGAAGAATCCCGCGCGATGTTCAATTTCCGACCAGGAGGCGACAACAGCAACGAAACCGAGCAACAGGGTCAAGCCGACCAGCAACAGGCTCATGCCGTCCATCGCCAAGCTGAATTGAATGCCAAAACGCGGTATCCAAGTATACGCCTCCGTCATTAACCAAAGGCTAGATCCCTCTGCAAAGGGTGTTTGCTCTGTCACTAGCGGATAAACCAAACGTATAAACAGACCTGATACCAAGGTCAGCGTTGCCAGTGTGATCTTAGCGGGTAGCGTTGAATCATATCGCTCAGACCACCAGGCGAGTGCTCCGCCCAGTAACAGCACGACCAATAAATAACTCATGAAGCGCCCCCATCAACGAGTGACAGCATCAGAATTAACCCCACCACCATAATCGCAATATAGCGACGGAGTTGACCATTCTGTGTCGCAGCTAAACCCAGATGAAACTGGGTCGTTATCCAGGCGATGAGGTTCACCAATACGTCAATCGGCTCGTTGCGGAGTCCACGGGCCAAGGCCGTGTACGGTTGTACCAGGGTGCGACGGTATAAGGTATCCATGCCCCATCCTCCATGCCAGAAAGCGGCAAGCCAGGTTCCGACAGTGGAGTGCATTGGCCCAGCTAAATCACGTATCCATTGCCTTCCGAATAGCAAATAGGCCACCAACACACCAACAATAGGGATACCTGCGGTGACCATAGCAATGAGGCCATGAGGGGGCTCTTCATTCGCCAAGGGCACGACGCTATCGAGGGGCAGCGAAATGAAGCCCCCAACGATTGAGAAAAAAGCGAGCACACCTAGCGGTATAGCCATACGCCAGCCCGGCTGTCTTGTGGGCTCGGTGTTTATATCCCCAAAGAACACCACAAAAATAAGTTTAAAGCTGTACAAGGCCGTGATGAAGGCTCCTACGGCTGCCCCCGACCACAGCAACGCGCCCTCTGGCCCTGAGGACCACACTCTTAATAGAATGAGGTCCTTGCTGGCAAATCCCGCCGTAAAGGGTAGAGCAGCGAGGGCTGCTGAGCCGATAAGAAAACTCCAAAAAGGGACGGGAAGTCGGGAACGAAGGCCTCCCATACGGCGGATATCCTGCTCATGGTGTAGACATTCTATAACCGCGCCTGCCGCGAGAAAAAGCAGAGCCTTAAAGAACGCATGGGTCATCATATGCAAAATCCCGGCATCCCATGCCTGCACCCCTAAAGCGAGGAACATATAGCCGAGCTGGCTAATAGTGGAGTAGGCTAAAATACGCTTGATATCGTGCTGGGCAAGTGCCGCAAACGCCGCTACGACGGCAGTTATCATACCGATCATGGCGACGACTGAGAGTACGGCAGGTGCCAAGATATACAGGCCATTTAAGCGCGCGAGTAAATAGATGCCCGCCGTCACCATGGTGGCCGCGTGGATCAAGGCACTGACCGGGGTCGGTCCCGCCATCGCGTCGGGCAACCACGTTTGCAGAGGCAGCTGAGCGGACTTACCCACCGCGCCGGCAAAAATCAGCGCACACGCTACATTGGGTAGAAAAGAGCCCTCTACCCAGGCTAGCTGAGCGCCCGCCACCACCTCGTGTATATCTAGACTACTAAACTCGGCTACCAGCAAAAAGAGACCGACCGCCATGGCGGCATCACCTGCTCGAGTCCATAAAAACGCTTTGCGAGCCGCGGCACCGTTGGCCGCGTCCTGGTACCAAAACCCAATCAACAAATAACTACAAAGACCCACACCCTCCCAGCCCAAAAATAATAACAGCAGGTTGTCAGCCAGGACCAGAACGAGCATGGAAGCAACGAAGAGGTTTAAATAGGCAAAGTAGCGTGAGTAGTCACTGTCCTCCGCCATGTACTCGCTCGAATAGAGGTGGATTAAAAATCCAATACCGGTGATCGTACATAACCAAATAATTGACAGCTGATCGAGATGCAGCGCTATATCGACCCTGAAGCTTCCCACTGAAAGCCATTGCCACAGTGTCACTGAAAAGGGTTCCGGGGAAATTAACCACTGGTTGAGCAACAGTGCTACCGCTATACCGGCCAATCCTATACTGCCTACGCCACATGCGGTGACCATAGCTTTGGGCAGGTGTCTACCCACTAGCAACAACAGGGTTGCACTGAGCAATGGCAGACCTGGGACAAGTGTTAACAACAACTGCATACCCCTACTACCCCCTTAACTGAGACGCATCGTTCATATCTAAAGACCGAATTTGTCGGCGCATCTGCAGCACAAGCCCTAGGCCCACAGAGACCTCAGCCGCAGCAATAGAGAGAATGAATAAAAACATGACTTGCCCATCGGGATTGCCCCAATGTGCGGCGGCGGCAATGAACGCCAACGCTGCACCGTTTAGCATCACTTCTAGGGCCATTAGCATGAAAATAATGTTTCGACGCAGCATCAAACCAAATAAGCCGATACCAAAAAGCAGAGCAGCCACGATAAGCGCATGCTCCATGGGTACTGTCGCTTCAGGCATCATGATGAACGCTCTCTGTTGCGGACAAGGAAATCACGGCCGAGGTGATAGGCCCCCACCAATCCGGCCAGTAACAACATAGATGCTAGCTCCACTCCCAGCATATAGGGGCCAAATAGCGACAGGGCAACGGCTTTGGGCAGTACTGGATCGGATACTAATGGATTGGTCGTCTGATTAATGGCAATCACCAGTTCGCCCAATAAAATGCCCGCCATGACACCCGGCACTAACCAGTATTCGAAAGACAACAGATCGTGCTCTTTCTCCTGAGAATTGCCGCCCAGATTTAACATCATGATGACAAACACAAAGAGCACCATGATGGCCCCCGCATACACCACCACTTGTAATGCTGCCGCAAAAGGCGCTCCCAAGAGGAAAAACAATACCGCAATCCCCAGTAGCGACACGATCAGAAAAATAAGCGCGTGTGCGGCGTTGCTGCGCGTCATAGCTAAAATAGCTGCTCCAACAGCAATAGCTGCGGCGACATAAAACAGGACGGGGATCATGGTAAGAGACTCTTTATGTTAATGGGCTGGGCTTCATTTTCCGCCTCACCCTTGTGCTTGCCATCAATCTCTAAACCCGAAACACGGTAAAAATTATAGTCGTGATACTTGCCTGGCCCATCTATTTGCAAATGCTCTTTTTCATAGACCAGGCTCGGGCGCTCGTATTCACACATTTCAAAGTCAGGGGTGAGTTGGATAGCGTAGGTGGGACAAGCTTCTTCACACATGCCACACAAAATACAGCGCGAAAAATTTATTCTAAAGAATTCCGCATACCACCGGCCGTCATCTTTGACTCCCTGCTGCAGCGCTATACACCCTACCGGGCATGCGACCGCACACAGATTGCAACCGACGCAGCGTTCCTCTCCATCAGGATCTTTTGTCAGTACAATTCTGCCCCGGTATCGCGGCGCTAAATAGGGTTTTTGCTCTGGATACTGGACTGTCTCTGAACGGGTGAATGTGTGTCCTAAAACCCGCCACATTGTTTCCAGCTGACTCCACAAGGATTCGAGTAAGGACATCATTCGCGGGCCTCCAGTATCCAATCGCAAACACTCGTCATAGGGTCGCCTCCGCTTGCCATAAGGCAATGGCGCCCGTCAGCATCAAATTAATCAGGGTGATCGGTAACATGACTTTCCACCCTAAAGACATCAACTGATCATAGCGTGGCCGTGGAATAGCTGCCCGTAGCAAAATGAAGAATAAAATGACGACCGCCGTTTTCAGGAAAAACCACACGAGGGGAGGCAAGAAGGGGCCTAACCAACCGCCGAGGAATAAGGTAGTGATCATGCAGGAGATCAGCATCAAACCTAAGTACTCTCCAAGCATGAACATCGCGAACTTCATGCCACCGTACTCAGTGTGGAAGCCTGCCGTTAGTTCGTGCTCAGCTTCAGGAAGATCAAAAGGCAAACGATGGCTCTCCGCAAGACCGGCCACCAAGAACACAAACAACCCCAGGGGTTGAGTAACAATGAACCACCAATCTCTTTGGGCCTCAACGATGGCGGGTAGTGAGAAACTGCCCGTCAGCATAACGACGCCCATGAGTGACAGCCCCATGAATACCTCATAACTGACCATTTGTGCAGCAGAGCGGAGACCGCCCATTAACGCATATTTATTTTTTGAGGCCAGACCGCCGAGCAGCACACTGTAAACAGCGAGGGACGTCATCCCCAGGAAAAACAGTAACCCGATGTTCATGTCAATGATCACAAGGTCAGGGGCAAAGGGGACAACGGCAAAACCAAGCATCATGGCTATCACAATAGCGGTTGGCGCAAAGATAAACACTGGTCGGTCTGCGAAGGGTGGAACCCAATCATGTTTACCGAGCAGTTTCAGCATGTCAGCTGCCACTTGGAAAATACCGAACGGCCCCAAACGATTTGGACCCAGTCGATCTTGCCAAACACCCAACATCCGCCGCTCAAACCAAGTCATGACAGCTGCGCCGCCAACCGCGCCGCCAATCAAAATAAAAATCATGGAAATGACCCGCAGCTCATCCATGTGCGCGAACTCCATCGGTGACAATAACCTCAGGCACCCTCATAAAATCCTGCTTTTTCTCTAGCGCTACGTAGGACCCTGCTCGCAGATTTAGCATTTCAGGATGACCAACGACAAAACCAGCCGTGCCTGCTGGCAACAAGGGGTCAATGATCACAGCACAGTCGACGGATAGTTCGTCGATTACGATACTGACACCATCCTCAGCGCCTAGAGCAAGCGATTCGACATCCGCTGGAGACAGCGTTATTGGTGCTCCCGTCATCATCTCGGCGACCGGCGTCGCATACGCACTCATTTCATCGCTGCCATACAAGCGATACTGAGGGGTTAAACACCAGCTGCCTTGGCGTCTCTCGAAGGCGTCAGGAACATCTGATCGACCCGACACCGGGTGACCTGTGGCATTGATTAGGCGCGCCCCTGAGCTACCACCCTTCAACGATCCGCCTATTTCATCTTGAAACTTGTGCAAGGACTGATTGGAATTCCAGCCGGGATCCCATACGAAAGAGCGTAGTGCTCCAGGCAATGACTGGCTCTCTCCTTCCATGCTGTAGGCAAGCGCCGAGTCATCATCTGCTTGGGTTTTCGGTTCATGGAGGGTTTTATTCGCATACATAGCGGTTCGACCGCTGTAACGATGAGGCTGACGAGCCGCTTTCAAGCCCACTCGATCACGATAGGAGGCCTTTGGCGACGCGTCTATTACCCCAGCCAACAGCGGAACATCGGTTGCAATGGCATCAATAACATCGTCAATCTGTGTGAGTTCAGCCAGCGATGAGTGCTTCATAGCGCCCGCGAGCGAGCGTAGCCAATGCCAGGCTGGAGGTCTGTCTTCACTAGCCGTAATGGGCGGATAAAATCGCTGGGCTCGGCCTTCATTGTTAACCAATGTGCCCTCGCACTCAGCATAACTCGCCACTGGCAGAACCAATTGGGCAGCCTCGGCGGTCAAATGCTCCATGGTGTCTAATACGACAAGGTTCGCCACCGAGCCTAATAGCGCATCTACCTGTGCTTTAGGGGCGCGGCGGTAAAGATCGTTTTCCAATACCACCAGTGTTTTAATCTCGCCGTTACGCGCAGCAGCGCCGATCTCCTCGAGAGACAGCGCGTTGGGGTCAAGTAGTCCTAGGCCCACACTGTTAGCCTCCGGTGCAACGTACACTACCCGAGTGCTGGCGTGCTTCTGAGCTACGGCTGCGGCTACTGATTGGGCCGCTGCCACCACGCTCACATTATGGCTGCTACATCCGCTGATAATGAGCGGTCTCTCAGCGTTGTCGACTAAGGCTTGCAGACGCGCCACCAGCGCAATGTCCGTTGAGCTCAATCCGTCTACTTCTGGCCCAGCGCCCAAAGCATGCGCTAAGGCAAAGCCTACACGCGCTATGTCGGCAGGCGCGAAGGTCACGGTATCACTGGCAATATCAGCCAATCGAGTCGATGCTGTGACCAATTCGATGAGCGGCGTTCGCGTATTCTGGGCAATATTTCGCACGGCGGTATCTTGCCAATACTGCACGCCCATCGTCGCCGCTTGCTCAAGACCCACGTTACGCACGGTTTGGCGCAATGCCAATGCCAGTCGGGGCGCTGTTTGCGTGACATCCTCACCGAGGATGATCACCAAATCTGCAGCCTCCACCTCTGGCAGGGTCGCCGTGTGGACACCGCCCTCTACTATTGCGCTGACAGTGGCCCGTAACGCCGCATCCTCAGCACCAAACCCCGAGCAAAATTTATCACGCCCAACTAGGGTGCGTAGCATCCAATTAGATTCCAGTGACGCCCGGGGAGAACCAATGGCGTATAACCCGTCACCACTGAGGCAGAGGGTCTGAAGCTGCGCTAGCGCTTGCTCGCTATTAAGCGGGGAAAAAACGTCATCGTCTAATTTCCAGCCTGCACTGAGTAGGCGCTTATCGCTGTTGACGAAGCTGCCCCCAAACCGACCCCTATCGCAGAGGAAATAACCGTTCACCTCATGGTTGTAGCGATTGTGGATACGCTTGAGCCGGCCATAACGTTCCCCCGGCGCAATATTACAGCCAACGGCACAGCCAACACAGATTGATGGTGCAGATTGCAGATCCCACTTACGGGTGTAATCATTTACCAGCGCTTTGTCAGTAAAAACGCCGGTGGGACAGACTTCCACGAGGTTTCCTGCAAACTCACTCTCTAAGGTGCCGTCTTCGTGTCGACCAAAATACACATGGTCGTGGGATCCCATCGCCGCTAAGTCGGTGCCACCGGCATAGTCTCGGTAGTAACGCGTGCAGCGATAACAGGCAATACAACGATTCATTTCATGATTAATTAATGGCCCAAGATCCTGATTGACATGGGTATTCTTTAAGCCGTCATAGCGCCGGTTACGGTGGCCCGACATGACGGTCATATCTTGTAAATGACACTCACCACCTTCAGCACATACCGGGCAGTCGTGGGGGTGATTGGTCATTAGCGATTCGATAACGTCAGCTCGGAAATCTACCGCTTTGTCATTGGACAATGACAGCAGCATGCCATCCGAAACCGCGGTCATGCAGCCCATGACTATGCGGCCGCGCTCATCTTCTTCATTTTGGAATTGCAGAACTGCACACTGTCTGCACGAACCCACGGAGCCCAGCGCGGGGTGCCAGCAAAAATAGGGCAAATCAAGCCCGAGGCTCAACACCGCCTCTAAAATATTAGCTCCGTCGGCTACCTCATAAAGCGTGTCATCTATCGTGATCGTGGCCATTTCAATGCCCTCCAACGTCAGAGTGATAATGACATCGGCCATCGTGTATGTGCCGCTCGAAATCGTCTCTGAAATACTTCAATGCACTAGTCACTGGCTCCATGGCACCTGGGGCCAATGCACAATGGGTATTGCCCATACCACCAATAAAGCGTGCTTTTTCTTCCAATAATGCCAGGTCGGCTTCGGTTGCCTGTCCTGACTCAAAGCGGTCAAGTAACTGGACGATCCACGGTATGCCATCGCGACACGGCGTACAAAAGCCGCATGACTCTTGGGCAAAAAAATGAGACAGATTGCGCACCATTGCAATAGGACAATGTCGGTCATCTAAAATAATCATGGTACCGGTTCCCATGCGCGAACCCGCTTTACCTATAACATCGTAATCCATGGCTAAATCGAGGTGATCTGGCGTCAGGAAGTCGGTCGATCCCCCACCAGGTAAAAAGCCACGCAACGTATAACCCTCACGCATCCCGCCCGCATGCTGCTCCAAAATCTCGCGAATCGGTGTCCCCATAGGCAGTTCCCAGCAGCCGGGGTTATTGACATTGCCACTCGCACCAAAAAGTTTGGTGCCACTGTCCTGCCCAATACCGAGACTCTGGTACCACTGTGCACCGTGGGTCAGAATGTGAGTGATATTACACAGGGTTTCGACATTATTAACGATAGTTGGCCGGCCCCAGAGGCCACTGACCTGCGGGAAAGGCGGCTTAGGTCGGGGGTTGGCACGCTTGCCTTCTAAAGCACTGATCAGTGCCGTCTCCTCGCCGCAGATATAGCGACCCGCACTCCGGTGCAAATGCAACTCCAGAGAGTACCCGCTGCCTTGGATATTCTCGCCCAGGTAACCTGCGCTGTAGCATTCCTTGATCGCCGTTTCAATGCGCTCAGCGGCAACGGTATACTCGCCGCGCAAAAATATATAAGCGACGTTGGCCTGCAGCGCATAGGATGCCAGTATCATGCCTTCGATGAGCTGATGGGGATCCTGCTCTAAAATAATTCTGTCTTTAAAGGTTCCCGGTTCCATCTCATCGGCATTGGCAATGAGGTATTTTGGGCCCACCCCGGCTTTCTCACCCATGGGAACGAAGCTCCACTTCATCCCTGTGGGGAATCCAGCACCACCTCGACCCCGTAGGCGCGAATCTTTTACTTGTTGCAAACAGTCCTCTGGGGAACTATCGGCAAGTACTCGACGCAAGCCTTCATAACCCCCACCCCCCCGGTAGTCAGTCATAAAAACGGGGCTTCCGTCTTGACGCAAATGCTGAGTCAATGGGCGATCAATCACTAGCCTCTCCCGGCGCGAGTAACGCATTCAAATCACAATCATGGAGTTGGCTATGCAGCTCGTCTCCTACCATCATTACAGGCGCTCGATCACAGGCACCCAAACACGGAACCGGTAGCAAGGTGTAGCGACCGTCTTGGGTTGTTTGGCCATAATCGATACCCAGCGTGTCGATCAACCGCTGTTTAACCGAGTCAGCATCACGCAACCAACAGCTCACACTGTCACAAAACAGAATGACCTGCTCGCCGACCGGCTGGCGGAAAATTAAGTTGTAAAACGTCGCGATCCCGTCCAGTTCTTCTGCGGACATCTCTAATAATGCCGCCACCGCCTTGATACTGGCATCGGATACCCAACCGCGATGGCGCTGGACAATCATTAAGGCGTCAATGGCGGCGCCGTCCCTCCGAGGGATAAGCGACACCTCGTGCTCAATCTCAGCGATTTCTTCCGGGCTCAGCGCAGGAATAAGATCAGTCATTGTCATCGATCCACATCTGCCATAACAAAATCAATGCTCGCAATAATAGCGATTAAATCTGCCACCATCAGGCCGCGGGATAGCATGGGGATAGTTTGCAAATGAGGAAATGACGGTGTTCGTATGCGGGTACGATAAGACATCGTTCCGCCGTCACTAATCACATGATAAGCATTCTGCCCCTTTGTGGCTTCAATAGGAAAGCACCCCTCCCCCGCTGGCATAACAGGGCCCCAACTCACCGATAAAAAATGGTTTATCAGCGTATCGATATCTTTCATTGTTCGGTTTTTGACCGGCGGTACGGCTAGCGAATGGTCACTCTTGTAGGGCCCTTCCGGCATATTATCAATACATTGACGAATGATGTTTAGGCTCTGCCAAATTTCTTCGATACGAACGACAGCCCGATCGTAACAGTCACCCCTCTCTGCGGTCGGCACCTCAAAATCAAACTGATCATAGCCGCTGTATGGCCGTTTTTTGCGAAGATCCCAATCTAGGCCACACGCTCTTAGGTTTGGCCCTGTTACTCCCCAATCCACAGCTTCTTCAAGGGTGGTACGTCCGATACCGACCGTACGATTCTTCAAAATAGAGTTTCGCATGACCATGCTGTCCCACTCTTTTAACCGCTTGGGCATGGAATCAATAAAGTCGCGCATCATGGTGTCCCAACCTTCCGGTAAGTCCTGAGTAACGCCACCAATTCGGAACCACGCCGGGTGCATGCGCCCACCCGTAATGGCTTCGACAATGCCAAATAATCGCTCGCGGTCAGCAAACATATAAAACACCGGCGACATCTGCCCGACATCCTGAGCGAAAGTACCGTAGAACACTAAATGACTCGATATTCGAAATAACTCAGCCATCATCACGCGGATCATCTGAGCACGGGGCGGCACGGTAATACCCACCATTTGCTCGATCGCCAGCACGTAGGCTAAGTTGTTCATCACCCCACCAAGGTAATCAATCCGATCGGTGTATGGAATAAAAGAGTGCCATGTTTGCCGCTCGGCCATTTTTTCGGCACCACGATGGTGATAGCCGATATCAGGCACTGCATCGACGACGACCTCCCCATCTAACTGCAGGGCAATTCTAAACACACCATGTACGCTGGGGTGGTTGGGGCCCAGATTGAGAAACATGAATTCAGTGTCATCATCTTTGCGCTTCATGCCCCACTCTTCGGGAATAAAACGCAGAGCTTCCTGCTCGTAATCAAGTTTATCTTGATCGATGGAATAGGGCTCCATCTCGGTCGCTCGAGCCGGATGTTCTTTCCTCAGCGCGTGCCCCTTCCACGTCGGCGGCAGCAAGATTCGGCGTAAATTTGGGTGCCCGTCAAAGACCACGCCAAACATATCCCAGCCTTCTCGTTCGTACCAATTGGCCGCGGCCCAGACATTACAAATACTGGGCATGGACGGTTTATCACCGAGCAGCGCTACTTTTATACGGACATCGGCATTGAGGCTGAATGACATCAGGTGATAAACCACCGTGAAATCGGATTCAGGTTGACCATCCCGATGTTGGCGCAAGCGCTCGTCAATGATAAACAGATCATGTAACAGCGCATAATCAGATTTCAGCGTCTGCATGACTTCAACAATAACGCCGGCATCTACCCAGAATGTCGGGACGCCATCAGAGATGCTCTGTACGGCCTTGATGTAGGGGTTTATCGCCTCTGGGGTCGGATGCGAAAATACGCCCGGGCGCAGTGGAGCAATACTGTTCATAGCACATACCTCACGCGTAAAACCCTCAGCATTCGTCCGGCGAGCGGAGGAAGGTTTGCCGACTGCGGTCATGAAGCAACTGGTCGCGATTCGGTTCAAACGTGGGCTTAACAATGGTCTGATCACCGGCCACCCAACTCAGTGGTCGCCGCTCTTTAGCTATTGACGCCTGCAACATACCCAGACCTTGCATGAGTGCCTCGGGTCGTGGCGGGCAGCCAGGCACATAGACGTCAACGGGGATGATTTTGTCTACTCCCTGCACAACACTATAGATATCGTACATGCCACCCGAGTTAGCGCAGCTGCCCATGGAAATAATCCAGCGAGGCTCTAGCAACTGATCATAAAGATACTTCACTACCGGTGCCATTTTTCTAAACACGGTCCCTGAAATCACCATGAGATCGGCTTGCCGAGGTGTCGCGCGTATGACTTCGGAGCCAAACCGTGCAATATCATGGCGACTGGTAAACGATGTCGCCATCTCAACATAGCAACAGGACAAACCAAAATTAAACGGCCACAGCGAGTTCGAGCGACCCCAGGCAAGCATGTCCTCTAATCGCGCGAAGAATAGACTCCTACGGATCTGCTCCTGGACCTCTGCATCGTCACTGCTAGCAATGACTTCATCCGTACCTGTCAAACTCCATTTCACAAGTCTTTCTCCTCATCTAAGCCAACACGGGTCTTGCGTCCCCATTCAAGCACACCCAGACGCCAGGCATAAATGAGCGCCACGATCAGCACAAAAGTAAACACCGAAATTGCCGCGTATCCGGCCCAACCCAGCTCATAGAACGCGACAGCCCAAGCGAACACAAATACCGTTTCTAGGTCAAATAGCACGAAGAAGATAGCGACCAAATAAAACTCTACTGACACCGGCATATTCGAGTCGCCGGCCGGGACAATACCTGATTCAAAGGGTGCAAGTGTTGCTGGATCTAAACGCTTCTGACCCAGCACGGCGGACAGCGCCAGCATAGTGATCACTAGGCCCAACACTGCCGCTAGATAAACAAGAAACGGCCAGATAAAACTGTCAGTCATGAACCCCCCCCTAAATGAACTGGCATCCTATCCAATGGCCGCTGAGTTTGCACCCTGCCCAGTCGCCCATTCCCTTTAGCGATTGCACTGCGAACCGACCTTCACCACGTGAATCCTTTTCCTTTTCGGTCCCTGCTGTCAATCATGACTGAGCCCTCTGACTTGCCGGGGCTTAGACGAATGATCGACAAGCTTATGGTTGAAAGGGCACGGCGGATACCACCGACGCGCATATTACCGGTTATCCTCGCTCAGTCAAACAACCATTGCCTCCAAAGCACCCCGTTGCTGAATATCATAGACAAAAATATGACAATTGGGGCCAGTCAGATCCACTGAGCGCCGATAATCTCTGACCATGCTGTCGATGACAGCCGTTGGCAACTCGACGGAAGGTTTCCGGCCTGATTCTGGTAGCACCCTGCGCATTAAAGACCGCTGAAGGAGCGATGGAGGGGTATTTGAGCTGGCCTTGCTCGTTGTGCCCGTGGCATTTCTGCTACGCTATCGCCACCAGCAGCCAGACCACTGAGCGATGAGTCCCATTATCGTCCAGCTCATTACCCCGACTTATGGAGTATCGATCTTATGACAGCAAAGCCCATCCATCTTGATCCCGATCCACTCGGCGCTTACCGAATATCCCCAGGCTTTGTGGTGAGCGGGCTGGCCTATCTCTCCGGCCATGCTGCCATTAATGAAGCGGGTGAATTGGTCGGTATCGACGACTTTGACGCCCAGGCGGAAGCGACTTTTTTATCATTGCAGCGTACCTTACAGGCGGCGGGCTCCGATCTATCCAAGGTCATCAAGGTCACCATATTCCTCACCGATATGAGCCACTTCAACAAAATTGTTGATCTACGCGGCCAGTGGTTTTCAGCGCCCTACCCCGCCGATACTATTATCGAAGTAAAAGCGCTAGCGCTACCTGAGCTCATGATAGAAATTGAGGCTATTGCCACTGTTGACTGATGGCTCTGCGGGGATATCGATGCCCATGAAATTCCCTATCACCCTTCTGGGATGGGTGGCATTATTCAGCGCCCATAATAGTTACGGCAATACTGACCAAGCCTGTCTACAGGCTGACGTATTTATCGCCAATGCTACCGTCTACACCGTCGATGAGGTGCAGTGGACGGCGGAAGCCATCGCCATTAAAGACGGTAAATTCGCCTTTGTGGGCAGTCATAAAGATGCGCAACCCTGGTTGTGCGGTGCACAACAGCACTGGGATTTGACCGGCGCCTTTGTGTACCCAGGGTTTACCGATGGCCACCAGCATCTCGAGGGCGTTGGTCGACGCACCCGCAGCTTGAGCCTATTCGGTATCAATACTTTAGCAGCAACGCTCGCCAGCATCGAGCAATGGTCTGCAACATTACCTGAGGGCGACTGGGTCTTAGGGCGTGGTTGGATTGAACGAGAGTGGCGCGACGAGCAGCGTTTTCTCTCTCGCCATGATGTCGATGATTTTACTGCGAACAAGCCACTCTATTTACCCCGCGCCGACGGCGTGTCAGCGCTGGTAAACTCAAAAGCGCTGGAACTGGCAGGTATCGATCGACATACCCCCGATCCTTCAGGGGGTCGCTTTGAGCGAGATGAAAACGGCGATCTGACCGGTTATGTGCTGGCTCGCGCGATGGACAGCTTTCGCGACATACTCCCCTCAGAAACCGATCCCTATATAAAAGAAAACTTGCGTCTGGGTATGGCAGCCAATGCGGCGATGGGTTGGACTCAAACCCACGATGCGGGCATGACCTGGCGGGAGGTTTCTCTGTTACGCGAGCTGCATCGGGAGGGCCACATGGCCCACCGGGTCTACATTGCTGTGCCCATTGCTGAGGCGCAGCTGCTGATCGAACAAGGACCCGAACGAAGCGACGATGGGCTATTTGAGCTCCGGGGCATCAAGGTCTTTATCGATGGCACTTTAGGCTCTCGAGGTGCGGCACTATTGGAGCCGTACGCCGATGACGATTCCCTCGGCTTCATGGGTCGCACGACCCAAGCAGAGCTAATGCCCGTGCTGGATCAAGCACTGCGCAAGGGGCTACAAGTGATGACTCACGTCATCGGTGATAGAGCGCTACGCAAGACACTGGACTGGTACGCGCAAAGCTGGGCGCAGCTGCCCCAAAAACACTGGGCCTCGCAAGATCTGCGGTGGCGTTTAGAACACGCGCAAATCATTCCTCCGCAAGATCAACAGCGACTAGTGGCGCTATCAGTGATCCCCTCCATGCAACCCAGCCATGCCATCGGTGATTTAAACTTCGCGCCGAGCAGACTAGGACAGCGCCGCCTCCGCTACGCCTACCCTTGGCAACCCTTGTTAGATCGGGGTCTGCGAATCATTGCTGGGTCCGATGCCCCTGTTGAAGCGGGTGATCCACGCGTCGAGTTCTATGCCGCCATCAGTCGGGCTCGGCTCGATGGCAGTCGAGATAGCGGCTGGCATCCAGAATTCGCGGTGTCTCGAGCTGACGCGCTGCGTATGCTGACGCTGTGGCCTGCCTACGGTGCATTTCAAGAAGCCGAGCGCGGATCCATAGCTGTCGGCAAAGCCGCAGACCTTAGCGTGTTCGATACAGACTTCATGACCGACAAGCCTAGCAACATTTTGCAAGCACAAGTACTGCTCACCTTGGTCGCAGGCAACGTCACGTATCAAAAGAATAGCCTTGAGTGAGCTTGAGCGAGACAGCGCCAAGCCATCAACCGACCCCCTCTACGCCTTGGGTGGTGTGTCTTTGAATAGCACGAAAATCGGATACCCCACGCCCATCACCAGCAAAGCGAGCAACACCTGAGAGGGAAATTGCATCGCAGTATAGGCAAGAGTCCATCCCGTGATCAGCAAAAATAAAATGGCGGGCAAAGGGTATAGCGGCATGCCAAATATTGGGCTGCTCGGCTGCCGACGCCGGCTAATGAATACTGCGAGCACTGTCACAAACGTGTTCGTCGCCATGACAAAACCAGAGAACAACAGTATTTTTTCGAAGGTTGAACTCCATAAAAAACCCAGCGCCATTACCCCCATAAAGATGATCGCGTTGACAGGAACCCCGCCTGCCTTCGATTGGCCCAGTAAACTAAACGCTGGATAATCTTCGCCTAAACGATGTAAAGCCCGGGGTCCTGCCATAATCATTGCGCTGACCGTCGAAATTAAAATACCTGAAAGCAATATCGATACAATAAAAGCGCCTTGATCGCCCAACACATAATCGGCAACGATATAAGCAATTTCAACTTCCCCCCGTAATTTTTCGACAGGGGCCGCCATGAGAAATACCGCATTGAGTGCAACATAAATAAGGGTGACTGTCAGGCACCCCGTTATCAACGCTCGCGGTAAGTCTCGCTGGGGATTACTTAGCTCCCCCGCGATATAGGTCGCTGCATTCCAACCCGAGTAGGCATACATCACATAGATAAGTGCCACTGCCCCAGACGCCGACGTCATGTCACGTAATCCTGTAAACGGATCACCCGTCAGCTGTGTGGAATAGTCTCCACCGGCGATCAGCGCGGCAGCAATAAAAACCAAGATCAAACCTAGCTTCAGCACCGTCAGTGCAAACTGCCCTTGCGCGCTTTCGCGTCGACTCCGACTGTGCAAAAGCACGAGCGTGCCAATAAGCAAGCTCGCGCTGACCCGAGCCGGTAGCGCTGGAAATGCGGTTGCCAAATAAGCGCCAAAGGTCAGTGAGGCCAGAGCGATGGGCGCGGCGAAGCCAACGGTCGCCGACACGCAACCTGATACAAACCCCGCGTAAGGGTGCACCAGCTCGGTAAGAAAATGGGTTTCACCCCCCGAACCGACATGACGGGCGCCCAACTCTGCGTAGCACAACGCGCCGCATAACGCGCACAGTCCACCAATAGCCCATAGCCAAAGAATGGCGCTGGTGGAGTCAATGGCTAATAGCTGAAAACCTAGCGAGGTAAACACCCCCGTTCCCACCATATTGGCAATGACAACCGCCGTTGCCACTCGTGCCGAGTATGTGTTCAAAAAACGTTCCCTTGTAAACGTTCCTGTATAAAAGCCCCGCGAGACAGGTCATCCCGATGACACCCCTTGTTATTAAACAACAATTTTAGGCCAATGGGGGCACTCGCCTTGCATCGCGGTTAACCGCTATAGTTACACCGTCTTTAATTGTGGAACCATCACTATGGGCATTAGCCAAAAATGCAAAGCCGTCAAACGGTTATTCATCCTCGGGTTGGCGAGTAGCATCACTACCGTTGGCCACGCCCAAGAGTGGCTCATCTCCGGCACTATTTACACCGGTGCACAGGCGATGGACGGCATCAACGCAGCGCCACAAGTGGTAGAGGCTGTAGTGATACGCGATGGTGTCTTTCATTACACGGGCGATTTGGAGACCGCCAAGGATCTAGTGGGCGGCGAACACCAGCGCATAGAGCTCGGAACTAACATTGCCTACCCGGGGTTCATTGAAGGGCATGGCCACCTCGCCAGCCTGGGTCGCGCGCTCAATCATATTGACTTAACCGTCGCCGACTCCTATCAAGATGTCATTGAGCAAGTCGCGCGGGCGGTCGAGAAAGCACCGCCAGGCAAGCTCATTGAAGGTCGCGGATGGCATCAGAGTAAATGGTCGGAACTACCAACACCCAACATCAACGGTTTCCCCACCCACCATGCACTATCGCAGATCAGCCCACATCATCCGGTGGTGCTCGGTCATGCGAACGGGCACTCCGCGCTGGTCAATGCTGCTGCAATGGCACTTTTGAGCATAACATCGGCGACAACAGCGCCTGCGGGCGGCGTCATCGTCCGTGACGCGGATGGCGAGCCCACCGGGATACTTCACGAAAATGCCGTCGGCTTGACCTCAGCCCTGACGGCACTGACTGAGGCGAGCGCACGGGAAGCCATACTGACCGCCCAGGAGCATGCTTTTTCCTGGGGTATTACAGGGTTTCACGATGCGGGCGCAGGGGCCGTGGAAATAGCCGCTCAGCGAGCCCTTGATCAAGAGGGATTGTTAAAATTACGACTGTATACCATGGTCAATGCTCAGGACACGCAGCTGGTCAGCCACTGGCTGGCACAAGCACCGATCATTGCGTCTGGGAATAGCCGCTTCACCCTAGCGTCCTTTAAAGTGGTGATGGATGGTGCTCTCGGCTCCCGCACAGCGTGGCTGCACGCTCCCTACACTGATGATCCCAGCACATTGGGGGTACAGACCTACGACGCCGCGCGCCTCACCCAGCTAATGTCGAGGGCGGCCACCAACGGCTGGCAGGTAAACACCCATGCCATAGGCGATAAAGCCAATACTGAGGTCCTCGACGCCATTGAGGCGATAAGCGCGCCAGCCCAGGATCATCGCTATCGAATCGAGCACTCGCAACATGTACAGGCCGACGACATTCAGCGCTTTGCCGATCTAGGCGTCACGGCCTCCATTCAATCAATCCACCTGAGCTCTGACCGGCCATGGGCGATTGATCGCTTGGGTGAAGCGCGGATTCAACGCGAGGCCTACAGGTGGCGCAGCTTTTTAGACGCGGGTGTCGCGCTGGCCAACGGGACCGACGTGCCGGTAGAACCCATTAACCCAATTGCCAATTTTTATGCGGCAGTGACGCGCAAAACCTTGGCCGGGCAGCCCCGGGACGGATTCGAAGCGACTCAACGCCTGACGCGAGCACAAGCGCTGGCGAGTATGACCTTGTGGAACGCTCACGCCGGCTTCTCTGAACAATCAACCGGGTCCATTACCAAAGGTAAACGTGCCGATATGACCGTACTCACCCAAGACATTATGGCCATTCCCGAACCGTCACTACTAGCGACGCAGGTGTTCATGACGCTGGTTGACGGCGAGATAGTGTATGAGCGCGGGACTCATCAGCTGCCAAAATAGCCCTGCGGGTCGCCTCATCGTATAACCGCCGTCCTTTGCTCATACAGCGCTCAATAGCTCGAACGTCCCGGACGCTGTTGTCATTCCCTAGGGAGCGAGCTGCCTCCCCGCCCTCGTCGAGGTTTAGTCAGGCGATCCGGCAGGCTGACCACTTTGTAGGCTGTCAATTCACGGGTTGTCCGTACGGCAACTCAGGGGGACAGTCGCGCATCGACGACGACGGCGCTGTCATCTACTACCCCCGCAAGCTCACAGCCTACGACGGCGCAATATTACCATTGTTTACTACACCACCCTGGGGCCATTTACGTGATAATCCTGTCCGGTGTTGCGTACTGCCTTTTCCCCTTTTGGCAAGCGTTGCTAGCCGCTAACATCAAGCTCCCTGCATGGAAGGAATCCACCTATGAGAAACCTAGTAAGCCGACGCGGTTTTAGCGTCACCACCCTCGCACTGGCCGTGTCAATGGCTCAAGTGGCCATCGCGCAAACCGAGGCACTCGAAGAAATCATTGTTACCGGTACCCGACTGTCCGATCGATCGGCGGCGGATTCTCCAGTAGCTGTCGATGTTATCAGTGGCGCCGACTTCCGTATTAACGGCTCAACCGACATCCAAGATATGTTGCGAACCCAAGTTCCCTCCTTTAACGTCAACACCCAACCGATTAGCGACGCGGCCACTATTTCACGTCCACCCAATCTACGCGGCCTCTCCCCAGACAACGTCCTCGTTCTGGTCAACGGCAAGCGCCGGCACCGTGGATCAATTATTGCGTTTTTAGGCGGTGGCATTTCTGATGGTTCTCAGGGGGTCGATTTAGCCGCTATTCCCGCCTTGGGATTAAAGCGAATCGAAGTTCTACGCGATGGCGCATCATCACAGTATGGTTCAGATGCCATTGCGGGGGTTCTGAACTTTATTCTTCGTGACGACGCCGAGGGTTTCGAAATTGTTGCCCGTCACGCATCGACCTTCGAAGGCGATGGCGACAACTATCTCATCTCGGCCAATGTTGGACTGCCATTGGGGGATAGCGGCTTTTTAAATATCACTGGCGAGATGCGCGATGCCGAGGGCACTGTCCGTTCGGTGGTGCGTAACGACGTTGCTTTTGCTCAAGCCAATGGTTATTCACCGGTCAGTGATTATCAAGCGATCAACAGCTACACGGGCGAGGTACCACACTATTGGGGCTCTCCCGACGTCGAAGACGATGGTAAACTACTGTTTAACGCGGCCATTGAGCTCAATGACAGCACTGAACTGTACGCCTTTGGTAACTACGCTGAGCGGTCAGTGGAAGGCGGCTTCTTTTACCGCAATGTTGTCGGCGGCCCAAGCGGTCAACGGGGCGGAGTCTACAAGGGTCCCACCGTGGATCCCTTGACAGGCTTAGCCAGCAGCAGCGGCGTACCCTCAGTACTCGTGGGCGATCTCGACGGCGGCAGCAGCTGCATTGACGGTATCCCCCTAGGCGGCGCCGGTGGTGTCAACCCAAACCCGACTTTCCTAGCCGATGTGACCGCTAGCGACAACTGCTTTTCCTTCATTGAAACCATCCCAGCCGGCTTCGTGCCCCGCTTTGGTGGTGACAATGAAGACTCCGCGTTTGCCGTCGGTATTCGCGGTAAAGTAGCCATGGGTACCGGGCTCAACTATGATCTCAGCGCTCAACGCGGCTCAAACCGCACCGATTTCTCCATCCGCAACACCATCAACGCCTCTCTAGGTCCAGCAACCCCTCGAGATTTCACCCCCGGCGGCCAAAAACAGACTGAAACCGTCTATAACGCCAATTTTAGCTACGGCATTGACGTCGGTTTCGCATCGGATTTGAGTATTGCCTTCGGTGCTGAATACCGTGAAGAAGAATTCGATCTGTACGCGGGTGATCCGGCATCCTATGCGCTGGGCCCACTCGCAGACCAGGGCTTCTCGTCGAGCTCAAACGGTTTTGGTGGTTTCCCCAGTAACACCTCTGCCGAGCAAGATAACACGGCCATTTATATCGATCTTGAGGCCGACGTCTCTGACAGCTTGACCCTCCAGGCCGCAGTACGCCGGGAAGAGTTCAGCAACTTCGACAGTACCACCAACTATAAGTTAGCCGGAATCTTCCACGTTACCGACTGGTTTCGTATCCGCGCGGCGTTTTCCACAGGCTTTCACGCACCGACCGCTGGTCAGGCCAACATTACTAACGTTACCACCCAAAGCGTTGCCGGTGTGTTAGTTGACCAGGGAACGCTCCCGCTGTCCTCTCCGGCCGGGCAATTGGCGGCAGATTTCGTTGAAAGCGCGGGCAATGGTCGTCCTCAGCTCGGTCCAGAAGAAGCCGACAACTTTTCCATCGGGGTGGCCTTTGACGTTGGTAACGCAAGCTGGACTATCGACTACTATGACATCAGAGTAGAAGATCGTATCGCGCTAGGTGCAAATGTTGACTTCCTCGACGCGCTCAACTTTGCCGGTGGCGGCACAAGCTACGGCTCGGTATCGGAAGCATTGACTGGCTTGGACTCTTCGGGCGTCATCGACCGCCAAGACTTCGTTGGCTTGGATGATCTGGCGGAGTTCCGGTTTTTTACTAATGGCTTTAGCACCGATACCAGAGGTATCGACGTCGTGGGTAACATGGACTTCGACTTCATGAGCGGCAGTTCCGCCGTGACGGTGGCGTTTAATTACAACGACACCGAAGTCACTGATCGCGGAACAATTAACCCTATCAACAGTGGCCGAGTCGCGGCGCTAGAGGACTTATTGCCCAACATCAAGGGCAATGTAGCCTGGTCACATACCCAGGGTAAGTGGCGTACGTTATTACGCGCCAACTATTATGGGCCTTGGGAGTCTACGGGTAACGGCTATGACGTCGACGCAGCTACCTTAGTTGACGCACAAGTGGCCTACCAGCTGACCGAGTCACTTGAAGTGGTCGTCGGTGTGGAGAATTTGTTCGACGAGTATCCGGACAAAACGCCGAACCCTGGCAGCCTGGGCCAGCTGTACCCCGAAGACAGCCCATTTGGCTTCAATGGCGGCACTTGGTATCTACAGGGACGTATGGTCTTCTAGGAGACCTATCCCTTATATGACCGCTATCGCTGCCTAACGAGGGTGGTGATACAAAAAAGCCCGCGTGCCCTTATGCACGCGGGCTTTTTTTCTGGCATCGCCCTACTCTATTGTGAAGTCAATATCGACAGCGCTAAGTCGCGCTATCAAGCTGTTACCCATGGCAGAGGCCGGTGTCCACACGCCGCCGGCCACTGGCAACTCATCATGAGCTAGACACAGCGCCGACTGGGCGAGCATACGAGAAGTCGCTCCGTAACCCGGATCTCGCTTGCCCCTCACCGCCAGTCTTATATCAGCGGACGGGTCCTTTGGGTGGTGTGCGTGGGCGAAATACTGAAAATAGCCATCATTGCGGGCTTGTTCATCGGGACCCTCCCCTGGAGCGGGCAAGAGCTTTTTCACCAAATAGCGGGACGGCGGTAACAACAAGGCGCCCATAAAACCCGCCAGTCCTACCGCTAGCCCGCAGGCTTTAACCCAGTTGCCACACAACTGGGACTCGTCGTAACGAAAATGAGTGCCGTAAGGAAAGCCTGATAGCGCGTTGGAGCGTCGAATGACGCGGGTGTTACAAGGCGCCATTAAAAACGGCCCCGTCCATTGCCCAAACACATCATCTCTTCGGACCCCCAGCTGATCAGCGCCGTCCAATCCCGAGCTAGTCTCTCTGGGATAAAGAGCATAAGGGTCCCCAAGCCGCTGTCGAACAAGGGGATCCTGGCTGGCTTGCTCCATCATAAACAGCATGCTCGCCGCAGTGCCACCGCTGAGGCCGCCGTTAGCGGGTCCCATTCTCCCGCGTACATGAGAGGCATACACGCCGTGGCGTTCAAACATGGCCTGCTGGACGGCAAAGACGCCTAAATCGAAGGGAATGGAGTCAAAGCCACAGCAATGAACCAAGCGCGCGCCTGAGGCAACCGCCTGAGGATTGATGGTATCAAAAACCTCAGCCATCCACTGCACTTCGCCCGTGAGGTCACAATAGTCGGACCCGGCGGCTGCGCAGGCCGCTAACAAGGGAGTACCTAGCTGGGCATAGGGGCCAACGGTACTGCAAACCACCCGGGTCTGCATGGCCAATGCCTTTAAGGCGTCCGCATCATGAGAGTCCGCAACAAGCATAGCCACATGACTCCCCAACCCCAATCGCGTGTGAACGGCCTGTAATTTTTTGGCACTCCTGCCCGCGATGGCCCAGCGTGTCCCCGGGTCGGCGCCAGTTGCCAAGTACTCTGCCACCAGCTGACCGGTAAAACCCGTCGCACCATACAAAACAATGTCGAACCGTCGATTATCGTGGGATACCAAGCAATGCGCTCCTGTTGTGGGGTTTAGCGGCCGTTGTGGTCCGCCATGTAGTCAAGAGTCAAGGCAGTAAGGGCGCGCACGCCAACGGGCAAAGCGCCCTCATCAGCATAGAACCGCGGGGAGTGATTTGGGTAGACCAGAGCAGGGTCTTCAGAAGCGACGCCTAGGAAAAGAAATAAGCCCGGAGCTTCATTTGCGAAGTAAGAGAAATCCTCTGCGGTCGTCGTCTGCTGGGCTTCAATGAAGCCATCGCCTGCCACCGAGCGCAACGTAGGGCTCATTTGTCGAAGCAAGGCGGGATCATTGCGTGTCACACCGTACCCCAAGTCGATCTCAACCTCTGCCGTTGCGCCAGCGGCGGCAGCGGTTTGGGTCGCGATTCGACGAACGCGCTCGTGAATGTCAAGTCGAGTGTCAGCATCGAATGTACGAATGGTTCCGACCATTTCCACCGACTCAGGAATAATGTTATTGCGTACGCCGCCTTCTATTTTGCCCACCGTGACGATCGATGGCGTCAGCGTCGCATCCAGCTGACGGGATACGATAGTTTGCAGCCCCAAAACAATCTGACTAGCCGTCACAATGGGGTCTACGCCAGCCCAAGGCACAGCACCATGGGTTTGTTTACCCTGTACCGTTATGCGAAAAAAATCCGATGACGCCATAAGCCCGCCGGCCCGTGTTGCGACAGTCCCAACCGGGTAAGGAAACACGTGCAAACCAAAGACCGCGTCGGGCTTAGGATCATTAAAGGCCCCTTCTTGCAGCATTAATTCCGCGCCCCCAACCGATTGATCGGGAGTGCCCTCTTCCGCCGGTTGAAAGATAAACTTCACCGTGCCTCGCAACTCAGCACCTTGCTTCGCCAGCACCTCCGCAACGCCCATCAGTATGGCTACGTGATTATCGTGCCCACAGGCGTGCATGACGCCCACTTCCCGGCCTTGGTACTCTCCTGTGGCTTTAGAGGCAAAGGGCAAATCCACTAGCTCCGTGACCGGCAGCGCATCCATGTCGGCGCGCAATGCGACGACCGGGCCTTGACCTCCCCGCAGTACGCCCACCACTCCGGTGTGTGCCACCCCGGTTTGAACGTCCATACCGAGTGACCGTAAATGGTCAGCGATGATGCCGGCAGTACGAAATTCGCTGTTGCCTAGCTCAGGGTGCTGATGAAAATCACGACGCCACGCCACCACAGACGGCATGACGTCAGCGATCTCTTGCTCTACAGCGCCTGAGAGCTCAGCCTTTGCGAGACCGGGGACCAGCGCGATAAGGAACACCGTTAACCATCGATGGGCTGCACACATAGACATGACTCGATTAGGAATGGGCCTTCATCATACCGCCAACATTGGCAACATATAAAGCCGGCAAGCAAAAAACTCTGCCAAACCGCCATGGTCAGAGGCTATAGACCGCTCACTGACGGTGCAACAACCCTGGTACTTTTACATCGGCTGTTATTCGATGGACGGGGATCGCGCCAACCCATTTGCTAGCCGGCCATGGGGCCTAAGCGCGCCGATGGCTCAACCGTCGGTGCCACGTTCCCCAATAGGGACGCTGCGCGCATCGGCAACAAGCGCGTCCACCCCATCCGACGTCAACGAATGTAGAAAAGCGAGCAGTTGAAGTCGTTCAGCTGCAGTGAGAACAAAAGGCTGAATTCTGGGATCTTGATGCGGGTCTCCACTGCCCCCTTGTTCATAATAATCAAGCACTTCCGACAGGGTTCGGAAAGAGCCATCATGCATATAAGGGGCGGTTATGGCGACATTCCGGAGCGTGGGTGTACGGTATCGCCAGTGGTCCTGCTGTCGACGGGTGACCTCGGCCCGCCCATTATCGACAAACGTTTCAGTTTCCACCTCTACCGTTGGTTCAATAAATAGTCCCGGAGCCACTTGCACGACTTCAAGTTTGATGCCGCGAACAGCACTGTGATAAGCGACCCCGGTGTTGTGAAACTGTCCGTCAGTAAACAGGGCGTACTTTTCAGCCAATGTGTGGCAGCTTCCACAGCCACTGCGCTGGTAGACGTCAAAACCCCGCCTGGCTTCCTCGGATAACAGGATGCTCGGATGTTGATTTGCTGGATTGGCCTCAGGAAAATACCAGTGATCAAAGCGCGATGATCCGGCTACTAGGCTCTGTTGATAGGCTGCTAATGCGCTCGCGAAGGTGGCTTGGGTCAGTCCTTGCTCGTAGACCAGAGAGAATTCATCTGAATAGGCCCCGTGCTGTCGGAGACGTTCGATAACAGCCTTCCTCGACGGGTTAGCCATTTCGTTGAGCGCCAGTAATGGCGACCAGACCTGATCCTCAAGCGACGCTTCCCGACCATCCCAAAACAAGTGCCTTGCAAAGACGACATTGTAGAGCGACGGCGCATTTCGACGAACGCCTTTGCCTTCATTACCTACCGGTGTCGCTAATTCATTTTGCGTGAATCCCTGCTCTGGAATATGGCACAGTCCGCAAGAGAGGGTTTCATTGGCCGATAGTCGACGGTCAAAAAATAGCTTCCGACCCAAATCTACCTCGGCAGAGCGCAAGCTGACGGTCAGCGGTGGCAGACCGAGGCTAGCACCTTGGCTGAGTTGCTGTAGGGATAGTCGTTCTCCCGAGCTTTCTATTATTGCTTTGGAGCGCGTCGCGAAGGAGGCGTTGTCATAGCCCTCCCGGCCATCGGCCAAACCCACCACGTGCCGTGGCTCCCCGGCGCCACTGGTAGTAGGGGCCATGACAAGCACAGCACACAGTAGCGAGCGCACGCCCATAAATATAGCGTCGGAACCATGTGAAAAGCGAATGTTCAGTGCTAGCATGCTGAGCATCTCGAATAAACGGAGTAATGGTAATGATAAGACAGGTAATGATAGCAGTAGCGTTACTGGCAAGCATGTTGTTGCAAACCAGCTCAGCAGACGAAACCTGCATGTCACCCTACATGGCTAAAATTGTGGGTCAAGAGGATTTCGTCTACATCTGGACCCTGGGTCTAGAAGGTGTCGGCGATGGCCAAGATAAGCTGGTGACTGTCGACGTCAACCCCGACTCCGCTGACTATGGCACGGTCGTCCATTCGGTATCTGTGGGTGGAAGAAACGAAGCTCACCACTCGGGCTTGACCGATGACCGACGCTTTCTTTGGGCGGCTACCCTCGACACTAATAAGATTTTTATCTTCGATGTTCATACTGACCCCGCCAAACCCGTACTCCATAAAACCATCGACGACTTTGTTGCAAAAACCGGCGGTATTGTTGGACCACATACGACTTATGCCTTGCCCGGACGCATGCTTATTACCGGTCTTTCCAATAATCGTGACCACGGTGGTCGAACAGGTATGGCCGAGTACACCAACGGGGGTGAGTTCATAACCAGCGTATGGATGCCAACCGATGACAACTTGCAAGGTGCCGTGAAATCGGGCAACTACGCCGATGGTTATGGCTATGATGCGCGTGCGCTTCCCCGTCGTAACGTTCTGTTGACCTCGTCTTTCACCGGCTGGAACAACTACATGATGAATCTGGGCAAGCTGTTGGGCGATCCAGAGGCCATGCAACGCTTTGGCAACACCGTTGTTGTATGGGATTTGCATGCGCGTACACCGAAAAAAATCATTGACGTTCCCGGTGCACCCCTAGAACTTCGCTGTGCTTGGGGCTCACAATCCAACTACTGCTTCACCACCACCGCTCTCACGTCAAAAATTTGGCTGCTCTATGAAGACGACGCAGGGGAATGGCAAGGTAAAGCGGTGGCGGATATTGGCGATGCGAGCAAAATTCCGCTGCCCGTCGACATCTCCATTTCCGCGGATGACAAGCACCTGTGGGTAAACACCTGGAATGACGGCAAAGTACGATTATTTGACATATCAGACCCACACAATCCCGAGCAAGTGTTTGAAGAGCAGATTGGCGAGCAAATCAATATGGTGTCCCAGAGCTGGGACGGCGAGCGTGTTTATTTCACCTCCTCGCTGTTAGCGAATTGGGATAAGACCGGCTCATCCGACGGAAAAGACGTCCAGTACTTTAAGCTGTTTGGCTGGGATGGTGAAAAGCTGACCTTAGATTTTAATCTCGACTTCGTCCAGATGGGTCTAGGGTCACCCCACCAAATGCGCTTCGGTGCCTACGCACTCTATGGCCAGGCGCCAACGCCGCGGGCCGAAAACACAATCTTGAAAACCGCAGCGGCTGAATGATTCGTTGCGACACTCTCTCCTTGCACTCATCTGCTTACTGCCACTGGGGTCGGTTCTCGCCGCACCCCATGACCATGCGCCACCGGTTGTGCTCGCTCCAGGTTACTCTGCACTGGAGTTTGTACCCCCAGCGGCGGGCAGCTATGGTTTACCGCCCATGGGGTTGGCCGCTGATGGCCGTATTCTCACTGACCAGAATAAACGGTCAACGCTTCATGACGTCATGGGTGATCGCATTACGGTGCTCAGCTTTATTTTCACCACCTGCACAGACGTCAACGGTTGTCCGTTAGCCGCCTATGTTCTCAGCGGTGTTCAAAGAGCTCTTTTGGACAGACCTGAGATGCGCGACCGAGTTCGTTTTATCAGTTTCAGCTTCGACCCGGAAAATGATAGCCCCAAAGTGTTAAAAGAGTACGGGGGTAAATTCAGAGATCCAAACTTCCACTGGGATTTTGTTACGGCAGCCACGGACATCGATCTCGCTACCACCCTTGATGCCTATGGGCAGTCGGTCCTCCGCGACTATGACGGTGAGGGTAACTACATGGGATCCATGTCTCATATCCTCAGAGTATTTCTTATTGATGAGCAAAAGAAGATTCGCAATATTTATAGCACCTCGTTTTTACACACCGATACCATCGTCAATGACGTACGCACGCTACTGATGGATTGATTCGACAGTCTATCGAGCAGACCCGCAACGGGCGTTGTCGGCGCGCCTTCAATGCCGCGACAACATCTTAAGTGTCATGGTCGCGGGCTTTCGCCGCGCGGGCGTTTATTGGACTCATGCCTAAGAGATGGGTGGCAAGGGTGATACTGATTTAACGTCGGTGTAAACCTACATTGCGTTCAAACGCCGTGTTGAGCACTATCCCAGCGGCACACCACGCCACGATGCTCGTAGCCGCGAAATAAAAAAGCCTTCCGTAACCGTGCACCCGACACATCTACGCTGAAGTGCGGGTAATAATCAATAAATGACTACCCTATTGCCCAACTATATAAAGATGCCCGAATCGACACTATCCACGGCGGCACTGCTGAAATTATGACGCTGTTAATTGCGCAGAGCCTTTAAGGACAACATAGCCCAGCCTCATAGGTGCTTTATGTCTGCAGTCGCGACCCCAGAGTTAGGATTGATACCCCTCACTGCGAAGCAAAAGCCGCGGCCCTCGCTGCAATAAAAGCCTTCATCGACGTCGGCTTGCGTCCCAGCAGATTTTCTAAATCGGGACTTGCTACATCCAGTGAGCCCGCAGCTATCTCCGCAAACAAATCAGTGACTGCGTCTACATGCCAGGCGCTGGGTATAGCTTTGCTAAGCATAGCGTGGAACTCCTGCAGAGACTGAGGCACGTACTCAATTTTGCGCCCGAGTGCTAGTGAAAGTTGAGCCGCAATTTCATAGAAATCGCATAAATTCTCACCACATAACGTGTAGATCGGCTTATCGTAATCCGAGTTTATAGCCATTTCTGCCGCCGCAACCCCTACGTCCTCAGCAGCGACCATCGCCGTCTTTGCCTTGCCCAGCGGTAGCGAGAGGACGTTGGCTTTACTGATGCCAACAGCAAACAACAATAAATTTTCCATGAAGAAGTTAGGTCGGAGGCATTGCAGCTGAACGGGCATAGCACCGATACTTTGTTCAATATCATAATGCGCTTTTGGAAATGGCGCTGTTGCATGTGGAGAAGCCTCAAGCGACGAAATTTTGATGATCCGATTCACCCCTGCCCCGCTCGCACACTGAGCAAGACCTATTTCATGCTCTTTTTGCTGAGGTCCATTGCCGGTCACTAAAATGACCGCGTCGACATGTTCAAATGCCTCCGGCTTCAATTTTTCTAATCCGTCTACACGCGTAATGTTAGCTCCCTCACTCTCAAGAATGCCGGTTTTAGAGCGATCACGCGTAAATCCTGCCACGGCTACATTTTTGTGGAGCAGGTGTCTAGCTGCCGCGGAACCCACACGTCCAGATATTCCCGTTATTAAAATCATTTAGCCGCTCCCGATTGCTGAGTATTTGGTAGGGTGAGTATGGTCACTGCGGCAATGGCACAGAGAATTACCATGCCGAGAAGCGCATCGTGATAGTGCCCCTGAGCTGCTCGCAGTAGACCTACGGTACGAGTACCCAGAGCACCACACAGTGTATCGATCAACACCAGAATTGCCAGAATACGACCGTAAGCCGCACCCCAGTAGAAAGAGGCAATGAGAAGCTGAATGCAAGTGAATGCTCCACTGAACCCGATGCCAGCCAATACGGCATACGTGTAGAGCATGGGCGTTGATGTGACGTTCAGCTGCTGGAGTATGGCAATGGCCACGCCCAGTAGTAATACGGAGCCCGCCATTACACGACGTAAATCGAAATAGTCTGACAGCAGCCCAAAGCCCAACTTACCCACTACCGAACAAGCAAAAAATACGCTAAATACGGCAGGCAGACTGGACCTAGAAAGCCCAAGATCACGCGCCAAGTAAAGAGATTGATGCTGCGTTAGCGCAATAATGACGAACCAAAGCGCTCCCGTTGCCAAGATGATCCGATAGAATCGGGAATCGGCCAGGGCAGCCATTACCGTAGGTCCGAGACTCTCGCTTGGGGACGTATCGGTGGCGGCAACTACTCGCTTCTTTGGGTCTCTTAGCAACACTAATGCGCTGAACAGCATGATCAAGCCGGTACCTAAAGCCATGGCCGTGGCGGTATCTCGCCATCCCCAGGCCAGTAGACCTGCTCCCACAATCAATGGAAACACGGTGCCACCCAAGCTGGACGCCATCAACAAGATTCCAGTCGCACGTCCACGTCCACCGTCAAACCAGCCCGACAAGACAACCATATTGGATACCAGTCCGCACAAAGAGAGGCCTGCACCAAGAATTGCGTATATTGCCACCAATTGCCACAGCGTAGTAACGCGGCCATAAAACAGAAGTCCGGCCAACAAGATTAGACTACCGATTAAAATGGTAACCCTTGGAGAGAAACGATCCAGAATCCATCCCGCAGGAGGTGAAGTAATTGCGCCAATCACGAAAAAAACGGTCGCTGGCAGCGTAACCTCGGCCTCTGTCCAACCAAAGCTATCGATTAACTCTGGGTAGAGAAGCGGCAGAGTGTGCATAACGATGCCATTGGAGGCCATATAGATGAAAAATAAGCCGCTGAGTACGGTCCACTGTTGCTTATTATTGTCAGTGATAGTGGGCATACTTAGCGTCTCGGATATCTACGGCTAAGACGATATAATAATCGGTCGGCTAAGGGTAGCCAATAATCAACTGGCAGCGGAGGCCGTATTGGACAACGTCGATTTAGCCATTGTCGGGGCGGGCATAGCAGGCTCCGCTCTCGCTGCGGCGTTAGCAGATACAGGCCTGTCGGTGGTACTGATCGACAAGCGAAACAGCCCACTGGACACTGCCCGAGGGGATCATATTCAGCCTTCCATGCTGGACGTTCTTGAAAAATGGGGCGTGCTTGATCGATTAATCAAAGCGGGAGCAGAGCGAAGACATGGAACGCGTTGGTTTGACGCTGCTGGCCATAAAATCCTTAGTGTGCCCGTGCCAGAAGGCGAACTTCGCCATCCCTGGTTTCTGTTTCTCAATCATGAGTTGATTGGTAACGTCCTTATGCAACGAGCGCTTGAGGGCCGCTTACAGAGTTGGTCAGGTGTGCAGCGCTGGCACGTTGAGCGTAACAACGACAAATGGCTGCTCAATTTCGACCTAGCCGACGGTACGCGCATAGCGCGGCGGGCCACGTTACTAGTAGGCGCCGACGGCGCTGGCTCATTGATGCGAACTCGATTACACATCGAGACCACTCGACACCACTATCAATACCCCATTGCCGTGTTGTACGGAAAGGCCAGAGAGCTCCCAGAGAAACGAACTCTCGACGTTCATTTAACGCGAGACCGCATGGTGTCATTGATCCCACGGGTCCAAGGTGGATCCAAAATTGGCTTCCCCATCGACGCGAGTGAGCTATCTCACTGGCGTTCGCTAAGCTCCGCTGATATCTGTGCGACGCTTAGAGCGTGGAGCAGTGCGATTGATCTGACTGAGGCCGAATTTGGCGCCATTTACCCGCCCGTCTCTCTGAGTACGGCGCCGTGGCGAGGGCTTGGTCCGGCGGTACTTATCGGTGATGCCTCTCATGCCATGCACCCCGCAAGAAGTATGGGCATGAACACATGCTTTCGCGTAGCGGAGCAATTACGTCAATTGTTACAGCCATTAGCCAGTGGATTTCTACAAGCAGATGCCACTGCCATACTCGCGCATTTTGAAGATACTTTTCGGCCGGAGTTAGAGCAACGGCTTGCGGAAAATCATGCGGCGGGTGTGCAAATGGACACATTGAATGGAGAAGGTTTTCAAGCCCTTTCCAAGAAACTCGAAGCGGTCAAGGGAGATAATACCTTACTGACGGCTATGGCGCGCAATGCAGCGGGGCTGTCTTGATGCGGGCGCTTGAACTCGCAGCCCGGCAATGATCACACATAGCACCCACAGCCCAAATGGCTCGATTATCAGCCAAAGGACAGGAAATTATGGAACAAAAGACGCTCATCCATTCCGTTGAAAACGGTGTTCTCTGGTTGACATTGAATCGTCCGGACTCCTTGAACGCCCTGAGCAAAGATCTCGTCAATGAACTGATGACAGCTTTCACCGAACTAAACACCAACACGGCCATTCGTGTTGTCGTACTGAAAGCCAACGGCCGCGCATTTTGTGCCGGCCTTGATCTCACCGATGGCGGTTGGGGCGCTGGTGCTACACCCCAACAATTACTCACAATTCAGCGCAGCATATCTGATGTCTATCGTGCCATGCGACGCTGCCCGCAACCCATTATTGCGTTAGTCCAAGGAGCTGCCTGCGGAGGTGGTTTTAGTTTGGCGCTGGCCTCTGATATTCGCATTGCCGCTGATAATGCCAAGATGAATGCAGCCTTTATAAAGGCGGGGCTGTCCGCCTGTGATATGGGCTGCAGTTATTTTCTACCACGACTGGTGGGTGTCTCTATTGCCAGTGAACTTATGCTCACCGGACGGTTCATTAATGCAGAACGCGCCTTACGCACCCATTTGGTATCAGAGGTCGTCCCCGAAAGCAATTTAGTCGATGCCGCAAAGACGTATATCACTGAGATGCAAGGCACCTCCCCCCTAGGGCTTCGACTCACCAAAGACGGGCTTAATTTTAGTACTGATGCACCATCACTGGATGCGGCTATGGCGCTTGAAGATCGACAACAAACCATTCTGGCAATGACCTCGGATGCCCGAGAGGCGATCAATGCCTTTCTTGAAAAACGCGCGCCTGACTGGTCTGACAGCTGAGTCTTATCGCTATCATCGGCATTCACAGCTAAAGATGAGCTGTTTAAGCTGAGCTTGGGGCGAATGAGGATGAGGATGAGGCCTGACCATGGACTGTCATGAATACCGCACAAGGGCGTGCGTCGCTGACAACTAACCCGCAGCTGTCAATAGACAGCCCTGTTAGCTAGCGAAATCGATGACCACTTTCCCAAACGGACGGTCGTTATCGAGCGCCGCTAAGGCGTGCTTCACCTGCTCTAAAGGAAAGGTCTGCGCTACCGCAGGGCGAAGCTGGTGTCGATCAACAAAGCTCATGAGTTGCTCATAACTGTCTCTGTTACCGGTACCAATGCCATGCAAATGCGCATTCTTAATGATCAGAGGAAAAACCGTAACGCCCATATCAATCCCTGCCACGTAGCCAATGATATTGATATGCCCGCCATGACGAATCGCTTCTAGCGAGTTCTCTAACGTACCCCCTCCACCAATATCCAGCACCGCATCAACGCCCTGTCCAGACAGCTCGAAGGCACGCTGACCCCAATTGGGGGTATCGCTATAATTAATCGTATGATCGGCTCCGAGTAATTGTGCCTGCTCCAGTTTTTGGTCACTCGACGAAATACAAATAACCTTGGCGCCAGCCGCTTTTGCAAGCTGGATGCCCATGGTGGCCACACCACCGGTCCCCTGCACTAACACCCAGCTGCCCTCACGGATTTGAGCATTAACAAATAATCCAGACCAAGCCGTGAGACCGGCACAGGGATAACAAGCCGCCTCAACCGCAGAGAGATGTTTAGGAAAGGCGACCAATGATTGCTCGTGGAAAATACCTAAGTCTCGCGCTACGCCGGGTGCCTCTAACCCGGTGGATACCGCTCGTTCACCTGCCATGGCCTCACCGCTAAGCCAGTTGGGGAAAAATAAGGGGGTAACACGATCGCCGACAACAAACCGTGTCACCGCACTGCCTACACGGGTAATAGTTCCCGCGCCATCTGACAAGGGGATGAGAGGAAATTGGACATTCGTCGCAAACTGCCCGGCAATGATTTGACTGTCACGGGGATTGACTGACGCCGCCTCCAAGGATACCAAAACCTCCTGGTCGCCCAGTTCAGCCAACGGGCTATCGGTGACGGATAAATGCTCAGAACCAAATTTGCTTAACTGTAATACACGCATAAAACACCCTCTTGAGTCACATCGATACATCACACTAACGTCGGTATCCTCACTCACAGACGCAAAGCGCTTAGCGACGGTTACAGAGTGTAGCTGGTTATAAGGTGATTAACCGTACAAGCCCCTGATGAAAATAGTGATGACTTGATTGGGGTAGTAGCGAATCTTTTCACCTCGATTAATCGCGTCGATTTTTCGACCATCACCGCACTGACAGTGAGGCGATACTCGGATCAGCTACGCTGTTGCAACGCTGCTGTACTCGATCTTTGGCACTTCTTACCTCCCCATAAACCAACAAAACTCCCGACTGGAGATTGTGTTATTGATGGCCCGCCCGGAGAGATTCGAACTCCCGACACCCAGGTTCGAAGCCTGGTGCTCTATCCAGCTGAGCTACGGGCGGAGAGGCTGGCATCCTAAGGCTGAGCAGAGCACGAGTCAAGGACAATGGGGTGAATCAGTGGGTCAGTAGCCCTCACATTACGCAGTTTTGATCGTACACACGCACCCAGTCGACTTCTAAGGTAGCAGGCAAATCCTCGCGAACCACGTCACCGCCCAAGTTGCCGCCCACTGCCATATTCAGAATGGGGTGGAAAGGCATATCGTCAAACACCCAGCGCCAAGGGGCGATAGCTTTGGGGGTAGCTTCGCCATGAATATGGCCGTCTACCATCCAGCGTATACTGCCCGGCGACCATTCAATGCCATAAACATGATACTCCCCTGACCAATCTGAGGGTGTCAGCAGGGTTTCACTGTAGTGGACATTATTTGGCCAATCTTCGCCGAAGTGTGCTGCACCAATAACCCGGTGCGGCTCATTGCCAGTCCATTCGAGAATATCAATCTCACCTTCGTGGGGCCATGGTTTCTTCTGACCTTCAGGCATCATCCAAAATGCGGGCCACAGACCCCGTCCAGCTGGCAATTTCATACGCGCTTCAAATCGACCAAACTGCCGGGAAAAATGTCCTTTTGTGGTCAGCTTACCCGAGACAATCTGTCCAGTATCGTCCACTGATGCGGTAATCCTTAATATGCCATCGCGCACCGCCACCGAGTCAGCGTGGTAGGACTGCTCCTCATTGTTGCCCCAGCCACACAGACCAATGTCGCACCCATCACCTTCGATGATATTCCAAGTGGTCGTGTCGAGGGGGGTATCAAATTCCTGCTGCCAGATCGGTCGACAGTCACTGGTAGCCGCCTGTGAGCTTATTGCGCACATCAACAGACTCCATAGCATCCGCTGTCCACGTGTATTCGACATACCCATTCCTTCGTCAGTGAAGCCATTGTGATTTCTTATAGGACCCAACGGGCGGCGACCGTGGATCCTGTACCCTGCTCGCTATTACTGAAGACTAACCGGGCACCCCTCAGAGCTTTCGTCTGACGGACTGTTGCTCACCACCACTTTCGATACCTCGATCGTTAATGGGCCGCTAGCTTGCCATCCAAAAGGTGATCTAAGCGCACTCACATCGACGCCCTGAGCCTCAAGGCAACGCAGCGGCAGTGTAAATGTCGCCCACTCGCCACGAATGATATCCGCAGTAAGGGCAAGCAAAGGGATTTCAACGCCACAATCGGGGCCGCAGTTGACCAACAGGTTTAGTGTAGACATATCGCCCTCAAGCCAACGCCACTCGACCTGCAACGCGCCACCACTCCTCATGAGACCCGAAGCGTCCCAAGCTTGACCACGCCCAAAAAAGACCGAAGCGCTGTCGGTGAGGTTGGTCCATGCTAAGCGCCGCGCATCCTCTTGAACCCAGCGATCAGCTACCGTCATTAACAGTCCCGCATCCGCTGATTTGGCATTGCCCGGACCCGCGGCTAATGCGGGATCTTTGTCATCGCCTAAGTAGATCATCCAAGGCCAGCGCTCGCCGCCTTCAAAAATGATTTCAGCGTTGTTGCTTAACTGGCCGACAGCGACCTCAGACAACCGGTTATGCGGACTCGCTTCCGACGCGCGGAGGCCGAAGCCAACGGGATAGAGAATCTCCGCTACGGGAAGATTTGGGTCTGAAGCATTGAGATCGCTACCCGGCCATGGCATAGGCAGGCGACCGACAAAGTCATGCTGAAGCGACCCCGTAGGCGCCGTCAGTAGTACGTCAGCTACCCCACTACCCTCTGATCCCGGCAGCCATGCCACCACAAAAGCATCGGAGGCGTTCAACTCAGCGTTAACCCACCGAGGTCGACCCGTGATGAAGAGACTCACCACAGGTATGCCCAGGGCTCGCCACTTCAACATCGCTTGTCTATCCCGTTGGCTACGCTGCTGCCAGGCCAGAGATTTGATATCTCCCACGCCTTCGGCATAGGGTGTTTCGCCAAACACATAGACCACTGCGTCGAGTGGGTCGCCCTCGGTGTACTCTTCAGGCGTGAGCAACTGCCCACCTGCCGAATCAATCTGCTGCCTCAGACCCGCAGCAATCGACGTACCCCCTGGAAAATCACTGTTGGCATTACCCGTACCCTGCCAACTAATGGTCCAGCCTCCCGACTGCATACCGATATCGTCGGCGCCCGGACCGGCTATGAGATAGCGCCCAGCGGGATGTAAAGGCAACACACCCTGCTTATTCTTTAGCATAACCAGAGACTTACGGACGGCTTCTCGTGCGATGGCGCGATGATTGGTTGATCCGACTGTCTGTTTATAATCGGCCGCTGTCTCCGAAGGAGTCATTCGGTCAAGCAAACCCACCGCCGCTTTAACCTTTAATATGCGTGACACGGCGTCATCAATGCGTGCCTCGGAAATATCGCCGTCACGCACCTGCTTAACAATATTGGCGTGCAATGCTTTCCAGTCTTCGGGAGCCATGAGCATATCAACCCCCGCATTAACGGCTTGAGCACAGTTTGCATTAGTGCAGCCCTCGACCTGACCAATACCATTCCAGTCAGCAACAACGAAACCGTCAAAGCCTAAACGCTCCTTGAGCACCTCGGTTAATAACAGGCGATTACCGTGTATTTTGTCCCCATTGAAGCTATTAAACGACGCCATAATACTGAGGACACCCGCATCAAGGGCTTCGTAGTATCCACCCCCGTGCACCGCCAACAGGGCTTCTAGCGACAATCGAGTGTCGCCTTGGTCAACGCCACCCAGTGTGCCTCCATCGCCGATAAAGTGTTTGGCGGTCGCCACTAACCCTTCGTCTTGAAAGTGTTTGACAATAGGCGCTGCGAACTGCGCTACTCGTTGCGTATCGCTACTAAAGGATTCATAAGTGCGTCCCCAGCGAGGATCCTGAGCTACCGCAATTGTCGGTGCAAAAATCCAGTCAATGCCGGTCGCCTTAACTTCCTTAGCGGTGGCTGCCGCGATTCTGCCCACTAGTTCGGGATCATTGGCCGCACCCAGACCAATGTTGTGCGGAAACAACGTTGCGCCTATCACATTGTTATGGCCGTGCACGGCGTCGCTACCCCACATAATGGGAATACCTGCGTTACCGGCACTGCTGTCTACTGA
>ENA-UOXV01000015-UOXV01000015.1-marine-metagenome-genome-assembly--contig:-NODE-15-length-181042-cov-17.816479_pt1 | contig 181042 bp, 163 predicted proteins | sample MGYA00238165_ERZ766961 | MGnify/ENA primary metagenome ERZ766961 (study PRJEB28924, sample SAMN03173240) | marine metagenome | biome: Marine; feature: Water; material: Subsurface seawater | place...
CTCAGAAAACTGTGCCAATGACGGCGGTGAAATGAAAAATGGCTACTGCATAGGAGCTAATAACAATTGATTTGTATTCCCGCAGATATACCACAAAGCTTGTGTGATATTGATGATGAACGAAAAGCGATATATCACAGCAAAGACACTGTGTGTATTTGGGTTTTCAAAACAAGAAATGATAGAAATAAGTTCGTCAATGATACCGCTGGAATGCTGAAGTCCGAGCGTGAAAATCATTACGAAGAACACTTCATCTAAAAGTTACAAAGTTGTTACAAAGTATTTTTAAGTTGTTTAATATCAATATTTTATGGGCCTACTTTTATGGCATAGGAACAGTGAAATGAGTGAGTTGATTTGTGTTGGATCTATTGCAGGTGCCTTTGGAGTCCGAGGTGAGTTGCGGGTGAAAAGCTTTTGCGCCAATCCAACTGACTTAGAAAAATATAATCCACTATTAACAGAAGATGGAACACAAAGCTTTGACCTCTCACTTATTGGACAGGTTAAAAACGGGTTTTCTGCACGTGTGGTTGGCGTTAACTCAAAAGACGAGGCAGATTCATTGCGCGGAACATCTTTGTTTACAGAACGTGAAAGCTTACCAGCCCTCCCAACAGATGAATTTTACTACTCAGACCTTATCGGCATGCAAGTCGCTGATACAGGTGGTTCCATCCTCGGGAGAGTTAGATCGATAATGAATCATGGAGCAGATGATTTACTTGAAATAACAGTAGAAGGGGCATCTGATACCGCATTGGTTCCATTCACAAAAGCAGTTGTACCTACTGTTGATTTAGCCTCTGGCCGTATCGTAATTGATCCACCAGAAGGACTGCTATGAACAAAGAAAATTTATCTCATGGAAGAAAATCTATACGTGCCAATATCAAGCCAAGAGCACTGATCGAGGAACAACCAGATTTAATGGGGGTTTGGCGGGCAGATATAATTACTCTCTTCCCTGATGTTTTTCCAGGTATTTTAGGTTCGTCACTAACAGGCAAAGCCCTTAAAGATGGAAAATGGCAGCTGCACACACATGACCTTCGTTCTTACGGCATCGGAAAGCATCGCAGTGTAGACGATACGCCCGCGGGTGGTGGCGCAGGCATGGTCATGCGAGCGGACGTGCTTGGGCGTGCACTCTCTGACGTCTCACAACGACGAGAACCTTGTCCAATTATTTATATGTCTCCCAGAGGAAAACCACTGCTCCAAGAGAGAGCCAAGAAAATGGTAGACGGCTCTGGAGCCATAATTTTGTGTGGGCGTTTCGAAGGTATCGACCAGAGAGTTATTGATCATTTCCAAATTGAAGAAGTGAGCATTGGTGATTACGTACTTTCTGGTGGTGAGCTCGCAGCGCAAGTTATGTTGGATGCGACAGTGCGTCTAATCCCAGGCGTATTAGGAAATCATGAAAGCACTGAAGAAGAAAGTTTTTCAAATGGCCTCCTTGAATACCCCCAATATACTAGACCGTCGGTTTGGGAAGGGCAGGAAATTCCCAAAGTTTTAATGTCAGGTGATCATGGGAAGGTGGCCTCGTGGAAAAAATCGCAGTCAGAACTGCTCACACGAGATCTTCGACCAGACCTATGGACTAAATATGAACCCTAAAATTGGATACAAGTGAGTGCTTGCTTAAAAGTCAATCGGGAAATATACGGCTCCTGCCGGTTCATAGATGGATTCGGAAAGCCTTGCTAAAGTGTCACTATTTCTAAGCGATAGTCTTTTCTTCGGGACTAGCGGATATATTGGCAAAAAGTGAGGTATAAAATAAATACGACCTAAACTCTCGCGGGCACCTATGTGAACCCGGAAGAAGGCATAGAGCGATTGGGTAGTAGAGAACTTCGTGGAAAAACCACGAGCAATAAAAGGAGCTGTCAGATGAATCTGATCGCACAGTTAGAGGCGGAACAAATTGCTGCCCTTGGAAAAGACATACCCGATTTTAAAGCCGGTGATAATATTCGCGTTGGTTACAAAGTAATCGAAGGCTCACGGAGCCGAATACAGAACTATGAAGGCGTCTGCATTGCACGTAATAACGGTTCAGGAATTGCTGGTTCGTTTACCGTTCGAAAGATATCTTTCGGTGAAGGCGTGGAGCGTGTTTTTCCACTGCACTCCACTAGTATTGACAGCATAACCGTTGTGCGCAGAGGGCGCGTTCGCCGCGCTAAACTGTACTACCTCAGAGAACGCCGTGGTAAATCCGCGCGTATATCAGAAAAAACTAACTATAAACCTAAGTCTTAGGGAGCGGTCATATGAAAAAAGATACCCATCCAGATTATCATTTCATTAATGTAAAAATGACTAATGGTGATATTGTCCAAATGCGATCAACATATGGCGCAGAGGGCGATCAATTAGCATTAGACATAGATCCATCAGTACATCCAGCCTGGACTGGTGGAGGCTCACGATTAATGGATACAGGTGGTCGCGTATCAAAGTTTAAGAAGAAATACGAAGGTCTAGGCTTCTAAATAATTGGATTTTATGTTTTTTGAAAAGACCGGGCCTTAGGACCGGTCTTTTTTTATTCCAGAGATTATTAATTCATAACAACATCAAGTAATCTAATAAAAATAATTAGACAATACTAATGGCTAATAGTGTCAAAAATATTATGCTAAATATCTAATATAAAAAAATAATAAAAAAGGCAGGCATTGGTGCATATTATTGTAGTTGGCAACGAAAAGGGTGGTTCTGGAAAATCAACCACAACGATGCATGTCGCGACGGCGCTCGCTCGAATGGGACATCGCATTGGAGCCCTTGACTTAGACCTCCGACAAAAAACATTTGCACAATACATATCCAACAGGAAACGGTTTTCTGGTGAAAGCGGTGTGACACTTTTGTCTCCACAGTATTTGCAACTGCCATTGAAAAAAGAGGGCGATTTGGGTTCAGAGGAAAGCTTGATGGAAAGTAGGCTCTCTTCAGCAGTGGAAACATTAAAAAAAACTTCTGATTTCATTATAATTGATTGCCCTGGCAACCATACGCACCTGTCTCAGCTTGCTCATTCCTTAGCGGATACATTAATTACTCCACTTAATGACAGCTTTGTAGATTTTGATCTTTTAGCGAAAGTAGAAAGTGACGGGACAACAGTGAAGGGGCCATCTGTATACTCTGAAATGGTTTGGACGGCACGGCAGTTTCGTGCACAAGCTGGGAAAAAGCCAACAGATTGGATTGTTGTAAGAAACAGGTTGGGAGCACAAAATATGATCAACAAAAAGAAAATGGGTAATGCCATTACACACCTAGCCAAACGTATTGGCTTTCGTGTAGCTCCCGGATTTAGCGAACGTGTAATTTTTCGAGAACTGTTTCCACGCGGACTAACACTTTTAGATCTCAAAGATGCAGGCATAAACCAATTAAGCATATCAAATATAGCAGCTCGGCAGGAACTACGTGATTTAATTAAAGCGTTGGCACTTCCTAATGTAACTATTGAATTTTGACCTGATTAACCCAGTACTGACTTATTAAACATGAATATCTGATTATTAAATGCCGCATGTAAGCCCAGAAAGTAGATCAAGATGACCGATTTTTCAAAAACCCGACAAATGTTCGATATTCCCGAAGGTATGGTTTATCTCAATGGCAACTCACTTGGGCCGATGCCAAAAAAGGCGCCAGAAGCAATTAACACTTTCTTAATGGATGAATGGCGAACCGAACTTGTCAAAGGGTGGAATACTAAAAACTGGTTCATTAAAAGTAACCTACTAGGTGACCGAATTGGTAGCTTGATGGGGGCCGCCAACGGAACAACTGTAGTGGGAGACAGCCTGTCCATTAAAGTATTCCAAGCCGTTGCCGCAGGTCTGGCCATGGCTCCCAAAAGGCGTGTAATTCTTTCAGATAATGGAAACTTTCCAACTGATCTTTATATGGTTGAAGGCCTGATAAACCTTCGCGATGCCGGATATGTTTTACGCACGCCCGACCCCGAAGATGTTTTCGATCAGATTACCGATGAAGTGGCCGTCGTAATGGTTACCGAAGTTGATTATCGCAATAGCCGCAAACATGATATGAAATCCATTATTGCCAAAGCGCATAGCGTAGGTGCAACTGTTGTATGGGATATGGCGCATTCGATAGGTGCCCTACCCATAGATGTAACAGACACCAACACAGATTTTGCAGTTGGATGCACCTATAAATACCTTAATGGGGGACCAGGTTCACCCGCATTCATTTATGTGGCACCACGTTTACTTAATACAGTGGAGCCAGCATTATCAGGTTGGTTCGCACATGAAGCACCTTTTGCATTTGATCTCAACTTTAGGCCGACACCCAGTAAAATCGATAGAATGCGCATTGGAACACAATCGATGGCTGCATTCACACTTTTAGAGACAGCCCTCGATATTTGGGATGAGGTGAACTTGGATGACGTTAGATCAAAATCTATAGAGCTATCCGAATTCTTTATCAGTGAAGTTGAATCAAAATGTCACGGACTAACATTAGTGAGCCCCAGTGATCCAAATCAACGCGGTAGTCATGTAGCTTTTCAATTTGAAAATGGATACGAATGTATGCAGGCTTTGATAGCTCAGGGCGTCATTGGTGACTTTAGAGCTCCAGACATTATGCGTTTTGGAATAACCCCACTTTTTATCAACCTAGATGATATTGAAAAATCTGTAACTATTCTTTCAGAGATCTTGACTAACAAAATTTGGAAAAAACCAGAATTTCAGAAACGGTCGCTGGTTACTTAAAAATACTCCCACAGAGTAATATATTGAAACTTCAATCAATTCTAAAAATGCGTTTTACTGGGATCTGCCCCCCAAAGATCTTTTGAGGTAATCAGTTACTCATATGGACCTGCCCTCACAGGTTAGTTAAGGGATAGTTAATTTTAAAAAGGATTACTGCACAATGCCTGCTGAAACCCATCCAGACATTATTTTCACTAAAGTTGATGAGGCACCACAGCTCGCTTCAGCGTCACTTCTTCCAATTGTGAAATCCTTTGCAGCTGTGGCTAATGTCAAAGTCGGGGTCCGAGACATCTCTCTTGCAGGTCGTATTATTGCGGCCTTTCCAGAGAATTTAACTGACGCACAACACAAAAATGATGATTTGGCATTTTTGGGTGAGGTAGTAAAAACTGCAGATGCTAATATTATCAAATTACCCAACATCTCAGCCTCTGTTCCACAGTTAGTTGCGGCCCTTAAAGAACTCCATTCACAGGGCTATGACATCCCCAAATATCAAGAAAACCCACTCACAAAATCAGAGAAGGATATACGTTCTCGCTTTGACACCCTAAAAGGTTCCGCTGTTAACCCTGTATTGAGAGAAGGTAATTCGGATCGCCGTGCTGCAACAGCGGTAAAGAATTATTCAATGGCTAACCCTCACACAATGGGATTGTGGGAAGCAGATAGCAGAACTTATGTTTCGACAATGTCCAAGGATGACTTTTTTACTAACGAAAAATCAGCCACACTTCGAGCCAATCAAGCTGGGATCGCGCACATAGAATTACTTGGCAAAGACAGTTCTGTAAGGGTTTTAAAATCTGACGTTGAATATCACGCTGGATCCGTTGTGGACGCAACCTTTATGTCAGCGAAAGCGTTAAGTGAATTTTTAAGTGCGCAGCTTACAGATACTAAAAAAAATGGTGTTTTATTTTCGATTCACCTCAAGGCAACAATGATGAAGGTTTCTGATCCGATCATCTTTGGTCACGCTGTAAAAGCATATCTTTCAAATGTATTTGAAAAATATGGCCAGGAACTTGCTGAAGTGGGAGCTAATGCCAACTCTGGTATGGGGGCATTAATAAGTACAATTAAGGGCTCTTCAAAGTCTAGCGAAATATTAGCTGCAATAAATGAGGCAACTGATGCTAATCCGCCACTCTACATGGTGAATTCAGATAAGGGCATCACCAATCTTCATGTACCATCAGATGTGATCATCGACGCTTCACTACCTGCACTAATCAGAGCTGGTGGTAAGGCATGGGGGCCGGATGGAAATGAATCAGATACAAACTGCGTAATACCCGACAGCTCGTACGCGCCCGTATATGATGAATCCATCAAGTATTTTAAAGAAAATGGAGCCTTGGACCCCACAAAATCGGGAACAGTCCAAAACGTGGGCCTAATGGCACAGAAGGCAGAAGAATATGGATCACATCCCACTACGTTTGAAATACCTGCTGACGGCAAGGTCCGTATAGTTTTAGAAAATGGAGAAATATTGCATGAGCACAATGTCGAAAAGGGTGACATTTGGCGTTCAGCCTCGACTCGGCAGGCACCAATTAACGACTGGGTACAACTTGCACTTGAAAGGCAATCTAACGAGAACTGTCAGGCAATTTTCTGGCTCGATGAAACCCGCCCACACGATGCAGAATTGATCAAATATGTTAAGCCAATTTTAGAAGAAGCAAACGCAACAGATAAGTTTCAAATTCTCAACCCTCGACAGGCCACGCGCCTCAGCTTGGAGACTATAAGCAAAGGTGAAATGTCAATTGCGGTTACTGGTAATGTTTTGCGAGATTACTTAACTGATTTGTTTCCCATTCTTGAACTCGGTACGTCAGCAAAAATGCTTTCAATAGTGAAACTAATGGATGGTGGTGGCTTGTTTGAGACTGGCGCCGGCGGATCAGCACCCAAGCACGTTCAGCAATTAATGGACGAAAACCATTTGCGGTGGGACTCACTCGGTGAGTTTTGCGCCTTAGGCGAAAGTCTAAAGTACTTAGCAACCGTTAAAAATAATAAAAAAGCAAAGGTTTTGGGTGAAGCTGTTGACCAAGCCACGCAGGGTATACTCGATCAAAATAGGTCTCCTGGTCGCAAGGTAAGCCAACCAGATAATCGTACCAGCCACTTCTATTTTGCTCTTTATTGGGCCAAAGCTTTGGCAACGCAGTCAGACGATCTTGAACTTGCAGGGCATTTTGAGCCTATTGCAAAGGCTTTGTCTGAAAATGAAAATACTATTTTGGAAGATTTTTCATCGCCCAAAGGCAAGCCAGCCGATACTGGGGGCTATTTTCATAATGATGATCAGAAAACTGAAAAAATAATGCGGCCATCTAACGTTTTTAATAAAATTATTAAATTAGCAAGCGAGCTTAAATAACAAGTACGATCTTAAAATATTTGTCTAAATTTAAATATTTTACCATTGCTCTTATCTTTTCAATGTTTGAATGTGCTCAAGTGAATTTTGGAGATTTTAATGACGTATAGTCCACCCAAAGTTTGGATATGGGATACCGAGAATGGTGGCCAATTTTCTAGTATCAATAGACCAATATCAGGCGCTACCCATGAAAAAGAACTGCCCATTGGTAAGCATCCCCTACAACTTTACTCAAAAGGGACACCTAATGGTGTAAAAGTTACAGTTATGCTTGAAGAGCTACTGGCTAAGGGTAAATCTGACGCAGAATATGATGCTTGGCTAATAGAAATAGGAGATGGCGCCCAATTTGGTAGTGGTTTTGTAGGCCTAAACCCCAATTCAAAGATCCCTGCACTGATGGATAAATCAACTGGCCTTCGGGTATTTGAGAGCGGTGCGATCTTGTTATATCTGGCTGAAAAATTTGATTGTTTTTTATCAAAAGATATCAGCGAGAGGACTGAAACTATTAATTGGTTATTTTGGTTGCAAGGCTCTGCGCCTTATTTAGGAGGAGGTTTTGGTCATTTCTATGCATATGCGCCTGAGAAATTTGAATATCCAATCAATCGATTCACAATGGAAGTTAAGCGCCAGTTGGATGTCTTAGATAAAAATCTTGAAGATCGAAAATTTCTTGCAGGAAATCATTATTCAATTGCAGATATGGCAACTGCCCCATGGTATGGAGGTTTAGTAAAAGGCTTACAGTATGATGCAGGTGAGTTTTTAGACGTAGGAGTTTATAAAAATGTAAAGCGGTGGGCCGATGAGATTTATGAGCGTCCAGCATTTAAAAGAGGCCAAATGGTAAATCGAACTAAAGGTGCACCATCAGAAAGACTTTCAGAGCGTCATAGTCCTCAGGATTTTGATATTATTTCTGAAAACTAATATTACTCTAAGTCAAAAAATGAATTTTTAAAAGGGGCTTGGGTACCTATCAAATGGGTGAAGTCCGAGTACAATCTGCCTTACAAAAAGTTTCAACCTAAACTAAAAAAATTCAACCTCTTTTAAATAGGCGCACCCATTGGCGCCACCTATTCAAATCATTGCATACCCCACTTCAATTATGAGGCGGTCTTAGCCAGCCATTCCCGGCCTTTCAACATGACGTTCCAATAGACCCAAGGCAGGATCGATTTTTTTAGAAACCATGCTGCGCGACGCGGCTTTGTTGAGTCCCATGGAAACGACGGCATTACTTTGCCACCATAACCAAATTCAGCCAGAATGATTTTGCCGTTTTCTACAGTAAGCGGGCAGGAACCATAGCCATCGTACAAGGGTTCTAAAGATTGCCCTTCAATCTGTGCAATCAAGTTTTGCGCCACTATCGGGGCCTGTTTTCGAGCAGCTGCAGCCGTCTTGGCATTCGGAGTCGACGTGACATCGCCTAACCCGAACACATTATCAAAAGTTGTATGCTGCAATGTGGCTTGATCAACATCGACCCATCCCCCAGCTCCAGACAGAGAGCTATCCTTGATGAAGTCTGGCGCGCATTGTGGAGGACAGACGTGTATCATATCAAATTTGCGTTCAACAACTTCTGGTTCCTCACCCTCTTTTGTTATCTTGAACCAAGCCTTTTGGTTTGGACCGTCCACCTTAACCAGGTTATGTCCAAAATCGAGCGCGATATCATACTTCTTCACATACTCCATCAAAGGGGGCACATAGGGTGCGCAGCCAAATAATACGGGACCCGCATTGCAGAATGACACATCAATACCATCCAATTTTCCAGCCTTAAGCCAAGCGTCACAAGATAGATACATTGCCTTCTGTGGGGCCCCTGCGCATTTGATTGGCATCGGTGGTTGCGTAAAGATTGCCGTCTTTCCACGCATTTTTTGTACCAGTTCCCAAGTATATGGAGCCAAATCAAAACGATAATTTGATGTCACACCATTCTTACCAAGGGTATCCTCCAAACCTTCAATAGCGCCCCAGTCCAACTTCAAACCCGCCGCTACTACAAGAAAATCATACAAAACCTCAGATCCATCTTCCAAGGTAACAGAGTTATTTTTGGGAGCGAAGGTAGCTACGGCACCTTTGATCCGCTTTATGCCACTTGGCCATACAGAATCTGTAGTGCGGACAGTTTCTCCTTTAGTAAAGACGCCCGCGCCAACCATAGTCCATCCCGGTTGATAATAGTGCTGATCTGATGGCTCTATTATAGCAATATCAAGCGACGCATCGCGTGATCTCAAGCTAGACGCGGTGGCAATCCCAGCAGCACCACCGCCAACAATAACGATTTGATGTTTAGTCATTCAATTTCTCCCGTTTAATTTATATATTTTTTATTTAAAGACGGTTAATTGCCATTCCGGATAGACGTTTTCATCTACCTCCTTTGCAAACATTTGGCCCACCCACATATTGACCTAATTGCACAGAATAATCACTTTTGGCCTCATCCAAGAAGCCGTGGGCGTTAGGTATACCAAGTTGCACTGTTTAGAACTCCACCACAGCCCGGATGGATTTACCTTGATGCATCAGGTCGAAACCGTGGTTAATTTCTTCAAGCTTGAGTTTATGGGTAATCATTGGATCTATCTCAATTTTTCCATCCATGTACCAATCTACAATTTTTGGTACATCGGAGCGGCCAGACGCACCGCCAAATGCTGTACCTCGCCAGATTCGGCCTGTAACCAACTGGAATGGCCGCGTACTAATTTCAGCACCAGCCGGGGCCACGCCAATTATGATGCTTTCACCCCAGCCTTTGTGTGCAGCCTCAAGAGCAGTACGCATCACACTTACGTTACCAGTTGCATCAAATGTGTAATCAGCACCACCACCTGTCAGTTCAACGAGATGTGCAACCAAATCTCCATCAACCTTTGACGGGTTCACAAAATCAGTCATTCCAAAGTAACGGCCCATCGTCTCCTTGTCGTCATTAAGATCTACACCAACAACTTGATCAGCACCTGCTAGGCGCAAGCCTTGGATCACGTTCAGGCCAATGCCACCCAGACCAAAGACAATCGCACGGCTTCCAATTTCGACCTGTGCTGTATTAATTACTGCACCGATACCTGTTGTCACACCGCAACCAATATAACAAATCTTATCAAACGGAGCATCCTTGCGAACTTTAGCAAGCGCAATCTCAGGCACAACGGTGTGGTTCGCGAACGTAGAACAGCCCATATAGTGGTGAATCGGCGTTCCATCGAGCATGGAGAACCGTGTAGACCCGTCAGGCAACAAGCCAGCACCTTGAGTGCTACGGATTGCTTGGCACAAGTTAGTCTTGGGATTCAGGCAATAGTCACATTCACGACATTCCGGTGTGTAGAGTGGGATCACATGATCACCAACCGCAAGGCTAGTCACTCCTTCGCCTATTTCTATCACCACTCCCGCGCCCTCATGTCCAAGGATCGCAGGAAATATACCCTCTGGGTCATCACCTGAGCGAGTAAATTCATCTGTATGGCATAACCCAGTAGCTTTTATTTCTACTAGGACCTCACCCTTTCGGGGTCCGTCAAGATTAACTTCCATGATCTCTAAAGGTTTTCCAGCTTCCAAAGCCACTGCGGCACGCGTTCTCATATTGGTTCTCCTTAAACACCTTTTTTATCGCAGTTTGCGGAGCGTTATGCATACTACTAAGATACGTCTTCATTAGCGATTGACGTAAGGTAATCTTGCTTTACAGAAAAATTAATCTCAAGATATGACTCAAAGTCTCACAAAATGAAGTGAATGAGTCAAATAGAAACTCAAAGACTTGCGTAATTAGACCTATAAAAAATTACATAAATTTAACGGGAGAAAAATATGTTAGATAATAATAGTAAAAGTTGCGCCGGCCCCGGATACGCGTCACCAAAGGATGCAATTAAAGCCCCACGCGAAAAGGTTGTTTATACAATCTGTATTTACACAGGAACCGGAATAGAAAAACCAGATTATTTGGCGACAATAGATGTTGATGAAAATAGCTCCACATACGGTGAAATCATTCATCGTACTGAACTTGGGGTAGTTGGTGATGAGCTTCATCATATGGGATGGAATGCCTGCTCTTCGTGCAACACAGACGGAAGTATGGAACGTAAATATCTTATTATTCCTGGTGTGAGGACATCTAACTTTTACATAGTTGACACTGCGACTGACCCAAGAAAACCCGCTTTGTTTAAAACAGTTAGTGGCGACGAAATTAAAGAAAAAACAAATTTGTCTGCACCACATACTGTCCACTGCCTTGGTGCCGATATAATAGTGTCAATGCTCGGAGATGCCGAAGGCAATGCGCCAGGCGGGTATTTACAATTAGACAAAGATTTCAACATTGTCGGGCGTTGGGAGCTTGATACTACCGGTATGAACTTTAGCTATGATTTTTGGTATCAACCCCGACACAACATGATGGTTTCTACCGAATGGGCGGCACCTAATACCTTCATGCCAGGCTTTGACTTAGAGGATGTAGCTAACGGTAAGTATGGTCAACACATCCATTTTTGGGACTTTAAAAATAGAAAAATAGAAAAATCAGTGGACCTTGGTCCTGAAGGATTGATTCCTCTTGAAGCTAGATTCCATCATGATCCTGACAGCACACATGGATTTGTAGGAGCAACGCTAAGCTCAAATATTTTTCATTGGTACAAAGATGATGCAGGTGAATTACAAATTGAAAAAATTATCGATGTTGATGCTATTGATGTCGAAGATTTTCCCGTACCGATGCCCGGTTTGATTACTGATATTCTCGTCTCTATGGATGACAAATATCTATATTTTTCAAATTGGCTCCACGGGGATTTAAGGCAATACGATATCTCAGATCCCTCAAACCCAAAGCTAACTGGCCAAGTTTGGATTGGTGGTCTGCTTGGCAAAGCACCTGACGTTAACGGGCGTTCAGTAGATGGTGCACCACAAATGATCCAACTATCTCTGGATGGAAAACGCTTATTTGTCACGACGTCACTATTTTCAACATGGGATAACCAGTTCTATCCAAGCATGAAGGACAAAGGCGGCATTATGCTCATTGTTGATTGTGATGTAGAAAATGGTGGTATGAAAATTCGCGAAGATTTCCATATTGATTTTGGAAAAGAACCACATGGCCCAGCGCGGGCACATGAGACAAGATACCCTGGTGGTGACTGTTCGTCAGACATCTGGGTCTAAAAAAAGTGGGGGCCTATTGTTCAGATAGGCTCCTTTTTTTAAAATGTCAGATAAAGCTTTTAAGCATAAAATTACATTCCGAAACCGCCAAAACAAAACATTGGAAGTCTCTGAAAACGAGTCTATTCTCGATGTTTTTGAAGCAGCAGGTTGGGTTCTACCCGTGGCTTGTCGATATGGAGGATGTATAACCTGCGCCGCCAAAATGATCTCTGGTAGCGTAAGGCAACCAAAGGGAACTGCGGTTAATAAGCGTCAGTCCCAAGATGGTTATGTCTTACTGTGTGTGGCGCGTCCAAAAGAAAATTGTGTTTTTGATGTTGGCGTTGAAAGCCATGGCACCCTTTATCACAATCCATTTGCTAGCAAAAACGCTGCAATTTTATTAGACAAAGCAAAAACGAAAGCAAGCGCGCGATGACGGCTGCTTTGACAATTCGAAGAGCAACCGCCGCTTTGACCCCTAGCTCTGGTTTAGTGGTTTTATTTTTAGTTGCATTCGGTTGGTTTTATAGCTTCATGCAACTAATTACGCTGGACTCGGTTGGCAGCCTTTCAGAAGCTGGGCCTGGCATGCAAATGTTTGCTGCCATTCAGTATTACCTATTAAATAATCCTCTTGGTTTTGAAACTTCCCTCAACTTTTGCACCACAACTAATGCCAATTGGGACATCTTGGATTTCGTAAAATCATTTACAATGTGGGTAGCTATGGTCGCCGCAATGATGTTGCCGAACTTATTTCCATTACTCAAATCAGCCAAAATACGAGGAGAAAAAGCTATCCCGTTTGTCTTGGGCTACTTCGCCATTTGGTCAGGTTTTTGTATGTTGGGGGTATCCGTTCAATGGGCACTTCGAATGTTAGATGTGTTAAATGGGCATATGGTGATTACAAATCCAATGATTTCAGCCACTGTTCTATGCGTGGCCGGCACTTATCAATTATCACAACACAAATCAGCCCATCTAAAAGAGCGCAAAAATTTAATAGCAATGACTGATTTGAAACCATGCTGTCAGACAGCAGAAACAACCTCAGGCACCGCCTACGGTCTTGCATGCGTTAGATGTTGCTTTCCATTGATGCTGACAATGTTCGCCTTTGGATTGATGAATATTTTGGCAATGGCAATGCTTACTGTGATGATGATTTTGGAAACCTACTCAGAATCAAGAATTAATTTAGCGAAATTTTGGGGCGGTGTGATGTGTTCTATGGGTCTTCTATTTTACCTGTTAGCCGTTTGACAATTAGTCAGACACTGAAATATTTCACTTATAAACTCGTATCCACTGAATCTTAAAAGATGTAGACGTACGTGACAAAATTAGCCAAAAAATTACGTTCCGCTAACCAAGAGTGGAAAGATAATTTGCCAACTCTTTTGCCACTCTACTAGTTTGTTCTATATGTTGAAAATGCCCACAGTTTTCTAATGCTACAAAGGTTGACCGGCTTAGCTGGTTTGCCATGTCCTGGCTAATTTTAAGAGGTACCATGCGATCATAATCTGAAGCAATTATGAGTGCGGGAACGTCAATTTCAGTCAATCTGTCTGAAACATCGAATTGGCTACAAGCATAAAAATCATCATAAACAACTTTTGAACCCGCTTCTAGCATTCGTTGTCGTGCTTTTTGCTTAAAAAAGGCACCTGTATTTTTATACCACGAATATTTTACAATATTTTCAATTGTTGGCTCAAAGTTTTCTTTCAAACCTTCGAGTATTGCATCTGTTACAAACATCTTGCTGGCACCACCAATCATTGCGATTGCAGTGAGCCAGCTATATTTATTTAAAGCTGCATTTAGCGCAATAGATGCGCCCATTGAATGTCCAACAATACAAACATTGTCGAGCTCAATAGCTGTGACAAATTCGTTGACTGCGTTTGCATATTCTTCGACGGATGATTGGCTTTTTCCACCTGACTTTCCATGCCCAGGAAGATCTATTGCATATACTGGATAATTATCTAATCCACCCCCGTGTTCTTTTGGCGTCAAGCCAAGGGACCGCGTTAGATCATTCAGGCTGCGCCAAGCTAAAGGCCAGTCAACCTCTTGCCCACCAGCACCGTGTATAAGTAACACACTGACCCCGCCCGCGGACTTAGAGACGCCATTAAAGCTGTAAGATAATTCGTATCCGTTTAAAGAAATTTTAGCCATTAATAAGACCTATTTTTTGTTAGTACGGCCGTTTCGTTCACCTAAATTTTAAAACTTTAACTTCCCAAATAAGAAAATTAACCTCACAAAATTATCCCTAAACTTACCATAAACATGCGTAACTAACGGACGATATTCGGCCTAGTTAAGTCAACAATTACCATAGGTAACAGTCAAAATAAATGGCTTCTAAACACCTCTTGGGCCTAACACTAAGCATGCAATCGCTGTTCAAAAATTGAGCCAACTGTCGGTTTAAACCTTAAAATGAGTATGCCTAAATTACTTACGACACTTCTCCTCTTGCCAAGTTTTTTATTTTTTACAAATCAATTAATTAGCTTACGGATATTGATTAATTTGGTGACAAAAAAAGTTTTCTGGTTTGTTTCACCATGCTTGAAACAGCAAAGGTCTTGCCTTTAATTTGATGCAGTGGCAACATTTAAAAGACCAAAAAGGAATACTATTCTGATGCAATCACCCGATATGACCCATAAGCCAGATGTTAAGGCATTTTTTGATGCACAATCAAATACGATAAGTTACGTGGTAAAAGATCCCCAGAGTACTTCATGTGCAGTAATAGATGCAGTCATGCAATTTGATTATGCCGCTGGGCGATTAAGCTACGAAAGTGCGGATGAGATGATCGAGCACATCATCAATAATCAATTACGACTTGAGTGGATAATCGAAACCCATGTGCACGCAGATCACCTCTCAGGCGCGCCATATATTCAGCAGAAACTAGGCGGAAAGATTGGTATAGGAGAACATATTCAATCAGTTCAAGATACTTTTGGAAAAATCTTCAACGAGGGCACTGAGTTTGAGCGTGACGGCTCTCAATTTGATAAGCTTTTTGAAGATGAGGATACTTATACAGTCGGCAAAATGAAATGTTTCGCAATCCATACACCAGGGCATACACCGGCTTGCATGGTACATATAATGGGAGATGCAGCTTTTTCAGGTGACACCTTATTCATGCCCGACGGAGGCTCTGCTCGAGCAGATTTCCCTGGTGGAGATGCTGGCCAATTATTTGATTCGATAAGTCGAGTTCTTCGCTTACCAGATGACGTGCGTTTATTTGTTTGCCATGATTACGGTCCTGGAGGAAGGGCGATTAGCTGGGAAACAACAGTTGGAGAACAGAAAATGGCGAATATTCACGTAGGCAAAGGAACAGATCGAAACACGTTTGTTGTAATGCGCGAGGAGCGTGATGCGCAGTTAGCGATGCCAAAATTGATTATCCCCTCACTGCAAGTAAATATGCGGGCAGGAGAAATACCTAGAGATGAAGCCGGAAATATGACACTAAAAATTCCTCTGAATAAGCTATAAATAGAGTAATTAAATATACCAATAACGGTTCAATAAAGTTGAACTTTACTAGCTGTATCCAAGCGGTAGTTGGATTTTAAAAACCACTGCAACTCCACATTTCTGGCAAGCAAAAAATATGATGTGTTGCAATGATAAAGGTGGCAAAGTATTTTATAAAATATAAGAAATTTACAAGTTTTTATAACAGCTAGTTATTGAACTCAGGGAGATCTGTTGTGCGCCTCGTTAAAAGAATAAGTACCTTAGCTTCAGTTGCGGCAGTTGCCTTTGGATTAGCTACAGTGGCCTCTGCAGAAAATACTAGTCTTCGTATTCAAACACACTTCACTGCTGAGAGCATGTCTGGGAAGATGGTGGCAGAGTTTATTGAAAACGTAGGTACGATGTCAAATGATGAAATCAAAATTAAGATGTTCTATGGCTCCGCTATCACGAAAGCTACTGAGACTTTTGATGCCGCTATAGCAGGCATTCTTGATTGCGATATGACAGATGGTTCCTATCAGGCTAGTAGGGATCCAGCATTCCAATTTGCTAGTGATTTGGTAGGTCTTTATTTTACTCCACAGGAACAAATGGCATGGCTAATTCATGGGAACGGATACGAAGCCCTAAATGTTTTATATAATGCACATGACATGGAGTTCATCGGATGGTGGATTCCGGGGCCAGCATCGTTTTCCTCCTCAAAATCTGTTGGTGGGATCGCTGACGTAAAAGATTGGAGGTTTCGTTCATCTTCAGGCCTAAGCAACACAGTTTTTACAAACTTAGGAACCTCACCAATTGTAATAAATTCTAACGCCATTCCAGGCGCAATTGTGACTGGTATTCTCGATGACGCATATGCCGCAACTTTAACAGAAACCTCAGAATTAGCGCTCTATGACATCAGAAATAGCACTAATTTTCCAGGATTCTACTCCATGCCAGCGAGCCACTTAGCCTGCCGAAAAGGAGTTTGGGATTCTATGCCCTCTAATCATCAAGCTATTCTTAAAAATGGAATGCAGGCTCTCGCTCTTAAAAACAATACCATGACGAAAATCAAAAAAGCCCTTACGACTAAAACACTACTCGAAAACGAGGTCTACTTTTATAAGTGGACAGAAGAAGAACTATACAGATACCGCTCAACAGTAAAATCTAGCTTGGTAGAATTTGCCACAACTGCAGCAGCCAAAACACTTATTAAAAGCCACGTTAGCTTTTTGACAGAAATGAACCTTTTAGAATAATGATGAAATTCTGTGGTGCTCAACAATATTAAAGTTCACACTGAACTACCCCTTTCGCTACCCAATCATCAAGAATATTTAATGCAGTGTCAGCAAAAGCTTGATCATTAATATGGCAGTCCACTTCAGTCAGCTGAAGAGGTGGTTTGATTATCTGTCGCACCTCATCGACCATCGCGGACAAACCGTCGGGGTCATAGGCGGGTTCTCCATATTTGTCCCATGCCTCAACTCCCTGAGTTGGAAGTATAAAATTTACTGGACCCTTGGATTCCTGCAAACGGGTAGCTATGTCTTGAATCAATGTTCGGCGTTCTTCTGGGCGAAGGAGAGATGATTTTATTAAACGGTTATGCTGATGAAAAGGCCGATCAGCATATTTTGGTGGGGTCTCCTGCCATCCAACAAAATCAATTAAGTCGGAACAGCCAGGAGCTATAATTTGTGGAATGCCCTTTGATCCTGCCCCTGTTAATCTGTCAGACCCAGCATTAATAACAGAACCAACCATAGAGTTAGCAAGTTCTTGCATTGCAAAATCCATTACCGCTACAAAATAACCTTGGCGAGCTAACACTTCAAACGCCATCCCACCCATGCCAGTCGCATGAAAAATAGCAACTTCAAATCCGCGAGCCTCAAGTGGATCTCGTAACAATTTCATATAGCTCAAACATGAAGACCCAAGGCTCATCATACCTATCACAGGTCTATCCGCTTTCGGTGACTCAACGCTTCTGGCGGAACCTAGTACCGCACCAGCTGCTTGACTAAGGGACGATTTGCAAACCGAGTTTAAACCATAAAGACCGCCTGCCCATAGTATCATTTGAATATCAGGCGCCAATCGATCCGGCGGTATAATAGGTGAAAAAGAAACTGTAGAGACAACATATTTTGGAACGCCCATCGGTAATGCCTGAGCACAATCTAGAGCTAAATCAGTTCCCATAGTTCCACCCAGGGCCAGCATGGCGTCAACCTTGCCAGAGGCGTGTAGTTGAGAAGTTAAAACAACCGCTCCTCTTGCCATGATTTGCATTGCTGAATTTTCATTACCACTTTTAATTGCTATTTGGATAGTAGAACCACCCGCCTCAGCAACCTGATGTTTTGATATATTAGTGGGAGTTGACGGGTCACCTAAGACACTGACGTCCATTGTCAAAACATCGCCACCCTGCGCAACAATGCAGCCACAAACGTAATTTAATTCTTCATCCTTCGTGTCATAAGTTCCAATAACTAAGATCGTTTTTTTAACCATTACTTTACTATCCTCATAATTGGATCCACGCCGTTTTAAGGTTTTGGAATTTGTTTAGTGCATGAGGCGATTTATCATGTCCATTACCTGATTGACCCACACCGCCTAAAGGCACTGTCACATCAGCGCCTCCATAGGTATTCACATGCACTACTCCAGCCCGCAGTCGCTCAACCATACGATGGGCTCGGTTAATATTTTGTGTGAATACGCCTGCAGCGAGGCCATAATCAGTACCATTTGATAATTTAACCGCTTCTTCTTCAGTATCAAATGGTTGCACTGCTAGTACTGGTCCAAAAATTTCTTCCTGTACCAAAGAGCTATCTTGTGGAGCATTATCAAAAACAGTCGGACCAATGTAAAATCCACCAGTTTCAACGGCGCGTTGTGCACCACCTAACTTTAACTCCGCTCCATCTGCGGCAGCTTGATCACAGTTTTGCAAGATATTATTCATCTGGGTCTGTGAGGCGATAGCACCGGCATTTGTTGATAAATCCAGAGGATCGCCCAACTTCATTTCATCAGCAATATTTACTATTTTTTCAACAAAGTCCTTATGTATTGAGTTTTCTACCAATAACCGAGACGATGCGACACAAACTTGCCCACTGTTACGAAAAATAGCGCCAGCAACTACTTTAGCTATTAAGTCGAGATTATCCGCGTCAGCAAAAACAACTGATGCAGACTTTCCACCAAGTTCTAAATAAACACGCTTGAGGTTAGATTGGGCCGCATACATCATTAGTTGGCGACCAACAGTTCCAGAGCCAGTAAAGGCTAATACATCCACATCCATATGCTGGCCTAATGGAGCCCCAACATCTAAACCAGTGCCAGTAACCACATTTAGAACTCCGTCAGGCAGGCCAGCTTCATGGCAAATTTCTACTAATCTCAAGATACTTAGGGAGGCTAATTCAGCTGGCTTTAAAACAATAGTATTTCCTGTTGCCAGCGCTGCGGCAATTTTCCAAGCAGATATCATGAGAGGAAAATTCCAAGGAACAATTACACCGACCACGCCAACGGGTGTATGATGTACCAGACCTAAAGTTCCCACAGCCGTTGGTGCAATTTCACCATATTGCTTATCACATAGCTCCCCATAATAACGAAATGTTCCTGCAGCACTCAATGGCTCAGCCTTTATCGCCATCGAAATTTCAGTTCCATTGTCCCGCACCCCAAGAACTGCAAGCCAGTGTGCTTCCTTTACAATTTTATCAGCAATCCGTTGCAGTACCTTTCCCCTCACCGCTGGAGCAAGGCCAGACCACCGGCCATCTTCGAAAGCAATTCGAGCTGCTCGAACTGCCTTATCTACATCTCCGCTGCGCCCAGCGGCAATCTCTGTCAGAAATCTGCCATCAATCGGAGAAATCACATCCATTTTAGCCCCATCGATTGAATCGACTTTTTCACCATTAATCATATGTTGACCCACGGATACTGAAGCTTGCCTTAATTTATTAATTTCAGATTGATTTATCATATTTGTAACTTGCACCTTCGCAATTTTTATTATTAATTTACTACTATATATTGTGATCACAAAAATATTATTTTTGTGATCACAATATTATTTGGGAGTAGAAATGAGAGCCTTAAATTGCCCTCCCACGCTCTTTAATGGATAAATCACAAACCTTTTTGATACTCTCACCGACTATTGACCCACTCTTTAGCTAAGAACATCGTTACCAGTATTAGACAATTAGATTGCCCTGATCAGTTTAGCCTGTCAATAATTCTACAATTACAAAACAATCAGCTTGATGCAAAATTAACGTAAAATAGCCAAAGCTACAATGAGAGCGATTAATCAAAATTTGATGTATTTATTAATTGAAAATCTGTATTTGGATTCAAGAGATTAGGTACGCACTTTTTAAAACCACGTTAAATCAGAATAAATACCTATTGGAGATCAACCAATGAAAGACCAAAACTTTTTAACCGAAAACAATGCTCGTCACATGTGGCACCCTATGGCTCATCCCGCAGAAATGCAGGCGAACCCACCACGCGTCATTGTTGGAGCTGAAGGCGTCCGCATAAAAGATATCGATGGCCATGAAACAGTAGACGCGGTCGGTGGCCTTTGGAATGTTAACCTTGGTTATTCTTGCAAACCCGTAAAACAGGCAATTTCTGAACAGCTAGAAGCTTTACCATATTACTCTACCTTCCGAGGAACCTCCAATGATAAGGTCATTGAGCTTAGTTACATGTTGCGTGAGTTTTTTGAACCAGATGGTCTAAGTCGTGCATTCTTTACATCTGGCGGATCAGACAGTGTTGAAATCTGTCTTCGTTTGGCTCGGCAATATCATAAAATTAAAGGTTCACCGGGACGCATTAAATATCTTTCCTTGATGAAAGGGTACCACGGCACCCACACAGGTGGAGCGTCAGTAAACGGAAACGCAAATTTTAGGACACAATATGAGCCCCTGCTCCCCGGCTGTTTTCATGTTCCAGCTCCCTACACATATCGCAATCAATTTGATGAAACTAATCCAGAGCGTTTATCAGCTCTATGCCTTAGAGCGCTAGAGGAGCAAATTAGTTTTCAAGGGGCAGAAACTATTGCTGCTTTTATCATGGAACCAGTTCTTGGAGCCGGCGGTGTAATTCCACCCCATCCTAACTTTATGCCAGGCGTGCGTGAAATATGTTCAAAATATGGCATTTTGCTAATTGCTGACGAAGTGATCACAGCCTTTGGCCGTACCGGTGGCTGGACTGGAAGTCGTCTTTGGGGTGTCAAACCTGACCTCATGGCTACAGCAAAAGCAATTACAAACGGCTATTTTCCATTTGGAGCTGCCATGGTCTCTGGTGAAATAGCTGAGGTGTTTGAGAGCGACTCAACTGGCAACGCCATGATTGGATCGGGGTACACATATTCAGGCCATCCCGTTGGAGCGGCAGCAGCAGTTGCGTGTCTGACAGAGACCTTTCGTCTGAAGGTTCCAGAAAATGCAGCAGCGCGTGGAACACAATTATTTGAAGGTCTTAAAAAACTTAAACTGAAGCATGGAGTTGTTGGAGATATACGCGGGGGTCATGGATTAATGTGCGCGCTTGAGTTGGTTTCTGATCAAGCTTCCAAAAAGCCAGTCGAGAAAGAAACAGCTGCAAAAATTTATGAAGCTACTTATAATAGTGGTACCATGATACGCATATCTGGGCCAAACATCATTCTATCACCACCACTTGTCTCTCAAGCGACTGATATAGATCAGGTTTTGACCTCACTAGATAAGGGTCTTGCCTCAGCCTAACGGGTTTGCGTTTGTTATTTTGTTAGAATCTTAGACTCAATTTTTTTTGATTGGGCTATAAAATGTGTTCAATGAAGATAGCCATAACGCCTCAGGATCAATTAATCTTTTATAAAATTCTGACGGATTGGACCAACATACTTTTCTGTGAGTTCATCTGGAACTTCAGTGCCATCAACTAAAAATGGAAGAATTCCACGCCTTAACGAACGCCCTCTCATAGCAATTATTTCATCTTCAGACTTGGTCACTCTCTGTGACAAGCGTAAACCCCAATGATGCAAATCTTTATACAGCTTATCTATTATAAGCTGATGATCTGAACCTTTTGCTAAGTCATGAAATTCTTCAGGATCCTCATGCAAATCAAAGAGCATAGGTCGCATGCCACCCTCAGCATGCATCATTTTATATCTTCCATCAAAAACCATGAATAAACGCGCATCACGAGGCTCCAACCCTAATTTAGCCGCTTGTGGTGTGGGAGAATAATCAAATTCTGAAATAACATAATCACGCCAAGATGGGTTTTGGCCCCATAACCATGGCATAAGAGATTTGCCTTCTAAAATATGTTCCGGGACAGACCCACCCGCAGCCTCCACAAACGTAGCGGCCAAATCAATACTTTCTACTAAGGCATCACAAGTTGTCCCGCGAGTACTAGACGCTTCTGAACGTGGGTCATAAATTATCAGTGGAACTTTGACCGAAGCTTCATGAAATAAATCTTTCTCCCCCAACCAATGGTCGCCAAGGTAATCACCATGGTCAGAGGTGAGAACTATCATTGTATCAGCCATCCGACCAGTGTTTTCAAGGTGATCAAGCAAGCGGCCAAGCTGGTCATCACATTGCTTTATTAATCCCATGTAGGCTGGAATTACTTTCTCACGGACTTCTTCACGTTGGAAGGCTGAAGCAATCTTATTACCCATGTATGCCCCGTAAACAGGATGTGGGTCTTGGCGCTCAATTTCATGCCGCAGTGCCCCTGGTACATGGTTTGCACCAAACATATTATGGTACGGTGCAGGAACAATATATGGCCAGTGGGGTTTAATATAGCTCACATGAGCCATCCAAGGCCCTTCAGCCTGATCCACAAACTCAATAGTTTTTTGAGTTAACCAGGGAGTCTCACTATCCTCTTCCTTTATATTTGCCGCTTTATCAGCATTACGAAACATCCAGCCACTAGCAATTTGATCATCGCTAACTCCAGCATTTGCGTAATCGGCCCAAGGATTATCACCATCATAACCTTTTTCTTTTAAGTACTCATTATAAGGACTACGTTTTTCATCATAAAAGCCGTCTGGACCATACCCCCACAAGCCATCATCACGGATCCAATTATCAAACCCACATTCAGCCTGACGCGCCCCAATCATACTATCAGCAGTTAACCCGAGCCTCTCCATTCCCTCAACATCAGCCTTCATATGGGTTTTACCAATAATCCAAGAGTTCATTCCAAGTTTACGGAGATGATCCCCCATGGTTTGTTCACCTACACGTAAAGGAAATCCGTTCCATTGCGCCCCATGGCTGCTGGCATAGCGTCCCGTATAATAACACATACGGCTAGCTCCACAAATGGGTGATTGAACATAAGTTTGGGTAAACCTAACACCCTTTTTTGCGACACGGTCAAAATTTGGGGTGTCTAAATGTGGGTGTCCTGCGCAGCTAAGATAATCAAAACGTAACTGATCATACATTATAAATAGGATGTTCATACTGTCCCTCAATTTCTTCTTTTTTGTATGCGTGGTCATTTCGAATGCAAGCTAAATTGTGCTCTGCCAGCATCCACCATAAGAAACCAAATTGCAAAATTAGTAATTTCTTCCATCAAATTTATAAGATTATTATGTCACCAAAATTTATTTAAAATTTTTGTAAATATCACTTTTGATATTCTATTGGATGTGTGATGATAAGATCTATTAAAAATGACTTAGACTAATTTGCCAGTAGATTTTTCATAAGCCCGGAGCTTAATAATGGATACCGGAAGTTTACTTATAATTATTCCAGCACGCGGTGGAAGCAAACGAATACCGCGGAAAAATATTAAAGAAATATGTGGACAACCAATGATTTACTGGCCACTTATGGAACTTTCAAAAAAATTTTCTTCAAACCAAATTTTGGTCTCCACTGACAGCTCTGAAATTATTTCTACTGTTGAAAAAAAGGGTATCAAAATACCATTCATTCGCCCAGATTCATTATCCGGTAGCTTCACTGCTACTTTTCCAGTTGCAGCTCATGCATTAGCTTGGTTTGAGAAAAATGTGTCGATAATGGATTACGTACTAATAGTCTATCCAACTGCAGTACTTCTCGATATTAATGATATTTCTTCAGCATTTTCTTTATTAAACCATGACAACGATTGTGACTTGGTAATGTCCGCCACCAACTTTGCATTTCCAATTCAGCGAGCTGTTTTCCAAAACAATGAAGGTTACGCAGAGATGTTTGAGCCAGAAAACGTTACAACAAGGTCACAAGACTTGACAGAGGCTATGCATGATGCCGGACAGTTCTATTTGTTCCGCTCAGGAGCACTTAGAGACGAAAAAACTCTCGTTGACTTAAACGTAAAGCTTAAGCTTTTGGACCGTAACAAAGTAGTTGATATTGATACATTAGAAGATTTTGGAATTGCTAACGCAAAGATGAAAATGCTCGCATTAGACAAAAGAGACTTCAATTGGAACTTCGACTAAATCCAAATAAATGAAACCAATGATTTATTTATTTGACGTACGGTTTTGAAAGCAAGTTTGAAATAGTTGTTTTAAGAAATTAGTAATGTTGAACGAGTGCAACTCGCTTTTGATTCCATATTTTTAGGAACTGACCAAATGAGCCTTTTTAGTGATTTAATTTCAACTCTTTTTGAGAAACGTTATCGTAATCTATTCTTGGCTAATGCTCAGGATAAAAATATAATTGAATTAGCAAAAGATTTATTAGGCAGCTTTGGTGAAGTGTCTGGAGGGGCACTAGCACACATGGTTTTTGACAAATATTCTCAAATTAGTCTTGATGAAAAACGGGCATTTTTCAGTTTTATGGCACATGATTTAGAAATTGATCCTGATGAGGTAAGGAAAGCGCTGGATGCGTACCAAAGTGAGCCATCAGAAACCACCTATAAGGCATTTTCAACTGCAAGCGAACCAAAGCGGCAAGAACTCATAAGAAGATTAAACCATCCGGATGGAGCCACCGAACGTTTAGTTGGAATGCGAAAAGACCTACTGGCACTTATTAAAGAGAGCCCTGAACTTGCACCAGTTGGTATCGATCTAAAGCATTTATTTACTTCCTGGTTTAACAGAGGGTTTTTGGTTTTACGTCCTATTAATTGGTCCAGTCCAGCAGAAATTTTGGAAAAAATCATCGCATATGAGGCTGTTCATGCGATAAACAGTTGGGAAGACCTGAGAGCTAGGCTACAGCCTGAGGATCGCCGGTGTTTTGCTTTTTTTCATCCAGCCATGCCAGATGAACCTTTGATTTTTGTTGAAGTAGCACTGACAAAAGGTATCCCTAATTCAATACAAGGTTTACTAGAAACCAATCGCGACCCAATCCCACCAGAAGATGCAGATACAGCTGTATTTTACTCGATTTCAAACTGCCAACAGGGATTAGCTGGAATTTCATTTGGTAATTCATTAATCAAGCAGGTCGTTTCCGATCTCTCTCTTGCCATTCCTTCTTTAACAACATTCGTGACGCTGTCTCCAATCCCAAGACTAACGAGTTGGTTGAAAAAAGGGGAAATTATTTCAACAGAGAAATATACAAACCAAGCACTGGCAGCTTATTATTTGTTAAACGCGAAAAATGAAGAAGGTAAGCCATATGACCCAGTGGCACGGTTTCATCTTGGAAATGGAGCAATGTTGCACGCAGTACATGCTGAAGCCGATAAATCTGAAAATGGGTTAGATCAATCTGGTGGAGTGATGGTAAATTATCAATACGATCTTAAAAAGATACCCCAAAACCACGAACGTTTCTTATCAGAAAACAAAATAGCAGTATCCACAGAGGTTCGTGCGTTAGGCGCATCAGTCAAGTAAGCACAGATTCTGTATCGGGAGGTTCTCTAAATAATACCCTAAATTTAGAGAATTTAATGATTTAGTGCTCACTACGTTGAGCCGCTATCTTGGATCCCTCCGAAAGACTTTTTAGCTTTGCATATGCAATGTCTGGATCCACTGCACCATAACCGGCAAATGTTCCAAAACCACAATCAGAGCCCGCAATGACACGGTCTACTCCAACTATCTCGACAAACCGGTCAATCCGCTGAGCTACTAACTCTGGATGTTCTACAAAATTAGTGGTCGTATCAACCACACCAGGAACGAGCACTTTGTTCTCTGGAATTTCCGACTTTCTATCACGAAATACTTTCCACTCGTGTGCGTGCCTTGGATTTGATGTTTCAAACAATAGATATTTAGCCTTAGCTGACATTAAAGTTGAAAAAACCTTGTCCATGCCAATATCACAGCAATGTGGCCCCTCATAATTACCCCAACAAATATGAACTCTAACTTTTTCCTCAGGTATATTTTGTAGCGCGTGATTTAATGCCGCTACGTGGGTTTCAGCGACTTTCACAAATTCATCATCGGTCAAATCGTTGAAAAGCATATGACGCGACAGCGCAAGATCGGGACAGTCTAATTGCAAGTCAAGGCCAGCAGCAACGATCGTTTCATATTCTTGACGCATCACATCTGCCAAAGCGGCTAAATAGGACTCTCGGTTTTTATAATGAGAGTTTTGCAAAAACAAAGAAATCACACCTGGGGAAGCAGCGTTCATGAACCCCCGTTCAATACCAGACTTTGCCATGGCAGTCTTGAGGTTTATTATATCTTTTTCGAGCTCTCCCTGACCCTTCGATGAAATTTCCCCAGTGCACATTGGTCGAGCATATTGAGGTGTGCCCCCATCATCAGCCAACCGCTCCAAAAATCCAGGAAACATTTTGAGATCGGCAGGGGCGTTACGTTCACTATCACCCGAGAAACCATTATAGCGGTCTTTGACATAAGTCGCATAAGATATTTTTGAAGTCTCTCCATCACTCACTATATCTACGCCAGCCTCAACTTGTTTTAAAACTGTTTGCTCAACGGCGTGAGACATAACTGAATCAAATTCAGTTTGATCATATTTAACTTCATTTTCTCGGGCAAAAATAAAATCAACAACTTTCTGACTGCGTGGTAAGCTACCAACATGAGAGGTGAGAATTTTTTTCATCATATTTCCTTAAAAAATTTAGTTTCCAATCCATGTCGGACCAGCAGGATCATCATTTGAGCACACTCTGTACAAACTTGCTTCACCGCTCATAGATGGCTCAATGCTGTGTGAGAAATCTGCTGGTAGCAAACAAGTGTCACCAGGGTTAAGCGTCGCGTCGCCTCCATTCCAAGACAGCCGCCAGTATCCCCGCATAGGCATTAAAACCACTGAATTATTAAATTTTTCTTGAATGGTTGAGCTGGAGTTGCGTGTTATGAAGTCGACAGAAAAGCCTGGCTTGTCTTTTAGTTCGCCGTCTTCTCCAATCACTTGTATTGTTTGATTTGCAGCTAATGACATGAGGTCTTGGTATCTAGCCACGTGACGGGAAACAAATTCTGTGGCTGTTGGTTCAGGTATGCGAGACAATACATCGCTAGAAAGAACCGGCATCGGCTTAATCCCATCAGGCAACACCTCACCATTCTTACTATCGTAAAGACGCCCATTTTCGCCCAAAATTAAACCATGCTCAGCAGCATCCTCAATTACTTGAGGAGCCCAAGTTACGCCGCCGCCAGCATCATCTCCACCCAAAATAGCCATTATCATTCCATAGTCAGATCCAATATTTTCAAACCCCCGAAAAATACCAGTTGGAATATTAATTATGTCACCTTCTTCTAAGACCACCTCACCCGCAGTACCCCAACGCCCCCAGAAAAACCGCCAGCGCCCCTTGAGCACAAAAAATACTTCAGCCGTTGTGTGCACATGCAAAGAATTTCGACATTTCGGTGGCTGACCAGCAGCTCCAATATTAAACCCTGGCGTGTCTCTTAGATGTACGTGTTGATCAGCACTCTCGCTCACGCCACCACCAATAATTGTAAAGTTTTCCTTTTGATTGCTGCCAGGAGTGTGCGCATCAATAAACGCTGTTTTACATGGGACCAAATCTCCATAACGAACAATGCATTTTTCCATTTCACTTGGTATCATATTATAGTGCCTAGCCCTTTTTCAGTGCAATTTGCTTCCAAATTGCTGTTTCATCAAACAGAGTATATTCACGCCGTATTCCCCATGGTCCAAATTCAACATGGCTGATTCCCATAACGTGAACTTCTGCGCCTGTCGGTTGACCAAAAGCACCCCAACCATCATGTTTTCCCGTAAGGCTCCAACGCAATGCCGCACGAGGCGGCATTTTTGGATCTTCACGGCCAATTTGATGATGAATTTCAAAGTTTGCTGAGGGAAAGGAGGATCTTAATCCAATCCAAAATTCGTCAACACCATCCGTTGATACTAGCTCTTTTCCACCTGGGTAATATCCGGTAACGGCCCTATCATATTCTGTAGAAATAACACTTAGATCCGCTTTCATAATCCGGTTTAAAGTTTCAGAATACCGAGCGCCCCATGCATTATCGTTACCACGACCTTTATATGGCCCTAATTGGTCATCCATAGGATGAAACGGTTGAACACATCGAGCGGGGCCACCTTCAGCTTCAATTTGTTCAATTGCATACTCATAAGGGTCCCATCCCATTTGACGGACGATCGCACCTTGATCCCGGATCAACCACTCGTCATTAATTTGATTATCAATTGCATGACAATCAGCAACAATCCTATACTTCAAAGTTTTGCCAGTAGCCTTTCCATACACCCCATCTCCAAGGTGAGTTGCTGTAGACAAAATTCGGTGGGATGAGAGCATACCTTCCTCAGGAGTGCCTGACCATATGACATCTTCTCCCAATAGTCGTCGATCTGGGAATTCTGCAAGTGTTGCCATAGTTGCACCAATAACGTTCGCATTTCCAATCACGAGGGAACCAGGAGAACGTACAATTATGTCATGCGAATAATAGGTATTCAGGGTGCCTAACCCACGACCCTCCCAAATCTCCATCGTAATTCCCAAAATATAATCAGGAAAATCAATAAACCTATCTGAAAAACCCTTCATGTATTCCACCCCTTTGGAATTTTAGCTGAACCACGGACAATCAATGGACTATTTATTTTTAGGTGCTTTGGAGCAACCTCTGGATCACGAATTTTATCAATCATAAGTCGCACCGTTTGTTCTACCATCAAATTTGCTCTTTGGCGTAAAGTCGTTAAATTATATCCTGCCCATGATGCCGGCGGAACATCATCATAGCCCACGACACTAACGTCTTCTGGGATGCTTAAACCAAGTTCTGTTCTCAAGACATCCATTACAGCAAACGCCATATGGTCAGTTGCTACAAATACTGCGTCAGGCCTTCCCGAAGCTGCAAACATTTCACGAGCTACATCTTTGGCGGTGTCAGTTGAAAAATTACCTAAGGCATGTGCAAAAAGGGTTTTTCCAAATTTTTTTAGACCAGAACAAAATCCCGCCTCGCGGTCGCGTTGAGTGGACGCACCAACCCAACCCCCAATATAAGCAATACGTTTATGGCCTGCCCCACATAAAAACTGTGCCGCAGTTTGGCCACCTTCTATGTTATCTGAAGTAACAGAACTATGGGCCAGTTGGTCTTGCGCTCGGTTAAATAAAACAACAGGGACACCCATTGCCTCACATCTCGCCGTTACATCATTAGAAATTCCAACACTGGCAATAATAATGCCATCAACTTGATAGTCGAGTAACTCTTCAATGACCTGCTCAGTCGATTGATTGTCATTAGAGGCCATGAATACAAGAACATGGTACCCCTCTTTTTGAAGGGCATTTGAAAGTTTCTCTAAGGCTGCTGGATAAAAATAATTATCCAGATATGCAACTATAAGGCCTATAATGCGGCTTTTTCCAGTAATTAAAGAACGTGCTAAAATATTTGGCCGGTAGCCCAGCTCTTGTGCAGCTTCACGCACTTTCTCAGCAGTCTTATTGCTTGCAGACGCTCCTGGCGTAAAGACACGGCTTACCGCAGACTGGCTCACCCCAGCACGCTTTGCTACTTCAAGAGAGGTTACCTTTTCCATTAATCTGCCGTCCAACCACCATCAATTAACATGTGAGTGCCGGTCATAAGCGCACTCGCATCTGACGCCAAATAGACAACCGCACCCATCATATCAGTTACCTCACCAATGCGTCCTAGCTTAATTTTTTCTTTGAGCCATTTAACACGATCAGGATTGGCAAAAGTAGGTTCAGTAAGGGCCGTGCGTACAAAAGTTGGACAGATCGTATTGACCCTAATTTTATGGGGACCTAATTCAATCGCCATTGCCTTAGTAAATCCCTCAACGGCATGTTTTGTAGCACAATAAACTGCTCTCTCAATCCCACCCACATGCGCCATCTGACTGGATACATTTATTAAGCTACCAGGTTTCCCTGCTTCAACAAGGGCCTTAGCCACAGCTGCAGTTAAGAAGTATGCCCCTTTGATGTTGAGGCCTGCAACAGCATCATAATCTTCTTCAGTCGTCTCAATTGCCAAAGAATGTACTGCCGTACCAGCCGAGTTTACTAAGATATCAAATGGCTTTTTTGATGCAACTGCTTTTTGAGTGGCTGCAACATCAGAGACATCCATTGCCAAAGCTTCTGCCGACAGCCCTGCCTGTCTAAGTTGGCGCGCAGTTTCTTCCAGTTTATCTATGGAGCGCGCCGCCAGAGTGACCGCAGAACCTGCTTCAGCGAGGGCAACCGCACAACCCATGCCAATACCCGAAGAAGCACCTGTAATTAGGGCCCTCTTGCCATCTAGGCGGAATGATGGGGTTTTTGGTAAACTCATGGCATACCCTTATCTATTTCAATTCGCCCCACTGATCGTGCTTTATTAAATTCACGCAAACGGGCAAACACATCAACACCTAGCTGAGCATAAACATTGAGTAGATCAACCAGAACCCAATTTTCGCGGATTAGATCGCCTTCCACTCGCCAGAAATCTAAACTCCGCATTGTGATCTCTTGTCCTGCAGGCGCAATACCTAACCAACCATCACCTGAAACAGTCATTTGCATGTTGGGCCAGCCTGTGGCCACAACGTATGGACCATCACCGTAGAAGTGGCAGGCCAAGCTGCCAGTTGTTCCACCACGGCGATCAGGCAGAGCGTTAAGAAATGGAATCTGGTGCCAATTGCGGAACCCTGCAAGGCCGCGTGCCGTGCCAATTCCTGCAGGGCCATACCAATTGACCTGCGGGTGCCAATACTTTTCGGATTTCATGATTTCAGCTCCACCCTCAACCGGATGTCGGGAAAGGTTAGTAAGCATCCCCATCACAACGCTAAGACTGTGTGCGCTTTGCTCGGCATTTCGCCCATCAGGCTTCAGGCCGTCCTGCGCCGCGGGGCCAGGAATGAACATCTCACGCCCTAAGCTCGGAGACATGGGCCAAGCACCTGCCTGCAACATCAGCTCTGGAAAATCCCAAATAGCCTGCATCTCAACAGCTTTACCGTCTACAACGCGGTAGAATTCATGGAACCGCATATGGGCCAGATGACCTGTAGGTGGAATATCAAGAAAGGGGCTGACAAAGGTACCCACGTAGTGACCCCCGCAGCCAATCCAATCGGCACCATCGGCATCTGTGCCAGTGCTAATGATCCAATCGCGGCGCTCTAGATCAGGAAAAGCAATGAGTAGGGGAGCATAGGCTAAATCATACAGGGCCTGAGGGCCTACGATATCACCAAAAGGATGACACAGATGTACTGTTGCATCAGGTGCCATAAAGTTTCTCAATACTGATTGTACAGAATCTGGGTCAAAGTCTGTCATGGCTAGACTCAAAGTCGCAATCTGCGCCCTTAGAGCCTTAGCATTTTTCATCCCTTTGCTCCTTCGCCGTAAGGAACATTTTGGCCACCATAACGCCGTACACGTAGATTACATTGCTCTGCATGGCCGACAAAACCTTCAAGCAAGCACAACCTAGATCCATAAGCCCCTATTTCTGCTGCCGCTTCATCAGTCGTGATTTTTTGATAGCTATGCGTTTTAAGAAACTTGCCTACCCAAAGCCCACCAGTGTAACGACCAGCTTTTTTAGTCGGGAGCGTGTGATTAGTTCCAATAACCTTGTCACCGTTAGCAACATTCGTCCGCGCCCCTAGAAACAATGCCCCATAACAAGTCATGTTTTCCAAGAACCAGTCATCTCGATCCGTCATTACCTGCACATGCTCTGACGCTATCTCATTAGCAATTTCCAACATTTCATCGTATGTTTCACAAACAATCACCTCGCCATAATCCAGCCACGACTTTCCAGCCGTATCAGCTGTGGGGAGAATTTGTAAAAGGCGGTCAATTTCTTCCATAGTAGCCTTCGCTAATTTTTCAGAATTAGTGACTAGAACAGCAGGAGAATTATAACCATGTTCAGCCTGCCCCAAAAGATCAGTTGCACATAGCTCCGCATCAACCGTGTCGTCTGCAATCACCATCGTTTCAGTAGGCCCTGCAAACAAATCAATACCAACACGACCAAACAATTGGCGCTTAGCCTCAGCCACGTAGGCATTTCCAGGACCAACCAGCATATGGACAGGCTCAATTGTTTCAGTTCCAATCGCCATGGCCCCCACGGCCTGTATACCACCCATTACATAAATTTCATGTGCGCCACCAAGGTGCATGGCCGCAATTACTGCTGGGTTGGGTTGTCCATTAAAAGGTGGAGTACAGGCAATAATGCGAGGTACACCAGCCACAGATGCCGTTGCCACAGACATATGAGCTGAGGCAACCATCGGAAACTTTCCACCTGGCACATAGCAACCCACAGATTGAACTGGAATGTTTTTATGACCTAAAATGACGCCAGGTAGTGTTTCGACCTCAACATCCAACATACTATCTCGTTGTACCTGGGCAAAGTTTCGAACCTGCTCCTGCGCAAATTTAATATCAGCCAATTCCCTTTCCGAAAGAGCCGCCAAAAGACTTTCTATCTCTTGATCGGTTAGCCTAAAGTTTTTTGGAGTGTATTTATCAAATTTGGAAGACAAATCCCGGACAGCAGCATCACCACGCTCCTCAATATCTACCAGAATTTTTTCAACAGAAGCCTTCGTATTTGCGTCATCCAATGCACGTTCTGCATCAGGCTTGCCAGTTTTCAAATAAGTTATTGTCATTAATTTTTCCTTGGCTCAGAGGCCATTTTTTCCGTCCGATCGTAGGACTCCCAGCCATGGCCAGAAAACACGTCAACGCCTAATTGTACGAGAACGTTTGGGAAATCTACCATCACCCAATTGTCTACGATCTTTCCATTTTCGACTTTCCAAAAGTCCATGTAGCGAATTTGAATTTTTTTTCCTGTGGGTTCGACACCCATGAAGGTTCCACTATGAACTGCATCTTGCCGCCCAAAGGCTGCAGCCCATTCCCCCATGTAGAGCCGAGCTTCATCGACACACACTTTATCAGAAAATGCAGCTTGAAATGGTTTTTGCCAATTATCTTGAAACTGGCGCACGCCTTCTTTTGTGCCACAGCCAGTATTTCCCATCCAGCGAAATCCCTCTGTGAAAAATTCACCAATATCTACGATACGGTGGTCATTTAGGCCATCAACCATTGCCTCAATAACTGCCCGTGTTTCATCCGTCTTCGACATATCTGTATCTCTACTCAATGCCGCTTGTTCTGGTCTTGCTCCACTCATCCTTTTACCGCTCCTGACGTAAGGCCACTCACTATTTGACGTTGAAAAAACATAACTAAAACAAACAGTGGGGCTGTTGCAGAGACAACTGCAGCTACAGCAAACATTACATTTCCTTCAGTCTGAGTTGTCCCTAAAAAACTTGCAATTTTTGGGACCATGGTCTGGTTTGCTTGACTCAATAATGTAGCTGTGACGGTGAAGTCGTTGTAGGCAAGCAAAAAAGAAAATAGGCCAGTAGTAATAACACCAGGCCACATGACCGGCACGATCACATGCCTAAATGCTTGAAAACGGGTACACCCATCTACCATCGCACTTTCATCAAGGTCCTTGGGTATATTGAGAAAAAAACTATGCAACATCCACAATGTAAATGGCTGATTGATTGCTACCATTACAATAATAGCCGTTGGTAAATGCCCCCAAAGGTTCCACTCAAAGAAAGGCAATAAATAACCTGATACTAGAGTAATGTGCGGCATGGCGCGAAAAACCAAAGCCAACATCAACAGATAAAAAGCATATTTCTTACCAGAGCGGGCAAGTGCGTAACCACCTAAAGTGCCCAAGGTGAGTGATATAACAACAACAGAAATTACTACTATCATTGTGTTAAGTGCAGCAACCCAAAATGATTTTGTGATCCAAGCACCAAAATAACCGTCCCCAGTAAAAACGCCCCCAGTTTCAACCTGAGTGCGCACACCACTTAATGCATAAGCCCAATCTGCCTTAGAAAAAAAATCACCTTGAACTTTAAATGAGCCCCACAAGGTCCACACGAATGGAAAACCGGCGGTAATAACCCAACACAAAACAAATAACCAAATCATAGTTTTCAATGGCCAGGGACGACGGTGAATAATTTCCGACATTAGACAACCTTCCCCTTAAAGTCGCGCCAAGTTCTGAGCAGCACTGGGATTAGCAACACAGCAACACCCAGAATAGTTAGAACAGACGTAGCGCCCGCAGAGCCAAAGAAGGTACCCTCACCACCAGCAAGATCATTAAAAATAATCCATGAAAGTGAGGTTGCACTCGCCTGCGCTGAAAATCCAACGATAGGCTCAAATACGCGGAAATTATCCATTAATTGGATTAGTGATATAAAAACAATTAATGGAACCAAATGAGGTAAAACAACATAACGGGTGCGTTCCCAACGAGATGCACCATCAATCATAGCAGCCTCAATCGTATCAGTTGGAACCGTTTGAAGGCCTGCGTAAAAAACAATAAATGCGAAGGGGGCCGAGTGCCAGATTCCATAGATTATTAACATAATCCAGGTTAACTTAGGTGAAGCCTTCAACGACAAATTTGGATCTTCAAAAAGCCACTGTAACGTGGAACCTAAAATCCCCTCAGCATCAATCATCCAAAAAAGTATCAGCGAGCCGATTAATGGTGTCACTATCATTGGAAGAAGCGAAACAAAAATAGTTGGCCCCTTGAATTGTTTGGGCAAACTATTGACGCCCAGCGCGATGCAAAAGCCAAGTAGCAACACCATTGGTGTAACCACAAAAGTATACGTGAGAGTAAATGCGAGCGCACGGTAAAACGGTAAGTTGTAAGTCCTACTTAAAAAGATCTTCCAATTTGGACTGTCAGCCCAAGCTTGAGCTAATTCCGATACGGCAAGATGATTTCTGTTGTTATAGGTACCAAACCCGTTGAATTTTCCTAACGGTCGATCTGCTTTCAGCTGAGCGCTAGCCTCAACATCCACTTGGATTTCAAGCTTACATCCAAATGGCCCACAATTTTTAACCTCTTTAAAAACTGCCCCATGTTCAATGTGCAAAGACTGAATAAATACTGATCCAATAGGTAATGCTATAAACAGTATCATCGTCACCAATGATGGCAGAATAAACCAGAAAAATGTACGGTTTTTCATTTCAAGCGCCTATCGAGTGTTGACATTAGGGAAGGGGCGAACCCCTTCCCTGAGTTTTCCCTACTTAAGGAAACCTTTTTCTGTTGCTGCTGCAGTATAAGCTGCCTCAACATCTGCTAAAGCTTGCTCAGCACTTTCATTTCCTTGGAGGAAGTCTGAGATTTCAGCACCGAGTGCCCCGTGCAATGCACCCATAAATGGAAGCATTGGATACGGTGCAGCACCGTCTGCAGCAGTTGCAGAAACTCCTGCTGATGCAGGGCTTGGTGTATATCCGACTCCAAGCCAAACTGTGTCACTATTATTCGCCTTAATAACATCTGAAGATATGCCGTTCATCATAGCCACGAAAGTAGCCTCAGCATCTGCATCAGAAATATTTGCAGATATAGAGATGCCATCCCACCAGAGTGTTGAAGCAGGCCGCGCGTTATTGCCCCATGTTGGTGCACCAGTTAGCACAGTATTAGATGATACAGCTTTAGTAGAGCCTTCATCGTCTAAAACGGCACCGCCGCGAGTTCCCCACATAGTTGCAAGTGCTACATTACCAGCTTCCCATTCTGCCTGAGTGGCGTTTGAGTCGTAAGTAAGATAATCTGGGTTTGAATAAGCAACCAGGGATTTAAGCATATTTAAAGTTGCAACGCCATGATCATTATTCACCGCTACTTGTGCAGTACCTGGCTTAAAGAAATCAGCGCCTGTACCCATGTACATGTTTACAAACTCTTCTCCAAGGTTCCAGCCAGCTTTAGTATTTAGGGCCACTGGATAATCCATTAACCCAGCAGACTTAATCGCTTTAGCGGCCGCTAAGACACCTTCATATGTTGAAGGAATGCTACTTACACCTGCTTTTTTCAAGATATCAGAACGTGAGAATAAATGCTGAGCATTTGCTCCAAAAGCGACAGCCATAATTTTGCCATCAATAGTAATCATCTGACTTGGGTTTAAACCTGCACCATGCTTTGCAACCAACGCGTCTAAGGGACGCACTAATCCATCATTCATCAGTGTAACCAAAGTAGAATTACTCGCAATAACTGAAGTATATTGCGCAGGGTTTGCAGTAAGTGCTGCTACCATTATGTCTTTGTGATCCTTGGTTAGGTTTGCCTCAACCGTCACCCCGTCGCCTGCGCAAGCGCTTGCGCCAGCTGTTACTGATTGGATTGCGGGAAAGTCATTTGAAAGAATTTTGACGTTACCAGAAGAAATTCCGCATCCCGCCATTGCTGTGCTGCCAAGGACCATAAACGCCCCAGCTATCGTTATTTTATTTAGAAACATTTGTTTCTCCCAGTTGTAGTAAGATACGACAAACTTTGCCACATCTTGGTTAATCCCCACCATGGGGAACCTTAAAGGGGATCAGCCCCCAATCCGCGCACCCGTTTGAACATCAAACAAATGGCAAATTTCTTTAGGTACAGAAATGCGAACCATGTCACCAATTTCTGCCCGGTAATCTTTATGTGCTTTAACTGACACCAATTCGCCGTTCACCCGAACAGTGATCATTGTTGCGTCACCCAAAAGCTCCATCGTGTAAACGGCCGCATTAATATCTCCACCTTTTTTTACAATGCTTGCATCCTCAGCACGAAAACCAATTTGGGCAGTTTGATTTGGGAAATTTAACCCAGCAACCTTGAGGTCACCACCAATAAATTGGCCGTCAGTCAAACTTCCTTCAACCAGATTCATGGCTGGCGCACCAATAAAACTTGCAACAAAGGCGTTTGCTGGCCGGTCATAAATTTCAGTTGGACTGCCAACCTGTTGGATAACTCCACCCTTCATAACCACCACACGATCTGCAAGCGTCATCGCCTCAATCTGGTCATGGGTGACGTAGATCGTCGTAACCTTTAGTTCATGGCTTAAGTTTTTAATTTGTGCTCGGGTCGATACGCGCAGTTTCGCATCTAGATTGGAGAGTGGCTCATCCATAAGAAATACGTTGGGTTCGCGGACAATTGCCCGGGCCAGAGCAACACGCTGTCTTTGGCCACCAGACAGTTCAGCAGGTTTCCTGTGTAAGAATTCGTCCAACTCTACCATGGAAGATGCACGCATCACCCTATCATTGTGCTCTGATTCTGGAATTTTTCGTACTTTTAGTGGGAATCGGATATTTTCATACACATTCATATTTGGATAAAGTGCGTAAGATTGAAATACCATCGACACATTACGATCTTTAGGGTCTAGATCATTCACCCGAACACCATCGATTAGGATATCTCCATCCGTCACTTCTTCAAGGCCTGCAATCATGCGCATTGTGGTTGTTTTTCCACATCCTGACGGTCCCAAAAGTACTAAGAACTCCTCATCTTTGACCGTAAGGTTAAAGCTTTCTACACCGACAAACGAGCCCCATCTTTTTGACAAATTTTGAAGCTTAATTTCAGCCATACAAGGTCCCTAGTAAAAAAAAGAATCGCATTTGCATACGCTTGCAAAAACACTAACATTAGGCAAGTACTTCCCTTCAGTCAAAACAAAATGAAATAATACCAATAAATGAACAAGGTTAATCAACTTTAATTAAGAACGAGAAAACATAGATGTCAGACTTTCAAAGTGAAAAGCGCGTTGTCAGAGATTATTACGAGGCTTTAGATGCCACGGATGAGGCCAATATCACAGATGTTTTAATTAAGTTCACGGCAGAAAATTACATTTGGCGCGCTTTTCATCCATTTAATATCCAAACGAAAGCTGAGGCCGTCAGCAGTATTTTCTGGCAACCCTTCCGTAAATCTATCCGACACGTGCAGAGGCGTATGGATGTTTTTTTTGCAGGTAAAAATTTTATAGATAATGGAGATACTGTTTGGGTGTGCTCCATGGGCCACCTAATGGGTCTGTTTGATAATCCTTGGTTGGGAATTCAACCAACAGGTAAACTCATAATGCTCCGCTATGCAGAGTTTCATAAAATTGAAAATGGTAAGATTTCAGAGACAGCATTCTATTTTGATATACCACACCTAATGATCCAGGCAGGATATCAGCCATTTAAAAGTCCTACCGCAATGCATCTGGTGCAGCCTGGTCCAGCAACCCACGACGCCTTACTATTTTCGGATGCACCAGAATCCGAAGGACAAGAAACAATGGATGTGATGCACGCAATGATCAGCGACCTCGGTACCTGGCAATCAGGCTTGCCATTGGAAGACGAGCTGGCACGGACCTGGCATAAAGATATGACCTGGTGGGGGCCCGCTGGTATAGGGGCTACTTACACCATTGAACGCTACGCTAAACAGCATTCAGGCCCATTTCGGGCAGCCTTTACGGACCGCTCTGGGACAGGTCACATTGCACGTATAGCTGAAGGACATTATTCTGGTTTCTTTGGCTGGCCTAACTTTCTGGCAAAGCCATCAGCTGGGTTTATGGGCCTCCCCCCAAGTAACAAACTCTGTGAATTTAGGGTTATCGATATCTACCGACGTGAAGGCAAAAAACTTAAGGAAAACTGGATCTTTATTGATATGCTGCACTTCTTCAAACAGCAGGATGTGGATATCCTTGCGAACCTCCAGGAAAGCTTCAAATAAAAATGATTTTTTTGTACTACAGTTCATTGAGTTTAACTGATGTCAATTATTGGCATCGGAGCCATTCAGAGGTGAGTAATAATGAGAGGATTTGATGATCAGTACACTGATCTGCCCGATTATATCCTGAAGTGCACAGCCCAAATTTGGGAGGGCCGCAATATTTCTGCACTGGACTGGCATTACGCAGATAATCTTTTAGTGAGGACACCTGATGGGATAAGCCACGGCAATGACGCAGGCAAAGCCAACACGATGTCTACTTTGTCAGAGTTTCCAGACCGTCAGTTGCTTGGAGAAGACGTAATTTGGGGTGGTGATGAAGATGCTGGGTTTCTTTCGTCGCATCGAATCTTGTCAACAGCAACGCATAAAGGTGGTGCGTTTGGACCAGCTACTGAACGACAGCTAAAATTTAGAACAATCGCAGATACATTTTGTCACAAAAACCGCGTGTGGGACGAGTGGTTAATTAGAGATAATGCTGCAATTGCCCTTCAGATTGGACAATTTCCAGAGGATTTAGCTCGGAATTTAATTTCTGGCGGTGACAGGAAAATGCCACTCACCCCAACATCTGATATCATTGGCCCTTATAAAGGCAGTGGGAACGAAAATGATTGGGGCAATAAACATGCAAGTCTCATGCAACACATTATGGATACAAATTTTGAAGTTATAAAAAGAGAGTATGACCGGGCTTGCCACCTTTCTCTTCCTGCAGGTCAAGAGGTCCACGGTTGGGCAGGAGCAGAGAACTTCTGGTTAGGGTTACGCAGCGCATTGCCCTCTGCCGAGTTTAAAATTGATCATAAAATGGGCCAGCATGATCCATTACTGAGCCCAAGGAGCGCTATACGCTGGTCTCTAAATGGACGTCATGACGGCTGGGGGCGTTATGGTGCACCTACAGGAGCCAACATTTATGTTATGGGTGTAAGTCATGCAGAATTTGGCCCAAGAGGCCTGCGCCGAGAAATCACAATTTTTGATGATATAGCTGTCTGGAAACAGATACTGCTGCAAACAGAAATCTAAAATGCCAAAAGTTAAATTTAATATCACTGGCTTTTTGTGGAGCTATTTCTATGAATGAGCCACTTGTTCTTCTGCCAGGAATGATGTGTGACGATCGCCTTTTCTATCCCCAAATAGAGGCATTTTCATCAAGTCGGTCTCTCATCGTGATGTCTTTAAAAGGAAAAAGAACAATAACCGAAATAGCGAAGAAAGTGCTTGAAGGAGCGCCAACACGCTTCGCACTTGCGGGGCTATCTATGGGTGGTATCGTTGCAATGGAAATAATGCGTCAAGCACCTGAGAGAGTGACTAGACTAGCGCTACTCGATACGAACCCTCTAGCAGAACCCCCTGAAAAAACAGCTCAGCGCAAATCTCAGATTGCTCGAGTAATGGACGGTGGGTTACGTTCCGTTATGCGCGACGAAATGAAGCCCAATTATTTGAGCCAAAGCAACAAAAAACATAATATATTGAAACTCTGTATGGATATGGCTGAGGCCCTAGGTCCAAAAGTGTTTCAAGATCAATCAGTTGCCCTTCAATATCGTCCAGACCAATGCGAAACCCTAAAGTCAGTAAACGTTCCATCATTAGTACTTTGCGGCAATGACGACCAACTGTGCCCCATCTCTAGACATATTTTAATGCGTGATTTGATCAACGGGTCCCGTCTAGAAATAATTCCCAATGCCGGTCACTTGCCCACATTAGAGCAACCCGAACTAACCAATAGAAAGTTAGAAGAATGGCTGAAACAATAATTACCAATGAGTTACTCGTATTACTTCGGAAACTCGATACCCCAACTGTTTGTAACGCTATTGAAGTGGCGCAGGGGAAGCGTGGTTTTAACCGCTTCACTCGCGGAACAATGCAACACTCACGACCAGGAGAGCCGGCTATTGTTGGATTTGCTCGAACCGCTAAAATTTCAGGATTAGCTCCTCCCGTAGAACCCTCAGATGTCATTCGCAGCAGGCGCATGGACTACTTTCGTTCTATGGCTAGTGGTGACGGTCCAACAGTGTCCGTTGTCGAAGATGTAGACTTCCCAAACTGCATAGCCGGTTGGTGGGGTGAAGTTCATGTCGCCGTGCATAAAGGACTTGGCATGAGCGGCGCCGTGACCAACGGCGTCATGCGAGATCTTGACGTAATGGATGATGGTTTTCCAGTTCTCGCGGGTTCTGTTGGGCCAAGCCACGGCTTCGTACACGTGCTCAAAATCGGCGGACAAGTGGACGTGATGAACATGAAAGTGCGTCAGGGGGATCTAATCCACGCGGATCGTCACGGCGCCCTAGTAATCCCAACGGACGTCATCGACGTCCTGAAGAAAGCCATTGAAACAGTGATTGCAAGCGAAGATATTGTATTGACCCCAGCACGCAAACCAGGCTTCAACATTGAAAAACTGGAAGAAGTCTGGGCACATTTTGAAGCGGCGAGAACCTGAATTAAATCCGTCGTTTCTAGATCTTTGAGATCCAATAAGACAACGATATTCTACGAAATATTTGCATAAGATCCATAAAAGAGAGTAAGCAAGCATAGAATGTTCATGTAGAGGTTCCAGTAATTGCCACCTTCAGAATTATCCAAAAAAATTACTGTAGAAAATCGCGCTATAGGTTCAGATCAGCGGCCTTTGCTGATTGCAGAAGTTAGTGCCAATCATGACAAGGACCTGGATCACGCCTTGGCTCTTGTAGATGTGGCTGCAGATGCAGGCTGGGATTGCCTGAAGTTACAGACCTATAATGCTGACACCTTGACCATGCGTTCCGATCATCCATCGATGAAAATAGATCCCATCTGGGGTACAGATAATCTTTATAACCTTTACGAAAATGCTTGTATGCCGATGGAGTTTCACGCGCCTTTGTTTGCCAAAGCCCGAGACCGTGGGTTAATGCCATTCACCTCAATATATGACCCCAGAGACTTAGATTTTATTGAAAATTTAGGTTGCCCAATCTATAAAATTGCCAGTTTTGAGATGACATTTGACGATCTATTAAAATGTGTTGCACAGACTGGAAAGCCAATCATTTTATCAACAGGTATGGCTACATTAGCAGAAATAGCCCACGCGCTTGAGATACTAGATAAAAATGGCGCTGGGCCAACAATATTATTACATTGCTGCTCATCTTATCCTGCGTCGCTAGAAAGTATTAACTTGAATGCAATGCTTGCCATGGGCACACATTTTAATAATCTAGTAGGCTTTTCTGATCACACAATTGGAACAATCGCGCCACTGACAGCAATTGCAATGGGTGCTGTTGCTATTGAGAAGCACTATACCAGTGATCCAACCCGAGATGGCCCCGACCATCGCTTTTCAGCCACACCTGACATTATGAAAAAAATTGCAAATGGTGTGGATGACATCATGAAATTAAGGGGTAGCTCTAAAAAAGGATCAGGCCAAGAGGAGCTAGTTAACAAAGCCATCGGGAGGCGATCTGCGTTTGCATCAAAGGATTTACCAAAGGGTACCATTATTACTAGGGATGATTTGCGGTTCATTCGTCCAAATGCTGGAATTCCCGCAAATGATGTTTCAGGTGTTTTAGGTAAAACTTTGTGCCGCCCTATTCTAAAAGGGCACCCTATCACTTATTCAGATATTTCTGGAATCTAAAAATTCATGCTGCCAGATAGCGAAAAACAAATATGCGAAAAATATTGATATGATTAATATTGAATTTTCAAGAATAATACCCACTGAGGTTCAAATAGGTATTACATACGACCTTCTATTGCAGCGAAGGCATGGAATTAGTCACAGATTGGCCCCAGTTTTTGAAGATCACGTTAAGTTTGTTAATTCAAATCCGTATCGCGCATGGTACTTAGCAATGAACAACCAGAAAGCTGTAGGTACATTCTACCTCTCAAAAGAAAATACTATTGGCATAAATATAAGCGAGATTAATTATGAGCAGACTGTGGCAGCAATAATTAATTACGTGAAAAATAATTACTCACCCCTGCCTGAAATAAAATCTGTCAGAGCATCAATTTTTACAATTAACGTTCCACCGACAAATTTATCACTAATAAAAATACTAGAGAAACTAGACAAAGAAATTATTCAAATTTGTTATGCTCTTGAGTAGGCAAAATAAAATGTCATCAATAACTCACGGAAATTCTGGAAAGAATTGGCAGAATGCTTAGTGTTAGATTGGCCAATTTATCCGATAGTAAAGAAGTCTTTAATTGGCGCAATGACAAGACTACTCGGAAAATGTCCCACACAAACAACATTATAAACTGGGAAGAGCACAACCATTGGTTCGGTTCTAATCTAGAAAATAACAGCCAATGCTTATTGATATGTTGCATTGAAGAAACTCATGAAAAAGTTGCAGCAGTTCGGTTTAATCTACAAAATAATATTGCAATTATTTCAATAAACCTTTCCCCCTCAATGAGAGGCAAGGGTTTTGCTGTGCCCTGTTTAAACGAAGCTATTGATTGTTTTATATCTAAGTTCAGTTCCCTTTCAATTATTGAAGCAGAGATAAAGTCAGTAAATCTAGCGAGTATTAAGGCATTTAAGGCTGTAGGTTTTGTTCTTGATAGACAAGATAAAGACATCCAGTATTACAAATTAATTTTATAGTTCATTTATAATTTTAAAAGTAATGTTTGACGCAACAAGCTTACTACGAGGCTATCGTTAATTGGGTATAAGGTAACTAACCGCATGAAGCATAGCTCCAAACGCCATAGGCTGCCAATAACAACAGTTGTCATTTATTGGCTCTATCAAATTACTTTTCCGGTATTTATGATATCTGCTTTGTTTCTAGCGGTGTGGCGCAGTTTAAAAGAACCATCACATTTAAAACGATTAGCGGATCGCTTCGGCTTTGGACCTGTTGGACCAAAGGGGGCCATATGGGTTTACGCAGCGTCCTTGGGCGAAATGAATGCCGCGCGCCCACTAGTGCAAGTTTTTCTTGATAATGGGCACAACATATTACTCACTCACTTATCTCCTGCAGGACTTAAGGCTGGTCAAAGGTTTTTTGGAGATCACCCTCAAGTAACACATCGATATGTCCCTTTAGATTTTTTTTTAATGGTCAAAGTATTTTTACGCCGCGCCCAACCTGCTTGCGGCGTCGTTCTCGAAATAGAGATCTGGCCAGCTATGTTAATTGAGGCTGATAGATTTGGCGTTCCAATGTATTTAGCTAATGGCAATTTATTAGCTAGAGCCATGCCACGCTTAGATACCTGGAAACGCAGCAGCTTACATATGTACAGGTTATTTGATCATATATTTACTAGAGCCGAAGATTACGTAAACCGTTATGAAGCCACAGGTGTTTTGCGAAAAGATCTTACGATAACCGGTGAACTAAGGCTCGACAGGACATCCAATCCCTTATCTCTTGCAGAAGGGCGGGCTTGGAGAGAAGCGTGGGCTGGCAAGGAATTCACTTTTATGATTTCCTCCTCCGTCAAGGCAGAAGAAGATGCCTTGATGCAATGCTGCATAGATCTGTTAAAGCGGCTCCGAACCGTTAGAATTATTTGGGTTCCTCGTAGCCCGCAAAGGTTTTCTGCAATCGGCCAAAAAGCAAAACAAGCCGGCCTTATTTCAACGAAACGAAGTAGCCAAAAAACGAGTATTCCCAGTAAAACTCAAATTTTCATTGGAGATAGTATGGGGGAAATGGATATCTATTTAGGCATGGCAGATATTGTTTTTGTAGGTGCAAGCTTCGATAATTCGGGTGGACATAACATCATAGAACCACTATCGGCCGGTTGCCCTGTGGTAATGGGTCCGTCTATCTACGGCATTGACTTCATCGCCAAAGATGCAGCCTCAGCAGGTATTTTTCATTCGTTTTCTACACCAGAAGAAATGACAAATTTTATAGTAGAAAATGCAAAATCACCGCAGAAATTAGAGAAAATGCAATCTGACAGCACGACTTTTTGGAAAGTAAATAAAGGAGCATCAGAGCTTTGTTATAAAGTTATAAAATCTCTTAATTAGGAAAATAACACTGTCTTTTTTATAATTTTTCCAGTTACTCCGTTATAAAAGTGGAAAAAGGCCCATGGCTGACTTAAAAAGCTTACTTGTTTGAATGGAAACCGTATGAAAAACAACCTCCGAAAAGGTCGAGAGCACCTACCTTATGCTGTGCCCTACGGAAAACAAAATATATCACAAGCTGATATTGATGCGGTAGTTTCTGTGCTAAATTCAGATTATCTAACACAGGGACCGAATGTCCCAATTTTTGAAAAATCCATCATGGATTGTACAAACGCTAATCACGCAGTTGCTGCTCATTCAGCCACAGCAGCCCTGCACATAGCTTGCATCGCTTTAGAAGTTGGACCAGGGGATGTGGTTTGGACAGTTCCTACCACATTTGTGGCCACAGCTAACTGTGCGATCTATTGTGGCGCTGATATTGATTTCGTCGATATTGATCCAATTCGCTATACCATGTGCCCAAAAGAACTTCGAAAAAAACTGGAACGAACAGATAAACTTCCCAAAGTTATTATTCCCGTACATTTGTGCGGCCAATCTGCTGATATGAAAGAAATTCATCGCGTGGCAAACGAATATGGGATTCGAATAATTGAGGATGCTAGTCACGGCATTGGCGCTACCTACGCCAATTCCCCAATGGGTAATTGCCGTTACAGTGATATTGCCGTCTTTTCATTTCATCCAGTCAAAATCGTCACTACAGCTGAGGGTGGCGTGGCAACAACGAATTCAGAAAGACTGGCACAGTCCATGATGCTCGCACGCAGCCACGGGGTAACGCGGGATCCAAACCTCATGGAAAACAGTTCTGTTGGTGGGTGGCATTACGAACAAATCACTCTTGGATACAACTACCGAATGACGGACTTACAGGCGGCTTTGGGTAGCTCTCAGATGACCCGATTGACTCAGATAGTAGAACGCAGGGTGGAACTAGCAGCTAAATATGATGAAATGTTGCAAGAAATCCCAGTCAAAACTCCAATTCAGTCTATAGATACAATTTCAAGTTGGCACCTTTACGTAATTCGTGTTGATGCAGCCCGCCACAGGTCAGTTTTTGATTTTTTGCAGTCCCAGGATATTGGAGTTAACCTCCACTACATGCCGGTACACCTTCAACCGTTCTACCGACGCAAAGGCTTTTCACCAGGACAATTTCCTAACGCCGAAGCCTACGCTAAGGAAGCTATCTCAATACCTCTTTATTTTGGTTTAACCAATGAAAGTCAGAAATTTGTGGTAAAAAGTTTGAAAACTGCACTTTCCTAAATTAAGGATTTCGTATGACAAGAATTGCTCTTTTAGGCGCCGGAAGAATTGGACAAGTGCACGCCCGTGCTGTTTCATCTGTGCCAACGGCAAAGTTAGTTGCAGTGGCAGATCCTGTCAGTAAAAATGCCAAAGTAGTTCAGGAACAATATGACTGTGACATTCGAACCATTGATCAAATTTTATTGTCTGATGACGTTGATGGGGTAGTTATCTGTACCCCAACTGACACCCATGCTGATCTAATCGAAAAGTTTGCTAAAGCGGGCAAGGCAATTTTCTGCGAAAAACCCGTGGATTTGGATATTTCCAGGGTCCAGGCTTGCCTCACCGTCGTTCAGGACGAAAATGCAACTTTGATGGTTGGGTTTAACCGGCGATACGATCCTGATTTTCAAGCTTTGAAAGCCTCAATTGACGCTGGCCAAATTGGTGAAGTTGAGATGGTAACAATAATCAGTAGGGACCCAGCCGCACCCCCCGATGATTACATAAAGCGCTCTGGTGGCATATTTCGCGATATGATGATCCATGACTTTGATGTAGCGCGCTGGATGTTGGGCGAAGAGGTTAACAGCGTCTGGGCAGTAGCTTCGGTATTAACTGACCCTAAATTTAGTAAATATAATGATTTTGACAGTGCAAATTCAATTTTAACAACAACCAGCGGCAAGCAATGTACGATTACAAATTCTCGCCGCGCATCATTTGGCTATGATCAGAGAATTGAAGTGCATGGTTCACTGGGGTGTGTGTCGGCAGAGAATCATCACCTGTCACGTATCACAGTAGCAAACGCGCAGGGTTACACGAAGCCGCCTCTTCTTGATTTTTTCATGAACCGTTATATTGCGGCTTATGCGGCAGAAATTGAACATTTTGTAAATTGTGTCTCGAATGGTTCCCAACCTAGGACAGGCGGGCATGATGGACTGATGTCCTTAGCTTTAGCCGAAGCAGCTTTGGAGTCAGTACGGACGGGCAGTGCCGTAAATCCCAAGGACTTGCTCTCAAATGCCAATTAAAATTATGGCGACACCCCACATAAGGCCAAGCAAGATAATTATAAATACACAATAACTTTAGGAAAAATAAAATGGAATTACTGACGTCTGCCGCTTCACCATTTGCACGCAAAGTAAGAGTTTTACTACGTGAAACAGGCCAAATAAAAACAGTTAAAGAAGTACACGTCACAACCTCCCCCTATAAATCTGATCCAAAAGTACTGGCCGCCAACCCGACAGGAAGAATTCCAGCCCTTACAAGACCAGAGGCCACAACCCTATACGACAGTCGGGTAATCACACGGTTTTTAGATAGCCATATCAATGCAGGCCTCTATCCCGAAAAAAGTCTTTGGGACGTCCTCACAATAGAAGCAACAGCCGATGCTATAATGGATAGTGCTGTAAGTATTTCATATGAAACCAGGACTCGGCCTGAAGGCTTAATAAGCTCTGATTGGGTAGACGCTCAATGGCTTAAAGTTGTAAATGGATGTAAAGCGTTGCAGGGCAATTGGCTTGTTAATTTAAATGGTCCATTAAATATGGGGCAAATTAGTGTAGCATGTGCACTAGCCTATCTTGATCTCCGACACAGCGCTCGCAACTGGCGGGAGGGGAATGATGCATTAGCTGAGTGGTTTTCCAGCTTTGAGGGTCGCCGTAGTATGGTTGATACTCATGTAGATGGTTAGTTTTTTAAATACAGTTTTACCACTATGTATTCATCAATCGATAGCACTTTGGCACTCAATTAATCCTCCATAATAAATAAGATATTTAGCTTTCAAAAACAGATGCTTTTGTAAAATTTAATAAATGTTAGCGGAGTTTGACGGTATTACATAAATGTCATTCAAATGCGGCAAATTCACACCCCAGAGACTGCGCCGCAATGTCCGCTGGACGCCACTCAATCACTGAGCTAGGAACTGCTATAACACCAGTAACTATTCGATTTTAGACTTTAGAATTAAATTGGAGGAACCTCGTGGCACGTACAGATGAACACGACGGCAACCGTAGAGATTTTATTTATTATGCTACTGCAGGTGCAGGCGCAGTTGCAGCAGGCGCAGCAGTTTGGCCACTGGTCAACCAAATGAACCCCTCAGCGGATGTTCGCGCTCTAGCTTCAATTCGTGTAGATGTTGCTGATGTTGAACCTGGTACTCAAATCACAGTTCTTTGGCAGGGAAAGCCAGTCTTCATTCGTCGCCGTACCGAAACGGAGATAGAGAGCGCGCGCGCTGTCAAAATAGATGAGTTAATTGATGGAAATGACCGTAACGACAACAAGCCAGATATGCCCGCTACAGACGAGAATCGTTCACTGGACGAAGGTGGAGAATGGTTGGTCATGCTCGGCGTTTGTACCCATTTGGGTTGTGTGCCCTTAGGCGATGGAGCCGGTGATTTTGGAGGTTGGTTTTGTCCATGCCATGGATCACATTATGATACTGCAGGCCGCATAAGAAAGGGCCCAGCACCCCAAAATCTATTGGTGCCGTTCGCGCAATTCGATGGAGAAACTCAACTTGTTATTGGTAAGGAGACTGGATAATGGGCGGGATACCTCACGATCATTACGAACCCAAATCAAAGCTAGAAAAAGCAATTGACTCTAGGCTGCCTATAGTTGGTTTACTGTACGATACAATCATGGTTCCAACTCCAAAAAATCTAAATTGGATGTGGATTTGGGGCATAGTACTAACGTTCTGTCTAGCACTTCAGATTATTACTGGCATAGTTTTAGTAATGCACTACACGCCACATGTTGATATGGCGTTTGCGTCGATTGAACATATTATGCGCGATGTAAATGGCGGTCATATGATCCGCTATTTTCATATGAATGGGGCATCATTATTTTTTATGGCCGTTTATACGCACATGTTCCGTGGACTTTACTACGGTAGCTACAAAGCACCAAGAGAAATCACTTGGATCATTGGTATGCTAATATACCTTTTAATGATGGCGACTGGGTTTTTAGGCTACGTATTACCCTGGGGCCAAATGTCTTTTCATGGCACAGCAGTGATTACTGGCCTTTTTGGAGCAATCCCATTTGTCGGTGAGACACTTCAGTCATGGCTTTTGGGTGCGACGGCGGTTGGTCAACCAGCCCTAAACCGTTTTTTCAGCCTCCACTACTTATTTCCATTTCTGATCGCAGGATTGGTCATTGTCCACATATGGGCGTTTCATACTACAGGAAATAACAATCCTACTGGCGTGGAGGTGCGCCGAGGATCTAAGGCAGAGGCAGAAAAAGATACCTTGCCATTCTGGCCATACTTTGTGGTCAAAGACCTCTTTGCCCTAGCTCTAATATTGACTATTTTCATGGCCATAGTAGGGTTTATGCCAAATTATTTGGGGCATCCAGACAACTATATTGAGGCAAACCCATTAGCGACTCCAGCACACATCGTTCCCGAGTGGTACTACTTGCCGTTTTACGCAATTTTAAGGGCGTTCACATCTGAGGTTTGGGTTGTTCAATTTGCAAGTTTTATTACCGGTGGAATTGTAGATGCCAAGTTCTTTGGTGTTTTGGCAATGTTTGGGGCAATCGCGGTAATGGCTCTTGCACCTTGGCTTGATACCTCATCAGTTCGTTCTGGTCGCTATCGTCCAATGTTCAAATGGTGGTTTGGAATTTTGGTGGCAGACTTCATATTTCTAATGTGGTTGGGTGCTCGACCAGCAGAAGAGCCCTACGCTTCATTAGCTCTAATCGGTGCAACTTACTGGTTTGCCTATTTCCTAGTCATACTGCCTCTATTGGGTGTTATCGAAAAACCATCAACACCGCCTGCGACAATCGAGGATGACTTCAACACCCACTATGTCAAATCAGATGCGGCAAATATTGCCGCCCCAGCAGAGTGAGAAGGGGTCTAATTGTGCTCAAGAAATTTACTTTAAGCATCACATTAGCATTAGTCCTTGGTGGGAGTGGAGTCCAAGCAGCCGGCAGCGAAGGCCATGTAGATGATCACGACTTCTCGTTTGAAGGTCCTTTTGGCTCTTACGACCAGGAACAATTACGTCGTGGGCTTAAAGTATACACTGAAGTTTGTTCCTCCTGCCACGGTATGAAGTTTGTGCCCATTCGAACCCTTGGCGATGAGGGCGGTCCCCAGCTGAGCAAAGCTGAGGTGCGGGCTTATGCTACACAATTTGTTCAGGTGTGGGATCAATCACTAAACGACGGGGAAGGAGATTATCGCGACGCACTTCCAGCAGATCATTTTCCAAAAGGTGGAAATTCGAATGCTCCAGACTTGTCACTTATGGCTAAAGCACGCGCAGGGTTCCACGGTCCAGTGAGCACAGGGATCAACCAGTTACTAAAAGGAATGGGTGGTCCAGAATATATTTTGTCATTATTAACTGGCTACACTGGCAAAGAAAAAACTGCCTCTGGCACCACTTTATACGAGAATACAGCCTACCCGGGTGGTTGGATTTCAATGGCACCACCACTAGAAGATGAGATTGTGGAATTTGAAGATGGGCACAAAAATGATCTGAAACATCTTTCAGAGGATATATCCGCGTTTCTAATGTGGACTGCAGAACCAAAACTAAACGATAGAAAGCGCGCTGGTACAGTTGGTGTTTTAATTTTGGGGCTTTTGACTATCCTTTTGTTTCTAGCAAACAAAGCACTCTGGAAACCAATTAAAAATCGAGAAATATAAGCGTTAAAATTATGTTTAAATCGCCCGCCTCCAACAAAAACAGGCTAGACTCACTACGCACGATCCCCAATATACTCCTTTAAGGCTGGAGGTGGGTTGGAAAACAAGCTTTGAATTTCCTGAGGTTCATGGGCCAGTCCTTCTGCTACTAAAATAGCCTGATCACCAAACCTAATTGCATCATTAGTATCGTGAGTAACCATAAGTGCTGAAGCTTCTGTTAAATCTAGTATTTGGCTTAAAAGTTCTAGCATTTCGTCTTTCAATGCGGGACCAAGTGCTGAAAATGGCTCGTCCAACAAAATCAAAGGCCGTTTACGTAATAGAATTCTAGCCAAACCAACTCTGCCTCGCTGGCCACCTGAAAGGTCTCGGGGGAAATCAGCGGCTTTCTCACTCAAACCCACCTGATCAAGCGCATTTTTAGCAAGTAAAATCTGCTCTTCCGAGAGGCGCATATTTGGGTTTATGCCCACAGCTATATTGTCGGCAACACAAAGATGCGGGAATAAATTATGGTCTTGAAAAAGAATACTCAATGGCCGCTCTCCAGGATGGTCAGACATAGGCTCACCTTCCCAAAGCACTTGGCCTGTAGTTGGCTTCAAAAAACCAGAGATACCATGAAGTAGTGTTGATTTACCTCCTCCAGACGGACCAATAATCGCGATGCGAGCTCCTTTAGAAACTTCAAAATTAGCCGTTAATGCAAATTTTCCCTGTCTGAAACAAGTTTGTTTAAGATTCAGTATGTCCTCGTCCCCCGCGATCAAAAATCCAAAAAAGAAAGAGGCTCTGAGCCACAAGAACGACTGACACCGCTGCAGCCTGATCCATTTGGTATGATCCCATTAATCGATAAAGTATAAGAGGCAGGGTTTGCAAATCAGGACTTGCAAACAACGCAATAACTCCAAAGTCACCCATTGAGAGCGCAGCCACTAAGCCCGCTGAGAAACCAACCGGGCGGCGCAATCTTGGAAAAACAATACGCATCAACCAAATGCCTCGTCCCATGTTTAAGCTCAACCGCAAATGTAGATATTCATTATAAATATCACGCACCGCTGGGATTAAAACGCGTAAGGCAAACGGCATAGCCATCATTGCATTTACAAAGGCTGTCACTGGTATAGCTAGACTTGCGGGATTGACGAATGGGAAAATCATTAGAAATAGGCCCGTGCCCACAACTAATGGGCTGGTAGAGAGCCCTAGAACACTGATTCCTTCTACTATTTTTTGAGTATTAAGCCTGCTGTAAGCAATAGATAACGATAAACCTAAAGCTAAAAAAATACAAACTCCCGTTGAAATCAATGCTATTAATAGAGAAGTTATACTTGCTGAAAAAACCTGTCCTGGCAGGCTTAAAATGCCTCCCAAGCCACGAAAAAGAATTGCGGAAAGCGGTAATATAAGAAATCCTGCGGCGCCAGAAATCCAGATTATATCCAATCTACGATGCTTTCTGGCCCCAAATTGATGTGCCAACCGATCAAGTCCAATATCCCCGACCTTGGGCAATGGTACTAGAAACGCTAGAAGTGCCACTATTCCACAAAGTCCAAACTGTATCGTAGCCAAGCTGGCAGCTTTTCCTAAATTAAACTCAAATCGAAACGCTTGGTATATCGCGAGCTCAATTGTTGTACCTTTGGGCCCTCCACCTACGGCCAACGCTACTGTAAAACTAGTTAGGCATAAAAGAAAAATTAAAACGAACGCACCCGGTAGCACACCCCTTAGCATTGGCCATTCAATTAGAAGAAATCTAGACCATGAGTTAGCACCAAGGCTATCAGTTAAACGGAACCTCTCCGCAGGCACTCCACTCCAACCCTGCAGGATAAACCGCGTAGCCAAGGGTAAATTAAAAAATACATGTGCTAAAATAACCCCAGAAGCACCGTAAATAGAAAGCCTTCCAAGGCCAAAAAACAAAAGTAACTCACTGATCCAACCAGAACGACCAAAAACTGATAGCAAGCCTAAAACGCCAACAAGTACTGGAAGAATAAAAGGGGCGCCTAGAAGCGTAATTAAAGCTCTACGTCCAAAAAAACTCTGCCTTGAGAGCGCTCGCGCAACCGGAATGGCGACAGAGACACTCAAAAATGCCGAGACAAGTGCTTGCCAAAGTGTAAACCGAATAGCAGACAGATCTGTTGGCAACAAAGGGCCAAATCCATGACCTCTCAAGGCAACCACAGCAGCCGTTCCAAAAGAAAAAGTCAGTAGAGCAGTAATTACTGCTCCACCAAATATTAATCGTAAACTTATTGCGATAACGCTGCCTGCCACTCTAATAGCGCGTCCTCACGCAAAAGTGCGGCATCAGAAGGACTAAATATTAGAGATTTCTTTGCAGAAAGGGCTTTTGGAAAACCGTCTGGAAGTCCCCCTGTCGGGGTAACTGCCGGGAACATCCAATTAGTAGTTGGGATTATGTCCTGAAAGACATCAGATACCATAAACTTTAAAAACTGATCGGCTAATATTGGCTGATCAGTTGAACGTAATTTTCCAGCAACTTCGACCTGCATGTAGTGACCCTCATCAAAAGCAGCAAATGTTTTTGAATTATCCTGCTCTGCAATAATATGGTAAGCAGGAGAAGTCGTGTAAGATAAAACCATATCAGCTTCACCTTCTAGAAACATGCCATAGGCTTCAGACCACCCAGCAGTTACGGTTACTATATTATCGTTTAAATCATTCCATATTTTTTTAGCATCAGCTCCATAAGCAGCTTTCACCCACATCAACAAACCTAAGCCAGGCGTTGATGAACGCGGATCTTGGATCACTATTTTTAAATCACTATCAGCAAGTTCCCTAAAATTTGATACCGTTTCTAAACCAACATTTTGTACGAAAGCAAAGTACCCCCAGTCGAAAGGAGTAAAGAATTTATTATTCCACCCATTAGGAACAGCATAATCTGCCACAATCGAAACTGGTTCAAAAAGGTCAGTTTTCATGGCATCAGCCATTAAGTTCGTATCGAGTCCAAGTATAATATCAGCCTCAGATCTGGTGCCCTCTAGCTTCACTCGCGACAATAGTTCGGCGCCGTCACCAGCACCAATCATCTGAAGGTCACAGGAACACTGGGCTTCAAAAGCAGCTTCGACAGCGGGACCAGGGCCCCAATCTGAAATAAAGCTGTCATAAGTATAGACTGTCAGTACAGGGGTGTCAGCAACTGCCGCACTTGTCAAAAACAGTCCAGCGAATAGGGAAAGGCTTCTCATATAAATCTCCATTTCGCCGAACGGGGTCAGAGATTGGAGAGTCCAAACCTTCCCTCCGCCGGTTCTAGCCGGTTCAGGTTCTACGGGTTCACTAATGCATCTCAGCCAAACTTGGCTCCCCGAGGTTCTTTATCGCTATGCCCTTCTTAGGCGGAATGCAATCCCTGAGATTTTAGATTTAATTTTTAAAAAAATTAGATTCCAGAATTATGTTGCGTTTCTTTTTACACAATTCAACAGTATCTTTGATTATCATAGTCTAGCTCTTGCTCCGATGCACCGGCAGAGATATTCTTAACTACAAAGGAGCTGTTTAGATGAGCTTGAATACTTTTGGACGTTTGTTTCGGGTTACCACTTGGGGTGAGAGCCATGGAGTCGCGATAGGTGCCACAATTGATGGGTGTCCTCCCGGTATTGAAATAACTGCGGGAATGCTCCAACGTTGGTTGGACAAACGCAAACCAGGACAGAATAAATACACTACCCAACGGCGAGAATTAGATGAAGTAGAAATTTTATCTGGTGTTTTTGACGGCAAAACTACAGGCACCCCAATCCAGCTTATGATCAAAAATACTGACCAACGTTCAAAAGATTATACTGATATCATTGAAAAATTTCGTCCTGGTCATGCAGACATTACATATTGGCAAAAGTATGGGATCCGTGATTATCGTGGAGGGGGCCGAAGCTCAGCTCGCGAAACTGCCGCAAGAGTTGCGGCTGGTGGTTTGGCAAGAGAAGTTATTCAGGCCTTAGCGCCATCAGTTCAAATTACTGGGTTTATGTGTCAAATGGGTCCTAATAAAATTAATCGCAAAAATATGAATTTTGATGAAATTAGTAACAACCCATTTTGGACACCTGATGCTAATGCAGCAAAAGATTGGGCAAAATATTTAGATAATTTGAGAAAATCAGGTAGCTCAGTTGGCGCAGTAATCGAAATAATTGCCCAGGGTGTGCCAGCCGGAATTGGAGCACCAATCTACGGCAAGCTTGATACAGATCTAGCGGCGGCAATGATGAGTATTAATGCAGTTAAGGGCGTTGAAATTGGTGATGGGATGGCTGTAGCTGAGCTAACCGGCGAGGCTAATGCTGACGAGATCTCAATGGGTACAAATGGGCCTGAATATAGCTCTAATCATGCAGGTGGGATCTTGGGCGGTATTAGTACAGGTCAAGATTTAGTTGTAAGATTTGCAGTAAAGCCAACCTCATCCATCCTTACCAAACGTAAGACGGTAACAAAGGCGGGCAAAGATTCCGAAATTGTTACCAAAGGGCGACATGATCCTTGTGTTGGGATTAGGGCAGTCCCAGTTGGTGAAGCTATGATGGCATGTGTAATACTTGACCATTTGTTATTGCATCGAGGTCAAGTGGGCGAAAATCAGGGTAAAATTGGCTGACAAATTATCTATTATGGGCGTGGAATTACCACAAACTTAATATCTAACGATCCAGCAGTCTCAAACTTTAATGTGACAGCTATTTCGTCATCCACGTTCCAGTCATCAGTTAGACCCATAAACATTACGTGGTGAGCACCAGGTTTAAATTCAAATACCTCACCAGCTGGAACTTTCACTTTCATACGGTGTTTCATACTCATAACACCGTTTTCCATTATTGATTCATGAACCATAACTCGAGGGTAATCTCCAACAACCTTAATAAGGGTATCTTCGGCACCTTGGTTTTGTACAACAAAATATCCCACACCACTCCTCCCATTGGTTGGATATGCAAACGCATCCTTTATTGTGAGGTTCCCCAGAATATAACTTTCGGCTGAAACCGAACTACAAGCCATCAAAAAGGCAACTAAAATATATTTCATTTAAATTTTTCCGAAAGTTTCATGGCTATTTCTATATTTAACTATTGGCGAGATAAATCCAAGGGTTTAGAATATCAAAGGTGCGTGTTATCGGAATTACATGGCTAAACTTCCAACTAAAGCAGACATTCTTAAATGGGTCCGCACTCACCCAGAAAAATCGTCTAAACGAGACATCTCCAAAGCTTTTGGTATAAAAGGCGCAGCACGCATTGAACTCAAAAAAATATTGAATGAATTAAAAGCTGAAGGCCATATTACAAAAGTTAGGCGGGAATTTAATGATCCTAACAAATTGCCCCCAGTTTCAGTTCTACAAATGCTGGGACCTGACGACCAAGGTGAAATGTTTGCTGTACCTTTGGATTGGGAAGGCTCTGGAGTATTGCCAAAAGTGTTGATGCCAGTCCAAGCTGGAAAACCTGCATTAGGCCAAGGTGATCGTATTTTAGCTCGGTTAACCATTGAGAGTGGTGGAGAGGGTCATCAATATACAGGTCAGCTGATACGTCGCATTGTCGCAAACCCCAAAAGGATCCTCGGTATTTTTCGTACCAGTTCCGAAGGTGGCCGAATTCTACCGATTAACAAGGGTGAAGCAAAAGAGTGGCTAGTCAGTCAAGACGCACTTAATGGAGCCAAAGACGGCGAGTTAGTAGAGCTAGAACCGTCGGGTCCAAAAGAGCGGTTAGGACTTTCTCGCGGACGTATTATAACAAGGCTAGGTGACCCATCAGCACCAAAATCTGTGTCTTTAATAGCTATTCATCAACATAATATTCCAGATGAATTTCCAGATTTGGTTCTGGCACAGGCGGAAGAAGCCAAACCTGCTAGTAACAAAAACCGTGATGATTTAACCTCACTCCCACTGATCACCATTGATCCTGCTGATGCGCGAGATCACGATGATGCCTGTTGTGCAGTAATTGATACTGATCCCAAAAACCCAAATGGTTTTTTGCTTTGGGTCGCAATTGCCGATGTTGCGCATTACGTTGCTTCCGGTTCAGCCCTAGATGCTGAGGCCAGGAATCGAGGAAATTCAACCTATTTCCCAGATAGAGTTGTCCCTATGCTGCCAGATCGCTTGTCCGGTGATTTGTGTTCCTTGCACGAGGGTGTCACCCGACCCTGTATTGCTGTTGAAATGAAACTGTCGGCAAAAGGTGAAAAAATATCACATAGGTTTGTGCGTGGAATAATGCGATCTCTCGCGTCTTTGTCGTATGAGGAGGCACAGGCTGCTATAGATGGTAACCCTTCAGAGCGTGCTGCACCGTTGGTTGAAACAGTTTTGAAACCATTGTCTGCTGCATATGAAGCCCTCAAAATAGCACGAGAAGCCCGACAACCTCTAGACTTAGACTTACCAGAGCGGAAAATTATATTATCAGATACAGGCAAAGTTACCTCAATCAATTTCCGTGACCGCCTCGATGCGCATCGGTTAATTGAGGAGTGCATGGTACTAGCAAATGTGGCTGCTGCAGAAACTTTGATTGCCAATAAACAACCACTTTTGTTTCGCGTACATGAAGAGCCAAGCCCTGAGAAGCTAAATTCTCTACGTGACACTGCTAAATCCGTTGGATTACTTCTGGCCAAAGGGCAAGTTTTAAAAACTAGACACCTTAATCAGCTGTTACAAGCGGCAACAGGGAGAGATGAAGCTGAATTAATTAATCTTTCAACATTACGATCCATGACACAGGCATATTATAGCCCTCAGAATATGTCACACTTTGGATTAGCCCTAAAAAATTACGCACATTTTACGTCTCCAATCCGACGATATGCAGACCTTTTAATACATAGAGCCTTAGTTTCGGCGCATAATTGGAACACAGACGGGCTATCACTACAAGATTTGGAAATGCTGGACGAAACCGCAAAACAAATCAGCGATACCGAGCGACGCTCAATGGTTGCTGAACGAGATACCACAGATCGTTATTTAGCAAGCTTCATGGCGGAACGGATTGGAAATGAATTTTCGGGACGCATATCAGGTGTCGCAAGGTTTGGTGTCTTTGTTAAGTTGGATGAAACAGGTGCTGATGGGTTGGTACCAATTCACTCTTTAGGGCGCGAATATTTTGAACATGACCCTGAAAACCAGACATTAAGGGGCACAGAAACTGGCACTATAATCAGTTTGGGACTTCAAGCGCTGGTACGTCTCTCTGAAGCAAAACCAGTTACAGGAGGTATTCTGTTAGAATTGCTAGAGTTAGAAAGTTCCAAGTTGCAAATAAGTCAAGGAAAACGCAGAAATAGGTATTCAAGTTATAAAAAGGGTTCCCAAAAGGGAAAGTCCAGAAAGGTTACCCGAAAACGGAAATGACTTTTGAAGACTGGAAAACTGATTTTTTAAGACGTGCCTTAGACGGCGGAATTTCACCTGAAATTTTAGACCAAGTTTCTCCATTCCTAAAACCTAATTTAAAGTCATCTCAAGCAGATATAGCACAGACCGAAACCCAGAAAACGCTCCAACAATACGTTGAAATGACAGCGAACGAAATTCGGATTATACAGGGTCAAGCCGCCTTATCAAAACATGCGAAAACTTTCGATGATATTGAATTTAAGTATCAGGTAGATCGTCATATTGTTGCAGCTATTTGGGGAATGGAAACAAACTATGGCAGCATCCGTGGAGACGTGCCTGTCCTTTCTGCATTAGCAACATTAGCGTCCCAAGGTCGGCGTCGCTCAATGTTTGAGGCGCAGCTTTTATCCACCTTTGAAATTATCAATCAAGGCATTAAACTACCCAACCAAATTCTGGGAAGTTGGGCTGGGGCCATGGGGCATACTCAGTTTATGCCAAAGTCTTATATCGATTTTGCTATATCAGCTAATAGTGGTAAATCAGATATTTGGTCTGACGACCCAGCAGATGCTTTAACATCAACAGCTAATTTTTTAATTTGCCATGGCTGGATTCCTGACACTCCATGGGGCGAGGTAGCATATTTTTCCAAAAATGAAGATTTACCTTCTTTGCTAAAATATCCACCACAATGGATAAAAGATTGGAAGAACCTTGGACTCCTATCCGAAAAGTCGAGCATACCGAATTACGTCGCCCAATTGGTCTTACCAGGTGGGGTTTCCTCATTAGGATTTCTAGTTTCAGAAAACTTTAACGCTTTACTGCGCTATAATAATGCACCAGCTTACGCCATTGCAGTGGGGAATTTGGCAGATCGCTTACAAGGAGCACCTCCATTACAGTTCCCACCTGGTGGCGATCTTCGTGGATTAAACCAATCAGAGATTCAATATCTACAGAATCAACTAACAAAATTGGGGTATGACACAATTGGTGCAGATGGATTTATTGGCCCTAATACTAAAATGGCCATTGAAGCTTTTCAGATTGCAAACAATCTGCCTGTGGATGGATTTGCAGGCCTTTCATTATTAAAAAAAATAAAATTACAGTAAAAAAATTAGCACATTTCAGGGGTCAAGAGATGCCGGATGAGCGCTACGGGGTGGGACCTCAAAGTCAGTTGCATAGATACATAATCTTCCACTACCTCCTCACCTTCTGTCATCTGATGCAAATACACCTTTTCTTCTAAAATACCTTCCCCCTCCAGATTTTGTGAGAACAGTGGCAAGGGTTGATCAGCAGTAATTGCCTTAGCAGCCCAAAGGGCCTCACGTCGAGCCAAATTCAAGCTATGAAAGGCATCAGCTTCAGCCAAAATTTGTATGGACTTTGAACTCAAGCCCGCCTTTCTCCAAACAGATTCAACACTAATATAGCCATTTCCCCGAGCAGTCGTTAACCAAGAAATTTCATCTTCTGATATACCCTTAATTTGGCGGAATCCCAAACGGATAGCTAATCGACCCACTCCATCCGGTTCCATAACATTATCCCAAAAACTAGCATTAATACAGACAGGGCGTACCTGCACCTCGTGTTCTCGTGCATCACGGACAATTTGCGCTGGGGCGTAAAAACCCATGGGCTGAGAGTTAAGTAAAGCACAGCTAAATATTCCAGGGTAATAATACTTTAACCAGCTGGAAGCGTAAACTAATAGAGCAAAGCTTGCAGCATGGCTCTCTGGAAATCCATATGATGCAAAACCCTCAATTTGTGAAAAGCATCGTACAGAAAAACCTTCGTTATAACCATTCCGACGCATACCACGCATAAAGGACGACTTAAATTCACTAATACTGCCATGCTTGTTAAATGTAGCCAGAGAACGACGTAGGCGATCTGCCTGGTCTGGGGTAAACCCAGCACCAACAATCGCAATTTGCATAGCCTGCTCTTGAAACAAGGGTACTCCCAAAGTTTTTCCCAATACTGCACCTAGCTCATCAGAAGGGAAACTAATCGCCTCCTCACCGTTTCGGCGGCGAAGATAAGGATGCACCATGTCACCTTGAATAGGCCCAGGGCGAATAATAGCTACTTCAATTACCAAATCATAAAAGGTACGGGGACGCATACGGGGTAAAAAATTCATCTGTGCCCGACTTTCTACCTGAAAAACCCCCAAGCTATCAGCACGACAAAGCATATCATAAACAGCTGGGTCTTCAGGTGGCAGCGTAGCCAACGTGTAGTCCATACTGTGATGCATACTAATCAGGTCAAAGGCCTTACGAATGCAGGTCAGCATTCCAAGAGCCAAAATATCAACTTTCAAAATACCTAAGTTATCAATATCATCTTTATCCCAACAGATCACTGTGCGACCTTCCATAGTGGCATTTTCAATAGGTACTAATTCATCCAATCGGCCATCAGTTATAATGAAACCGCCAACATGCTGCGAAAGGTGTCGAGGGAAGCCAATTACCTCATAGATTAAAGACATTGTTTTCTGTAAGTGGTGATCTTTAAAATCCAAACCAATCTCAGCCATTCGACTAGCTTGCAGACCTTTGCTTGGAAAGGAGCCCCAGAGCTGAGATGATAGGGCGCTTATTGTATCTTCTGATAATCCCATAGCCCGGCCAACTTCACGAATCGCTCGCTTACCACGATAGTGCACTACCGTGGCGCATAGCCCTGCTCGATGACGCCCATAGCGCTCATAGATATACTGAATTACTTCTTCGCGACGCTCATGTTCAAAATCTACGTCAATATCAGGAGGTTCATTACGAGCCTCTGAAACAAACCGCTCAAACACCATAGTGCCAACCTCTGGGCTTACAGAAGTTACACCTAGGCAATAACACACAACTGAATTTGCTGCTGACCCACGACCCTGACAAAGAATGCCACGAGATCGTGCAAAAGTCACAATATCATAAACAGTTAAAAAGTAAGGCTCATATTCTAACTTTCTGATTAATAGAAGTTCATGCTCTATAAGCCGTTTAACTTTATCTGTTGTCCCAGCTGGATAGCGCCAAGCTAACCCAGCATAAGCCAACCGCCGCAACCGATCTGTAGGCGTTTCATTCTCATTCAATTCTGATGGGTACTCATAGCGAAGTGTATCCAGAGAAAACTCTAAACGTTTCAACAAGAGTGCCGTTTGCTCCAAGGCATCTGGATAGGCCTTAAATAACCTCGCAGCTTCTGTGGCAGATCGCAGTCGTTGTTCAGAGTTAATTAGTGCAGCACGTCCCAAATTATCTACCCGCACTCCCAAACGTATTGCTATTAACACATCAGTAAGTCGACGACGTGAACCATGATGCATAATGGGTGCTGCAGAAGCTACTAAAGGTAGGGATAATTCTATTGAAGCTTGCATCAAATTTTTGAAATATATTGTATCTTGACCGTTATATTTAGGTGCTAGAAGAAGCATTACATCTTGGGGAAAGCACTGAGATAATCTGCGGACTTGTGACAACCATTGGGCTTTAACATTACTATTTTGAAAAATGTTTGGAGGATGCAGTAAAATAATTTGATTCCCACCAAACTCAAGTAAATCTTCAAATTCAATATGGCAGTTACCTTTTTTTGACCTCAAACGCCCACATGAAATTAGGCGACACAGTTGCCTCCAACCCTCTCGTTCTTTTGGCAATAGTGTAGCCGTGAATCCATTGCACAATACAATCTTAGAGGCGGGAAGAAGACGCGGCATATTATAAATATTAGCGGAGGGACTACGTTTAAACTGAGGTAGGGATGGTGGTCCAACCAAACCTTTAGCGCTGTCAAATGATTGCCGCTCTGCCACCAAACGTCTAATTTCGCGTGCTCGCGTATGTGCTCTTACAATCCCAGCCACAGAATTTTCATCAGCAATCGCTACTGCTTCTAGACCCAGAAATGCTGCACGGTCCATATATTCTTCAGGATGTGAACCACCTTTAAGGAAAGAAAAATTTGAACAAGCTTGGAGTTCCGCCCAGGGAAGTTTTAATTTATGTGTGTTAATAATATCAGGGTTAAACATGAAAATTTACTGTGTAAGTGATTCTAGATAATAGTTTGTTCATGTTTTGTTCCAACTTGCAATTCAAGTGTCGTTAGGTTTAGCTTTTCCTCCATTGAAGTGCCACATATGGTAAAAAAAACGGAGAACCCTATGAGAGATGTCGTAATCCTTGGTGGTGTGCGGACTGCTATTGGTACATTTGGTGGCAGCTTGGCAGGAGTAACGCCTATAGATCTTGGCGCTACGGTAGCAAAAGCTGCCCTTGCACGAGCAGAGGTCGAAAGTGGACAAATTGGCCATGTAGCTTTTGGACATGTTATAAACACCGAACCCCGAGACATGTACCTATCACGGGTTGCGGCCTTACAAGCAGGTATTTCAGAAAGTACACCTGCAATGAATGTAAACCGCCTTTGCGGTTCTGGATTACAGGCAGTTATATCAGTGGCACAGTCACTAATGCTGGGGGATGCAGACTTTGGCCTTGCAGGGGGAGCTGAAAATATGAGCCAGTCCCCTTACATCATGCAGTCTCAAAGATGGGGCCAGAAGATGGGTGATGTCACAACACTGGATATGATGCTAGGAGCGCTGCATTGTCCCTTTGGTACAGGCCATATGGGGGTCACCGCTGAGAATGTGGCACAAGAACATACGGTAACCCGGGCAGACCAAGATGCATTCGCACTTGAAAGCCAAAGCCGCGCAGCAAAAGCGATTACAGATGGTCGTTTCGCAGAACAAATCATACCAGTAGAGATTAAAGTCAAACGCGACATTATACATTTTAAAGTTGACGAACATCCAAAAACAACAACCCCAGAAGTTTTGGCAGGACTTCGAACTGTATTCCAAAAAGATGGAACTGTTACTGCTGGAAATGCATCAGGTATAAATGATGGCGCAGCCGCAATTGTATTAGCAAGCTCCACCGCTGCAGATCATGCTGGACTCAAACCAAAATTTCGCATTCTGGGCTATGGACATGCGGGAGTGCGCCCATCAGTGATGGGAATTGGGCCCGTACCTGCAGTAAAAAACCTGCTGTCTAAAATTGGCTTATCAATTGCTGATTTTGATGTAATCGAAAGTAATGAAGCTTTTGCTGCACAGGCAATTGCGGTAAACCGAGAACTTGGACTCGACCCCAAACGGGTCAATCCAAATGGGGGTGCAATTGCTTTAGGTCACCCAGTGGGGGCCACTGGTACAATCATTATGATTAAGCTAATGGCAGAGCTAGAACGCAGCGCTGGCAAGAAAGGCCTTGCCACAATGTGCATTGGCGGTGGACAGGGTATTGCAGTTGCAATCGAGCGAATTTAAAAACAAAAAAGATTCGTTTAAAATTAAACTTATTGATTGTCAGACAAACTCAACAAATATGCATATATATAAATCGCATCCCTTTCCTTACGTACTTTGTAGGTCATTTTTGCACGGGCTTTTTTGTCACCTAGGAACAACCGTAAAAAACCCTTTGGGTCTTGAACATAGGCTACAAAATTTTCTTCATTCCAAAGCAAACCGTTCTTAGCTCCCGCAACAACAATCGATTTACCATAACGGTAACCATTAACCTTACCAGCAACTGCACCAGCTACGTTGTGCAAGTTGGGACCTGATCTTCCATTGCGGCCAGCAAGCTTTTTGCCAGAGCTATCTACAACGACATGGCACGCAACACATTGTTTTTTAAAAGCTAGACCACCCAAAGCTGAGCCATCATTTGACGTTACACCTTCAGACTGTACAGATGTAGAGATCAAAAAGGCCACTAGAGCAGATAAAATAGATCTCATCACAGCCTTCCATTACAAATTTACTGTATCAAGCTCAGCCCTGCTTCCAAGCCATAACTTACAGAAAAAAACTCTGAATAATTTAAGCTACAGCCCGTGAAAGAGCACATTGGCCCCAAAGGTTCGACATTGCAGAAATCAAGTAATCAACATCAGAATTTGTGTGCAATGGAGAGGGTGTGAATCGCAAGCGCTCAGTACCCTTAGGGACGGTTGGGTAGTTGATTGGTTGTACGTAAATTCCAAACTGATCCATCAAGTAATCTGCTAGCATTTTTGTTTTGACCGGATCTTTTATCATTACTGGCACAATATGACTGTCATTATGCATATGTGGAATACCAGCTCGATCTAGGCCCGCCCTAAGCCTCGCTACCTGGGCTCTCTGGCCCAATCGCTCCGAATTACTAACTTTAAGATGTGATATCGAAGTTCGAGCGGCTACAGCTATTGACGGTGGCAAAGCGGTCGTAAAAATAAAACCAGAGCCAAAAGACCTAATAAAATCACAAATTTCTTCAGAACCTGTGATATACCCACCAACACAGCCGACCGCCTTACCCAATGTACCCTCTATAATATCAATCCTATGCGCTAAGCCTTCTCTTTCGCTTATACCGCCACCCCGCTGACCATACATTCCAACAGCGTGAACCTCATCCAAATAGGTTAAGGCCCCATACTTTTCGCATACCTCTAAGATTTCAGCAATTGGAGCGATATCACCATCCATGGAATATATACTTTCAAAAGCCACAATCTTGGGACGGTCACCACAAGCTGCTAATTTACGGTCTAAATCTAAAAAATCGTTATGCTTCCAAATCACCTTGTCAGCTCTTGATTGCCTAATTCCTTCTATCATCGAAGCGTGGTTGTTCGCATCAGACAGGATAACCACGTCTGGTATTTTTGAACCAAGCGTAGCTAATGTAGTCCAGTTGGAAACATAGCCGGACGTAAATAATAACGCAGCTTCTTTGCCATGAAGGTCAGCTATCTCACTCTCAAGAAGAAGGTGATCGTGGTTGGTACCACTAATATTACGGGTCCCGCCTGCGCCGGCTCCACAGCGACCTACAGCCTCTTGCATAGCAGCAATAACTTTCGGATGTTGACCCATACCTAAGTAGTCGTTGGAACACCAAACTTTTACTTCGCGCTTCCCGCCTTCAAAGTGGTTGGTGGCGAGAGGAAATTTATCTACCTGTCTTTCTAAATCAGCAAAGTATCGGTAATTTCCTTCCGACTTTAAACGCTCAATTTGGTTTTTAAAGAAACTGTCGAATGACATCTAAACTTTTCCCGCTTCATATTATACTTTATAACGTGCCAGACAAATAAGACAAATGACACAAAGTTCCATAGCTTTTTTACTAAATTTGAGAATAATTTCTGCGGCATTTTAACCATATATAACGAGTTTAAGAAAGTTATCATCACCTCTTTTTGGCTCTCACTACGGTTATCATAAAGCTTAGCTCATTCTTCAAAAGGCGTTGTGACCGTAAGTAGCAAAGAAATTATATAATGAAAATCAACAAATATTGGATAAAATTATTTATTAACAACTACTAAAGCAGGTACCTTTCTTTAGTAGCATTTACTACGCAAACGATCCAAATAGAAATATCAATCGCTTTTCCTTAAGTCATTTTACAGTTATCAATTATCTATGATAGAGACGAAAAATTTATGGAAATACTAATTCCCACTTGGATAAATGGTGAGTTAAAGCCTGTAGAAAAAATGAAAGCCCATCTTCAAGGGCTGCGCCATAAAGCTGTATCTGTTTTCGTGATGCAAGGATCTAAGACCCTTTTGCAACGTCGGGCTTTAAGCAAATATCACACTCCCGGACTTTGGGCCAATGCTTGCTGTACTCACCCAGAGTGGGATGAAGTAGGGTTAGAATGTGCCACTCGAAGATTAAACGAGGAGCTTGGAATAGTTGGCCAAACTCCAGTCTATCAAGATACTGTTGAATATTCTGCTGAGGTTGGCAACAAAATGGTGGAGAATGAGGTTGTAGAAATTTTTGTAGTGCGGGCCAACAAATGTGTTGTACGTCCTAACGCAGATGAAGTGATGGACTATCGCTGGGAAACTTTGGAAGACTTACATAAAAAAATCAAAAGTAAACCAGAGAAATTCACCCCTTGGCTTAAAATATATTTAGAACAGCATGCAGAAAAAATATTTTCCAATTACGCGAGTTAACCCCGTAAGAAAACTGGTTTTGCAGTGGTAGATTGGCTAGGTTGATAAACATATCCACCCAAATCAAATTCCGAAACTTGCGCTGCATCCGACAGTCTGTTTTGCATAACAAACCGAGCCATGGCGCCTCGGGCCTTCTTTGCATGAAAGCTGATCATCTTTTCCTTACCATCCTTAAATTCCAAAAACTGTGGAGTGACCACCTCTAGGGATAAAGCATTCAAGTCGACTGATCCAAAATATTCTTGACTAGCACAGTTAATTAAAACTTTTGATCCCGTCTTCACTGCCTGTGTGTTCAAAGAGTTTGCGATTGACTCACCCCAATACGCATAAAGTGACCCACCTCTTTTTGTTTTAAGTCGGCTACCCATTTCAAGCCGGTAAGCTTGAATTTCATCAAGCGGTCGCAAAATACCGTAAAGGCCTGAGAGTATTCGCAAGTGATCTTGCGCCCAGCGCATATCATCATCGCTCAGACTTGATGCCTCTAGGCCTTGGTACGTATCGCCAGCAAACGCTAATACTGCCGGTCGACGAGTATCAACATTTGGAGAGGCAGCATATGCGCGAAAACGGTCCCAGTTTAGGCGTGCTAAATTTGGGCTGATTGACATTAGTTTTTGTAAATCTTCAACTGACAGTTGGCGGGCAACCTCAACAAGACCTAATGCATCCTGTTGAAAATCTGGTTGAGTAACGTCGGCTCGTACTACCGGTTTCCAGTCTAGCTTTTTAGCTGGCGAAATACATACTAACATCTTCCAGTCTCCCTATCAGTTTTAATTTAGCGTACATTACAGCGACTGCAAGATCTCTATAAATGCCTCGCCAAAACGCTCAGTTCGAGCGTTGTTCATACCCGGAACTTGCCCCAATTTATCAAGGCTTTGGGGCCGTAATTTTGCTATATTTTTTAATGTTGTTCGAGAACAAGAAAGAAGTTTATTACTTCCAGCACCACCACCCTCCAAGCCCTGTTGAGCAATTAGCAGCTGATCAAATACTTCAGCCTCTGGCAATCCAGCCATTTTGCGGCGAGTTGGATGTACTCTACCTTCTTCGCCAGTAACGACAGACAAAAAAGCTTGTCCATAACGTTCTAATTTTTTTGCTCCAACCCCACCAACTGAAGCCATCTCATCTAAGTCTTTTGGACGACGTTCAGCCATCTCAATAAGGGTTTTGTCGTTGAATACGATATATGCTGGTACCTTTTGTTGCTCGGCTAAGGCACGCCTTTTGGCCTTTAGTGCTGACAAAAGTGGGGCGTCCTCATCCGAGACCAACAACTTCACTGCCGGCCGGCGATCATTAGCAGCTAATATGCTATCCTTGCGGAGCAGTATTTCCGCCGTACCCTTAAGTAACGGCCTTGCATTTTCAGTAAAGCGTAGCCCACCATGCCGCTCTGGGTCAGGACGAATTAAATCGTAACCCATCATCTGTCGAAATATTGCCTGCCACTCTGCCTTGCTAGTCCCCTTACCCACACCAAAAGTAGGCAACTCATCATGTGCTCTTTGCAGTACCTTATCTGTCTTATTACCAAGCAAGATATCTATCAGGTGACCCATACCAAACCACTCACCTGTGCGCAAAATAGCTGACAGAGCCATGCGCACTGGCTCAGTTCCATCAAATAGCTCGGGTGGGCTGTCGCAAAGATCACAGTTGTTACAAGGCACACCTGTCTCACCAAAGTACTTAAGTAAGATTGCCCGGCGGCATGTTAGTGCTTCAGCTAAACCAAGCAGGGCATTCAGTCGTGCATGGTCTGCTCTCTTTCTATCTGTCGGTGCTAAGCCCTCATCAATCTGGGAACGACGAAGGCGGATATCATCAGCCCCAAACAGCGTCAATGTTTCAGCCGGCGCTCCATCGCGTCCACTTCTTCCAATTTCTTGGTAATATGCCTCAATTGATTTCGGCAAATCAGCGTGAGCAACCCATCGTATATCAGGCTTATCAACTCCCATTCCAAATGCAATTGTAGCAACAACTATCAAGCCATCTTCACGCTGAAATCGGGTCTCGACGATACGCCGATCTTCAGCATCCATACCACCATGATAGTGACAGGCTATGTGGTCAGCATCACGTAATGCTTGAGCCAAAGTCTCAGTTTTTGCTCGTGTCCCACAGTAAACAATACCAGGTTGCCCTTGACGTGCCTGAGCAAAATTTAATATTTGTTTCCGAGGTTGGTCTTTTGCAGCAAAAGCCAAATGTAGGTTGGGTCGATCGAAACCGTGCAGAAAGCTAGCTGGTGCGACACCACCGAATAATTTTTCAACTATCTCAGCCTTTGTTTCATCGTCTGCAGTTGCCGTGAACGCGGCAAGTGGCACACCCAAAGACTGACGCAACTCCCCTATCCTCAAATAGTCTGGTCGAAAGTCATGCCCCCACTGTGAGACGCAATGCGCCTCATCTACGGCAATCATGCTAACGCCAATCCGACGCAACATTCCGAGAGCAGAACCTGCAGCAAGGCGTTCTGGTGCAATGTAGAGAAGCTTGAGATCACCTCGTTCTAAAGAATCCCACACCAAATCCGTTTCTTCTTGTGTATTGCCTGATGTGAGAGTTCCTGCATTGACACCAACCGCCTGCAGTGACCGAACTTGGTCACGCATCAGTGCAATTAGTGGAGAAATAACAACTGTTACCCCCTCACGTAGAAGGGCAGGCAGCTGAAAACAAAGCGATTTACCACCACCAGTCGGCATGATTGCCAGAACATTTTTTCCCTCTGTTACGGCTTTAACAATATCTTCCTGCCCAGGACGAAATGAACTGAACCCAAAAATATCCCTTAAAAGAGTAGTGTGAGAAACAACAGGTTTAATGAGTTAAACGCCGTAATAAACCAAAGTATATTGCAAGGCCGCAATGATCAGCAAAGCCACCAATGGTGCAAGATCAAGTCCACCCATACTAGGCAAATACTGACGTATCGGTCGATAAATTGGATCTAAAAATCTGTTCAAGCTCTGCCAAATTTGACCAACCACCTGCTGATGAAGGTTCAAAACATTAAAAGCAATCAGCCAGCTCATAATAAAATGCGCGATAATAAAGAACCATGCGACATTCAAAACCATGTAAGGTATTGCAAATATAGGGGCCATTTTCACCTCATTTAATATGTTGCTATTTATCTAGGCGTTTAGCCTAACCGCAGCAAGAGACTAGAGCTGCAATTATTTACTTAACACCTTGACGTTAGAAGCCGAAGCAGCAATTTCTGCACAAACTGGAGTGTTCTATTATGTACCCATTTGTTCGCTTAGCTTGGCAATTTTTTCTACACCGGAATGACGCCAGCTTAACAGTGGGTGACGTTCACATCAGTTCACATTATTGCCTTCCATGGGATTTAGACGTCTGGATGGAGTTGAACAATGGCCGTGCCTTATCTCTATACGACATGGGACGAATTCCTATGGCAAAGCGTTCAGGGCTCATCGCAGCCCTGAAACGTCGTAGATGGGGACTATCAGTGGCCGGGAGTAGTGTCCGGTATCGCAAGCGTATTAGAATGCTGGATAAAATTGAAATGCGTAGCACCGCAATCTGTGCAGATCATCGATTTATGTACGTAGAACAAAGTATGTGGGTAAGAGGAATTTGTGCAGGGCATGCGCTTTACCGAACTGTAGTGACTGACCCTCATGGTATGGTACCCACAGATGACGTATTAAAAGAGCTCAACTTACAGGACTCCCTACCGTCAATTCCAGATTGGGTTGCTGCTTGGATTCATGCCGAAGACATCCGCCCGTGGCCCCCAATGGAATAAAACAAGAATAAAAACTTGCTTTGAAAACCTTGCTCCCGCAAGCTCTGTAAAAATGAGGATATAAAAATGTCTGAGGCCATTTCTGAAAAAATAAACCTTAAAAAACGTATCCAAGGCTGGATGATGTTTGATTGGGCTACTCAACCCTTTTACACTCTTGGCCTAACATTTATTTTTGGACCCTATTTTGCCAGTGTTGCGTCAGACGCGTTTTTAAACAGTGGCATGGATGAAGCTAGCGCTAAGGCTGGAGCACAAACAATTTGGTCATGGGGGCAAGCTGTCTCTGGGTTTTTTGTAGCAGTCTTTGGTATTTTAGCTGGTGCCTATGCCGACAGTACGGGGCGCCGGATGCCTTGGCTTTGGGCGGCTTCAGTTATCTTTGTAATTTGCGCATGGATGCTTTGGTATATGGTACCAGATGGATCAGCAATATGGTCGTCTCTTATTATTTTTTCAGTGGCATTCGTAGCTGCAGAATTAGCCCTTGTTTTTACAAACGCCGTTTTACCAAGCCTAGGAGGCCAGCGGGAAGTGGGAAAAATATCAGGAAATGGCGCGGCATTAGGGTATACAGGGGGTATTCTTAGTCTCTTTATAATGTTGTTCTTTTTCTTTGATGATGGTGGCAAAACGTTCATAGGACTGGATCCAGGTTTCGGCCTGCTTGATCCAGAAAAACGTGAGGGTACGCGTGCCGTAGGCCCGCTTATTGCCATATGGTTCGTTATATTTATGGTTCCATATTTTATATGGGTCAAAGAAGATAAAAATCCAAATCGACAGGGTGGGTTCAGTCAATCTATGAAAGAACTCAAGGCATCCCTGCTGGGAATGTTAAAGCGCCCTAGTTTGTTTTCATTTATGGGCGCCCAAATGTTTTACCGCGATGCCCTTAACGGCCTCTACGCGTTTGGTGGCGTATACGCAGTGTTGGTCTTGGATTGGGGTTTAACACAGCTTGGGATATTTGGAATTCTTGGAGGTATTTCAGCTGCACTGGTTACTTGGATCTCAGGAAAGTATGACCGTAAATTAGGCCCAAAACCTGTAATATACTTTCATGTTTGGGTACTTATATTCGTATCATTTTGTATCATTGGCATGTCCCGCACCAGCTTCTATGGAATAACCTTGCCTGATGGCTCTAACCTACCAGATATTATTTTTTATGTCTGCGGCGCTGCAATTGGAGGTTCCGGCGGTGGAGTATATGCAGCAAGCCGGTCCATGATGGTGCGTCACACAAATAAAGCGCGTCCAACAGAGGCCTTTGGCCTGTTTGCTTTGGCAGGCAAAGCAACAGCGTTTTTGGCCCCACTACTAATTGGTATTTTTACTTACCTGCTAAATGACGCCCGGTTAGGGTTTTCTCCCGTTATTGGGCTTTTTATCTTAGGGGTATTTCTGTTGCGATGGGTGGATCCTGACGGAGATCAAACTGATTGAAAAGGCTATCTATTTCTTGCGCCTTAGCGCTCTCATTATTAGCCATCTGCTGGCCAACTTTTATGGGATTAAACGCCGAGATTATTAGGCCACAGTTTCGTCCAGGTTCTATTCCAAAAGAAGTGCCGGCAAAAGCTCTTTTCGGGGCTAAAGGATTCGGATCACAGCAGAAATCACAATCCTTTGGAGGATATGCAAAGGGCTGCTTGGCCGGTGGAGCAAGCCTACCAGAGACAGGGCCAACATGGCAGGCAATGAGGCTTTCAAGAAACCGAAATTGGGGACAACCCATAACAATTAATTACTTAAAAGAACTATCAGTAAAGGTTGCAAATGAAACGAACTGGTCAGGAATTTATGTTGGAGATATCTCTCAGCCCCGTGGTGGGCCCATGCTTTCAGGCCACGCAAGTCACCAAATTGGATTAGACGCAGATATCTGGCTTTTGCCAAAAGGAAGTAAAACACTTACCCGAAAAGAACGCGAAAAAATTTCTTCTATTTCAATGCGTCGGGCAGCTGGTGCTTACACTAATAAAAACTGGACGAAAGATCACGAAACTGTCCTAAAGATTGCTTCTAAAGATCCCCGAACCGCACGAATTTTTTTATTCCCAGGGGCAAAGGTGGCCATGTGCAAGTCTGCCACTGGAGACCGATCTTGGCTTCGAAAAATTAGACCATGGTACGGGCATCATTATCATTTTCATGTAAGACTAAAGTGTCCAAAAGGACAGACGGGGTGCATGGATCAGGCCCCACCACCGTCTGGTGATGGGTGCAAAGAGGCTCAGGGCTGGGTAGACAGAATACTGAACCCACCACCACCAGATCCTGATTACGTGCCACGACAACCAAAACCAGCACTCAAACTTTCAAATTTACCAAAGGAGTGTAGCTCTGTTTTATTATCTCAATAAAATTTAAGGATTTTATATCAAAATAAATATATGGCAGTTATTTCCAATAACGTAGTCTCTTTTGATTATAATCTAAAAAACACCACAATAAAAAAATTATCAAAAATCTATTGTAATGTCGGCATCAACTTCGTAACTCAGCGCATCAAACCTGACCAAGTCGCCGCTACCTTGGCTAAAAAACGGAAACTAAAAAATGAAAAAAATATATCTTCCTGGCATTTTTGCTATGGCCATCGTTGTGGTGACCTCAAATATCCTTGTCCAGTTTCTTCTTGGAGATTGGCTAACTTGGGGTGCATTTACATATCCAATAGCATTCCTAATTACAGATGTTATGAACCGTGTTTACGGCGTATCTGCCGCTCGGCGTATAGTTTTAGCGGGGTTTTTCGTTGGCGTAATATGTTCACTGATCGGAACACAAGTCATACTACAGGGAGACGGCTACACCTTCCCCGCCGTAACACTAAGGGTTGCAGTAGGATCAGGTTCAGCATTTCTTATAGCCCAAATGCTAGACGTCCAAGTTTTTGATCGGCTCCGTTCTGGGGCATGGTGGCGTGCACCATTAACCTCAACCCTAGTCGGAAGCGCGCTGGACACACTAATCTTTTTCAGCATATCTTTCTCAGCTTTATTTAATTGGTTAGATACTAAAAATATACCTGACTGGGCTCAAACCGCAGTTCCATTGGTCGGCGCTGGTCCCGAATTACCACTTTGGGCGTCACTTGCCTTAGCTGATTGGTTGGTAAAGCTAACGCTTGCATTAGCAGCACTAATACCTTTCCGAATTTTAGCACAATATCTTGTGGTTAGGACTGTAAAAATTCATTGACTTTACAAATGCCTCTGGCACAGTAGAGCTATCTTTAAACAGCTGAAAGGAGGTGATCCAGTGTCAAGAAAGGTATTGGAGAATGGAGTCGTAACAAGTTTGGGGGGTAGCCTCTAAGGTAACCCTTGGTGAAAGACCACCAAATTTGGGCGCAGGTGTCCTAATCGACCCGGCCTCCGCAAAACTTTCGAAGGGCTGTCTAATCTAGATGGCCCTTTTCGTTTGTGGCAGAGTGAAAAAATGTTGCAGATTAATAAAGAAATAACGATTCAAGATTGGGAGCTGACCGAGAGCTTTACCCGTGCGCAAGGGCCTGGGGGGCAAAACGTCAATAAAGTTTCTACAGCAGTCGAACTACGCTTTGAGGCTGCTAAAAGTCCAAACCTATCAGCTTACGTCAAGATGCGGCTCAAGAAGTTAGCTGGCAGAAAATGGACCCTAGAGGGGGCTTTAATATTGAGAGTAGAAGAAACACGCTCTCAAGCTCGAAACCGTGAAATAGCACGTAACCGACTAAAGGCCTTGATAATTGAGTCAACAATGAAACCCAAGCGACGCGTCCCAACGCGCCCAACATTTGGATCTCAAAAACGTAGGCTGGCAAGCAAAATTCAGCGCGGTACAGTTAAGTCTTTGCGCGGAAAGGTAAAAGATGACGAATGACCTTATAGATCGACGGCAAGCTGTTTTGGGACCAAATGTGCCAACTTTTTATGATAACCCAGTACATTTAGTCAAAGGTGAAGGCGTTTGGGTTTGGGATTCAAGCGGCCATAAATACCTAGACTGCTACAATAACGTACCACATGTTGGTCATTGTCATCCACACGTTGTATCAGCAATTTCAGCTCAGGCTGCAACGCTAAACACCCACACACGGTATTTGCATGATGGTATAATAAATTATGCAGAACGGCTCATTGCAAAGTTTCACAAAGGTTTGGATCAAATCATTATGGTTTGTAGTGGATCTGAAGCAAACGATATTGCGTTGCGTATGGCACAGGCTGTGACCGGTAAAACTGGGATAATTTCTACTGATAATACCTACCACGGTAATACGATGGCTGTTTCACAACTTTCTTCTCGCAAGCCACCGATTGGTGGCTATGCTGCTAACATTAGACATGTGCCAGCGCCTGACACCCTTCGTCCAGTTGGCGGTAGTGCTAAGACTCAAGCGCAGGCCTTCGCTCAAGAAATCCAAAAGGCAATCAATGATCTTGAAGTCTCAGGATATGGTTTTTCAGGTTTTTTGTTTTGTCCAACCTTTGCAAATGAAGGTCTCCCAGACTTACCAAAAGACTTTATGAAGCCTGCAGAAAAAGTCGTTCATGCTGCTGGTGGAGTTTTAATTTCTGATGAGGTCCAGCCTGGGTTCGGCCGTACTGGTGATAGCTGGTGGGGTTATGAGTGGTTAGGTCTTTCGCCAGATGTAGTTACACTTGGAAAACCAATGGCAAACGGACACCCAGTTGCAGCTGTAGTAGCTAGGGCAAGTGTAATGTCTGAATTCAGAAATGCCTTTGGATACTTCAATACGTTTGGTGGCAATCCAGTGAGCTGTGCAGCTGCCTCAGCAACTTTGGATGTAATAGAAGAGGATGGGCTGATCGCAAATTCTAAAATTGTTGGACATGGTTTTTTAGAGAGACTTCAAGCTATCAAGCATGGCAGCATAGCAAGTGTTCGGGGTCGTGGTCTATTTATTGCGCTTGAATTGGAAACTGATGGGATTGCAGACGAAGTTTTAGCAGCAAAAATAGTTGAATATGCTCGTAACAACGGTATGCTCATGGGCCGTACAGGTCGAAATCGCAATATTTTAAAATTACGTCCACCAATGCCATTCAATATACAAAATGCACGCGAGGCGACAAACACGTTAACTGCGGCATTTAAAAATTTTTAGATGTAAAAATGGTAAATGAAATCGCAGCATCATGGGGCTCAGATGGTAACCCTAAACTAATAGCTGAACGTGAAAACTCTGTATACCGGATTGAAATTTCTGGGGAACCAGCTGCGCTGCGCTTACACCGCGCTGGGTATCAAAATTACAGCACTATTCTCTCAGAGCTACGATGGACAACTCGGCTAGCTAATGCAGGTTTTTCGTGTCCCAAACCAATTCCTCAACTCAATGGTGATTGGGTATTACCATTAGTGGATGGACGCTTCGCAACTGTAATATCATGGGTAAAAGGCAATCCAATCGGCGCCTCAGAAAAAAAATTTTCTGGTAGTATAACTGAACATTGTGATCTCTATTATGGCCTAGGACACCTTTTAGCAAAACTGCACAACACTACTGATAACATTGAAACTGAGGACTTGAGGCGCCCTGCATGGGATCTAAATGGCTTGCTAGGAAAGACCCCTTTTTGGGGAAGGTTTTGGGAAAATCCTGCCCTTTCAGCTGGTGAGAAGAAATTTCTTATTTATACTAGGGATGCAGCTATTGAATACTTGAGTAATATTAAAGACCCAGATTTTGGATTAATTCACGCTGACGCCCTCCAAGAAAATGTATTTTTAAATGCAGGTGCTCTGACTTTGATTGATTTTGATGACGCAGGGTTTGGGTATCGAAGCTATGATCTTGGTGTTCCAATGTCACAGCACTATGCGTTAAATTATTTAAATGATCTTATTATGGCAATTCGAGATGGTTACGGAACTCTCAGGACAGCTCCATCATCTGAAGAAATTAAGTTTTTTTTATTATTACGTTGTCTAGCGTCTACAGGTTGGGTCGCAGAGCGGCAGTCAAAGAAAAGTCCCTCACAGCGTGTCTATGTTGAGCGCGCGCTTCATTCAGCACATCAATGGTTAACCTGAATCGCATCAAGAAACTAAACAATAACGGACTGTGAGGTTTGTTGATCAACGCCAAAAACCCTTTTATACCGCTTCACTTCGTTTATCGGTCCTACCGCCTTGTTGGGATTATCAGAAAGTTTAACAGTGGGCCGCCCATCGGCATTCACTACCTTGCAAACTAAAGAGAAAGGTTTCAAAGCATCATCAGGTACTAGACCTCTAAAATCATTAGTAAGTAAGGTCCCCCAGCCAAAAGATACCCTCACCCTTCCATCGAACAAAACTTGAAGTTGAGAAATTTTTTCTACGTCAAGCCCATCAGAAAAAATAACAAGCTTCTTTCTTGGGTCTTCTCCACAGCTCTCCCACCATTTAATTGCTGCCTCAGCACCAACGATCGGATCCCCTGAATCTATCCGTATTCCCGTCCATTTGGCCAACCAATCTGGTGCATTATCTAAGAAACCTTGAGTTCCATAAGTATCAGGTAAAATAACTCGAAGGTTGCCTTCATGTTCATCATGCCAATCTGACATCACATCATACGGCGCTTGGCGTAATGCCTCATCTGATTTAGCCAGCGCAGAATAGATCATTGGCAGTTCATGCGCATTTGTACCTATAGCAGCTAAATCACGGTTTTTTGCGATAAGGCAGTTTGATGTACCTACAAATTTTTCTCCTAAACCCTCAGTCATGGCTTGGACTGCCCAGTCCTGCCAAAGAAAAGAATGCCTTCGGCGCGTACCGAAATCAGCTAGTCGAAGGTTGTCTATATTTCGTAACTGTTCAATTTTTTCCCAGAGTTTGGTCATACCTCGGGCATAAAGAATTTGTAACTCAAAGCGTCGCATTTCGCCAAGCACCGCACGACCACGTAATTCCATTAGAACAGAAAGCGCTGGGATTTCCCAAAGCATGACTTCCGGCCAAGTTCCTTCAAAAGTCAAGTTGTACTGACCATTAGATTTTTCTAAATGGTAGGGAGGCAAGCGTAATGCTTCAAACCAGTCCATAAATTCGGACGTAAACATCTGCCGTTTTCCGTAAAATGTATTGCCTCGCATCCAAGTGCTCTCTCCACGCGCTAGTGACAGAGACCTTATATGATCTAACTGTTCACGCAATTCCCCCTCATCTACCAAGTCAGCCAAACGGATCTCGTTGGAGCGATTAATCAAACTAAAGGTCACCTGAGTATTTGGTTTGTTTCTAAATACAGATTGGCACATCAGAAGCTTGTAAAAATCTGTATCTATCAAAGACCTCACAATTGGATCAATTTTCCATTTATGGTTCCAGACACGGGTGGCAATATCAACCATCAGATTAAATTCACTTTTTCTAACTTCATTTCAGTTAAGGCCTTTTCTAGTGACCCATCTGCGTCAATGGCTCGGCAAAGACCAGTGTCAACGCTAACTTTAAAGTTTAACCGCGCAGCATCCAATGCCGAATAAGCAACACAATAATCAGTAGCAAGGCCAACAAAGGTTAGATCCGTTACTCCGCGCGCATTCAAATACCCATGGAGGCCCGTTGGAGTTTTTTTGTCATTTTCAAAAAATGCAGAGTAGCTATCTATCTTTGAGTTACTGCCTTTACGAATTACCAGATCAGCTCTAAGAGTGTTAAGTTTTTCATGAAACATAGCCCCTGAACTTCCCTGAACACAGTGATCAGGCCAGAGAACCTGCTCACCATAATACATGTCCATGATTGAAAAATTTTCAAGTTTGTGGCTGGACGCAAAGGACGAATGTCCATGGGGATGCCAATCTTGAGTCAAGATTACATCATCAAAATACTCCATTATGGAATTTATAGGCTCAATAATTTCATGGCCACCAGATACAGCCAATTTTCCACCAGGACAAAAATCATTCTGTACGTCAATTACAATTAAGGCACGCATATTGGCCTCCTAAATAAACTTAGGACTAGAAATAAGGGTCATAGAACATAAGGTCAACGTGAACTCATCTTGCGAGATAGTCCTCATCAGACTATGACGCGGCCTATGTTTACTATTTCTGCACTATATCATTTTACCAGGTTTAACGAGCCCAACGCACTGCGTGGTCCAATCCTATCGCTTTGTGAACACGAGGGCATCAAGGGTACAATTTTATTGGCACAAGAGGGCATAAACGGTACCGTGGCAGGTCCAAGCGATGGTATCGCACGACTTTGGACACATATATCAAGGCTCCCTGGATGCGCAAACTTTGAGCATAAAGAAAGTACCTCAAAATCTATGCCCTTTAAACGAATGAAGGTAAGACTCAAAAAAGAAATTGTTACGATGGGCAAGCCAAACGTAGATCCATCTACCAAAACTGGTAGCTATGTTGATCCAAGCAACTGGAATAAGCTTATCGACAGCCCAGATGTTGTATTAATTGACACGCGTAATGATTACGAAGTGGGTATTGGAACATTTAAAGGAGCAGTGAATCCAAAAACCAAAACTTTTCGTGAATTTCCAAAATGGTGGGCCAAAAACAAGCATAAGTTCCATAATAAGAAAGTCGCTATGTTTTGTACTGGTGGAATTCGGTGTGAAAAGTCTAGTAACTTCTTATTAGGAGAGGGGGTCGAGAATGTATTTCATTTAAAAGGTGGTATCTTAAAGTACTTGGAACAAGTTCCGACTCATAAGAGCACTTGGGAGGGAGAATGTTTTGTTTTTGACAATCGTGTGTCTGTTACTCACGGTTTGAAAGAGGGCAAATATGATCAATGCTATGCCTGTCGCCGACCAATAACTGATCATGACAAAGGCCGGGCAGAATACGTTCAGGGTACGCAATGTCATCAATGTGTAAATGAATACACCGATGGAGATCGAGCGAGGTTTGGGGAAAGGCAACGACAGATTAATGTAAAAAATAAATCAGAGAATTAAAGTGAACTTTTCTTGCCATCAACACGCTCTGTATTTGTTTTTTCAATCTAAGCCTGCCGCGTTGTTAGTTATATGGCACCCCAAAAGCGAATAAACTGACTTTTACTAGAAATGTCATCAACTCAACCAGAATTAAAAAGTTAAAAGTCTAAGTTTTCTACACTGAGCGCGTTCTTTTGAATAAACTCTCGGCGCGGCTCTACCACATCACCCATTAACTTTGTAAATAGATCATCAGCCTCCGCTAAATCTTCAACCTTAACTTGCAGTAAAGTTCGCGCATCAGGGTCAAGGGTTGTTTCCCAAAGTTGATCTGGATTCATTTCACCCAAACCCTTATATCTTTGTAGAGAGAGCCCTTTTTCGCCCTCTTCTAAAATAGCACCCAACAAAGTCAGTGGTCCATTTATTACCTGTGAGCGATCTTTGCGAACTAGCATGCAGGCACCGCCGTATGTTTCCTGCAAACTTTGAGTCAAAGTACCAGTGCGCCTAGCCTCACCAGATCGTAGCATAGCTCCATCAAGGTTACGAACTTCCTCAACGCCACGTAAAATTCGAGCCAGCCTCATACCTCTATCCTGCGTGGGACGCCCTTGCCAGCCACGTTCATATTCCAATGCTATCAAATCAAGCCGCCGTGCAACCGCATCTGCCATTCCTTGCAAGTCACGGTCAACCGCTCCTGGCATAAAGGCACCAGCAATTGCTGCTTGTTCAAGTATGTGGCGGGGGTAATGCGTTGGAAACGCATCTACAATACGTTTTAATTGTCGCGCCTCCTCAATAACCCTCAACAAGTCAGCACCTATAATTTCTTCTCCGTTACTAAGTCTCAATAAAGCCCCATCAATACCTTGCTCTATCAGGTATTCATCCAAAGCAGGTTGGTCTTTTAGATAAACTTCTGACCGACCCCTGCTAACTTTAAACAACGGTGGTTGAGCAATATACAAAAAACCTCCTTCAATTAATGAGGGCATTTGTCTGAAGAAAAATGTCAGTAACAAAGTACGGATGTGCGCACCATCCACATCAGCATCAGTCATTATTACAATCTTATGATATCGTAACTTTTCAATGTTAAATTCTTCACGGCCAATTCCCGTTCCCAAAGCCATCACAAGGTTGCCAATTTCTTGGCTACCAAGCATCCGATCAAAACGAGCGCGTTCCACATTCAAAATTTTTCCACGAAGGGGTAACACAGCTTGAGTCATTCGGTCTCGACCAGTTTGGGCTGATCCTCCAGCACTATCACCCTCAACCAAAAAAACCTCTGTTTTAGATGGGTCTTTTTCTGAACAGTCTTTAAGCTTCCCAGCAAGAAAGTTCACATCCATTGCTGTTTTTCTGCGAGTTAAGTCCCGGGCCTTTCTTGCGGCTTCACGCGCCAAAGCTGCCTCAATAATTTTTCCAACAATAATTTTTGCCTGAGCGGGGTTTTCCTCAAACCACTCAGATAGTTTTTCTCCTACCAGTCCTTCAACTGCAGGACGTACTTCTGAGCTAACTAATTTGTCTTTAGTTTGACTTGAAAACTTTGGATCAGGCACTTTTACCGATAGTACGCAGGTAAGACCTTCGCGAGCATCATCTCCCGTAAAACTTATTTTTTCTTTTTTAGCTATTCCACTTGATTGCGCATAATTATTTATGGTCCTAGTCAACGCCCCACGAAACCCAGCCATGTGAGTCCCACCATCCCGCTGTGGTATATTGTTGGTGAACGGCAAAACATTCTCGTGGTATGAATCGTTCCACCACATTGCAACCTCAACGCCAATATCGTCTCGGGTACCATTTACATAAATAGGTTCTTCCATAATCGACGACTTTGATCGATCTAAATATTTTACAAACTCTTTCACACCGCCATCATAATAAAGCTCTGTTCGCCTTACTTCTGCAGGACGCAAATCTTCCAAAATAATACGAACACCAGAATTCAAAAATGCGAGCTCCCGCAACCGCTTCTCAAGCGTTTCAAACTGATATTCTAGATTTGAAAATGTGCCCGTTGAAGCTAGAAAACGTACCTGTGTTCCAGTACGGTCATCACATTCCTCCACCACAGCCAAATGGTCCACGGTATCACCGTTCTCAAACCTTGCAAGGTGCTCCTTACCATCGCGCCAAATACGTAGCTCAAGCCAAACAGAAAGCGCATTGACCACAGAAACACCAACGCCGTGCAAGCCACCAGAAACTTTGTATGAATTGCTGTCAAACTTTCCACCCGCGTGTAGTTGGGTCATGATAACTTCAGCAGCAGAAACACCTTCTTCCTCATGAATGCCAACAGGGATTCCCCGCCCGTTATCCTCAACAGACACCGAACTATCCGCATGAATTTTTACCATTACATGGTCAGCGTGGCCCGCCAGCGCCTCATCAATCCCATTGTCTACGCACTCATAAACCATATGATGCAAGCCAGAACCGTCATCTGTATCACCGATATACATACCAGGACGTTTTCTAACAGCCTCTAAGCCCCTGAGAACCTTGATAGAATCCGCTTCATAGTCTTCTAAAACTGGGGTCTGTTCAGCCATACTGCTCACCTTTTTTTATTTACACAACAGATAGCGTATTTGGTAAGCTTTGTCACGCAAATGGCACAACTTATAGTGGTTAGATGCAACTTTCTAATATGACTTTATATAAATTTTTTATAGCTTTGATAGCTACTAATTAGAGCCAACCCTAACCCATAATAATATATCCGTAATACCGACGGCCCGATTGCTGTGACCGCTACCTCCATTAGACTCAATCTTCTGATCAATTAAACAAATGGAATGACCAAACCAACAAAAATAAGTAACAAGCCTGATACCTTATTAATTCCTGCTATCACCCTTGAAGATGTCAAAACAGAACGGATTTTATTTACAAAGCCAGCTAAAATTAGGTTTCCAAGCAGTGGCGTAGCTACAGACACTGAAACTATTACTACAATATCTAAACCGGTGACGTATTTTAAATCAAAAAAACTTGGAAGCACACCCATGTAGAAAATGATAGCTTTTGGGTTACCCAAAATTACAAAAATACCCGCAGCAAAGCCTGCGCTAATACCTGGACGTGTAAGGTGGCTATTCTCACCAAGGTTACGGTCACCCTTAAAAATTAGAAAAGTTCCCATTATCACAAATATCAACGTCGCAGAAAATCGAAGAAGTACCATAACTCCATCTACTTCATTGACTAGCCAACTTACGCCTAAAATCGCTAGTATTGGCCATACCGCATCACCAACCGCCACACCCAAAACTAGTGGCCAAGCCGCTTGGAAGCCACCGGACATCGATCGGGCTAGGAGGGCAATCCATACAGGCCCTGGCGTAAGAAACAGAATCAACACTGCCAGAGCGTAAAAAGCCAAATCCACAAAACTAGTGGTCATATTCATTGAAATACTACGCTAGATTTTCCGTCTTTATCCGCAGCCATAAGGTGCTGTGCGCGGTTCCCCAAACCATCAAAAAGTTCTGGGCCAGTTCCAGTCAACCAAGCTTGAGCACCAACCTCACAAATTTCATCATACAAAGTAGAACGCCTACCAGCGTCCAAATGTGCAGCAACCTCATCTAAAAGCAGTAGCGGTGTTATACCACTTTTCTTTTTTAGCGCTCTACAGTTTGCTAGAATTAGCGATATAAGAAGGGCCTTCTGTTCTCCAGTGGAGCTTTCTTTTGCTGGTATATTCTTAGCCGAAAACACGCCATAAAGATCATCACGATGTGGCCCCACCAAAGTACGACCTGCCAAAATATCCCGTTTGCGATATTGAGAGAGTAGTTCCGCTAGGTCTTGACCTTTAGTTGGGATTTCAACGTCTTCAGCATTTATTAGTTTAAGATTAGCTGAAGGAAATAACGTTTCAGACCGCTCCTGAGCTGCACTAATTAATTTTAGAGTTTCTTCCCTTGAAATCCAAATTTTAACAGCTGCTTCAGACATTTGACTTTCAATCGCTTTATACCAATGCTCATCTCTTACTTGGTCTTTCAACAAACGGTTTCGTTCCCGCATAGCCTTTTCATAAATTAGGACGTTTTCAGCATGATCTGAATTAAAAGAAAGTGTCATGCGGTCCAAAAACCTGCGACGACCTTCGGCAGCATCAGTCCAAAGGCGATCCATGGCCGGTATTAACCACAACACTCTAACAATTTTGCCCAGCGCTATCTGCGTGACAGGCTTATCGTCAATACGAACTTTTCTAGCATTTCCACTCTCTGACCAAGTTTCTATTTCAAATATCCGATCATAAAGCCGAACCACAGCCTTAATCTTCCACCCTAAATTTTCAGGTTTTCGAACCATATCAGCAGCAGTTGCACGACGCACACCACGGCCTGGGGATAACAAAGAGACAGCTTCAAGGATGTTAGTTTTACCCGCACCATTAGCTCCATAAATAGCCACAGGTCGAGGATCACAAGGAATCTCCAGAGCGCGATGCGACCGAAAATGCGAAATAACTAACTTCTCAACAGAAAGATTGGGCATCTGAGCCCCTCAGATTTCCGTTTCTAAACTCTCATAGGCATGACAACGTAAATGGCTGACGTATCATTTCCTTCACGCATCAAAGTAGGATCACCCGAGGAGTTAAATAAGAATACCGCGTTCTCACGGTCCACTTGGCTTGCAATTTCAAGGAGATATTTGGCATTAAAACCTATTTCAAGCTTTTCATCTCCATATGCTACTGCAAGCTCTTCCTCAGCAGCGCCACTGTCGGGAGCGTTAACCGATAGGATTAACCGATCTTCATCCAGAGACATTTTTACTGCACGTGATCTCTCAGAAGAAACAGTAGCAACGCGATCCACAGCTTTTGCAAAATCTGCTGCATCTACCTCTAATTTGCGAGTATTTCCTGATGGAATTACCCTCGAATAGTCTGGAAAAGTGCCATCAATTACCTTGGAGGTAAGTGTTACATCTTGGGTTGCAAACCGTACCTTAGTTTCTGAAACTGAAACAACGATTTGTGCATCGTCATCATCTAAAAGCTTTCTTACCTCACCCACCGTTTTCCTCGGCACAATGATCCCAGGCATTTGTTTGGCATTTTCTGGCAAGTCAGCGTCAATACGTGCAAGACGATGCCCATCAGTAGCAACACAGCGAAGTACTTCACCATCGTCACCTTCAGCTACATGTAAATAGACACCATTTAAATAATAACGGGTCTCTTCCGTAGAGATCGCAAATTTAGATTTATCAAAAAGCCGACGAAGCGTCATTGCCGAAACTGTGAAATCTACCGTGTACTCTGAGGTTGTCATCTCAGGGAAATCTTCTTTTGGCAGAGTAGCTAATGAAAAGTTTGATCTGCCAGCTTCGACAGTTAAACGACCAGATACTCCATCGTCGGCTAAAGTAACTAGGGATCCATCCGGAAGTTTGCGAACAATTTCATGCAAAGTAACCGCAGACACGGTGCTTGCTCCAGGTCGTTCAACCACCCCAGTAACTCTGTCGAGAATTTCAATATCAAGGTCTGTGGCACGAAAGGATACATTATCACCTTTGGCTTCAATCAGGACATTAGCCAAAATGGGTATAGTGTTCCGTCGCTCAACAACAGACTGTGCTTGAGACACAGCCTTCAACAGAATTGCGCGTTCAATAGACAGTTTCATTGTCATCTCCGTCTCGTAACATGGATAAAGACCGTAACGGGTTTTGGGCTAGACACAAGTGTTTCTAACAGTGTTTTGGTTATAGAACTTAGGCTACGAAATCCTTACCCCTCAAGAGACCGCCGCAGCATATCAAGGTCGTCTGATATTTGGCTATCCTGGTTTCGAAGGTCTTCAATCCGGCGCACTCCGTGCATAACCGTAGTATGATCACGACCACCAAATCGACGACCAATCTCAGGAAGCGAACGAGTCGTAAGATGTTTGCACAAATACATGGCTATTTGCCTCGGTCGCGCAAAATTACGAAGACGCTTTGGGCCCAACATGTCCGACAGCCTAATATTATAGTGGTCACTAACCTTTCGCTGAATCTCTTCAACCGTGGTTTTTCGATCCGACGCTCGAAGGATATCCGACAAACAATCTTGGGTCAGCTCTACTGTTATTTCCCGGCCAACCAAAGATGCAAATGCAAATAGGCGCGTCAATGCACCTTCAAGAACTCTTACATTGTTAGAAATACGATGGGCCAAAAACTCTACCACCTCTTGGCGAACTTCAATTCCTGGATAACTTGATTGATACAATTCAATTTTAGACTGTAAAATTCCAAGCCGAAGCTCATAAGTAGTTGGGTGAAGATCGACAACGAGACCACACTGAAGACGACTCGCTATCCGATCTTCCAAATGTTTGATTTCACCCGGGGCACGATCAGCCGAAATTATTATTTGTTTGTTCTGATCAACTAGGGCATTGAAGGTATGAAAAAATTCTTCCTGTGTGCTATCTTTTCCAGCAATGAACTGAACATCATCCACCATAAGAACATCGACCGAACGAAAAAGCTCCTTGAAGTCCATCATTTTACGCTCGCGTAAAGCTTGCACAAAGCGATACATAAATTGTTCTGCAGAAAGATACATCACGTTAATATCTGGACGGCTTGTCTGTAATTCCCAAGCTATTGCATGCATTAAATGAGTTTTTCCTAATCCAACGCCACCATACAAAAACAATGGATTAAAAGTGGATGAGCCAGCCTCTGCAACCCGCTTAGATGCAGCATGAGCTAGTTCATTAGGCTTGCCCACAACGAAATTATCAAACAAAAATCGTGGATCAAGCTTCGAACCCGCTATATCCCGCTGCTTTGAAATATCACCAGTCACACCCCTGGTCTCTTCCAATTGAGATTTCAGACCAAAATCGCTCACTGTAAAAACTAAACGCGAAACTTGAAGACCAGATTTTCGTACTTGATATAGAATTTGATCTTCAAAATGCTGACGCACGTAGTTTCCAAAAAAACTAGTTGGTACAGAAAACTCCGCTATGCCATCGGCTTCACCAATAAATTTTAATGGCTCTATCCATGACTTGAAATTATTTTGGCCCAGAGACTTACGTAGGCAATCTGCGGCTGTATTCCAAATCTCCAAAGCCATATGTCTTTTCATCCCCAAAAATTTAAAGTTTTTAAAACTTAGTACCGAAGCGCAAAACACGGGCAGCAAAGGAAATAAATTTCATCTCATGGCTAAGTGCAAATGATCACTCCTGGAAAATAAAACAGAGATCCACCCTATAAGGTTTCAAACTATTCTTTTATGAATCATCGTATATCACTGAGCAGCAGCAAAAACTCTAAAGATTCATTATCCCAGGTGGTCACAAACCGACTCACTGACTGTAGTTATCCATGGCTTGATTATCTCTGCAACTGATCTTCATTCTTGACTCGTACTTTTATTAAAAAGAATCTCTGGTTGCTATGAGTGAGGCAAAGCGTTTTTTAAAAAAAATCTTTTTTTTCTGTTATTTAAAACTAAAAAAGCACTGAATTAAATCAGTGCCTTTTTTTAATAAATATTAGATCGTTTTTTAGGAAACTGCTTTTACTCTTGAGGTTAGACGGGACACCTTCCTGGCTGCAGTGTTTTTGTGGAAAATTCCTTTTGTAACACCGCGCATAATTTCAGGTTGCGCTGCTTTTAAAGCAGCAGATGCTGCCTCTTTATCACCAGACAGTATGGCTTCTTCTACTTTTCTTAAAAATGACCTTATTCTGGATCTGCGGTTTTTGTTAACCACTGTACGCCGCTCAATTTGGCGGGCACGTTTCTTTGCCTGAGGCGAATTTGCCATTTTGAAAATCCCTATTTTAATTCCTACAATACACGCAATTAAAATAGGACCACAAAAACTGGACCAGTTCATATAAAGCCAAAGCGGGCCACGCGCGCATTTTTCTTGGATTCACTTAAAGTATTTTTCTGAAGATGCAACCTGATTTAACAATTTACTTATCCCGAAATTGTGGGTCCCGCTTTTCAAGAAACGCTGACATACCTTCCTTTTGGTCCTCAGTTGCAAACATAGAATGAAAGACGCGCCGTTCAAATAATAGGCCCTCCGCCAACGTTGTTTCAAATGATCTATTAACAGCTTCCTTGGCAGATTTTACTGAAATTTGAGATTTCTCCGAAATTTTAACAGCGACTTCCAATGTTACTTCCATCAACATTTTTTCTGGAACAACTCGACTTACAAGGCCGATACGCTCAGCTTCTTCAGCATCCATAAACCTGCCAGTCAGAAGCATGTCCATAGCTTTAGATTTTCCTACAAAGCGCGTGAGCCTTTGCGTGCCACCTATCCCAGCAATTACGCCCAAATTTATTTCTGGCTGACCAAATTTAGCATTTTCTGCGCAAATAATAAAATCACACATCATAGCCAATTCACATCCACCACCTAGCGCATAGCCAGAAACTGCAGCAATAATTGGTTTTTTTGCATTTTGTACTGGCATCATGCTAGATCCAAACAAGTCTTTGGCGACTACTTCCACAAAACTCTTATCAACCATCTCAGTTATATCAGCACCAGCTGCGAATGCTTTTTCAGACCCTGTAATTACCATGCACCGAACTTTGTTGTTATTTTCAGCATCGGTTACCGCATCACCTAATTCCTCAACAAGCTGACTATTTAAAGCATTTAGTGCCGATGGTCGATTTAAGGTAATCACGCATACATGATCTGAAATTTTGACAATGATTGTTTCATAAGCCATTTATTAGCACCTAGTTTTCGTGTGAAAGATAACGCTTAACAGGATCAAAATCTAGTTCAAGCTATGTTTGGCAGGTCGGGCAGTAGAAAGTAGAACGACCTGACTGTTGAATACGTCTAATGGTGCCACCACAATTGTCTTTAAGGCAAGGTAGGGACTCGCGCCCGTACACACAAAAACTATGTTGGAAGTAACCTAATTCACCATCAGCTTGCCGATAATCTTTTAAGCTCGATCCCCCTGCTAAAATAGCCTTACACAATACTTCTCGAACAATTGGCACAATTCTTCCAATATTTTTTTTTGATAAACGCCCAGACCGACGTTTAGGTGAAATGTTTGCGTGGTGAAGCACTTCACAGACGTAAATATTGCCTAGACCTGCTATAACCCTCTGATCAAGAAGAACCTGCTTTATTGGCGAATTTTTTCCAGTTAGTGCTGACTGAAGATAAGTCTCATTAAAAGAATTGCTTAATGGCTCTGGGCCCAACGATACCAATAACTTGTGTTGAGATACTCTTGGGGTCGGCGCCAAATCCATCATGCCAAAGCGCCGGGCATCATTAAATGTAATTCTCACATCATTTTCCATATAAATCACCACATGGTCGTGTTTTTCTTTTTTTGGATGATCAAACTGAAAGTTGCCAACCCGCACATCAGAAATCAGCATTCGTCCAGACATTCCTAAATGAATTATTAAAGTTTCATCAGAATTAAGATCAATCAGGATGTATTTCGACCTACGCCACAACCTAACAACACATGCGCCAGTTAACCGTTGCGCCATATTTGGCGGAAAGGGCCACCTCAAGTTTGGCCTGTTAACCTCAGCTTTTAATATAATTCGATTTTGCATGACAGGTTCCAGTCCCGCACGAACAGTCTCAACCTCTGGTAATTCAGGCATTAAGTATTTCCTTATAGAGCAGCTCATTGTATCAGATGCAGTGCCCTTTATAAGGGAGCGTATAATTACAAAAAGGGCAATGCCCATGCAAGACGAAAAAGGTAAGACGACACACTTTGGTTTCCAGACTGTGCCCGAGGCAGAAAAGGCAGCGAAAGTTCAAAAGGTTTTTACATCTGTAGCAAGTAAATATGATGTCATGAACGATGTTATGAGTTTTGGAATTCATCGGATCTGGAAAGAATCAATGATGGATTGGCTTGCGCCAAAACCAGGTCAAAAGTTGATAGATGTTGCCGGAGGTACTGGAGATATTAGCTTTAGGTTTTTATCAAGGGCCGGGGCTGGGCACGCAACCGTGCTAGATTTAACTGAAGATATGCTAGCCACTGGGAAAAAAAGAGCTGAATCGACCGCAACAAAAGGATCTATAGATTGGGTTGTTGGTGATGCATTAGCACTTCCCTTCGCCGATAATTTTTTTGATGTTTATACAATTAGTTTTGGGATCAGAAATGTCACACATCCCTATGAAGCGCTTACTGAAGCTTATCGTGTTTTACGACCAGGTGGGAGATTAATGGTTTTAGAATTTAATAAAATTCCGATCCCGTTAGCTCAAAAGGCCTATGATCTATATTCATTTAATATTATTCCAAAAATGGGTGAGATAATTACCGGAGACCGTGAAAGCTATCAATACCTAATTGAGTCGATTCGAAAGTTTCCTGATCAAGAAACTTTTTTAGATTTATTAAAAAAAGCCAAGTTTGAAAATACCAGCTATCGCAACCTAACATTAGGAATTGCGGCTATCCATTCAGGATGGAAGCTTTAAATGCGTGGACCCCATAACATATTTCGTCTTATCCGTACTGGCGCCACGCTAGAGCGTACTGGGGCCATGAATATAATCTTGAGTGCATATAAAGCGCCCTGGCGTGTAAGGTTGGTTGCCAAAGTGATCGGTTGGCCTTTTCAATGGTTAGGTTACAAGGGTGACCCATCGATGCCACCCGCTACCCGCGCTCTAACTGCGCTCGGTCCGGCATACATCAAGTTTGGACAAATTCTTTCAACACGGCCTGATGTAGTAGGTAATGAACTAGCCGCCCAAATGCGCGTTCTTCAGGATAAGTTGCCTCCATTTCCCATGATAGAAGCTCAAAAAATGATTGAGGCAGAACTCGGTCAACCGTTAAGTGAGTCATTTAAAGAGTTTAGCGAACCAGTTGCTGCCGCATCTATTGCTCAGGTACATCGAGCAAAATTGGTAAGTGACGGATCAGTGGTTGCTGTAAAAGTTTTACGTCCAGGGATCGAAAAAGCCTTCCAGCGAGACATCGATGCATTTTATTTTGCCGCCAAAATGGTCGAAATTCTAGCACCTAGCTCAAGAAGGCTCCGCCCTGTCGAAGTCATTCAGCATTTTGAAGGTGTAGTTTTAGGCGAACTCGACCTCCGGCTTGAAAGTAGTTCTGCCGGAGAGTTTGCAAAAAATACCGAGAAAGATGTTGGCTTTCAGCTACCAAAGGTGAACTGGAGCCTTTCTGGGAAAAATATAATGACCCTGGATTGGGTTGAAGGAATTTCGGCTGGAGACAACAAAGCCCTAGATGCCGCTGGCCATTCCCGTAAAGATATTAGTGAACGGATCTTACAACTATTTTTAAAGCATGCCTTAAGAGATGGGTTTTTCCATGCGGACCTACATCAAGGAAACTTAAAAATTTCGTCAAATGGTGATATAATCGCTTATGATTTTGGCATCATGGGTAGAATTGATGAATATACCCGCCGCGTATATGCTGAAATCTTATTCGGTTTTATTCGTAGAGATTATAAGCGAGTAGCAGAAGTTCATTTTGAGGCTGGGTATGTTCCAGCAGATAAAGATGTTGATGAATTTGCTCAAGCTTTGCGCGCTGTTGGAGAACCAATATTTGGAATGGATGCCACCCAAATTAGCATGGGTCGTGTTTTAACATATCTATTTAATGTTACCGAACAATTTGGAATGGAAACCCGTACAGAGTTAATTTTGCTTCAGCGAACTATGGTGGTCGTTGAAGGCGTGGCGCGTAGTCTTCATCCACAAATTAACATTTGGGAAGTTGCTAGCCCTATCGTCCAAGACTACATCAAAGAAAGCATTGGGCCTAAAGCATTAGCAAAAGACCTTTTAAGCACTCTTCGGGTATTAGCTCGCTTTGGGCCAAAACTACCACAATTGGCAGAGGCAGCTTTAATAAGAACTTACAACTCACCACAATTAGATAGAAAACATCCACGAGCCCTAAAGCGCTGGGTTTTACTTGCTCTTATAGTTGGGCTTTTTGTCGGCTGGTTTGCTCCACATTTTTTTTAAAACAGTGTGCGTTTCTATGCTCATTTATTAAAAATTTGGTACATAGTATTTTTATTACTCAAGATATAATAGTTTAAATAAATTAGTTGGCCTTAAGAAGATCAAAAAGGACAGAATATGGAACGGAAGCTTTTTGGAACCGATGGAATGCGCGGTACCGCTAATACATATCCGATGACAGCGGAAGTTGCATTACGTTTAGCTACCGCCGCAGGACGTTACTTTCGCCAAGACAAAAAAATGTCCCACAAAGTAGTTATCGGAAAAGACACCCGTCGTTCTGGATATATGATTGAAAATGCCCTTACTTCTGGTTTCTTATCTACTGGAATGAATGTGGTATTATTAGGACCAATTCCCACGCCAGCAGTAGGTATGCTAACACATTCAATGCGCGCAGATGTTGGAGTAATGATTTCCGCGAGTCACAATCCACATCACGACAATGGGATAAAGTTTTTTGGTCCAGATGGGTATAAACTTTCAGATGCAGCAGAAATAGAGATTGAATCTCTTTTTCAAACTGGCGTTGACTTGTGTTTAGCCGAAAATATTGGTCGTGCTAGCCGAGTTGAAAGTGCAGCAGGACGATATGTGGAGACAGCTAAATCTACTTTTCCTACTGGCAAGCGCCTAGATGGGTTAAAGGTCGTGATCGATTGCGCAAATGGAGCTGCCTATCGAACCGCTCCAGAGGTTTTGTGGGAGTTGGGCGCCGAGGTAATTCCCATTGGCGTAGAACCCAACGGTTATAATATTAATCAAAATGTAGGGTCTACTGCACCCGAGGCAGCTGTAAAATCTGTGTTAGAAAATAACGCCGATGTGGGCATTTGCGTAGATGGTGACGCTGATCGGATTACAATTATCGATGAGAAAGGTCAAATTGCCAACGGTGATCAGATTATGGGTTTAATTACAAAGCGCTGGGCTGAAAAAGATATTTTAAAGGGTGGAGCCTTGGTCGCTACAGTAATGTCAAACTTGGGTCTAGAGCGTTGGCTGGAACAGCAAGGAATTGGGCTCCATCGTACAAATGTTGGCGACCGTTATGTAGTAGATGCAATGCGGAAAGGTGGTTTCAATCTTGGTGGAGAGCAGTCAGGTCATATAATAATGAAAGACTATGCCACAACTGGTGATGGGCTTTTAGCTGGGCTTCAGTTTTTGGCAACTTTAGTTGAAACGGGCAAACCAGCTAGTGAAATAGCCCAAGTTTTTACACCGTGCCCACAGGAAATTGAAAATGTTAAATATATCGCTGGCAACGCACCTCTTGAAAATGAAAAAGTAAAAGCGATTATCAAAGAATCAAATGCTATTTTAGCTGGAAAAGGCAGAATTTTGATCCGTGAATCTGGAACCGAGCCACTTATTCGCGTCATGGTAGAGGCTGAGGATGAAACTCTTCTCTCACAAGTGATTGGTGATGTAGTTCAAGCAGTTCAAAGTGCAGCCTAATTACCTAAAAATCTTAGTTAATTATAACCAGAGTATATCAAAAGATATTTTATACCCAAAAATGCACTATTGCTTGCACTTCTAAATTTTAAATTACTCTATACTTTTCCATGGCAATGCTTAAATTTTTTGTCAGATCCACAAGGACACCTATCATTACGGCCTGGTGCACCCCAGGTAGTTTGATCGTTTTCATCAAAGTCACCAACTTCCAAACTTGAAGATTGAGCAGGTTTCTGCTGTTTGATTTGACGCGATATTTCATTCATAATTGCTTTTTGTTCCTCTGAAGACCGCATTCTTGCATGCCCAAGTCGCTGACTAACCTCCTCACGAAGACTATCAAGTAAGCTTTGAAAAAGCTGAAAGGCTTCAGACTTATATTCATTCAACGGATCACGTTGCGCATAACCACGAAATCCCACAACAGACCGCAAATGCTCTAATGTCAAAAGGTGTTCCCGCCACTTGCTATCAATCGTTTCCAATAAAACTTGTTTTTCAATCACACGCATATTTTCAGGACCAAAGTCCACAGCTTTTTTTGCCATTAAAGCATCAACGGCGTGTTCTAGCTTTTCTTGAATTATTGCATCATCTACTCCCTCCTCCGAGGCCCAATCAGATACGGGGACTTCAAGGGCTAAGCCCTCTAACAGGGCTGCCTGCAAGCCTTCAGTATCCCATTGGTCTGAGTAAGTTTTGGCCGGCATGAACCGCGAAACTAAATCATCAACAACCTGATGACGCATATCTTGTGTAATTTCAGCCAAATCTTCAGCCTCCATAATCTCCCGACGTTGACCAAAAATAACTTTCCGTTGCTCGTTCATTACGTCATCAAACTTTAATAACTGTTTGCGAATATCAAAATTACGACCCTCTACTTTGGCTTGCGCTCGCTCTAAAGATTTGTTCACCCAAGGGTGCACAATTGCCTCACCATCCTTCATTCCCAATGTGTTTAAAACTTTTTCAAGACGCTCTGATCCAAAAATACGCATCAAATCATCGTCAAGCGATAAAAAGAAAGAACTGCGCCCTGGATCCCCCTGTCTACCAGACCGTCCACGCAACTGATTATCAATCCTACGCGACTCATGCCTTTCAGTGGCCAGAACGTAGAGACCTCCAGCCGCTTTTACTGCTTGCTCATCAGCAATATGTTCCTCTTCCATACGACTACGAATGTCGTCTGGATTAGAAGAGGGGTCATCCGCAATAGCCTCCATAATGGAAAACTCAACATTACCCCCCAATTTAATATCAGTACCACGACCAGCCATGTTAGTTGCAATTGTTACCCCACCCAATTTTCCAGCGTCTGCAACAATTTTTGCCTCCTGTTCATGTTGGCGAGCATTCAAAACACTATGGGGTATTTGTTCTTTTTCTAACAAACCAGACAAAAACTCTGACTTATCGATAGAAGTTGTACCAACTAATACAGGTTGCTGTTTTCCGTAGGCCAGCTTAATTGCGTCAACTACAGCTGCGTATTTTTCAGAAGTGGACCTATAAACCTGGTCGTCCTCATCATGACGGTCAATCAATCGGTTTGTGGGAACCTCGACAACACCCAAGTTATAAATTTCTTCAAACTCATCCGCTTCTGTTAAAGCCGTTCCAGTCATGCCTGCTAATTTATCATATAAACGAAAATAATTTTGGAATGTGACAGACGCCAGAGTAACATTTTCAGGTTGGATTTTGCAGCGCTCTTTTGCCTCGATTGCCTGATGCAAGCCATCAGAGAGTCGTCGGCCAGCCATCATTCTACCAGTAAACTCATCAATCAAAATAACTTCGTCGTCCTGAACGATATAATCTTTATCACGAGTGAAAAGTTTATGGGCTCGGAGGCCCTGATTCACGTGGTGAACAATTGTCGTGCTTTCTGGGTCATAAAGCGACTGCCCTTCAGGCAATATTTTTTTTTCAAGCAAAGTCTCTTCAAGCCATTCATTACCATTATCAGTAAATGTTACATTTCTGGTTTTTTCGTCTAGTGTAAAATGGTCATCTAATATTTCAGGGATTAACAGATCTACAGTTTGATAAAGCTCTGAACGATCTTGCGCCGGACCTGAAATGATCAAGGGAGTTCGAGCCTCATCTATCAAAATAGAATCCACCTCATCCACTATTGCAAAGTTATGGAACCGTTGGTGTATCTGATTTAGTTCAGCCTTCATGTTGTCACGCAAATAATCAAACCCAAGTTCATTATTTGTAGCATAAGTCACGTCGCACGCATAAGCCGAAGCTTTTTCATCGTCTGGCTGCTGGGGGTAAACAACACCTGTCGTCAAGCCTAATGCACCATAGACTTTCGACATCCATTCTGCGTCACGACGAGCCAGATAATCATTAACCGTTACAATGTGTACGCCTTTACCTGTTAGTGCATTTAAATAAGCTGGGAAGGTTGCGACAAGTGTTTTACCTTCACCAGTCTTCATTTCCGCTATGTTTCCCTGGTGTAGAAATATACCTCCCATCAGCTGCACATCAAATGCACGAAGACCTAATGAACGCCGTGCGGCCTCACGACAGTTGGCAAAAGCTTCAGGTAGGAGTTTGTCTAACTCTTCACCACTTTCAGCTCGGTTTTTTAAGTCTTTTGTTTTTGATATTATAGCAGCATCACTTAGGCCCTCAAACTCTTTCTCAAGCGAATTAATTTGGTCAACTAGAGGCTGTATCGCTTTAATTTTGCGATCGTTTGGTGTGCCAAAAACTTTTTTAGCAATTTTTCCTAGGCCCAACATGTTTGCTCCGCTTAATTGTTCTAATTATATGAGTGATCCACTTGCCCGCATCAAAACCTAAGCCTATGAATTCTTAAGGGCTATTTCAAGAGAAGCTAGCCCGCTGAGGTCTACTAAAGCGATGTATGGGGCCTGGATTACAGTGTCAACGGCACTGGTATTTCCCCGTGCACCAGAGGATGAAAATATGTTACCACAGTACTCACCTATGATTGGGACAATGCTTGCAATAATGCTTTCGTGGCAAGCTAATGCGCAAGAACCAAACCTAAACACGATAGTAGCAACTGTTAATGATACAACATTAACAGTTGGACATGTCTTAGACATAAAACGACGATTGCCAGATCAATATCAAAATTTAGGCAGTGATGTCTTGTTTGCCAATATTGTGGATCAATTAGTTCAACAACAAATACTAGCTAGCTCTTTCAAGAAAGATCCGGAATGGGTTTCAATAACGATGGAGAATGAGCGGCGTAATATTTTATCAACAATTATAATTGATAATATTAGTGAAAAAGCAGTTTCAGACGAAATTTTAAAAACGGCCTACCTACAAAAATATGATAAGAATAAAGAAGAAAAGGAGTATAAAGCTTCTCACATTTTAGTTGATACTAAGGAAAAAGCCGAAGGTCTTATAAAGTTGTTGGAAGGTGGTGCGAGCTTTGGTGAACTAGCAATAGAGTACTCCATAGGCCCATCTGGTCCAGGTGGTGGAGATTTAGGTTGGTTTAAAAAAGGTCAAATGGTTGCCCCATTTGAAGATGCTGTACTGAATATGGAGATAGGTACCTACTCCAGGCCCGTTCAAACCCAATTTGGCTTTCATTTAATCCAATTAGATGATCGTCGTAAAATTTTACCTCCTAAATTTGAAGATGTTCGTAGCAATCTAGAAATAGAACTACAAAATTTGGCTATTGATACATATCTCCGCGAACTAACGGTCAATGCAAATGTTATAATGCCTAAAACTCCAATAGATTTTACTAAATTTTTAACCTTAGACCTGCAGGTAAAATAATGAAAAAATCACCGCTAGCTCCTGACTCTTTTCCAGAACTACCAATTATAAAGGGAGTACAGTTTGCTACTGGGCAGACTGGTATAAAATATATTGACCGCGAAGATGTGATGCTAGCAAAGCTATCGCCAGAAACAACTATTTCTGGTGTTTTTACGCGCTCAACTATGCGCTCGGCTTCAGTTCTAGACTGCCAGTCCAAAATTGGCCTAGGCACAGAGCAAGGTGCCGCAATTCTTGTTAATGCTGGGAATGCCAACGCTTTTACAGGTTCTGACGGTCAAGCCTCCGTTAATCGAATTTCCGAAGCCCTAAGCCTAAAATTAGGCTTACCTAATAGTGCAATATTTACCTCTTCTACAGGTGTAATCGGTGAGATTTTGCCAGATCATAAGATTACCAATTGTATTGATGATTTAAAAAACACTCTGAATGAGCGATCAATTGCGAATGCAGCGAAGGCCATTATGACAACTGATACGTTTTCGAAAGGATCATCAGCTACCTTAGATATAGATGGCAAAAGAGTATCTATTAGCGGAATCGCCAAAGGATCAGGTATGATCGCACCAGATATGGCAACCATGCTGGTTTACATTTTTACTGATGCCAAAATTGGACAAATAGACTTACAGAAACTCCTTAAAGAGCTAAGCAATAGAACATTTAACTGCATAACGGTTGATAGTGATACATCTACATCTGATTCTCTAATCTGTGCGGCCACAGGCGCTTCAGGCGTAGATGTCAGCAAAAGCTCAAGGTTTTCTAAATCCTTGGAAAAGGTTATGCTGGATTTAGCGCAACAAGTGGTAAGAGACGGAGAGGGAGCGACAAAGTTTATCACTGTTAACGTAGCAGGAGCAGCTTCTGATAAAGATGCTCATAAAGTGGCTATGGCTATTGCCAACTCTCCCTTAGTCAAAACGGCGATTGCCGGGGAGGATCCAAACTGGGGAAGGGTGGTAATGGCAGTTGGTAAATCAGGAGCAGTAGCTAATCGCGATCGTCTCTCCATATGGTTTGGATCACATTTAGTCGCAGAAAGAGGTCAGGTGGCAAAAAATTATAAGGAAGCCAGTACCGCAAAATATATGAAACAAAGTGATCTATCAATTCATGTTGATTTGGGAATCGGTAGCTCATCCAGCACCGTTTGGACCTGTGATCTTACCAATGACTATGTCAAAATAAACGCCGATTATCGCTCATGAAAACTGTTTTAGTTTCCGCTGTTGCCTTAATTGATCGAGACGGACGCGTGCTTTTGGCACAGCGCCCAAAAGGCAAGCCTATGGAGGGATTATGGGAGTTTCCCGGTGGAAAAGTAGAAGCCCACGAGACACCTGAATTAGCTTTGTTAAGAGAGCTGGAGGAGGAGCTAGGAATTAATACCTGGGAGAGCTGCCTTGCCCCACTTACCTTTGCCAGCCATACTTACGAAACATTCCATTTGGTCATGCCTCTTTTTGTGTGTCGAAAGTGGAAAGGCATTCCACACCCACGTGAAAATCAACAGTTAAAATGGGTAACAAAACAAGAACTTAGGTCATACCCCATGCCCGCCGCCGATATACCACTAGTACCTATTCTTTATGATTGGCTATGATAGCCTTTTTTCGCTTTGCGTGAGCTTTGGTAAAAATATCTCGTCGCTTACAATAGTGTTAAAACCTTTAGGCTAAATTGCGCTCAACCTCTTCACGCTCAAATATTTCGATAACATCGTCTGCTCGAATATCTTCATAATTCTCAAACGCCATGCCACATTCTTGACCTGACTGAACCTCAGACACCTCGTCTTTAAAGCGTTTTAGTGTTTTCAATGTACCTTCGTGAATTACGACGTCATCACGCAATAAACGAACGCCTGCTGATCTTCTAGCCACACCTTCTGTGACCAAACATCCAGCAATTTTACCAACACCAGAAACCTTAAATACTTCCTTAATACTTGCGTAGCCAATGAAAGTTTCACGAATTTCCGCACTCAACAACCCAGAAGCCGCAGCTTTTACATCGTCCACAAGATCATAAATAACTGAGTAGTAACGAATTTCTACGCCCTTTTGGTTCGCAGTATTTCGTGCAGATGTATTGGCCCTTACATTGAACCCAAAGACTGGAGCACCCGAAGCTTCAGCCAACCCAATATCAGTCTCAGTAATGGCCCCAACGCCAGAGTGCAGCACGCGGACCCGAACTTCGTCGTTTCCAATTTTAGCCATTGCCTGGATAATCGCTTCAGCAGAACCCTGCACATCAGTTTTAACCAAGATGGGCAATTCACTCACATCTTCATTCGCCTTCGCATTTTCCATAAGTTGTTCAAGAGTTGTCGCAGCACCCAGAGCGGCCCGCTTATCTTTAGCGGCCTTAGCACGATATTCTGCAATTTCCCGAGCTTGCGCTTCTGTGTCCACAACATTTATAACATCACCGGCCTCAGGAGTACCATTTAAGCCTAAAACCTCTACAGGTGTAGAAGGACCAGCGGCCTTAATGCGGTTCCCTTTATCATCAACCAAGGCGCGAACCTTTCCCCATTGCTCTCCAACTACAAAAATATCACCAAGTCTCAGTGTTCCATTTTGAACTAGGACCGTTGCGACGGGTCCACGACCAACGTCCAATTGCGCCTCAATTACAGCACCCGATGCCGCTCGATCTGGATTTGCTTTTAGTTCTAAAATTTCAGACTGTAGTGCAATAGCCTCAAGCAGTTTATCTACCCCCTGCCCAGTTGTTGCCGAAACCTCAACGTCCTGAACTTCACCAGACATTTTTTCAACAATTACTTCATGTTGTAACAAATCACTCCGCACTTTTTGAGCGTCTGCAGCTGGACGGTCGATCTTATTAATTGCCACAATCATTGGAACCTGAGCCGCTTTAGCATGGTTGATAGCCTCAATAGTTTGGGGCATTACAGCATCGTCAGCAGCAACTACTAGAATTACAATATCTGTGACCTGTGCGCCACGTGCCCGCATGGAAGTGAAGGCTGCGTGTCCAGGAGTATCGAGAAATGTTAATAATTCATTGTTTTGCTGGACCTGATAAGCTCCAATATGTTGCGTAATTCCACCTGCCTCCCCAGACACAACTCGCGAATTTCTAATCACGTCTAATAGAGAGGTTTTACCATGATCGACGTGACCCATAACGGTAATTATAGGTGCACGCGGCTGTAAGTCTTTGGGATTATCTTCAACCTGGTGGATCACGTCTTCTACATCAGCATCCGAAACTCGGACTATTTTATGACCAAATTCTTCAACAATGAGTTCGGCCGTATCTTGATCAATTGTTTGGTTCTGGGTCACCATCATACCCATTTGCATTAAAGACTTCACAACATCAGCGGCTCGCTCTGCCATACGATTTGCAAGCTCTTGTACCACAATTCCATCAGGTACTTGAACATCACGTACAACCTTTTCGCGCTCAACAGTTCCACCCATCGCTTTTTGACGCGCACGCTCCTGTTTGCGTTTCATCGAGGCCATTGAGCGGTGACGACCGTCGCCACCAGTGCTTGCCTGATTTACTGTAAGTTTACCAGAACGCCGGTTTTCTTCCCGGTTTTTGTTTTTATTTGGTCGTGCTGTCTCTTCACGTTTTGGTTCTGGCGCTTTGCTCCTCAAAACACCAGATTTCGCCGCTCTTTCTTCAGGTGTCGGTGGCGGAGCCGCAGCCCGCATAGCAGCTGCCTCGGCCTCTACTTTTTTGGCCTCTTCTGCGTCAGCCTTTACCTTTGCACGTTGCTCTCGATCCCGGGTTTCACGCTCCTTGGCTTCACTTTCTTCTCGACGAAGGCTTCGCTCTGCTTCTCTGGAGCGCTCCTCTTCTTCACGACGTTTGTTGTCTTCTGTTTCTCGAGCCTTGGCTGTTTGAACAGCCTTCAAACGACGATCCATTTCTACGTCAGAAATTCCTGCCGGACGTCTAGCTGGATCACCACCGCGAACGGCACCAGGCGCCGCAGGTTTGGCTGCTCCTGGTTTAGGAACAACAACTCGCTTGCGCTTTGTTTCAACCACAACGTTTTTAGTTCGCCCATGACTGAAACTTTGTTTCACATTTGCCGAACGTGGTCCGCCCATTACACCCAAGGTCTTTTTACCGTCTTCGCTCATAAAGCTCTATCGTCCTTTCAGAGGGCAAACGCCCTATGCCATCTAGCTGGCTTCTCTTAAACCGCGCAGTCTTGCGGCCTCATGTACTACACGCTCACTGAGTCCACCAGCCGAGAGTGCGCTGTGTATTGCATGCCCACGCCCAAATGCCAAACCCAATTCCTGAGACGTCAAACAGCCAAAAAACCTGCCCCCTTCTGGGGTCCACAATTTGCCCTTGCCACGCTCAGATCCATCACTGGCCTGCAGTAAAATTTTTGCTCGACCCTCAGAGAGCCAGCCCTTAACCTTTTCAAAACCAGTCACTGCTTTACCAGCCTTTCGAGCAATTGATACCAGACCAACCACTCGGCGGGCTAGCTGACGGTCGATCTCATTAATTAAATCGATTGGTATTAAGACTTGTACCTTAGCTGCCCGATTAAAAACTTTAAGCTTAACGGCTTCCTCCAAAACTTTTCTATCTGCTGTAACATAATAACCCCTGCCCGGGAGCTTTTCCAAAATATCTGGAACAACAACTCCATCAGGACTAGTCACAAACCGAATTAATCCCTCTTTGGGGCTAGACATTTGACTAACCAAACATTTTCGTTCTGAGAAATCTTCAGATTTATTTATACCTCCACGGCTCATTTAGGTTTCCTGAACAACTTCCGCTTCTGAAGCTGGCTCTTCGTCGTCGACAAGATCGTCGGGATCTACCCAGCCCAGCATAATACGTGCAGTCATCACCATATTTTGAGCCTCAGCTAAATCAACATCAAACTTTTCTAAAACACCATCATCTTTGACGCGCTCCCCATCCACAGTTGTCCAACCACCAGCCAACTCCCAGTCAGCACAGGTAGCTAAATCTTCAAGTGTTTTTACGTTGTCATCAGCCAATGCTTCAATCATCTGTGGAGTAAGGCCCTCGAAGTTGACCAAACTATCTTCCACGCCGAGCTCGCGAGCCCGATCCATGGCCCGTTTGTTTTCCGCTTCAATTACGTCACGAGCTCGTGCCTGCAGCTCACCAGCAGTTGCCTCATCCACACCGTCAATGACTAAAAGTTCTTCCACCTCAACGTAGGCCACTTCCTCAAGATTTGTGAAGCCTTCCGATACCAATAGTTGAGCAAAAAACTCATCTAGGTCCAGATTATCCATGAATAACTTAGTGCGGACTTCAAACTCTGCCTGTCGGCGCTTTGACTCTTCTTCCTCGGTCATAATATCAATATCAAGATTAGTTAATTGGCTCGCAAGTCTAACGTTTTGACCTCGGCGACCAATAGCTAAACTAAGTTGCTCATCGGGCACTACAACTTCAATTTTTCCAGCCTCTTCATCTAACACCACCTTGGTCACTTCTGCTGGTTGCAATGCGTTCACCAGAAAAGTTGGTTGATCTTCATTCCACGGGATAATATCAATTTTTTCTCCCTGAAGTTCATTAACCACAGCTTGCACTCGGCTGCCACGCATACCAACACAAGCACCCACCGGGTCGATGGAGCTATCGTAGGAGATAACTGCTATTTTTGCGCGCGATCCTGGGTCCCTAGCAACAGCCTTTATTTCAATTATTCCATCATATATTTCTGGTACTTCCATTTTGAAAAGCTCTGCCATAAATTCTGGCGCTGTTCGCGATAAGAAAATTTGAGGCCCACGCTGCTCACGACGGACGTCCTTAATGTAAACTCTTATTCGGTCATTTGGTCGGTAGCTCTCACGACCAATTTTTTCATTACGACGTAGTACAGCCTCGCCCCGGCCAATATCGACTATTACGTTGCCATATTCTTCACGCTTCACAAGCCCGTTGATGATGGTTCCAGCGCGGTCTTTGAACTCTTCAAATTGACTATCTCGCTCAGCTTCACGTACTTTTTGCAAGATAACCTGTTTTGCGGCCTGTGCCGCAATTCGGCCCATCTCGACAGGCGGAACTTCTTCTACTAATTGTTGACCAACTTCCGGATTATCCATATATTGTTTAGCCTGATCAACGGTAAACTCGGCCTGATAGTTTTCAAGCAATTCTTCGGTCACAACCGTCCGGACACGTGTAAATGTTGCACGCCCTGTTTTACGGTCGATAGATACGCGAATATCCATCTCCACACCGTATCTAGATTTAGCTGCTCGAGCTAAAGATTCCTCCATTGCCTCTATTACTAGGCTAGGGTCTATCATTTTTTCGCGCGCAACGGCTTCCGCTGTTTGCAATAGCTCAAGCTGGTTTGCAGATGTAATGGCCATTAGTTTTCCTCTCCTGCAACGATGGTTTGTACCTCGTCGTATTGGGTTTCATCAATTTCGCCAGCGTCTTTTCGGCTTCTTAAAACCGAACGAATTAGATCGTCCGTCAAAAGCAGCTTAGCATCAGCTAACCAGTCAAATTTCAAACCGATCGTACCTTCGTCGATTGTGATTAATAGCTCATCACCCTCAACTCCAGCCAGCAAACCTTTAAATCTGCGGCGGCCATCGATTAATTGTTCGGTTTCAATCTTAGCATTATAACCAGCCCATTGGTGAAAATCTTTCAGTCGCGTAAGCGGGCGGTCAATGCCCGGGCTGGAAACTTCTAACGTGTAAGCCTCTATAATCGGGTCTTCAACATCCATGAGGGCTGACACAGCAGTACTTATTTCGGCACAAGAATCCACTTCCATAGTGCCGTCAGGCTTTTGAGCCATAATTTGAAGGGTTGGTGTATTCCCTGTCATCAGCCGCAAACGCACTATTTCATATCCAAGCCCTTCAATCATCGGACTCAAAATATCAAATAATCGTTTATCTGTCGCAGCTTTTGCTATCAAATCTGTCATAGTAACCTTATAGACACAAAAAAACGGGCGCACGGCCCGTTAAATTTTCCGGTGGAGCTTTGGGTTTGGAAGCCAAAGAGCCGATGTTGACGTTCTGTTACAGTGTTTGACATCGAGTGGCAATCCCAGACGAAAAATGTTGCCCATCTGTAATCTTCATAAATAAATAAGAAATTTAGTTGTTAGCGGTTTGATGAACTTCGGCACCTGATAGTTTTCAAAAACTTATATTATAAAAATTTCGCATTTCTAGGAGGTTTCGAATCAATAAATTTTATATGTAACACTTAAAAATAAACGCTGAAGTATTTCTTCTTTATTAACTACTTTGTACGCAATTCATCCATGATCTTTACTAATTCATTGCTGATTGGCGCATCGGAGAGCGCATGTCCGGCGTTACTTACAATTTGAAGATGTGATTTTGGCCATGATTTTGCCAAATTCCATGCCGTGTGTGGTGGACAAATCATATCATAACGACCTTGAACGATATGACCTGCCGTATCTACTAAACAAGACATATTTTCTAAAATTCCCTGACCTGGTTTTAAAAAAAGTTTGTTTGCAAAATAGTGGTTCTCTAAACGCGAGAAGGCCCGGGCATACTGCGCTGGTGCTTCATAAGGGTTTCCGTTCGAATCTATCGAGGCTAAAGCATTTTCCCAACCTGCCCAAGCTCGTCCAAAACGCGTTTCAATTGCTAAATCACCGCAAAACAGACGCGAGGCGTATGCCCCAATCAAATCAAATCGCTCATTCTCTGGAATAATATTGCAAAAACGAGCCCAAGCGTCAGGCCAAAACTTCCCTGCGCCACCACCATAAAACCAATCAAGCTCCGCCTGGCTGCCTAAAAAAATACCTCTTAAAATTAGATGTTGAACCACTAGTGGATATTTTTGAGCATAAATTAAGGCTAAAGTTGAACCCCAGCTTCCACCAAAAATCATCCAGTTTTCAATTTCTAAATCTTCCCGAATGAACTCAATATCTGCAACTAAGTGCCATGTGGAGTTATTCTTGACCTCAGCGTTTGGACGAGAACGACCACAACCGCGTTGATCAAAAAGAATAATGCGATAGTGGCCAGGATCAAAATATCGTCGCATAGCAGGGCTACAGCCTCCACCAGGACCCCCATGTAAAACAATCACGGGAACACCATCTGGTTTGCCACATTGCTCTACATAAACTTGATGACCATCACCCACAGACAAAACACGCTGATCAAAAGGCTCGATTGGTGGATAAAGAAATTGCACTGTGCGTTTTTGACCTGCAGCTTTATCCATAGTTATCCTATATTTTGTTTTGACTGTGTGAAACAACACTTAAAAAGTTAAATCCGGGTGGAGACCAGAATGCAAGAAAAGCTTAGTACAGTCGACGCGGCCGAAGTAGCAAAATTTGAAGCAATGGCGCTAGAATGGTGGGATCTTGAAGGCAAGTTCAAGCCCCTACATATGCTGAACCCATGTCGGCTTGACTACATAACACAGCAAATTGCATCTGAGTTTGGTCGAAACCTAAAAGAAGCTCTTCCGTTCCAAGGTTTGCGCATTTTAGATATTGGTTGTGGAGGCGGGTTATTGTGCGAGCCAATGGCTCGCCTAGGAGCTGATGTCGTTGGTGCCGATGCGGCTAAAAATAATATTCCAGTAGCCCAGATACATGCTCAAAAACAAAAATTACAAATCGATTACCGTCACACTACGGCTGAGGACCTCCAACAAAAAGGAGAGTTATTTGATATTGTTTTGAATATGGAGGTAATCGAGCATGTTCCAAACCCTCTCATGTATCTTTCCGCTTGCCAAAAGCTTTTGCGCCCTAGTGGACTACACATTTGTTCAACACTAAACCGCAACCTAAAAAGCTTTGCATCCGCAATCATTGGAGCAGAATGGATAATGCAATGGCTGCCAAAGGGCACCCATGATTGGAAAAAGTTCATAACCCCTGATGAACTTTTCAAACTACTTACCCAAGCTGGCCTTGAACCAGTAGATCGAAAAGGTTTTGTTTTTAACAAATTTAAATGGAGTTGGTCAATTTCTTTTGAAAACCTTGACGTTAACTACGTAACAACCAGTAAAAATACACTTTAAAAATTTTTGGCTAAATTTGTACGAAGCCTTCGAAGAGCAGGCAAAATATTTTTTAGGTCTTCCGTACCAGATGCCCCAGTGGCTTCTGCCAAAATCGGTCCAATTTGAGCAAAGGCGTGGTCGCGCGCCGCTCGGCCTGATGGACTTATGACAACCTGCTTCCGTCGCGCATCATCCCAGTCAGGACGAATGTGTACATATCCAGCCCACTCCAATTTTGCCAGCGTATTGCTTATAGCACCTCGTGTTAGGTTGAATGATTTCGCCAGATCAGCGGGTGTCCGTTCAGTCCCAACGTGGGCTAGATGATTAAGCACTGAAAAATGCGATAACTCCATTCCCTTTGGCAGGCCCTTCGAAATCTTGCTTCTCAAAAGTTGGTCCAGAGCCAGTATTTCAGAAAACAAACTCACTGATAGTGTTTCAATCGGATTATTCATGGCCTTTCCGTCACCTTATTTTAAATTCAGAATTATCGCTTAGTGAGGGTATACGATTGCGGGCACTTTTTACTTCTCTTAAATCAAGTTTTGCGAAAAAAAGCCCTGGTAGCTTGCCACCATCCAAAATCACTTCTCCCCAGGGGTTAACAATTAAGCTGTGGCCATATGTTTTGCGATTTGAGCCCGGGTGTTCGCCAGTTTGAGCTGATGCTATTAGAAAGCAACCCGTTTCTATTGCTCTTGATTTAATAAGTGTGTGCCAGTGTGCTTTCCCTGTAGAGCAAGTAAAGGCAGCTGGTGCAGTCAAAATCTGTGCTCCTGACTTAGCTAGTGTTCTATAAAGACCAGCAAAGCGTAAGTCATAACATATTGTAAGTCCAATATTAGCCCATGGTGTCTGTGCTAAAACCGCATGTTTGCCCTGCTGATAGTGTTTTGACTCTTGATAGCTTTCAGTATCAGAAATTGTTACGTCAAACATGTGTATCTTATCATACCATGCGACTATACCGCCGTTAGAATTTATCAGGATAGATCTATTAACATAACGCTCATCAGTGCTATTAACCTTAACCGCAACTGAGCCCAATGCTACCCAAATTTTTAGATCGCGCGCCCTTTCAGAAATTTTTTTTATAAAAAAATTACCTTCATATAGGCCTAAAACATTATTTAGATGTACCCAGTCAGAAGAAATACAATTTGTCACTTCAGGTAAAAATAAAATATCCTGCCCCACGGATTGTTCCATTAGGTCTAAGACATACTTAAGATTTTCATCCGGCTGGTTTGTCGACGTTATCTGCGCAACTGCAACTTTCAACTTTCAAGCATTACCACAAGTTTACCAGATTGATCTAAGGCATGAAGCTCATCGCACCCCCCAACATGTTGATTGTTGATAAAAATTTGTGGCACTTTATGATTTCCTTGCGCCCTCAACAACATTTCTGACCGACGGTTTGGTTCTACAGAAAGATCTATTTCCAAAAAGGTAACACCCTTGTTCAACAAGAGCCTTTTTGCTGCAGCACAGTACCCACAAAACGGAGATGTGTATAATTCAACAATCGACATCCAAGCAAGCTCCACAATTATAAAACCTTGTTAAACTTCTTTACCAGTCGCGGCCAGAACTAAGATACAAATTGTGAGTTCTAGTAATATTTACAAATAGTTTGGGTGCCTTGTACATACTATAAGTTTTTAAATAGCCAGCTTATCTTTTTATTGAAGTTGTAAAAAGAAACCCTGGTTGTTTAAGTTTGCGGGCAGCCGTTTTGGTAAATAAGTAGCTGCTTAAGGTGTTGCAAAACATTGATCACACTTTTACCCCAGAGCAATGAACACAAAGAACTTATTTGATACCAAAGTTAAATTAACCAAACGGGCACGGGCCCTAAAAAAAGGTATGTTCTTACAGGACTTGGTTCGTGACGAGATCTTAGAGCGGATAGAGGGTGTAAATCGAGAATTTAAATCAACAGCGGTCGTAACTGGGTTTCCCCAGGTCTGGAAGCAAGCCCTTCCTGTGGCTACTTTGGTTCCAGATGATGAGATATTAAGGCTCACACCTCATAGCTTTGACCTAGTAATTCACGCTCTTGGACTTCATCACTCTAATGACCCTGTGGGCCAAGTAATACAGTCTAGGCAAGCCCTAAGGCCTGATGGCCTATTTATGGCAGCATGTTTTGGAGATCAAAACTTATTAGAATTACGCAACGCAATGGCAGCAGCTGAAACAGAGCTTTACGGGGGTCTTTCACCGAGGGTAGCACCAATGGCACAGATCCGTGATCTTGGTAGTTTTTTACAACGGGCAGGTCTTGCCCTACCAGTGGCCGATGCTTTGAAAATTCCGACAAAATACAATGACTTGTTTCACCTAATGAGGGACCTTCGATATATGGGAGAGACCAATATCATGACTGACCGCACAAAAAGCTTTACTGGCAGGTCTTTGCTGGAATGTGCACAAAAAAAATTCGAATCAAGATATTCAGATGCAGATGGAAAGGTAAATTGTACATTTGAATTAATCTTTTTGTCTGGATGGGCTCCTGACGATACCCAACCCAAGCCCTTGAAGCCTGGATCAGCAACAAAAACTCTGTACCAGGCCATTAACGACGCAAGACCGAAACCGAGTTATTGACAGATGGACTTTTCCAATTAATTACAGATGGTAGATCGAGGTATTTAATGTGAGAAAACAGCCAAAAAACTTGTCCCCAGAGACCCTTCCATCGAACCATCCCCCTGTATTACAGCCAAAAATAGGGGTTTTGTTGTCAAATTTAGGGACACCAGACGGATATGACTATTGGTCAATGCGGCGCTATCTTGGGGAGTTTCTATCAGACCGTCGCGTTATTGATTACAGTCCCTGGCTTTGGCAACCATTACTTCAGCTAATAATACTGACAAAGCGGCCATTTTCATCCGGCGCAGCTTATAAGTCTATTTGGAACAATGAGGCAGGAGAAAGTCCCCTCATGACTATTACAAAAAATCAAACAAGCGCCGTTCAGAAAGCGGTTAACAGTCGATTTGATACTGGTGTGTTAGTTAAATTTTGTATGCGCTATGGTAATCCCTCAACAAAATCTGTTGTTCAAGAAATGGTAAATGCAGGATGTCAGAAAATCTTATTTTTTCCACTATACCCGCATTACGCTGGCCCAACATCTGCAACTGCAAATGATGCGTTTTTCCGAAGCCTGATGAGACAAACCTGGCAACCAGCAGCACGTACGGTTACTCCGTATTTTGATCGTCCCGATTATATTGACGCCCTAGCCACCTCTATAGAAAAAGCTTATTCAGAAGCGAAGATAAGGCCAGAAGTTCTTTTATGCTCATATCATGGGGTCCCAAAACGGTATTTAACACAAGGCGATCCTTACCATTGCCAATGCCAAAAAACCACTCGTCTTTTACGAGAACGCTTAGGTTGGGACCAAACAGAAATTGCAACAACCTTTCAATCAAAATTTGGTCCAGAAGAATGGTTGCAACCCTATACTGTCAAAGAAGTAGCTAGAATGGCGCAGCAGGGGCAAAAAAACATTGCGGTCTGCGCACCCGCTTTTTCATCAGATTGTATTGAAACTCTTGAAGAAATTAACGAGGAAATTAAGGATAGTTTTGTCGAGGCTGGCGGAGAAAGCTTTACTTACATTTCCTGCTTAAACGATAGTGAAAAACACATTGATGTTCTGACCAATATAATTGGTGAGAACTTGCACGGATGGATATGATCTAATTTACGCAAACCCACCAAGGTCCATAACTACAATTTTAAAACTCCAGCAGAGATTTGGAAACTTTTGGATTTTTAGGCTGCGCCTGCAATAATTAAAAGAAGAAGTAGAAAGAATGGCAAAATAATTCCATCCGAAGCTACAGCCGTCGATTCAATTTTTTCAGCTACAACTTCTGCATCCATAACGACCTCATTCGTATCGCCAGCAATCGCCCCCGACGATAACATAAGACAGAGTACTAAAACGCCAAATTTTTTCATTTTTTTATCTTTCTTAAAATATGAACTAAAAAAAGTAGGTGGGATTAAAGGCTTAAGTTAAACAAAAATTTCCTTTAAATAATTTATCAAAAGTAGTGGTTTTTGTCAAATTAGTAGAACCTGGGTCCCAACCTTAGAAAATTTAAATAATTCAGAAATTTGTTCATTATAAAGACCTATACAACCATTGGATGACCGTCGCCCTATTTTGCGTGTGTCGTGGGTTCCATGGATTCTATAGTAAGTCCAAGATAAGTAGAGAGCGTGGGAGCCAAGTGGGTTTTCTGGACCTGGCCCAATAAACTCTGGCCATTCTGGATTTCGTATGCGCATTTCGGGTGTAGGCGACCAAGATGGGCCCTCCACTTTTTTAACTACTTTAGTTCGACCTTTTCGAGTGAGGTCATCCGAAATAGGTACCGATGTTGGATAAAGTCTATAGGTTTTTTCATCTTCAGACCAAAAATGAAGAGCACGTGAGCTTATATCTGAAAGTATTGCTCCATTTTTTAGATCCTTGAAATAAGGCCGCCAATCCAGCACTCTAAAACTGCTTATATTTCGCCGAGTTTTCTTTGTGACAACTGGCTCAATCTCAACAGAGCCGATCAGGCCCGTTTCCTGAGCGCTTACTAGAGAGCCCACTAGAGAGGCCGTTCCGGCTAAGAAAGTCCGCCGTGGAAACGCTATTTTCTTTTTAATCATGACCCTCTCACTCCAAACTGTTGCCTCTTGTTATATAATAAACATCCTCCATTCCAACCAAAGAATTATTATTTTAAATATCTTAATAATATTAGGTTTGATTGAACCCCTATCCGCGTTAAGTACATTTAATCAAACTGGGAATTAATTATGCTTTTTCGAGGACTTTTGGCTTTTTGCTTCATAATATTAACTGGTTGTCAGCTAGCCAGTAATATAGGACCCGATGGACAACCGATGCGTCGTATTTATTATATAAACAGTTATGACGCAGGGAAAATACAATTTAACATGCTAGATGGCATAAACAGTATTCGAGACGCTGCAGGACTTGGTTCTGTTAAATTAAATGCAGAACTGAATGCCGCCGCAGCTACTCATTCTCGTGACATGGCGATCCAAAGTCGGGCATGGCACTTTGGGTCTGATGGATCCTCTCCGCTAGAGCGCATTAAACGGGTTGGCTATACTGGAAAAATGCTTGGAGAAAATATATCAGAAACCTTTGAATCTGAGTTGGAAACACTATCTGCTTGGATGGTAAATCCACCCACACGCGGTATCATTCTTGCCCCAGAAATGGGAGAAATTGGGTTTGGCTGGCACCAAGAAGAAAATGGAAAAATTTGGTGGACCCTGGTTACCGGCACCCCAAATTTGAACTAAGGAAAAATTGATATTTTTGTTCCTATATCGACCATAGAATAAATTTCTTCAATTTCACGGTTTTTTACTGCGATACAGCCCCAAGTCCAATCTTTTTTTGAGAACCAATAACGCCTTGGCGTTCCGTGAATAAAGATATCTCCCCCGGGGCTTCTTCCATTGGCGTTCACCCTATCTGATGCGTTTGGATATGAAATACCTACCGAGAGATAGTATTTACTATTGGGGTTCTTCCGATCGATGTAATAGTCACCCTCAGGTGTTTTTCCATCACCTTCGAATTGCTTTTTTCCTACAGGAGAAAATCCAAGCTTGAACTTGTATTTTTTTACAACCACGTCGTTATTAAGTAATAAAAGTATCCGCTCTGCCTTAAATACTTGAATATTTGTAACCTTTGGCAGTGAATTATTTCTAAAACTGGAACAGGAGGCCAATGTCAAAATGAGGCTGGCTACTAATAAAGCTTTTATTGCCCGCATGCGCCCTCACTTAAACTATCTTTTGCGTCTATTTAACGTAGCAATATGTAAAAGCAACTCACATAATTGTTTTGTGGCCAGGTCTATTTGCAAGATCTTGGGAAGTAATATTTAATTCTTTTGGAAGTGAGCTACTACCTCAATATGGGACGACCACCGAAATTGATCAACAACTTCTGTCCAGTTTAAAATATAACCACCCTCCAGAAGCAAACTAGCGTCCCGTGCAAAAGAAACAGGGTTGCAAGAAACCATCGCTATATTATGCACTTGACTTTGAGCTAACTGACGAACCTGGTGTTCTGCACCGGCCCTTGGCGGGTCAATTATCGCCGCATTAAAATTTACTAAATCCGCGTGACTTACTGGGTTTCGAAATAAATCTCTTTTTTCAGTAGTTACTTTTTTAATTCCTTGAGTGTGACGAACACCATATGTGATTGCATCTAAAAGCTCTCCATCACTTTCAACGCAATGTAAGGTAGCAACCTCTGATAGAGGCAGACCTAGTGTGCCCATACCAGAGAACAGGTCGATTACCGAATCTGCTATGTTGAGGGCGCGAGCGACTGCTCCTTGTAGCGCACGCTCACCCTCTAGGGTTGCTTGCGTAAAGCCACGCGGCGGCGGTGAAACCTTGACTTGGCCAAATTTAAGCCAAGGAGTCTGATGCTCACAAATAATTTGATCACCAACTGAAAGTCTTGCAATCCCACTTAAGCGTGCCCACTCAGCAAAAGACCCCAGATCTGCTTCCGACTTATGATCCAACCCATCAATAGAAACATCTATACCAGTACTGGTTGACAGTAACCAAAACTCCAATAGCCCTTTGCGTGAGCCAAACTGCGCAGTAAACCTCTCAAGCGCTGAAATAGTTGCCAAAATTTCAGGCACTAATAACTTGCATGGATCGATCGAGTGGATAACTCCACTGGCCTTACCAAAGAATCCAACTACTGCACCACTTTTTGTACGCTTTCCACTAAGCTTAACACGCCTACGACTATTCTTAGGAGAGGTTTGAATAGCCTGGATTTGAGTTTTTATTCCGTGTGCACCTAATGCATGGATTAGCACTCCTTTCTTCCAGTTAGCTACAAAATCTGGGTGTGCATGGTGCAACGCACAGCCACCACAGCGCTTAAACGCACTACAGTCTGACGAGATGCGTTGCTCAGAAGGCTGGACAATCCTGATGTTTTGTAGCCGGTTTCCAATCAAATCTCCAGAAACTAACTCACCAGGCAGAGTACGAGCTGCAAAAATTGGGCCGGTTGCCAAGCCATCGCCGAGGTGCCCTAATCGCTCGATTTTATACGCCATCATAGTTTTTCGTTGCTAAAAAACCACCTGATTGATGACGCCAAAAAGTTGCGTAGGCCCCATCCACTTTTAATAGGCTGGTATGCGTTCCCTCTTCAACAATTCGTCCGTCTTCCAAAACCACGATGTGATCCATCCGCGCAATTGTAGAAAGCCTGTGTGCGATAGCAATCACTGTCTTCCCAGCCATCACGCCATATAGTGTTTCAAGGATGTCGGCTTCTACAGAACTATCGAGCGCTGATGTTGCCTCATCTAAAACTAAGATTGGAGCATCTTTCAAAATCACTCTCGCAAGCGCCACTCGCTGCCGTTGGCCTCCAGAAAGCTTTACACCTCTTTCACCAACTTGAGCATCATATCCCACGCGACCCTCTGGGTCTTCCAGCGTAAGTATGAACTCATGTGCTTCTGCTTTTTTTGCAGCTTTAATCACTTCCTCTTCTGATGACCCAGGGCGACCATATAAAATATTATCTCGCACAGAACGATGCAGAAGAGAGCTATCTTGCTGCACAACACCAATTTGAGATCGCAAGCTGTCCTGGGTAACATGTGAAATGTTTTGGCCATCAAACCGAATTATACCCTTTTCAACATCATAGAAGCGCAACAATAGCTTTATTAATGTGGACTTGCCCGCTCCACTGGCCCCGACCAGACCAACACTCTGGCCGGGTTTTATTTCAAGCGATATATCTTCCAGACCACCAAAATTGCGCCCATATCTATGGGTCAGATTTGAAATTGAGATATGTGCAGCCTCAATGCGCAAAGGTTTGGCATTCGCCAGATCTACCAACTCAATTGGTGATGAGATTGTTTCCATACCCTCACGGATTACTCCTAATTGACGGAAAACCGTTGTAAGAGCCCACATAATCCACCCTGACATTCCATTCATACGCGTGGTAAGCGCAGCGCCTGCCGCGACCACACCAACACTAGCACTACCAATAACCCACAAATAAATTCCCCAGCCAACAACACTGACAACCAAAAAACCATTAAGCGTAACCAACCCTATGTCCATTAATGTATAAAGCCGCATTTCATATTGAAATTTGGTTCGAGCATTCTCTATAGCCTCCAAGCCATAATTAAGTTCCTGGTTGTCTTGGGAAAACATTTTCACAGAATGTATGTTTGTATAGCTGTCAACCACCCTCCCAGTAACAGCACTGCGCGCATCAGAAAAAGCCTCTGATGCGGGTCCAACCCTCCGTACAGTCCAAAAAACAAGCCATCCATAAAGCCCAACCCAAATAAGAAGGGGAATAGCTAGCCTTAGATCCGCCTCAGCTAATAAAAATATTGCTCCTATCAAATATGCGATGGAAAATGTAATTGCATCAAAAGCTTGAAACACAACCTCACCCATAGCGGGTGGCGTTTGCATTATCCTGTTCGCAATACGACCAGCAAAGTCATTATCAAACCAACTCACTGATTGGCCCAACACATGCCTATGGGATCGATAACGAACTAGTGTTCCCACATTTGGCAACATAGCATTGTTTTGTAGTAATGTATTAATAGCCTGAATAAGTGGCCTAAGTGTCAGAATAAACGTTGCCATCCCAATTAGCTCTAACTTATGTGAGCTCCAAAACTCAGCCGGCGTACTATCTGACAGCATAGTAATCAGCCGACCTAAATACCAAATCAGTATAATCTCGATAGCCGCGACCAGAGCCGAAAAACATCCCAAGAACCAAAAGACCTTTTTAAATGGCAAAAGATATTCACGCAGGAAGGGCCACAACTGTCGCGGTGGTGTGTTGCTAATAGGATAAGGCTGATAAGGATCAACTAGTTTTTCAAAAAACCTAAACATAGAGTCGCAAATTACACGTGCGCATCACAATGCCAAGAAAAACATGTTACTATTTTTCTTTAAGAAGGTGTGCAATCAAATCTGACTTTTTAAGCGTCATATTAGAAGAGACCCAAAAACCCTGGGCTTTTCTCAGTGCAACTCCAAGCTCTTGGCCCTCAAACCAGTCTACAAGATCTGCTGACTTAACCGGCATTATCTGTGTTGATGAGTCTGTAACAGTTTTCCGATCCTCATCTGATGGGATCACCCCAAGCAAAGCACATCGTACCAGCCACGAATCCCAGCCCCCCTCTTCGCCCAACAAAAAGCCATGTTCCTGTGGTAATTCTGAGTTTTGGGAAATACCTCTTATCTGTTTTAGCTGCCTTGCCGTAGAGTTTGAGAGGCGAAGTTGCTCCTGAAGTTCAGGACCACCGATCAGTGCCAAACGCCGTATGGCATTTGGCTTTAATTCTCCCTCTAGACTTTCGAGAAAAGGCAATGCACTCGCGTTAGCCCCAGACAAAACAGACTTTAAAACACCAGCAGACTCCATAGACATGATCGCTGATGTTGGGCTTGCCGCAAGTAGTAATTTGAAAATTTCAGACCCAATTCGTTCTTTAGAAATATGCAGAAGACCAGATTGAAGCTTTTTGCAGGCCGCAAAACCCTCAGAATCTATTCCTTTTATTGGATCACCATACCAAGCATAAAATCTAAAAAAACGTAAGATACGCAGGAAGTCTTCCTTAATTCGACCACTGGCATTTCCCACAAATCTGACACGGCGCATGTTTAAGTCTTCAATACCACTGAGCGGGTCAATGAGGGTTCCCTCCGAACCCAAATACAGCGCATTCATTGTAAAGTCGCGACGCAAAGCGTCTTCCTCAAGGCTAGTACCAAACTCGACTAATGCTCGCCTACCATCTGTTTTTAAATCTTTTCGAAATGTAGTAATCTCATAATTACGACGATTAAGCCGAAACGTAAGTGTGCCATAATCCTCACCAGTTGGAATTACTCTAACATGCATGGCCTCAGCAACCTTACGCATTTGAGACGGTGTCGCATCTGTTGCCAGATCAATGTCTGTCGGTCCACATTTTAGGATGACATTTCTTACGCATCCACCTACATAAAAAAGCTGAAAACCAGCCAAATTAAAGGCTTTAAACACTGGTGCCAGAATGTCTTTGTCTAAAGATTTAGTATCAAGCTTCATAACCGACCCATTTGTTTGCAGAATCCACGCAGAATACCGGCCGTCGCGCCCCAAATATAGTAAGGGCCATACGGCACGCTATAATACGAACGGTTAACGCCTTTCCAAGCTCGTGTTTGTAAATGAAAGTTTTCCAGCTTCATAAGCTGAACAAAGGGGACCTCAAAAATTTCAGAAACCTCATTCGGATCAGCCACTGCGTCCCAGTCTCCCTCAATCCATCCAATTGTAGGGGTTATTTTAAACCCTGTTATTGTATCGTGTGTTGGTAAAGACCCTAGCACATCAACACTCTCAGGATATAGGCCAATTTCTTCTTGCGCCTCTCTCAATGCTGTAAACACGATATTAGCATCTCCATTCTCACGCTTACCTCCCGGAAAAGAAATTTGACCTGGGTGGTTCGACAGCTGTGCTGAGCGTTTAGTCAAGATGAGGTTTACGCCATCAGGTCGGACTATCAGAGGAAACAAAACACCAGCACTTTTCAACTCCGCAGCACTATGATTACCATTAGGATTCAGATCAAAGTCGGAGGTAGTTGCAGCTGGTTGAGCTATTGCTCGCAAAATGTCGTTTTTTTCTTGGTTCATTTTAATCTGTTGAATTTGCCTCAAACCCAAGTGTACTTGGTTCAAAAGTATAGTGTGAGCCACAAAACTGACAATCAGCAGTTACTTTGTTATCTTTTGTGGTCATGTGGCCTATATCTTTTGCTGAATAAATAGACAGGCTCTGCCGCACACGGTCCTCTGAGCATGTACAGCCAAATTTTATCTTTTGTGTTTCAAAAATACGAGGACTTTCCTCATGAAAAAGGAGCTGTATCAGACGTCCAGGATCCAACAACGGTCCAACCATTTCTAACTCGTCAGCTGTGTCCAATAGTAAATTTACACGGTTCCAGTTCTCGTTTTCATCACCATCCAAAATATCACTCGCTCTTAGAAGGCCGTCACTAGATATCCCCTCTTCGATTGCCACATGTTCACCGGGTGTTGGCATGTGCTGAAGCATGATCCCACCGGCTCTTCTACCACTACTACCGTCAGATTCTTGCGAATGGCCAAACGCGAGAGAAAACCGTGTTGGAAGTTGCTCAGATTGCGCAAAATATGTCTCAGCACAGCCTGAAAGTGAACCACCAGAAATTGGAGTTATTCCTTGGTAAGGCGTTGTATCTTGTCCCTGATCAATCAAAATAGCAAAGTGTCCTTTGCCAATTTGGGAAAAACCTGAGGCACTTAAGTCAACCTTATCAGAATCATAGCTGGCGTAGGCACGAATTTTGGCTGGTTCACCATCATCTTTAGGGCCATAGTAGTCTGTAGCTATAAGTCGGACTGGTCCATTACCCCTTACTTGAAGTGAAAGTTTCCATCGTAATTTCATGGTTTGACCAATTAAGGCCGTTAATAAAACCATTTCTGTCACAAGACCCTCAATTACTACTGGGTAATCATGTTGTGATAATATTTCATCCAAAACGCTATCCAGGCGCGCCATGCGCCCCCGTATATCAGAAACATCCAGCTGAAAGGGTAAAACCTTATCGTCTGACTTTTTATTTAATGGCTTTATCATAAATTCTTTCCATATGTTGGACTTGCCATAGCTTGTACATATAAGCACGTCTAGACAGGCACCAACCCTCGGAGACTAAATTGCAACGCTTTGGCAAAAGCCCTGACCCCAAAAAAAATTATAAACATCGCCCAGGAGTCTATGCAATTTTGCCATTAGCCGGTGGTATCTTAACAACCTTCCAAGCAGGAATACATAATGAGTACCAACTGCCAGGAGGTGGCGTTGATCCTGGGGAACAGCCAATTCAGGCCTTGCATCGCGAAGTTTTAGAAGAAACGGGATGGCGAATAAATCGTCCCCGCATACTTTTCAGGTTTAGGCGATTTATATTTATGCCAGAATACAATCTATTAGCCGAAAAAATATGTACAATCTATACAGCCCGGCCCGTAATACGGCATTCAGTCCCCCTTGAGAAAAGCCATTTTCCGATCGTCCTAAGTATTGATGAGGCTTTAAGCCTACTGGCTGTTTCTGGTGATCGCCATGCTGTGTCATTGTACTTTTAACTCAGCAGCCTTTACGGCAGAAAACACTTTTAAAACTACATTTAAATAATCAAATCTACCATTGTTTCATCATCAGTTATATCCCGAATTGACATACCGGCCTTCTCCAATCTTGCAGATAAACTATTAAAGTTTTCTGGCGACGAGGTCTCAATGCCTAAAAGAACTGTCCCAAAATTGCGTGCCGATTTTTTCAAATATTCAAATCTTGATATATCATCGTCTGGGCCCAGTAAGCTCAAAAACTCCTTTAAGGCTCCTGGCCTTTGAGGCATGCGCAAGATAAAATATTTTTTAACACCTATGAACCGTTGAGCCCGCTCTTTTACTTCGGGCAATCTTTCAAAGTCAAAATTTCCACCAGACGAAACACAAACAACTTTTTTACCTTTAATCTTGGCACTTATATCTTTTAAAGCATCTAGGGCTAACGCCCCAGCTGGTTCCAAAACAATACCTTCAATATTCAACATTTCCAAAATTGTTGTACAAATCCGATCCTCTGGAATAGCCAAAACATGATCTTCGTTAACCTCCTTCAAAAACTGAAAGGTATAGTCACCGATTTTTGCAACGGCAGCGCCATCTACAAAAGTATCTACACTTTCAATCTTTGTTGGCTTGCCCGCTTTAAGAGCAGCCGCAAGGCTTTTTCCTCCGGAAGGTTCGACAAAATATATTTCTGTCTCCGGTGCGCGCTCCAAAAGAAGGCGCTGAGCAGAAGAAGAAAGGCCACCACCACCTACTGGCAAAACGTAAAAGTCAGGGGCCTCACCAAGCTGTTCTAACATTTCATGCGTAACAGTTGCCTGCCCCTCAATAACATCAAGGTCGTCAAAAGGTGATAGAAAGTGGCCACCAACTTTTTTGCAGTGTGACTTGCTAGCGCTGAGAGTATCATCGAAATAATCCCCGACTAGGCGCACCTCAACCCATTCACCACCAAATAGCTTAGTTTTGTTTATCTTTTGCTGTGGTGTGGTAACCGGCATAAATATAACGCCATTCTTCTTCATATGACGACATACAAAAGCAACCCCTTGGGCGTGGTTACCCGCGCTAGCACATACAAACACCTGCTTGTCAGTTTGCTTGCTCATCGCATTGTAAGCACCCCGTAACTTGTATGATCGAACAGGGGACAAGTCTTCTCGTTTTAGCCAAATATCGGCATCATATATCGCCGATAAGTGATCGTTCCGCTGCAGTGGTGTCGGAGAAAAAAACTCTCTCATACGCTTCGTTGCAAGGGCAGTTTGCTTACTAAAATCTGTCATGGGTTTGACTAGTGGCCCAAACCGTCAAAATGCGCAAGTTATAGCTCTAAAGAAGTAACGCAGGGAGAGGTGGGAAACTACTCATGTTGATTCATCCTGAAAATTTAAGAAGTCAAAAATTCACCTATAAAATTGATTCTAGAAAACTTGCCGATAACATAAAAAAATTGTACGCCCCTCTGTATATTTAACTCGCTGAACTTAGATTGGACTATGGATGGCTTCGCCTACAAAAATAATTTTAGCCTATTCAGGTGGGCTGGACACATCAATAATTTTAAAGTGGTTACAAACTGAATATAACTGCGATGTTGTCACATTTACTGCCGATCTGGGCCAAGGTGAAGAGCTTGAGCCCGCTCGGGCTAAGGCGGAAAAAATGGGCGCATCGTCAATTTACGTTGAAGACTTGCGTGAAGAGTTTGTGCGAGACTTTGTGTTCCCGATGTTCAGGGCAAATGCCTTATATGAGGGTCTATACCTTCTAGGTACGTCCATCGCACGACCGTTGATATCAAAGCGTCTAGTTGAAATTGCAGATCTTGAGGGAGCAAATGCAATAGCGCATGGGGCAACCGGAAAAGGAAACGATCAAGTCCGGTTTGAGTTAGCTGCCTACGCTCTAAATCCAGACATAAAGGTGATTGCCCCTTGGCGCGACTGGGATCTTTCTAGTCGTTCCTCACTTATAGAGTTTGCTGAAAAGCATCAAATCCCAATAGCTAAGGACAAACGTGGTGAAGCACCTTTTAGCGTGGATGCAAACCTACTTCACACTTCTTCAGAAGGTAAAATACTGGAAGACCCATCTAAAGAAGCCCCTGATTACGTTTATCAACGGACCATAAAGCCTGAACTTGCACCGGACAAACCAGAATATGTTGAAATTGGATTTAAGTCGGGCGACGCTGAAGCGGTGAATGGTGTAATCTTGTCGCCCGCCGAAATCCTGACTGAGCTTAACGATTTAGGGGGTAAACATGGCATTGGTAGGCTGGATTTAGTTGAGGGGCGATTTGTGGGCATGAAATCACGTGGAGTATATGAAACCCCGGGTGGCACATTGTTGCTAGAAGCTCATCGTGGAATTGAGTCAATAACATTAGACCGAGGTGCGGCACACCTTAAAGACGAGCTAATGCCGAGATATGCTGAACTAATTTATAATGGGTTTTGGTTTAGCCCAGAACGCGAAATGTTGCAGGCGCTGATTGACAGCTCTCAGGAGTACGTGACGGGGACTGTACGCTTGAAGCTTTATAAGGGTTCTGTAAAAACTGTTAGTCGCTGGTCAGATTACAGCTTGTACTCAGAGGCTCATGTTACTTTTGAAGATGACGCTGGGGCTTATGATCAAAAGGATGCAGCAGGTTTTATACAACTTAACGCACTACGATTAAAGCTATTAGCAGCTCGGAAAAGGCGCGTGATATAGGTTTTTGTTTAGGTCAAAAAATAAATTGCGTAAGCGTAAGTGTTTTTCGTTTTTGTAATTTAAGCTTTTAAACCTTAATTTTAATAGTATTGAACTGGTCGTATAACCCGTCGGCAATATTCAAAATATCAGAAAACTCATTACCTAAATCTGGCGTTGATGATGGTGGCTTAGAAAACCCTGTGGATTTATGGACAGAATCGTACCAATGTGCTGCCCACACCCCATCTTCAGCACGAGGACCAGCAACCCAACTTAGCATAGCCTCATCAAAGTTTATTCCGAGAGCATAACAAAGCGCAGAAAGTGAAGCTCTTGGGTTTTCTAAGATATCATCGCTATCAATCACAATGGGTTCCTGACCAAGCGACAAACAATAATCAAAAATGTTTTTTTGTTGCAGAAACCCTAGATCGTCTAGTGATGGGTTTTGTCGCTTCCGAGCGTAGCTGGAAATAACCTTAGCCGGACTACGGATCAAAAAAACATTTTTTTGTTTACCAACCCAGTCTAGAGAAAATTTTGGCAACATATGATGTGTTATAAGTTTTTGGTACCAAATTTTAAAGGGCTTAGGGACTGGTCCTGTCAATGCAGAACTTATTAAATCTGGGTCTTTTGACTGACTTTCAATAATGATTTCATTCATAGGATGTTTGGCGCCGGAATGGTGCAAGTATGCCCCATAGTAGGGTTCATCAGAAATTGTAGTATCAGCCCGGTTTCCAAAAGCATACATCAATGCAGTGGACAAATTCCTCGGTCCAGACCACATCGCTATTCTCATAACTTCACCATTTGAATTCAGTTTCTACCTTTATAGACCTAAGATAAATTTTTAATCAGAAAAATAACAAAAATCAGTGTTAATAGGCCCAATATCATAGATCATTATCTGATATTGCAGGCTGCGATAACAGCCATATTGAGAATGTCAGTTACTGAAGAAACTGTCGAACAAATTTGAATTGGCTTATCAATACCAGTAAGAATTGGTCCAATAATAGTTGCGCCACCCATTTCTTGCAAAAGCTTTACTGAAATAGACGCCGAATGCCGCGCGGGAACAACAAGTATATTAGCTGGTCCTGAAAGGCGGCTGAACGGATACTTTCTCATTTCTTGGATATTAAGAGCTACATCTACTGCCATCTCTCCTTCAAACTCAAAATCAACACCCCTTTTCGCTAAAACCCTTGGGGCTATCCACATTTTCTCTGCTCGCTCAGAGATAGGATAGCCAAAAGTTGAAAAGCTAACAAAGGCGACCCGTGGTTCAAGTCCAAGAGCACGGGCGACGCCCGCAGCCCGTTCTGCAATATCAGCCAAGTCGTTCTCATTTGGCCACTCGTGTACTAATGTATCTGAAATCAGAACAATTTTACCTTTAGACAAAACTGCTGTTACACCAACCGCCCCATCGTGAGGACCAACATCATATACATGATTGATTAGTTCCAAAACATGCGCTGATTTTCTAGTAACACCCGTCACTAGACCATCACCATGACCATGGGCTAACATCAAAGAGCCAAAAACATGCCTATCTCTACCAGCAAGCCGAAGCACATCTGTTTGATCAAAGCCTTTACGCTGAAGCCGATTATACAGGTACTCTTTGTATGTATCTAAGTGAGGTGTGGTTGCAGCATTAACGATCTCTATCTCAGCTACCGCGTCACCAAGTCCAGCCTCCTCTAGTTTTGCCTTGACCACACTCTCACGGCCGACAACTATAGCGTTTCCAAAACCTTCACGTTGATACATAACAGCAGCGCGTAAAACACGTTCATCGTGCCCTTCTGAAAATATCATACGCGCCTGAGAAGACCGAGCGCGCGCATTAATCCCTCTTAAAATACTAGCCGTTGGGTCCATACGGGTTCTTAATGACAGCTCATAACCATCCATATCGATGATTGGACGGCGGGCCGCCCCAGTATCCATACCCGCCCGCGCCACGGCTGGCGGGATGCGGTGAATAAGCCTTGGGTCAAACGGTGTTGGAATAATATAATCCCGCCCAAAACTTAGCTTTGTTCCATAGGCTAGCGCCACTTCATCTGGTACGTCTTCACGCGCTAATTCTGCCAGCGCCCGCGCACAAGCAATTTTCATCTCATCGTTGATGGCGCGCGCATGAATATCCAATGCGCCGCGAAATAAATAGGGGAAACCCAAAACATTATTTACCTGGTTTGGGTAATCAGAGCGACCGGTGGCGACAATTGCGTCAGATCGTACCTCGTGAGCTTCTTCTGGTGTAATTTCAGGGTCTGGGTTTGCCATTGCAAAAATTACTGGGTTTTCTGCCATTTTTTTAACCATGTCTTGAGTGACAGCTCCTTTAACCGAAACCCCTAAAAAGACATCTGCGTCAACCATTGCTTCACCCAGAGACCGCATTTCAGTAGCGACAGCGTGCGCTGATTTCCACTGGTTCATGCCTTCTGTTCGGCCCTGATATATAACGCCCTTAGTATCACAAACTACACAATTGTTATGTTTTGCACCCATTGATTTAAGTAGCTCAACACATGCGATTCCAGCCGCACCAGCTCCATTCAAAACAATTTTTACATCTTGGATTTTTTTGCCAGACAAATGTAGCGCATTTATTAGACCGGCCGCACAAATTACGGCCGTTCCATGCTGGTCATCATGGAATACTGGTATGTCCATTTCTTCTTTTAAAGCTTGCTCGATTATAAAGCACTCTGGAGCCTTGATATCCTCAAGATTAATTCCCCCAAAAGTAGGTCCCATTAACTTGACAGCTTTAATGAATTCGTCTGGGTCCTCAGTATCGAGCTCTATGTCAATTGAATTAACATCTGCAAACCTCTTAAACAAAACGGCTTTGCCTTCCATTACAGGCTTGCTACCCAATGCTCCAAGATTACCAAGTCCCAGCACCGCTGTACCGTTTGAAATTACAGCAACTAGGTTTCCCTTATTAGTGTAATCATAGGCCAACTCTGGGTTTTCTGAAATCTTTAAACACGGCACGGCTACCCCAGGAGAATATGCCAAAGACAGATCGCGCTGAGTTGTCATGGGAACGGTTGCGGTGATCTCAAACTTACCTGGTGTTGGCTCTAAGTGAAACGCCAGCGCGTCTTCATCTGTTACTTTATTATTAGCCATTATGGCACTCCTGGTTGAAATAACCTTGTATCGAACCAACAAAGCAACGACAACCGCTTCCTTTTACTTTCATCTTTGCTTAAAGTCGTTCTATTGCGGAGGTGTTGTTTTGGAAAAATCTGAGTATCCTATTACGCCTATGATGGCGCAGTTTTCTGAAATAAAAAAAGAATACCCACTTGCGTTACTCTTTTACAGAATGGGTGATTTCTACGAACTGTTTTTTGACGATGCTGTGCTAGCGGCTCAGGCGCTGGATATAGCACTTACAAAACGTGGGAAACATTTGGGTGAAGACATTCCAATGTGTGGTGTTCCGGTACACTCCTCAGAGGGTTACCTTCTAAGACTAATTCGAAAGGGGTTTCGTGTTGCTGTTTGCGAGCAACTGGAAGACCCCAAAGAGGCCAAAAAGCGTGGCTCAAAGTCTGTTGTAAAACGCGGTGTTGTGCGCTTGGTTACACCTGGAACACTTACCGAAGATAGTTTGCTAAACCCCAGAAAAAGCAACTTCTTGGCAGCTTTTTCCAACGTTCGTGATGAAAGCTGCCTTGCCTGGGTTGATATTTCAACAGGCATCGTTTGTTATAGGTCGTGTTTACTTAGTCAACTTGGGCCTGAACTCGCTCGACTGGCGCCAGCAGAAATTTTAGTTTCTGAAGATGCAGATGTTAGCATTCATGAAATTATTTTTGACTCAGGAGCTGCCTCAACAAAAATGCCTCCAACTGTTTTTGACAGTGAATCTGGGTTACAGAGCCTTATAGGGGTTTATGGTGATAAAAAGGTTAGCGTTTTTAATGAGTTGGGCCGTTCAGACACCGCCGCCCTTGGTGTGTTAATTGAGTATTTAAGTACTACTCAAAAAGAACAAACCCCTCTTTTACAGTTACCCATTCGTGAAGCACAGGGTGACTTCGTATCAATAGATGCTGCAACACGTCGCAACTTAGAGTTAACAGAAACACTAAATGGTAATCATCAGGGCTCTTTGCTATTTGCTGTAGATCGTACGGTAACTGGCGCAGGAGCCCGACTTTTATACCAAAGAATCACAACCCCATCCCAACGCATCGACTTAATCTCCGAGAGAGCAAACGCTGTTCAGTTTTTTTGTGAAGAGAGTGGCACGCGCACAGCGATACGCATCGCCTTAAAACAGTTACCAGATATCGAGCGCGCACTAAGCCGTCTAGCGTTGGGGCGGGGAGGGCCACGTGACCTAGTGGCGATAGCCAATGGAACTATGCAGGCAATTAAGGTCAGCCAACTATTATCTGAAAAATCACTGCCAAGCCTTCTTAGTAGTATAAACCCAGACCTAGTCGGCCATGATTTACTCTCAAACGAATTAACCACGGCACTAATCTCTAATCCACCAATCTTAACCCGTGATGGTGGCTTTATTGATACAGGATATTCAGATGATCTTGATGAAGTACGGGCCTTACGGGATGAAGCAAGACTAATCATTGCAAAAATGCAATCTGATTATTCAATTTTAGCTGAAATTTCTTCATTAAAAATAAAACATAATAACGTATTAGGTTATTTTATTGAAACGACTGCAGCCCATGCACAGCGAATGCTTGCGCCCTCTCTTTCTGAAACATTCATTCACAGGCAAACAACAGCTAATGCAGTACGGTTTACAACTATAAAACTGGGTGAGCTTGAAACAAAAATATTAAACGCTGCAGGGAAAACTATCAGCTTAGAGCAAGAGATTTTTAATCATTTAAAAGAAATGGTCCTATCTAGTGCGCCAAGCCTTCAACTTCTCAGCACTGCAATAGCCGAAATTGATGTAGCCTCTGCCCTCTCTGAGCTTGCTGTAAGCGAGAGCTGGGTAAAGCCAAAAATTAATAATGGCAGAGGTTTTATAATCGATCAAGGCCGCCATCCCGTTGTCGAAAGTGCTCTAAAAAACCAATCATCCTCTGTTTTTGTAGCAAACGATTGTACATTAAACAGTAATGATGAATCTATATGGCTTCTTACCGGTCCAAACATGTCTGGCAAATCAACCTTTCTTCGTCAAAATGCTTTGATCGCCCTGCTTGCACAAGCTGGATCCTACGTACCTGCCACCAGAGCAGAAATTGGAGTTGTTTCACAAATTTTCAGCCGCGTAGGTGCATCAGACGATCTTGCCCGAGGGCGTTCCACGTTCATGGTCGAAATGGTGGAGACCGCAGCCATACTGAACCAAGCGGATAATCGAGCGCTGGTAATTCTAGATGAAATTGGCCGAGGCACCTCCACCTACGATGGACTCTCTATAGCTTGGGCCACCCTTGAGTACCTTCATGATGTCAATCAATGCCGCGCTTTATTTGCCACCCATTACCATGAACTCACTCAGCTATCAGCCAAACTGGAGAAAGTTGAAAACGCTACAGTGACAGTTCGAGAATGGGAGGGGGAGGTTGTGTTTTTACATGAAGTAAAGAAGGGAGCCGCAGACCGCTCTTACGGCGTACAAGTGGCGAAGCTCGCTGGCCTGCCACCAATGGTTTTGGAAAGGGCTAAGGTTGTACTTGAGGCCCTAGAAAGAGGAGAACGAGAGGGATCCAGTAAACAAAAAGCATTAATCGATGACTTGCCACTGTTTTCAGCAATTCCAGCCTCTACTCCCGCCAAATCTTCGCTATTGGAAGAGACCATAGCAAAAGTTCAACCTGATAACTTAAGCCCAAAAGAAGCTTTAGAATTAATTTACGAACTTAAATCAAAAATGTGATATCGAACCCAAGTTGAAATTTCCACTCTTCGAATTTGTTTTTCACAATTCAGATGATATTCAAGCGGGTGTAGATGAAACACCAACCTGTGCAGGCCTCAAAAGTCTGTCGTGTAACATGAAACCCTCAGCCATTACCTGAATTATATCACCAGATTTTGTTCCAGGAACTGATGCCTCAAACATCGCTTCGTGGTCTTGCGGATCAAACTTGTCACCTATTTCTGGTACAATTGGCTCAATTCCATGCTTTTTAAAAACATTTACAATTTCACGCATAGTCAACTCAACGCCCTCTATCAGGGCCGAAGCTAGCTCTCTCTGGTCTTCAGTTACCACATCAAGACCACGTTTGAGATTGTCATAAACAGGGAGGAGGTCACGAGCTAGTTTGGAGCCACCGTAGTTTTCAGCCTCTCGCCGATCTTTTTCACTGCGCTTTCGTGAGTTTTCGGCGTCGGCCAGCGCACGCATCCATTTGTCTTTCAACTCATCACGCTCAGCCCTCAACGAGTCGAGCTCGAGCTCTTCCTCAGTATGCTCTTCGTCACCAAACATCTCCTCCTCTGCAAGACTAATGTCTTGGAGGAAATCATCTTCATTTTCTTTAGCCATTTCGACCTAACCTCGATCAGATAAAACGCGCCCAACCATCTGGGCTGTATAATTAACAATTGGTACAATTCTGCCATAGTTGAGCCGGGTGGGCCCGATAACGCCAATAGCACCTACAACCTTTCGGTCACTGTCCATATAGGGAGAAACTACCAAAGAGGAACCCGAAAGTGAAAAAAGTTTGTTCTCAGAGCCAATAAAGATGCGTACACCCTCGCCACCCTCCGTTAATTCTAAGAATTCAGCTATGTCGCGCTTCCGCTCCAGGTCATCAAATAACACACGAACTCGGTTTAAATCATCGGCTGTTCCAGAATTTTCTAGCAAGTTCGAACGTCCTCGCACAATTAACCGCTCGTTGTCGCCTCCCGCATCTTGCATTACAGCAATACCGGATTCTACTAGTGTTGCTGTTAATGCATCTAGCTCTGTTCGGTGTTTTTTAATTTCTCCAACTATCGTTGATTGCAGTTCCTGCAATGTTTTACCTTGGCCAATAGCATTTAAAAAATTTACTGCTTCGCGCATTTGGCTCGGTGTTTGACCTGTAGGCGGCCTAAAAACCCGATTTTCCACCTCTCCATTGGCAAACACCAAAACCGCCAGGGAGCGGTCAGCAGCTAATGATACAAATTCAATATGCTTTATTGGAGAAGATTTTTTAGGAGCAAGAACCAGTGACGCACCTTGAGTTAATCCAGAAAGTGCACTCGAAATACGATCAAGCATATTTGTGACGTTATCATCATCTCCCATACTAGCGGCAATTTTGCGCTGATCTGATTCATCGGGATCACCAACCTCCATGATTCCATCGACAAACATACGCAACCCAAGTTCTGTAGGTGTTCGACCAGCAGAAGTGTGCGGGCTATCAAGCAAACCTAAAAACTCCAGGTCCTGCATTACATTTCTGATTGTCGTTGCGCTCACTTGTTCGTTCATTTGTTGTGTTAACGTTCTGCTTCCCATGGGTTCACCGGAAGAAAGATAGCTTTCCACTATCCGTTGAAACACTTCACGACTGCGTGTGTCCATTTCAGAAAATAGCTCAGTAGACGAATCCATTAACCTAGCCCTTGCCATTTGGGGTGCGCATCGCATATTCGCCCATCAGCACAGGGAGAACAAGTCATGAGACCATCAGGACGAAAATTAAATCAGATGCGAGACATTACTATCGAAACTGGGGTCACACGTCACGCTGAGGGCTCCTGTTTAATTAAGTGTGGTGACACTCATGTGCTTTGCACGGCAAGCCTAGAGGAACGCGTCCCCGCTTTTTTAAGAAATACCGGTTTGGGCTGGGTTACCGCAGAATACGGCATGCTCCCACGTGCCACTCATACTAGAATGCGACGGGAAGCAAAGAACGGTCAATCTGGCCGCACTCAGGAAATCCAAAGATTAATTGGCCGTAGTTTGCGGGCTGGAGTAGATCGTGTAGCTCTAGGTGAACGACAAATCAGCATCGATTGTGACGTAATACAGGCGGATGGAGGCACTCGTTGCGCGGCAATTACCGGAGGATGGGTTGCTTTAAAGTTAGCTGTTAAAAAATTGATCGCTAGTGGAGATATTCAAAGTGATCCTCTGCTAGATCCCGTTGCTGCCGTTAGCTGTGGTATTTACGCTGGACAATCTATTTTAGATTTGGACTATCCTGAGGATAGTGAAGCAGGTGTTGATGGTAATTTTGTAATGCTAGGTTCCGGTAAGTTAGTCGAAATCCAAATGTCAGCAGAGGGATCAACGTTTTCACGGACTCAAATGGACGAACTTATGAATCTTGCTGAATCAGGTATCTCTGAATTAGTCAGAGCTCAAAAGGCCGCCACTTCTTAATGCGAAAACTGGCTGAGAAAAAAATTGTTTTAGCAAGTCACAACCAAGGCAAATTGAGCGAAATACAGGTTTTGCTCCAGCCTTTTGGAATTAGTTGTATGAGTGCTGGTGAGTTAGGTATTGATGAGCCAGAAGAAACAGAAAGTACTTTTTCAGGAAACGCTAGAATAAAAGCACATCATTCATCAATGGCCTCTGGTTTACCGGCTTTGTCGGATGACAGTGGAATTTCTGTTGATGCGTTAGATGGAGCTCCGGGTGTGTATACAGCAGATTGGGCCAAAAAAGCAGGTGGTAGAGATTTTAATCTTGCAATGAAGGCTGTTTGGGAGAAATTGGAGGAGCGTCATGCACCAAGCCCAAGGTTAGCACAGTTTAATTGTACACTATGTCTTGCCTGGCCCGACGGACATGACGAAGTTTTTACTGGCGTCGCACCAGGACAGGTTGTTTGGCCTATACGGGGTGAGCATGGTTTTGGCTTTGACCCAATGTTCCAGCCAGATGGATACACAAAGACTTTTGCCGAAATGCGTCCTGAAGAAAAAAATCCCTTAACACACAGAGCAGATGCTTTTGCTAAATTAGTAGCTGGCTGCCTTGGATAACGATTGGCGCCATGGTGGGTTTGGGCTTTATATTCACTGGCCCTTTTGTGAAGCTAAGTGCCCTTATTGTGATTTTAATTCTTACGTAAATTCAAACGTAGACACCCAAGTCTGGGAAGATGCACTTATTTCAGAGCTAGATCGTAACGCCAAACTTACTAGCGGACGACTTCTTAATTCCATATTCTTTGGTGGTGGAACACCAAGTTTAATGCCGCCATCGCTAGTAGAGAAATTGATATCCAGGGCGTATGAACATTGGACGCCAGCAAATGACATTGAAATTACCTTGGAGGCTAATCCATCATCAGTTGAAGCTGAGCGATTTTCAGGTTTTAAGGCAGCTGGTGTAAATAGAGTTTCGATTGGTATTCAGGCTTTAAATAACCTTGACCTTAAGAAGCTTGGGAGACTGCACTCTGTAGACGACGCAATGCTAGCTTTAGAAGTAGCACATCACCACTTTGATCGCGTGAGTTTTGATTTAATTTACGGTCGGCAAAACCAATCTTTATCATCTTGGGAGGCTGAGCTCACAAGGGCCATATCTCTAAGTAGCGGTCACCTGTCACTCTATCAACTGACCATTGAGCCTGGCACTGCGTTTGGATACCGGGCCAGTGCAGGAAAGCTTACAGGGTTGCCCAATGAGGATCTTTCGGCTGATATGTTTGAATTTACAGACACGACCTGCGCATTAGCTGGTCTAAATTCTTATGAAGTATCTAACTTTTCTTCTGAAGGCTTAGAATCTAAACATAACTTAATCTATTGGATGGGTGGGGATTATATCGGGATTGGTCCTGGAGCGCATGGAAGAATAACATCTGATAATCAGAGACTTGCAACCAGAACAATGCTTTCTCCAGCAGCCTGGCTTGATACCGTTCATCTTAAATCAAGCGGTGAACTTACCCCTGATATTCTTTCTAAGACTGACCATGCAAATGAACTCATTATGATGGGCCTACGGCTCAAGGGTGGTATTTCCCAATCAAGAATAGAAGCTATGGTTGGTAAGAAGTTTAATATCACAACAGAGCTGACCGACCTTGGCCTTCTAGATATTTCTGACGGCTTTATAAGAGCGACCAACTCAGGCCGTGCGCTCTTAAATCAAGTAATACAGAAACTAATGTTTTAGTTTTTAGTTAAGTGGCGACAAAGGTCATCAAGCTGTTCTAAATTCTTATACCGAATTTTAATTTCACCAGACGCCTGATTGGGTTTATGAGATATTGATACTTCCATTTTGAGCGCTGCACAAAGATCTCCCTCAAGAGCCTTTGTATCGGCATCCTTTGTTGTTTCAGGCAAGGGTATTTGCTTTTTAACGACATGGCTCTTCACTAGACCTTCTGTCTGCCTTACAGATAACCCTCGCGCTATTATAATCTTTGCTATTCCTGAAGGATCACTAGAAGTGATTAAAGCTCTAGCGTGCCCACTAGAAATTTTTCCTTTAATTACAAGATCTTGAACATATTTTGGTAGTACAAGAAGCCTAAGGAAGTTGGCTATGTGAGGTCGTGACTTACCAAGAGCCTGTGCCATTTGATCTTGTGTATGACCAAACTTATCCATTAACTGACGATATCCTGCGGCCTCTTCAATAGGATTTAAGTCAGCTCTTTGGATATTTTCAACTATAGCTATCTCAAGAACGTCTTCATTTGAAAACTCACGAACCACAACTGGTATTTGATGGATCTGCGCAATTTGAGAAGCTCTCCAACGCCTCTCACCAGCAACGATCTCGAAATCACCCTTTTTACTGGGATGTGATCGCACAACGAGTGGCTGAATAATTCCCTTAGCGCGAATTGAAGCCGCAAGATCACTTAAATCATCCTTATCAAAATACCTTCGTGGCTGATCTGGGTTGGGGTGAATTTTTTCAATCGGCAAAAATGTATCGTTTTTAAATCGTGCCTTTGTGTCTGAGGCGTCTTTTGACGATGGCTCTATATCCGCCATAAGAGCGGACAACCCCCTACCAAGACCCCGCTGGCGCTTACCTACATTAGACATTTTCAACTCCCCTTTATTTAGGTCGTAAAAGTAACTCTTCAGCTAAAGCGCGGTACGCTGCCGCTCCTTTAGATTTAGTATCATAGCTCAAAACCGTTTTAGAAAAAGATGGCGCCTCACTAACTCGCACATTTCTTGGGATTACTGTCTTAAAAACTAGTTCTCCTAAGTTTTTTCGTGCATCATCTTCCACCTGTAGGGACAAGCCATTACGAGAATCAAACATGGTTAGTACAATACCATCTATTCTTAAATCTGGGTTACCCGCACTACGAATTTCTCGAACAGATAAGAGAAGCTGTGACAGTCCCTCCAAAGCATAAAACTCACTCTGCAGAGGTATTACCAAAGAGTCAGCCGCAATAAGCGCATTTACGGTTAAAACACTTAAAGATGGGGGACAATCAAAGAAAATATAATCATAAAAGGCGACATCTGAATTATTTAAGGCAAGCGCTAGCAATTTGCTTCTATCTTTTGCCGCAGCAAACTCAATATCTGCGGAACTCAGATCTACTGTAGATGGTATAATGTGTAGATTTTCAACATCTGTTTTAATTATAAACTGGTCTTCAATGATACCCCCACTAAGTACATCGTAGGTCGTAAACTCTCTATCTTCAGCAAGAGAACCAAGGCCAGTCGATGCGTTTCCTTGGGGATCTAGGTCTAAAATCAATACCTTACGATCTCTTTCACAAAATGCCGCTGCCAAATTAAGAGTAGTCGTTGTTTTACCAACCCCACCTTTTTGATTCGCAAATGCTATTATCTTAGGTTTGTTTTTTTGCACGATAGACGTTCCTAATAACCAGTATCGCCCCGTCGGCGCTTGTCTTACTTTGTACCACATCACAGTCAAATGACCACGTATCTCGTGCTAATTTAAGTTCTTGAGAAAAATTTTTACCCTTCATAATTAAGCAGACTGTATTCTTTTCAGTGAGGTGTTCAACAAGCTTCAATAACTTAGGAAGCGCGGCGACAGCCCGGACCGAAACTATAGAAACTGCCTGAACAGAGACTACCTCCACTCTTTTATTTTGAACTTCGCAGTTTAAATCTAGTTCTAACACTACCTGCCTTAGAAACACCGCCTTTCGCGCATCACTTTCGACCAAAATCACTTTAGTTAATGGAGATGTGGCCTTAAGAAGGATGGCAGCAACTACTCCAGGAAAACCACCACCACTACCCACATCAACCCACAAGGAGCCAATATCTGTCAAAAACACTATTTGAGCAGAATCTTCAATGTGGCGACTCCAAATATCTGCCACATCACCCTTAGCAACTAAGTTGATTACAGGATTCCACTTAATCACAAGAGCTACGTAGTCCTCTAGCTGCTTTATTGTTTCACGTGAAACATCCGGAAAGCACTTCAGAGACCTTTTTTTCATATGGCTTTCTTTAACTCAAGGCTTTTCAGTCCCAGCAACACTGCTGTCAAAGCCGCCGGAGTTACACCCTCTATATTTTTGGCAGCGCCTAAGGAATGTGGTCTAGCGGCTGACAGCTTACTAATCATTTCTGACGACAGCCCTGACACAATACTGTAGTTAAAATTTTTGGGTATCTCGACACCAAGGTCCTTAGCTAAGGCCTCTACATCTCGTCTCTGTCGCTCTATATAAGTAATATATACTGCCTCACAGGCCGCTTGTTTTTTTGTTGCCTTAGATGACTTTGAAAACGAGGGCTCCAAATCAGCTACGTGTTCAACAGAAACTCCAGGAATTGCCAATAATTCATGGCCATTTCTACGACGCCCGTCCAGACCAAGATCTATTCCAGCAGATCTAGCTTCATTTGGAGACACAGACATACTTGACAAAACAAGCTTACAAGCAACTAGCCTCTCCATTTTTTTCGAATAAGCTCTATAGCGGACAGCAGATACACACCCAGACAACCACCCTTGCTCTGTAAGACGTTGATCTGCGTTGTCGGCACGTAACTTCAGTCGAAACTCTGCCCTAGAAGTAAACATTCGATAGGGCTCTGAAGCTCCACGCGATGTAAGATCATCAATCATAACCCCAATATAACTGGAAGAACGATCAAATTTTATATTTGGTACGCCTTTTATTTTTTTCGCAACACCTATGGCCGCCACCAAACCCTGGGCAGCGGCTTCCTCATAACCTGTGGTACCGTTAATCTGCCCTGCTAAGAATAACCCATCAAGCAGATTTGTTTCCAAATCTCTCGTTAATCCCATTGGATTCATAAAGTCATATTCGATAGCATATCCTGGTTGCAAGATCTCAACATTCTGTAGGCCGACGATAGACCTAACATATTGATATTGCAGCGTTTCAGGCAGTGATGTCGAAATACCGTTGGGGTAGATGCTATTAGTTGTTAGCCCTTCCGGCTCTAGGAATATCTGATGGCTTTGCTTATCCGGAAACCGAATAATCTTATCCTCAATAGACGGACAGTATCTTGGACCAACCCCCGCTATATGCCCTCCGTACATTGCTGACTTCCCCAAATTTTCTTGAATAATCTCATGGGTGTTTTGGTTCGTATGTGTAATTCCGCAAGAAACTTGCTTCACGCTCGGAGATTGAGATAGAAATGATAGCATTACTGGATCGTCGTCAGCAGGCTGGCTCTCTAAAACTTCCCAATTGATCGTATTCCCATTCAGCCTGGGCGGCGTACCGGTCTTTAGTCTACCAAACGTAGCACCCAACTGTTCCATTTGGTTAGATAGGTGGTCAGCAGCAGCCTCTCCCATTCGTCCCGCTGAAACCCGCTTATCCCCTATATGTATTACTCCACGCATGAACGTACCAGCCGTTAAAATAACTGTATAAGAGTGAACGCTAGTGCCATCAGACAACATCACACCGTCAATACAACCATCTCTAGACAGAAGGCCGGTTACCTCCCCCTCAATTTCTGTAAAGTTTTCTTTTGCTAGAATTTTTTGAACCGCTTGCAAGTAGAGCTCCCGGTCTGACTGTGTACGCGGCCCCTGCACCGCCGGTCCTTTACTTCGGTTTAGAAGACGAAACTGTATACCAGAAACATCAGCAGCCCTACCCATTATGCCATCAAGGGCATCAATTTCACGAACTAAGTGCCCCTTACCCAAACCGCCAATTGCAGGGTTGCATGACATAGATCCCGTCTTTGACTTGTCTAAAGTCACTAGTGCAGCTCTTAAGCCGTACCGACACGCCGCATGAATAGCCTCACAGCCAGCATGGCCACCACCAACAACAACGACATCAAAATGTTTCACGTGAAACACACCCCTTACTTACCCAAGCAAAAACTAGAAAATATTTCATCTAAAATGCTTTCTATATCAATTTTTCCAAAAACAAAATCTAACTGTGTACACGCAAAATATAACTCCTGACTAGCTAACTCATAAGGCAAGGGATCCTGAGTTAAAAAAACTTTTGTTTTTGACAAACAATCATTAGCTGCTTTTAACCCGTCAACTTGCCGTTCACGGATAGCAGCGACGTCTAGCATGGTTTCTGATGAAAGTTTTTTACTTACTAACTTCAATAAGTTAGATACTCCCTTACCAGTTTTTCCAGACACAGCTAAGCCTGAAACATCTCTAGTGTCTGCCTTACTTTGTACGACAATATCACCAGGTTCTTTAGAAATAAGAAGCTCGTCTTCTTCACTATCCACCAAAAACACCCTAACATCGGCAGCTTCAGATCTTTTGTAAGACATTGATATACCTAGTTTTTCAATATAGTCGTCTGTTTCTCTTAAACCAGCAGTATCCATAAAAGTTACAGGTAGGCCATTCAGGTCTATGCGAACTTCTATCACATCCCGGGTAGTACCAGCTATGTCAGAAGTAATTGCCACGTCTCTACCTGCTATTGAATTCAACAAAGTAGACTTTCCTACGTTTGGCGCTCCAATAATAGCGACTGTAAAACCCTGGCGTATTTTCGACGCCATAACAGATCGTTCTAGCACCGCCATAATAGAGCTCGCTGTAGCCTCAACAATAGACCGAACCTCAATGTGAAGGTCTGCAGGTATTTCGTCATCAGAGAAGTCTATACTAGCCTCCAGAAGGGCGACGGCTCTTAAAAGCTTCTCTTTCCAAATTCTGCCAGCTTCGGAGAAATGGCCGTCCAACACCTGCATCGCTTGTTTTCGCTGTAGCTCAGTTTCTGCTTCTATCAAATCAGAAAGCGCTTCAACCTGGTTTAAATCCAAATTTCCATTTTCGAGAGCTCTCCTCGTGAACTCTCCTGGTAACGCTAATCTGCAACCATCACTTTTTGACAATTCTGCCAATAGTTTAGACACCGTTGCTAGGCCACCATGAACATGAAACTCTACGACCCTCTCTCCAGTAAAACTCGCGCCGTGATCAAAACAAAGGACAAGAGCACGATCAATTAGGTCACCATTTGGGTCTTTGATCGACCTCAAAGCCAACCTTCCACATGTTGGGATATTGCACAATTTCGACGCTATATCAAATGCTTGATGGCCAGACAGCCTAATAATGGAAACGCCAGCACGTCCCGACGCCGTAGCCTGAGCAAATATCGCATCCATCACATACTTTAGGTATTCATAGAGTCAAAAAATTCTGAGTTAGACTTTGTTTGTTTAAGCTTAGAGATAAGAAACTCGATAGCATCGGTAGTACCCATTGGATTTAAAATTCTGCGTAAAACAAAAGTTTTTTGAAGGTCAACTTTATCCACAAGAAGCTCTTCTTTACGAGTTCCAGACTTCAGTATGTCCATTGCCGGGAAAACGCGTTTGTCAGCCACCTTTCGATCCAGAACTATCTCTGAATTTCCTGTGCCCTTAAATTCCTCAAAAATAACTTCGTCCATACGACTACCAGTATCAACGAGCGCGGTCGCTACGATTGTTAACGAGCCACCTTCCTCTATATTTCTAGCCGCACCAAAAAAACGTTTGGGCCTCTGTAGCGCATTGGCATCAACACCACCCGTTAAAACTTTACCTGATGACGGCACAACAGTATTAAACGCTCGGCCTAACCTCGTAATTGAATCTAAGAGAATTACTACGTCACGTTTGTGCTCTACTAGCCGCTTTGCCTTTTCTATGACCATTTCAGATACTGCAACGTGACGAGTTGCTGGCTCATCAAAGGTAGAGCTAACCACCTCACCTTTTACGGATCTTTGCATATCTGTAACTTCTTCTGGCCGTTCGTCAATCAATAGAACTATTAAGTAACAATCAGGGTGGTTTTTTTCAATTGAATGCGCAATGTTTTGTAAAAGAACAGTCTTACCGGTGCGCGGTGGCGCTACAATAAGTGACCGCTGGCCTTTTCCAATCGGAGCAACCAGATCAATAATCCTTGCCGATCGGTCTTTAACTGTTGGATCGTCGACTTCCATATCAAAACGTTCATCAGGATATAATGGTGTTAAATTATCAAAGGCTACCTTATGGCGAGCCCGCTCTGGATCCTCAAAATTAATTTTTTCTATCTTTATCATACAGAAATATCGTTCCGTATCAGTCGGCGCTTTGATTACACCCTCTATCGTGTCGCCTGTACGCATTGAAAACTGTCTAATCATCTCTGGGGATACGTATATATCATCAGGACCTGGTAGGTAGTTAGCTTCTGGTGATCGTAAAAACCCAAATCCATCCTGTAAAACTTCTAATACACCTTCCCCTGAGATTTCAGCTCCATCTTCCGCTCTCTCTTTCAATATTGAGAACATCATCTCGCCCTTACGCATAGTCGAGGCGTTTTCAATCTCTAGCTCTTTAGCCATAGATAAAAGATCTTTGGGAGTTTTTGCCTTTAAATCAGCTAAATTAACACGATCAACGGTCATTATTTCATTTCCAGTCTAAAGTTTTAGAACAGTAATTATTTTTAGAAAATAGCTATCCCGAATGGGTGCAGTATCCCGTTACTGAAATAACATAAGTGAGTCAAACTAATAGCTGAGAAATTAAATCGGCTGAACAACAACCATAGTAACGATAATTATTAATAGTACAGTCGGTACTTCATTCATTATCCTATAGGTTCGGCCGTTTAATTTGTTCTGGCCTGTTTTAAAAAAAACTTGTTGTCTGCTAAGCCAAAAGTGAAACAGTGTAAGTGATAAGACACTAAACAGTTTTATCCACGGCCAAAAGAGTTCCCAATCTACAACTCCAGGAATAATAGAGAGGCAAATTCCAAAAAACCAAGAGCTTATCATTGCTGGAACCATTATTACTTTCAACAACCGGTGCTCCATTTTTATGAACAGTCGATCAGTATCAGAGTTTTTATTAACTTCTTCACTATGATAAACAAACAGTCGTGGTAAATAAAAAATTCCCGCCATCCAAGCAATCACTGAAATAATATGGCCAACTAGATACCATGAGTAAAGAGATATAAAAAAATCGTACATGTAGATTATTTTGTAAACCTTAATAATAATAAATATAAGTATATAAGTTAGTAGTAGTTTGTAGGTACATGATTTTCTGTGGATTAAAGACTAATCCCCAAACATGTTCACTTGTGGATAATAAATGGAAAAAAAAAATCAAAATTTTAACACATTAAAAACATAAGCTTAAAAAAAATTAAATGTATAAAGCTTGTATAAGAATTTAGTAATACGTTAAAAGCATTTAATTAACACGGAATAAATATACATATCTACAGTAAATAAAGCTGTGATAAATTGCATGAAATAAGATGGTTTTTGTATGGTAGCCATAAGCTGCCAGTAAACTCACAGTATTACAAAATACTACAACCCAAATTATCCTCAGGATTATCCCAAATGGATTTCATTCTTGCCTCTCAATCGAAAACCCGTTGTTGCATTCTTCGAAACGCTGCGCTTCCCTTTTGTAATATATCACCAAACATTGATGAATTGAATATTATGAAGTCTTTGGTGAGTGAGGGTACTCCTCACAGAGATATTCCTAACGTTCTGGCAGAATTTAAAGCAAAAAAGATTTCGTCTAAAAATATTGATAGCTGGGTATTGGGCTGTGACCAAATACTTTCGTTAGATGGTGAAGTTTTCAGTAAACCTGACTCTAAAGCGCAATTATCGGCAAACATTTCGCAAATGGCGGGTAAAACACATCAGTTAATTACAGCAAATGTAATTTATAAAGGCGCTAAACCGATGTGGCGTCATACAGCGGTGAGCAACTTAACCATGCACCCGATGTCACCACTAGAGGTGCAAAATTTTGTAACCAAATTTTGGTTAGAAGCTCAAAACAGTTCAGCAGGCTATTGCTTTGAAAAAACACCTCATTTGTTTTCCAAGGTTAAAGGCAACTGGTTTGATATTATGGGTATATCAATTTCTCAGATTTTAAATTTTTTACATCAAAATAATTACGCAAATATCGCAACTACACCAAAAATCGTTGCGGTATTAGGCAGCCCAATTTCTCACAGTAGATCGCCAATCATGCATCGCTATTGGTTGCAGAAGAATAACATTTGTGGTGATTACATCGCCATCGATACTCCCGAAAAAAATTTCTCAAATACTGTGAATGTTTTAGCAGAGGTAGGGGTATCTGGATTTAATGTTACTTTACCTCATAAAGAAGCCGCCTTAAACTTGTCACATAGTAAAACCAAGCGGGCGCTAGAAATTGGTGCTGCTAATACACTCATTGTTGATAGCAGTGGTAATATTCTGGCAGACAATACAGATGGTTATGGTTTTATTAGTAACTTAGAAGCAAATGGTGGCAGTTGGCTTCCGAATGCCGGTCCAGCGTTAGTGATGGGGGCGGGCGGCGCAGCGCGTGCAATATTGGTGTCATTGCTAGCAGCTGGGACGCCACAAATTTACCTGACCAACCGAACCAAAAGTAGGGCGCAAAACTTATCTGTCGAACTCTCAGATAAAATAGAAGTCATTGACTGGGACGAGAAAGAAGAATGGCTTTCGAGAATTTCAACCCTTGTTAATACAACCTCTTTAGGAATGACGGGTAAGCCAGCGCTGACTATAAGTTTAAAAACTTTAAATAAAAAGGCACTGGTCACGGATCTTGTTTATACACCAGTTAAGACACCATTATTAACACAAGCCGAAAAATTGGGATTTAATACGGTGTCGGGAGTTGGTATGCTTTTGTATCAAGGAGTACCGGGGTTTCATCAATGGTTTGGTTTACCCCCAAAGGTTGATTTAGAATTAGTTAAATTGGTTAGCGGATGAAGTTTTTACTAGGCTTAACGGGTTCCATTGGGATGGGTAAATCCACTACCGCAGCGTTATTTTCAGCAAGAGGCTGTGCAATTTGGGACGCAGATAAGATAGTACATGAAGCGTACAGTGCTGGTGGTTTAGCTGTCATTCAGATGAGCAAGATACTTCCAGAGGTTGTTAAAAGTGGAACCGTAGATAGAAAAAAACTAAAAGAAATTGTGCTAGAAAACCCTAAAAAATTAGCTCAAATAGAGAGTATAATACATCCATTGGTGAAACGGGACCGAGAAAATTTTATTGAAACAAATACCTCAAAAATTCTTGTTTTTGATATTCCACTTTTGTTTGAGCTAGGCACTCAAACAAAATTTGATGCCGTAGCCTGTGTTACAATATCCTCAAAAATTCAGGAAGAGCGCGTCCTTTCTCGCTCAGGCATGACAAAAAAACATTTAGATGTGATTATCTCCAAACAGCTTTCTTCAGCTGAAAAGGTAGCCCGCTCTGACTACGTAATTGATACTACGAGTATGAAGAGCGCAGAGTTGTGCGTGGAAAATATATTAAGAGATATCGAAGAAAGACAAAAAAATGCGTGAAATTGTTCTTGATACTGAAACAACTGGCTTTGAGCCGAATGATGGGGATCGGATCGTTGAAATTGGTGCTGTAGAGCTCTTCAATCATATACCCACTGGTAAAACATTTCATCAATATATTAATCCAGAACGGAACATGCCAGAGGGTGCGTTTTCCGTACATGGCCTGAGTGAAGAATTTTTATCAGACAAACCAGTATTTAAATTAATTGCTCAAGATTTTTTAGAGTTTATTGGTGATGCTAAACTTGTTATCCACAATGCCTCCTTTGATATGAAATTCATAAATGCGGAGCTTGGTTGGGTAAAACATGATTCATTACCACTAAGTCGGGCGATAGATACCTTAGCTATAGCGCGCCGTAAATTTCCAGGGTCTCCAGCATCTCTTGACGCGTTATGTCGTCGTTTTAGCATAAATAACTCTGCGAGGACACTTCATGGCGCGCTTCTTGATTCAGAAATTTTAGCAGAAGTGTATTTGGAATTACTTGGAGGCCGCCAGCCAGACTTGGTATTAAAAACAACGTCTGAAAAACAAGCGGACGGTTCAGATGGGGTGGCATGGCGGCCACCCGTACGTGCTAATAGTTTGCCAGATCGGTTAACAGAAAAAGAAAAGGAAGCTCATAAAGTTTTTGTAGAAGCTTTAGGCACAGGCTCTGTGTGGAACAGGTTAGCTTAGTTCGCTTTAGCCTTAGCGTTTTCATCAACCCTTCTCTGGATCTCATTTCTATACAACGCTAGAAAATCAACCATTTCTAAGTTTAATGATGGAAAGCCGCCGTCCCGGGTTACATCACTCACAATTCGACGTAAAAATGGAAATATCATACGAGGGCATTCTATCATGAGATAAGGATGAAGTTGGTCTTCTGGTATGTTCTCAATATGAAAAATTCCAGCATATTCAAGTTCCAGAAGAAACATTGGCTCGTCTTTGTCTTTCGTTTTAGATGAAATATTTGATTTTATAATTACTTCATATTGATGCTCTACGGGCCGCTTTTTGGCATCAATGTTGACTTGAACAGATACGTTTGGCTGTACTTCACCAGTGATACCTTTTTGAGCTAAGATATTTTCAAATGACATGTCTCTAATGTACTGAGCAAGAACCTGCGTTTTTAACGGCTTCTTAGGCACAACCTCTTCCTCATTCAGCGCTTGTTCAATTGCCTTTTTAGCCATTATTTGTACTCCTATAAGTCTGTTTTTCCTACTTTATCAGAAAGTTACAGAGCTCTCAATCCTTGGTCCACCCGGAGGGATTATCCCTTGGAGTAACGTCATTAAAGCTTCCATCAATAACGTCGTCTGCGTGGTGCTTATCAGATTTATTAAAGTTAAATTTATTCATTTTAATTCTGGACCTAAGCTGTCGCATTACAAAAGAACGAAATTGTGGAAATAGTAACAAAACTCCAATAAAATCTGTAAAAAACCCAGGCGTAAGTAATAGGGCGCCAGCAAACAAAATCATTGCCCCATGAGCTAGTGGTTCAACTGGGTTTTGCATAGTTAAAAACGAATCCTGCAATTTTGCTACAGCTCGGATTCCTTGACTGCGAACTAGCGAGGTTCCAATGATGGCGGTAAGAAGTACAATTGTTAAGGTCGGCCAAAGGCCAATGTAATCTCCAACCTGGATAAACAACCCTATTTCAATTAGGGGCACTGCAATAAAGGCAAGCAACAAGCGCATTTGTGTCTCCAATTCACATTTAGCCTAGTGGACTTGAGCCACTTGCTGACCTACATAAGGATTAATATGTCAGATTTCTATTCCACATGGGGTAAAAGGTTAAAATGAATATGCAACTAATCCAACTTTTAGCGTTGGCTGGTATCGCCGTATACCTTATTTTAAAACTCCGCGGAGTACTTGGAACTCGAGAGGGTCACGAGGCACCGCGCAGTACAAGTGTGTCACCAGAAGCGAAACGCAAAAAATTTGAGGTAATTGACGGTGGATCAGACCCAGATATTGCAGACTGGACTGAAGAAGATAGCGACGTCGGTCGCGCGCTGGCGGCAATGAAAGCCGTAGAGCCCTCTTTCTCTGTCACAGAGTTCCTTCAGGGATCTAAAGGTGCTTATGAGATGATTTTAATGGCATTTGAAAATGCGGATCTTTTAAGTGTTAAGACCTTTTTAAGTGATGAGGTTTATGATGCTTTTTCTGCTGTGGTTAAGGATCGTGAGACTAAAGGATTAACTATAGAAGCTGAATTTATTGGTGTGCTAGAGACTGGTCTAATGAGCGCTACCTTTGACCCGACTGACAACCGTGGTGAAGTAGATGTAAGGTTCGTTTGTAAACTTACTTCCGTTGTTAAAAACAAAAAAGGCAAAATTGTTGAGGGCAGTGAAACTGAAGAAAAGAGGCAACGAGATGTCTGGACATTTGCTCGCTCTATGGGCGCCTCGGATCCAAACTGGAAACTTGTCGCAACGGGTGAATGACCAAAAACCTGTTAACTAATTACGCCATGTTAAAAACAGAAATTATTTTTTAGAGACGCTTCATGGCTAGAAAACTTCAACCGGAAGAGTGGGACCTTTGGAGGAGGGTTGCTGATACGGCAATCCCTATTCAACCTTTGGCGGCTGTGAAGCCACAAGGTCTAGCTAAAATAATAAATAAAGTTAAAAATCCCCCAACAACGAATTTTGAAATAAAAGACTTTAAAATTGGCCAAACCCTGAGGCAAGCAGTCAACAATAAGGGCACAGCAGTTCCACAGAAAAAGCATCATAAGATGGATGCAAAATCTTTTGGGAAACTAACTCGCGGGAAAATGCGTCCAGAGGCCGTCCTTGATTTACATGGTATGACCTTGGTGGAGGCACACCCAGCATTGCACAACTTTGTCTTAGGTTCTGCGCAATTGGATCGTCGATTGGTACTTGTGATAACCGGTAAGGGGAAACCCAAACTGGATTACGGCCCAATTCCCGTCCGGCACGGCGTCTTAAGAGAAAACGTTCCGATCTGGTTGCGCCAGTTACCACTATCCTCTGTTATTCTTGACGTTACTGCGGCGCACCAAAGACATGGCGGTGGTGGTGCGATCTATGTCTACCTAAAGAAAAAGCGCTAGCTTACTAAAGATTTTCTTGCTTTTGAAACCCCTACCCACATTAATATAGATGAGATGCCAAAAAAAGCAGAAATCCAAACATATTGACTTTCAAGGGAAACTTCGTGGTCTAATAACACACCTGTTAGGGTGGGGCCAATGGCAGACCCCAAAACCATAACAGCTACAGCCGCCGCTTTTATAGACCCAAGGTGTTTTGTCCCAAAAAACTCAGCCCAAAAGGCATTTGGAAGTGTTGCAGAGGCTCCAGACGTTATTCCCAAAAAAACAAAACCAAGCAAAGCAGCAACCAATGTTTCCCCAAAAGAGAATAGCAAAAAGGCCACAACTAGGGGCATTTGGAAATAAGGTATTAAATTCACTGTTCCGATCTTGTCTAACAGAATACCTGATAAAAACATCGCAACAATCGCACAGCCAGTGTAAATAGGAAACATTGCAACTAGCTGCAAGTGTTCCCAGCCTTTAATCTCTGCAAAGTGAACCTGTAAAAAAAAGAATGCTGTATTAAATGCTGATTGCCCAACAAATGCTGGTACCATGAACCAGAATAGAGGGTGCGCCAGGGTTTGGTTTCTTGTCCAGTGACGGTTTTTCATGCCTTTTGATTGGCTTTCCTTAGCCATCGACTGGGGACTACGCTCACGTTGCAATAACCAAACTAATGCCGGAATAGATAAGAAGGCTACAATAGCTGTAATTATCCAAATATCCTGCCATGCAAAATAAACCAGCAATCCAACTACTAATAGTGGGAAGGTGGCCTCTCCCAGGGAAAAACCAAGATTTGCGATTGATAACGCCTTCCCACGGTTGGCAGAAAACCAACGAGACATTGCAACAGTTGCGATGTGTGTCGGCATGCCTTGACCAGAAAGACGTAAACAGAAAATAACAACGGGCAATAAGGCGGCCCAGGGATTAAATGCCATGATCAGGCAGGACACCGCTAAAACAGCAAGCACAATTGGGCCAATTTTCCTTACACGCATTATGTCTGTGAGGCCACCGGCCCACACCAAAACAATTGCTGAAGCAAAGGTGCCAAAACCATAAATTGTTCCCCAGTCACCATGGGACAGGTTAAAGGTTTTCCTTATTTCTCCCGCAAATAGCGAAATAAAAAACGTCTGTCCAAAGCTAGAAACAAGCGTAAGGAGGGCGCCAGCTAACAGCCACCGGCTATTATTTATTAAAAACTTTAACACTTCTTATTTGTTAAGGGTAAATCCCCATCAGGCAAGCGCTTAAAGCACGTAGCGTGAAAGATCACTGGATTGAAGTAAAACATCGAGGTTTTTGTTTACATAATCTTGATCAATTACCACCTTGGTGTCTGAAAGGTCGGGCGCTGTAAAAGACAGTTCCTCAAAAACTCTTTCAATCACAGTATAAAGACGCCTAGCCCCAATGTTTTCTACAGACCGGTTTACCTCAGCTGCTGCTTTGGCCAAAGCAGAAATACCATCTTCACTAAAAGTAACAGTTACGTTCTCTGTCGCCATCAACGCCGAGTACTGTAGTGTAAGAGCATTTTCTGTTTCCGATAATATTCTAACAAAGTCTTCTTCTGTAAGGTCGCGTAACTCTACTCTAATTGGTAAACGCCCCTGAAGCTCAGGAAGTAGGTCGGAGGGCTTTGAAACATGGAACGCCCCAGACGCGATAAATAATATATGGTCAGTTTTTACGGCACCATGTTTTGTTGAAACTGTAGTCCCTTCAATTAATGGCAACAAATCACGTTGCACACCTTCACGACTTACGTCGGCACCACGCGCATCTGATCGAGCGCAGACTTTGTCAATTTCATCAAGAAATACGATGCCACCTTCTTCCACCGAACGAAGGGCGGCCTTTGTAACAGTCTCATCGTCAAGGAGGTTATCGGCTTCTTCGCCAAGCAAAACCTCATAGCTGGCTGCGACTGTAAGCTTCTTACGTACTTTTTTTCCACCCATTGCCTTACCAAAAATCTCACCAATATTCATCATACCCATTTGTCCACTCGGCTGTCCTGGAATATCAAACATGGACATTGGGTTTGTGGTATCGGCAACCTCAAGCTCTATGATTGTGTCATCTAATTCGCCACTGCGTAGTTTTTTACGAAACATTTCACGCGTGGCGTCTCTAGCATCTTCCCCAGCAATAGCCTCTAGAACCCTTTCTTCCGCGGCCTCTTTTGCTTTGGCCTGAACATCTTCGCGCATGTGGTCACGTGTCATAGCAATACTGGAGTCAACTAAATCACGTATAATTTGCTCTACATCTCGTCCGACATATCCCACCTCAGTAAATTTGGTAGCCTCTACCTTTAGAAATGGCGCCCGTGCAAGCTTTGCCAGTCGTCGACTAATTTCAGTCTTACCAACACCTGTTGGCCCAATCATTAAAATATTTTTGGGATAGACCTCGTCTCGTAGATCATCGCCAAGTTGTTTGCGTCGCCAACGATTCCGAAGCGCTACAGCGACAGCTCGTTTAGCATCGTTTTGTCCGACTATGTGTCTGTCTAATTCTGAAACAATTTCGCGGGGAGTTAGGTCTGTCAAAAGAACACCTTTTTAAAAAACGTAATTAATTATTTTGAGATTATTTCAACGGTAAGATTTCCGTTGGTGTAGACACAAATATCTGACGCGATCGACATTGCCTTGCGTGCGATGCTTTCCGCATCCATTTCCGTTTCCTGAAGGCCTCGAGCTGCTGCCAGAGCAAAATTTCCACCAGACCCAATGGCTGCCACGCCGTGCTCAGGTTCAAGAACATCACCTGCACCCGTTATAATAAGAAGTTCTTCACCATCAGTAACAATAAGCATAGCTTCAAGTTTCTGCAGATATTTGTCGGTTCGCCAGTCTTTAGCTAATTCTACAGATGCTCTTGCAAGCTGACCCGGTGTTGCTTCAAGTTTGGCTTCAAGTCTCTCTAACAGGGTAAAGGCGTCTGCTGTTGATCCAGCAAACCCTACGACAACATCATTGCCACCTGGGGAAAGCCGTCGAACCTTGCGAGCGGTTCCTTTAATTACAGTGGGTCCTAAGCTCACCTGCCCATCACCCGCAACAACCACTTGGTTCCCTTTACGAACACCAATAATCGTAGTGCCGTGCCATCCGGGAAACTCTGTATTACTCATACAACTCTCCTCAAAAATTCAGAGTTAGATAAAGATTACTAAAAATATTTAGGAGCCTACATAAAACCATGACTTAACAATAACACAGGGCTTAAATTGCGTCTTCAATCCAAGTTTTTAGAGCCGTCTTGGGTGCCGCACCGACCTTATTTGATACAACTTCGCCGTCTTTAAAAAGAAACAAAGCTGGAATGCCTCGAACACCGAGCGCTGCTGCTGTTGAGGGATTACTGTCGACATCAACTTTAACAACTTTAATTTGACCTTCCATTTCGACAGAAATTTCCTCTAAATCTGGGCCAATTTGCTTACATGGACCGCACCACTCAGCCCAAAAATCTACAACAACAGGAATTTCAGAATTTTTGACTTCTGCATCAAAGGTCTCATCGGTAGCGGCTACGGTTGCCATTGGACATTCTCCAGATATGAATTGCTTCAAAGAAAGAGTTAAGGTCGTAGTCGTCTATCGTCAAGAAGGGGATACGCCTTCTAACGAAGTTATTACTAGGTGGTTAGGTAACTTCATCAAAGAACAGGTTTTGGTCCACAAGATTGCTGTTTCTACTTGGTGGTCTGGAAAAATTTGCTGCAATGCTGAAGCATAAGCGCCTAGTTGGCGCAAAATTCCTTCAGGAACTTGTTTGGGAGTTTTTGGCACTATTTGGTTTGTCTTAAAGTCTATCGCTAAAACGGTATCATTTGAAATTATCAGGCGATCAATAGAGCCCTGGATTGGGTCGCCATTTAGCTCATCAATATGTGCTGATACATTTACTTCCCCAAATGTAGCTGAAGCGAATATGTGAGCAAGGTCAGGGTGATAAAGTATTTCCTTAGCTTCCGCCCAAGCAAAGGAAAAGATGTCAGCATCTACTATTTTTTTCGCAACAGTTTTCCATTTTTCTTCTGGGGTATTGGGCAGGGTCTCTAGTAGAAGGTGGATGGCTGTTCCCAAGCGTCGTGCATCAGGGTTTACCAGTGTTAACCCGCCAGACACAATTTTTTCACCCCCCAGGTCGGATGGCGCGCGAGGGCTTTTTGAGGGTGGAGTGGTGCTTGTTGTTGGTTTTACCCAATCAGGCACTTGGTGGTTGTTTTTTTTCCGTAAATCTATTTGACGCAGTGTACCTGCCCGCCATGGCTTGGGCTCATAACGTAGGCCAATACCTGCGGTGGTAATCAGGGGTACCGCGCCTTTGACTACAACTGCTGCATGAATGGCATTATACCAACAGTCTGTCTCTTCTTTTATATCACCAGATCCCATGACAATTAACCAGCTTTCAGCACGGGTTAGGGCAACGTATAAAAGCCGGTCAAGCTCATCAACCTGGCGCAACTTCAATTTATCTAATGTGGGGTTTAGGATTTCAGGCACAAGGTTTTTGTTTGGTTTCCAAACAGCAAGTCCATGGTGATCTACCACATCTGGTGTTGTTGGTGCGGAACGGGCGGCGGTGTCTGGTAGTATAACAATAGGCGCCTCTAAGCCCTTGGCACCATGCACGGTCATGACTCTAATTTTATCTTCAATGGTGTCCATTTGACGTTTGATAATGAGTTCATCGGAATCCAGCCAGACTAAGAAACCAGTTAGGCTAGGCACATTGCTTTGTTCGTAGATAAGAGACTGGCTGACTAATGCGTCAATTCCTTCGGCTGCTTCCAATCCCAACTGACCTAAAAGTCTAGAACGACCACCCTGTGTGATTAGTATATGGTTTATTAGCTCGAAGGGCCGTTTGAAGTCTGCAAGGTTGCGCAATGCCACTAAGTTACAAACAGTATCTGGAAATTCTACTTCTCGGTTCTGCAGGCTGCGCCACAAAAACTGAGAGTCTCTACCCTGGGCAAGGTTAAACATGTCCCGCTCGGACCAACCAAATAGTGGTGACCTTAGGGCCTCTGCTAGTGATAGGTTATCCTCAGGTAGCGCTAAAAAAGAAAGTAGTGATATAATATCCCTGACCCCCAACTCAGCGGAGACCTTAAGTCTATCTGCTCCAGCGATGGGCAGGCCAGCCTCCTTACAAGCGCGATGAATTTCACGAAAAAATAACTTTTGACGATTCTGAACCAAAATTAAAAAGTCTCCAGCAGAAATTTTTCGATGAAATGTAGTCCCATCACGATCAAGCTGGGTTATAGTTTCAGTTTCAATTAGTTCTTTAATTTGTGCGGAGAGCGCATCGGCTAATTGTTTATCCTGATGGTCGGCGGAGACCTCGTCGATAGGGTCAGTCCAAGGTTGCGTGTCTATTTTTTGTGGTTTTTGAAAAACTGGCCAAATATCGACGCGACCTGGGAGCTCAGACTTATAAGCCAAGTGGTCTGACTGGGACCCCAAGCCCTTCCGATTAGAAAAAACCTGATCTACTAGGTCTAGTATTGTGGGTGATGATCGAAAGGAATAATTGAGGGTGGTAGATTGAAATGGTTGCTTGATCTCAAGTAATTGAGCTTCAAACTGGTCTCGCATTCTGTCAAACCCTTCTGGGTCTGCGCCATGAAAAGAGAAGATTGATTGCTTTTTATCTCCAACTACAAATATGGTTCGATGCACGTCGGCTCGGGCGCCTTGTCCAGAAGTAAATTCCTGAGCAAGGAGCTTAATTACATCCCATTGTGCTGGGCTGGTATCTTGAGCTTCATCCACTAAAATATGGTCGACGCCTCCATCCAGTCTGAAGAGCACCCAATTAGCTACACGCTCATCTGAGAGAAGTGTTTGGGTGCGAAGTATGAGATCATCAAAATCTAGAAAACCACGCCGTTGCTTGTGTTCATGATAGGTTTGCAAAAATTCTGTAGCAAAGTGGTAAAGCGCTTCTGTTCGTTGTGCGGTACGTAGTGCTACTCGGTTTCGTCGAACGCTCTCGACCCTCACCATTAATTCTTCCAGTTGCTCAAGGTAAGTCAATCCAAGGCGTGTGTCCTTTGTTGGGAAGGTTTTAGTCTTTGCTGTGAAGGGATTTGCTCCAGATTTTGTTAGAAATACAGATTCCAAAACCAGTAGATCAACCACTTTAAGGTCAGGACCCTTTATGGCCAGCATATTTTCTCCAGCCTTAAGGTCATTTCCGGTCTTGCTTAGAAGGGTTGTCCGAAGCTTAAATATCAGATCGCTATCGCCTGGTAAAAAGCAGTCATCTTGTAAATCTTGATCTTGATAACCGGGTCTTAAGCCAAGCCCTCTCCAAATATCCTCCTGGGTAGTGGTGGCCTCAAAAAGCTTGGACAAGTTTAAAACAGAACGCATAACGTCATGCACCTCCGCACCAGTAAAGTGGTGCGCAATTCCATCAAAGCTGGAACTTCCCGTTCTGTCAGAAATGACCTCTAATACTTCACCCAGTAAAATCTTTTGAGCTCTCTCATCGATTTCAATAAATTGGGGACTTACACCAGCCTCAAGGGGAAATCGCCTAAGAATTGAGGCGCAGAACGAGTGTATTGTTTGAATTTTTAGGCCGCCGGGTGCCTCAATGGCTCGGGCAAAAAGCGTACGAGCGCGGCTAACATCCTCCACGTTTAAGCTGTGCTCAATACCTAATTCCTGAAGTTCGCTTAAAAGCTTATCATTTTCCAGCATAGTCCAACGACCCAAACGTTGAAAAAGACGGTTCTGCATTTCTGAAGCTGCAGCCTTGGTGTAGGTAAGACACAAGATATTTTGTGGCATTACACCTTCAAGTAGCAGGCGCGCCACTCTATCTGTCAGTACGTGGGTTTTTCCTGAGCCAGCATTTGCGGCTAACCAAGTGGAACGAGCTGGATCGGCGGCTTCGACCTGCCTTTGGCTTGCATCGTTCATTTTCATGTTTTGATTAAAAGAGGCTGCTCGTTAGTCCCCCACTCCCCGTAGCGTGCAAGTTGGTCATAATCTGATGGTACGTCTACCATGAGCATGGCGCGTCGTGCTGTGTAGCCTTGGTCAGGGTTTTGATATGATTTTATTAGTTTCGAAAATTTAACCCAAACCTCATCCTCACCTAGTGGTGCTTTGGCAAGTTTAAGTTCATTGCCAACGCCGATGTATGTTGCTTCTGCAACTTGCAGTACATTGAGACCCTCAAAGCCCCCTTGCTGTAATATCTCCGCTTCAAGTAGGAGCTGTTTGTCAAAGTGGAGCTGCTGAGCACTGCTGGGAAGTGGCCCAGTTTTATAGTCATAGATACGAGCTGTACCGTCATGAAGAACATCCACTCGGTCAGCCTTTCCCACCAATGTAAAACCTGTGTCTGTTACGGTTGCCCTGCCCCAAACTTCAGTATGTGACGACAATAAGTCTGCTTGTCGCAGAATTTCACCCTTCGTGAACCAATCAGCAAAACGCACAACCCTTGCTTGCCACATTCGCCGGGCAGTAGGCCAAGGTACCAGATCTTCTAGCATTGTTTGAGATAACTCAAGCAATTTAATCTTAGCTTGTTCAGCAGTCCTCCATGGTCCAGCTTTAATGAAAGCCTCCAAAATATCGTGAATAACGGTACCTCGCAAAGGCGCGCTTGGGGATTTTTTCAGTGGATCTAGCCGCTTTAGCCCTAATATGTGTTTTGCATAGATGGCATAGGGATCACGAATGAGGTGTTTTACGTCAGTGATAGCCAACTGGATTGGTCTAGTGTGGATTGGTGGTGCCACAGAGGGTCGGGGTGTTGGGTCTACGCTGGGTGCGATCTCGATCTGCTCTACCAATTCAAGCCAGTCAGCGCCCCGCCGCCGCATGTCTTGAAGCCAATTACCACCACCCTGCTTGTTCAAGCCACTAAGAAGGTTTTCTATTCGGTTTAACCAACGGGACGGGACTGTTTCTGCATCATCTGAGCGTAACGCCCGGGTAACCCATACAGACTTAGCCCCAATGGCTTGTTGAAAGTCATGTGCAGAAAGCCCGATCTTTCGTTCTGGCAATAGCAATCCAGCTTGAAGTCGCAAGTTTCGGTTTAACCAAGGGTCAGGTGTGGGTGGCTCGGGCCATGCCCCATCATTTAACCCTGCAAGAATCACTAAGTCAGCACTTTGAACTCGGGCCTCAAGCGTACCCCAGATTAAAATATTGGAATGTGTTATGTTCTGATCTCTTGTTTCACTTGTACCTAAGACACCGTGCAAAATTGAACTATAATCAAGAAGATCTAAATCGCCAGCAGCGGTTCCATGAAGTAACAACTCATCTATAACTTTTTTTGTGTCACGGCCGGGAGCCTGTTCCCAGAGTTTTCCTTCTGTTTCTGACGGTCCATCGGAAAGTCGTTTAGCAATAGCACAATGGTGATCTAGCCAAGATTCCATTGGCTGGGATCCTATGGGCCAATGGGAAAAGACACAGCTAATAAGCCAGTTGACCCACGTCAGATATAAATCTTTATCATTGGCCCATTTTAATAATGATTTTGGTGATAAAAACGCTGGTCCCTTTCGGCGGAGGTATATTTCTAATTCGCGCGTGTTGAGTAGGTGTTGGCCGCGGTCGCTGCCAGAATGCGCGAGGGGATGCTTCAATAATATCAGTAAGCCCTCGGGCGTTATCTGTGGTTGGGCCAGCTCTAACACATGAAGCAAAAATCGCCCTGGTGCGGTCAGGCTAAGAGGAACACCAGCACTGTCATCGGCCGTTATATTCCAGGCCGCAAGTATTGACGAAATTCGGCGTGTGAGGTTTCTGTCTGGAGTGATGACGGCTGCACTCTCCCCAGTTTCTGTTGCTTCCCGCAACCTCAAAGAAATTGCCATTGCCTCGATTCTCTGATCGGGAGCCTCTAGCCAGGTAATCTCACTGGTGGCTTCGTCTAGGTTTTTGAGGTTTGGCCCCTCCTTTTGCCAGTGATGTGTTGCTGGTGCGGGCCGCATTGCTAGTGAAATCAGTTTGTTTCGCGCAGACGATGTTGTGGCATCACCAGTCCAAGGCTCCACTTGTTTAGCCTTAATACCCAGTGAGTTGAGGAGGTGTGAAAACCTAAACTGAGGGTGGTCCTCACCGGTGTTAGGATCGCTAAGCTTATCCCAGACACTGGAGGGCATGTCAAAATCAAACCCAGGTAAGACGACAGCTCCCTGTGGAAGTCCCGCAATAGCTAACATCAGTTGAAAGGTTGTGCCGCGTGATCCAGTAGATCCGGCCATAATTATAGGATGGTTGGGCGGAGAAACTTTCCAACCTTTGGCTAAGGCTAAGACGCAGGCACGCTGACGGGTCTCTGTATCTGGAATTGCACCATCTTCGAAGTAGCCTTGCACTATATTGATAAACTGTAGGGCTCGCTCCCAATGACCTGATACATCTGATATGTCCAAATTCTTCAAGGCTTTTGGTTCAATACCCTCCCCCTGCATTTCATCCATCAAGGCAGCCAGGCTGTTGGCCAAATCAAAAACAGCACTGCGAGGTGCCAAGTCTTGCACACGATCCAGTAATTCCCGCACTAGTTGGGTGATTTCGAGTCGTCTTTTGAGCGTTGGAATAGGCATTGGCAAATCCGTCAGGCTGGGATCATTCGCAATGTCTGTTATTAAACGAATTGTTGGCAAAAGTCGGGCTGGCCCGTCTAAGAAAAGCTGATAAAGTCTACGCTGCATTCGGCGCGTATTCACGTAAATTATGACCTGGGCCCAATCTTCTGGGGGACACCCCTCTAGCTTTTTTGTTAGCCCCGCAAGTAAAGCTTCGGGAAAGTTTTGATTGGATTGAGTACCAAATATATGTGGTGAATTTTGAGCCCTAAACAATTTTACGCCCTAATAATTGCTCACCAATATTTATATTTTTAGGTCGCCCAATGTCACACCACTGGCCCGAATATGAAATGGCCTTCAGTCTCTTGCGTGCAATTAAATTATCCCAAATTAGGTTAAGAGAAAAAACACTTTCATTTATTTCATGAACTAGGGAGAGCCTTATAATTTGTACACCGAGATAAACCCAGTTTCCAGAACGCCCAACAGTACCGTTTTCAAACAAATGAAAATCACCGGGCTTTTCACGTCCGTGGACGTTGTCTATTTGCGCACATAAAAGCAACGCATCACAGTCGTCTTCCCAATGTTTGGCTAAAAACAAGAATGGATTTTCGCCAAACCAAATAGCGTCACTGTTACTTGTAAATACAGTGCTACCCTTAAAGATTGCGGATGCATTTTTCAGGCCACCACCGGTATCCAAAAGCTTTTTCTCGTGAAAAATTTTGACAGATGTATTTCGCAGATGTTTTTTAATTGCCTCTCCCAAGTAGTGGGTATTGACGATGATATTTTTGATGCCACCCTCATTGGCCAAGCGCAACGTGCGATCTAATAAAGTGAGTCCCGCAACTTTAATTAAAGGCTTGGGGGTGTCGGTCGTGAGTGGTTGCATACGTGTGCCCAAACCGGCAGCAAAAAGCATTAGTTCGTCAGGCGCGTTACGCATTCTGTTTTAGCCCTTCTAAAAATTCTGCACTTGGGGTGGGTAAGTTTTTACAGACATCATTAAGCCCTGAAAGACGCGGGTGGCTCAAATCTTTCCACAAGTTTTTCCAGACATGAGGTATTAGATTTAGGTAGTTTGGCTTTCCATCTCGCAAACAGAGACGGGAAAATACACCTAAAATGCGCAGGTTTCGTTGGGCACTTATTGCTGCAAAGGCATATTTAAAGTCATCCCGCCCATTATAATGTTCAGCAAGCTCTTTAACCAACAGGTTAACCACAGACAGGTCTAGGCTGCGCCGTGCATCATGGATCAGTGACGTCGCATCATAAAGTGGGTGGCCTAGTTGCGCGTCTTGAAAGTCTAGCACCCCCATTTGAGCTATTCCGATTTGTTCATTTCTATAAACTAGATTTTGAGCATGATAGTCTCGAAGAACTAGAACAGGATTGGACCAGTCCAACGATCTCAGGCTGTTTTCTACTTCTAACCCAATTTTCTCTGAAAGACCTTCGTCGCAATACCACAAAAGTGTTGTGGCCGAAGCTTGGGCCATTTCAGGCGCTAAGTAATTACTAACTTCTTTGGGAGGAGGTGATTTGTGTAATTCTCTGAGCGCATCAATTGCTATCCGATATAATCGTAATTCAAGGTGTGGGGACTCATTGGCTACTTTGTATAAGAGTTCATCGCCAAAATCTTGCATAAGGATTAAACCTAGTGAAATGTTGTGACTAAATATTTCTGGAGATGAAATTTCACAATCTGTCAGATGTTGAGCGATCTTTAAAAAGGGTCGAATGTCCTCACCAAGTTTTGGTACAGCATCCATCAAAATAGCACTACCCTGAATGGGATCAGCTAGGCGTTCATACCTTCTATTTCCAGCATCGCCAGCTAAAGGTAAGCGTCGAGCATTGGACCAACCGGCCCTATCTAAAAAGGCTTCAATTTCTAATTCTCTAGTCAATGGCCAGTTTCACTTTGTTCTAGTTTTGCCATTTCTTCTGGTTTTTTCTCTATTTTGCGTCCTCTCGTACGCAATTTGTACAATAAAACCAACAAGAGTAAGGCAAATAAAGCTAGGAACTACATAAAGAGATATAATACGAGCTGTTTCTAACATGACACCACTGTAGTACTTTTCTGCATAGTGAAAAGACCTTTCAAAGCAACTGCCTTTCTTTTTGTTAGTCTACTGTTGTCCACCATTCATCAAACAGCGGTGGATTTTCCAATGAAACTATTTCACCGAGCCGGGGTGTAATAAGTTGTATTTCGCTATCTCGGGATCTAGCAGTTACTTCGGCTGGCGGGTCAAACCAGTTGTGCAGCGAAATATTAAACATGCCCCAATGCACAGGTACGAGATAGCGGCCCCCAAGATCCTTAAAACCCTTGATTACTTCGTGGGGCATATTGTGCATTGCTCGCCAGCGTTCGTTATACTGGCCGCTATCCATGAAAATGACGTCAAATGGGCCAAGCCGGTCACCGATTTTTTTGTAATGTGTATCATAGCCTGAGTCGCCACTGAAGTAGATGCTGTTTGCCGAACTTTTTATTACCCACGAAGACCACAGCGTCTTCATTGGAGATAATAGTCCAAGCCTACCTGAAAAATGCTTTGCTGGCGTCCCCGTGAATGAAAGGTCTCCCAAGTCAACATTACTCCACCAATCAAGTTCAATAATTTTTGATTGATCAATACCCCAACGTCGTAAATGTGAACCCACCCCAAGCGGAAGAATAAAGGTTGTTTGTTTTTCATTGAAATATTTGACCGTTTCCATATCGAGGTGGTCATAGTGATCATGTGAAATCAGAATGTAGTCCACCTTTGGCATTTTATCTAAAGTTATGACTGGTGGCTGAAAACGCTTAATCATAAATGAAACGGGCGCTGCATTTTTTGAAAAAACTGGATCAATTAGGACGGTTTTACCATCTATTGAAAGCAAAATTGATGAATGCCCCAGCCATATAAACTTAACAGTAGATTCACTGTTAAGAAAATCTAACATATCGGTATTTTGAACTTCTGGCATAAGTGTGTTTGGTGAGGTTTGGTTGGAATTAAAAAGAAAATTTGGCGTATCGCGCCCAAAGGGATCGTCCCAAAAATTTATGTCATCGCCAATACCGCTAAGAACATTGGTCTCTTCATTCACAAATTGCGCTTCCTGCGCATCGTAGTTTGGAGATGCCTCTATATCACTTAGATAAGCCCCAGACGGATTTGCTCCAAACTGTTCGCAACTTGACAGCATAAAGACCCCAATAATTAACATAAAGAATACTACCAACGCTGGCAAAAACCTCCTACGCCAACAAATTATGCTCTTCATTTTACGATTTCCCTAAAAACAGTCACTGCGTGACTGGTACTATAACACCAGCCAGAATGTGCCATTGGACGATGGTCCACTAAAATTGATTTTATGTGGAGCTGACTTGACGTACGCCTGCAATTACCTTTGCCACCCGATTAACTTGGCTCTCTGCAATACCGGCGATATTAATACGACCATTGCTTACAATGTACATTCCGTGGTCAATGCGCATTGCCTCAACCTGCTCAGGAGTTACCGGCAATATTGAAAACATTCCTTGCTGTCGTTCAAGGAAGTCGAATTCAGTGCTGTTGGTTTCGCGCCGCATTGCTGCTGCAAGGGCGATCCGCAAGTTTGCCAAACGTTCACGCATTTCGGCTAATTCGCGTTCCCACTCACTACGAAGACCCCGATCAGATAGAATATCACTTACGATCGCTGCGCCGTGGTCTGGTGGCATGGCATAAAGAGCATTGATCAAGTCCAGCATTTTCAGGGATGAGCGGTGTGCCGTATCTGAATTAGTAGCTTGAATTGCTATAATACCTACTCGGTCTCTGTAATTTGCAAAATTCTTGGAACAAGTAACTGCAACCAAAAGTTCTGGCATAACCTTTGCAAACAAACGTGGCGCATATGAGTCTTCCTCAATCCCCATGCCAAACCCTTGGTAGGCAACATCAAGAAACGGCAATAAGCCACGTTTTTTGCAAAGCTCAGCAATGATATCCCACTGTGTGTTTTCCAGCCCCGCGCCCGTTGGATTATGACAACTCGCCTGTAGCAGGACGACGTCACCAGCAGGTAAACCGCCCAAACATTTGGTCATGGCGTCAAAATCAACGCCACCTGTTTCTTCATTAAGGTAAGGATAGGCTTGCACTGCTAATCCGGCATGCTGGATAATTGGGGGGTGGTTCGCCCATGTCGGATTGGATACCCAAACTGTAGCGCCTGGCTGCGCAGCGTGAACCATCTCAAATCCCACCCGCATTGCTGCTACACCACCCGGTGTTTGCGCAATGGAGATACGATCCCATGCCTGATCAGACCCCATAGTAAGTTCCGCTAGGCGGCGAGAGAAGACCTTATCTCCAGCCAAACCAACATAAGATTTCGTTTCCTGACCTTTCAATAGTCGCGCTTCGGCCTTCTTAACAGATCGCAAGATGGTTGTTTGACCTTCGCTGCTTTTGTAAACGCCAAGACCGAGATCAAGTTTGTCATCTCTTGTATCTTCTGCAAAGAGCTTTGAAACGAGGTTTGCACCAAAGAGTGGCTTATGTGGAAAATTTTCAAACATTAGGGCTCCGATATAATCAGTTTATTTTGCGGACTAATGTTTTAAGAGTTGCCTGCAGTTTCATTGTAAAGTTTCTCAAGCTCTTCTTGTCGCTTCATCGCTTTGGGTTCAAGGTCGGATTTTGCTGGTACGTCTCTGGAAAAATGATTAAATTTGTCCTGACCCCTTACCAAAATTGCAGTGTCGTTTTTGTGCTTAGTCTGACGTACGTGAGTGGCAAGATATTGGACATTAAGGCCAATGCGCCGGTCGTTTGATTTGTTTGGCATCGATGCATGCAGCGTCCAGCCATGATGAAAAGTGGCTTCTCCTGGCTTTAGAGGACATAAGATAGCAGTTTCCTCGTCCACTGCCTTTACGGTTTGACCCTGCAGAAGTACATTTGTTTCATCAGGCGCTACCTCGTGTTTTTGACGACCTCCTTCATGACTTCCTGGCACCATTCTCATACAACCACTTTCTTGAGTTGCCGGGGAAAGAGCCATCCACATGCTTACTTGGTCATCATGGCTTAAGCCCCAATAGGTAAGATCTTGGTGCCAACTAACATGGCTGAGAGAGTTAGGCTCTTTTATAATATATGTCGCATTGAAAAGAAGAATATTTGGTCCTATCATTTTTTCGACTAGATCAAGAACTTGCCGCATTGACGCCAGTTCCCAAGCTGATGTCAAAAAAGTATGCGCCTTTGAACGATAGTGTAGTGACCCAATTTCCTTTTCTGCCACTTCCATCCTTTTTCGATGCCCAGCAGCTTCTCCTTCACTAAGAAAAGACACGGGTGAGAGATAACCGTTAGTGCGATATTCGTGAGCTAGAGATTGATTGTCCAATGGCACTCTTACACCTCAATTTTTTTATTTTATTGTCTTAAAGGGACAATATGTATCTAGTTTAAGATTATTTATTGAATGGCTTTTTACATTTTATGTGATGCGGGCAATGCTCTCCGGTTTCTAAAACAGTAATCATGGCGTTCCAGGTTTTGATTGTTAGATCCATGTATTGTTTGGATGAAATGTCTTCAAATTCCTGCCTCATTACCTTTGACAGGTCTAACACTTCCTGCTTCGCTTTTTGTGTATACCACCTGTTTCTATTAGATAGAAAAACATCTTGAAAACCTGCCTTCGTTAAGGCGTGGCTGTATCTATTTGGCGAAGCCATTTCGAAGCCTAGGTCTTCTAATTTAAGATAGTGCAACATTTCTGGTGAAGGGGCATCATCATTTGAGCGCAACCAATCCGATCCCAGAAAGTGCCCTCCTGGCTTGAGGACCCTAAAGACTTCCTTTGCAAGTTGCTCCTTATCTTCGATATGTACTATCGAGTCCTTTGAAAAAACAACATCGAAGAATGCGTCATCGTAGGGAAAACCTCCTGGTTTCACCCTCACAATATCGATGTCTTTTTCTAACCCTAACTTTTTAACTCGTTGCGAGGCGACCTGACAAACATCAGTTTCAACGTCAATGCCAATTACTTTCTGTGCGCCATAATCACTAACTAGGCTCACAGTAATTCCACCGCTTCCGCACCCAATATCAAGAACAGTGGCTTTCGATAAGTCAACATCCCCCAATATCCGCTTGACTTCGTCAGGGCCACCAGGAGATAGGTAACCGTCTCCCCATAATTTTTCTAAGAATTCGATATGGCTTCTGTCGTAGTAAGGTGGAGGCTCTATCATAATTAGAATCACCGTAGTAAAATCAGCGTGTCGTTATTATGAAAAAAATTATATACCTTTATAAATTTTTGCAATTAAAATTCGACAATGAAACACGCCAAACGGGTTTAAACTAAAGTCTGGTAGGGTGTTAAACTTCTATTAGTTCGTTTTTACCAAAAGCTGGAGTATCAACCACTAGCTTTTTGCTTGGCCAATTTACACTAACAATTGCCCCACCAATGTCATCCGATCCGATCCCATTCGAAAAACCTAGCTTTGCGCCGGAGCGCTCAAGAAGGGTTTTGGCAATGAACAATCCAAGACCCATTCCGTCGTAACCGGGACGGTCAGTAATCAACTTGTTGCGCTTTCTGCTTCGGACAAATGGATCACCAATACGGTTCAAAATCTGTGGCTCAAACCCACGACCGTCGTCACAAATTTTGACGTAAACATGAGTTTGGTCCCACCCAATATCTATGTGAACATTTGAATTAGAAAAATCTACTGCATTTTGAACAAGATTTCTGAGACCGTGAATTACTTCAGGCTTGCGCATGGTTTGTGGCTGATTGGTGTCAAACTCATCATTATTATTGAATGTAAAAAGAACTGTTTTGCCACGTTCTAAGTGTGGCTCAGCAGCCTCGCGTACCAATGCCGACCATGGGGTCACTCGCAAATGTAAGTCATCTTTTCCAGCCCGTCCCATGGAGGCTAAGATGTCTCGACATCTATCTGCCTGCTCATGAATAAGGCGAGCATCAGCATGAAGTTCTGGAGAATCTTCCATTTCTTCCATCAGCTCTGCGCTAGTAAGCTTTATCGTAGCCAGTGGGGTTCCAAGTTCATGGGCTGTTGCGGCAACCACACCACCTAAGTCAGTCAGTTTTTGCTCTCGGGCGAGTGCCATTTGTGTGGCCAGTAGGGCTTCCGACATAGAGGTCATCTCTGCTGTTACGCGCCTGGTATAAACTGAGATAAAAATTATACCTGTCACAATTGCAACCCAGAAACCAAACACAAAGACATCAGGCATATTCATTAAGTTACCTGTAGCCGTGTCTAGGGGAAGGTGTATTAGGCCAACAACTGTAATCATACCTATCGCGCAAATGGCCAATAAGAGAGTTGATCTGGTTGGTAGGACTGTCGCTGCAATGGCTACTGGAGCAAGAATGAGCAGTGCAAATGGATTGCTAAGCCCTCCAGTAAAGGCCAAAAGCAAAGACAGCTGAAGCGTATCAAACAGAAGCGTAAACATTGTTTCTGTTTCAGACAGCCGTCGGTTGTCAGGAAAAACTAACAATGCAAAAAGATTTGTGAGTACGGACATGCCAATCACAGTGGCACAGGGTATAAGCGCTAACTCCAGCTCATAGAGATACTGAGCAATAATTAAAGTTACAATCTGGCCAGCGATTGCAAACCACCGAACCAATACTAGAGTGCGGAGCCGCATCCAATTACTACGTGCACTTTGGTCGATGTAGCCAGTACTTGGTTGTGGCATTTTTCACTCCTGTGACAAACTAAAACTAAACAGGCTCGCCCTTATGCTATAACTAATATAACGAAAGTTCAGAAGGAGCCATAATGCCTAGTAAAAAGTTTACAGCCTTTTCAGCGGCCTTACTGCTGATACTATTGATTGGTACCTTTCTTTACACACAGATCACGGCGCCTGCCAATCGCTTTGAGGCCTGTGTTTCGGGTGGGGTTGCAGGTGGCTCAATTGGTGGACCGTTTGAATTAGTTGATCAAAAGGGTCTAACTGTAACTGATTTAGACGTTTTGGATCAGCCAGCACTGGTATATTTTGGTTATACATTTTGCCCAGACGTTTGCCCCATGGATGTGGGCCGCAACTCAGTTGCTGTTGATATCTTAGCAGACATAGGACTCACGGTCCGGCCAGTATTTATAACTATTGATCCAAAACGCGACACAACAGAATATTTGGCTGACTTTGCTTCGAACAACCACCCCAATTTAGTTGGCCTTACAGGTACAGTCGAGCAAATTTCTAAGGTAGCTAGATCTTACAAGGTATATTATCAAAAACAACCTGGAGATGATGATGAGTATTATCTTATGGATCACTCAAGTTTTACCTATTTAATGATGCCTGAATTTGGGTTTGTTGATTTTCTCAGAAGTGACTTGTCGCCTCAAACGGTTGCTGATCGAGTTGCCTGTGTAGTCAACGCTGCTTGATACTGGCGCAATTCGACCCATGTTGTTATCTTAAGACAGATTAAGAGGATCAAATAATGGTAACTGGACAACTTGAAATTGGTGAAGACAGATCATTGCTTTTGGTGGATGACGATGAGCCGTTTTTGAAACGCCTTGCTAAAGCTATGGACAAAAGAGGTTTTTCGGTGGAGCAGGCAGGGTCAGTGGCAGCTGGCTGTGCAATCGCAACTGCAAGGCCTCCGGCATATGCTGTTGTAGATTTAAGGTTGGAGGATGGAAACGGCCTGGATGTTGTTGAGACCTTGCGCGCAAAGCGTCCGGATAGTCGTGTTGTGGTTCTTACTGGCTATGGTGCAATAGCTACAGCAGTTGCTGCTGTTAAAATTGGTGCCACTGATTATCTCTCAAAACCAGCTGATGCGACTGATATTACAAATGCACTTTTAGCTAGTGGAGACGATCTCCCACCACCGCCTGAAAACCCGATGTCAGCGGATCGGGTTCGCTGGGAGCATATACAAAGAGTTTATGAACTGTGTGATAGAAATGTAAGTGAGACGGCACGGAGACTTAGTATGCACCGTAGGACCCTCCAGCGTATTTTAGCTAAACGGAGCCCACGTTGATCTAAAAGGTTTTTCTTGTTTGAATATAAAACAACTAAAAATTGGTATTAAATTTTACTCAATAGGTTTGCGTGTTGGCGCATGAATTCGTGTCGCACCTCAACGGGGGGCCTTAAAACCACTTTAAGCTCCCTCATTATTTTCTCATCTACTTTTCCAAATAACTTATCAGCCTCTAACTTGGAAAAGCCTGCAAGTTGTGTGGCTTCAAGCCAAGCACTTACTTTATCTGCTTTCTTAATTTGTTTTTTAAGCGCAGCAGGTATGATTGTGGATAATCCAAACCGCATGTGGATTGCAGCGGCTAGGCGTTTATCCAGCTGATCGTAACCAGGACCAACGGAGGCCTTAACTGGAGATATCATATCTCCAATGACATATTCAGGAGCATCGTGGAGAAGTGCAATAAGTCGTTGAGCAGGCTTTGCTTTTGGGTTGAGGCGAGTGAAAATTTCCTCAACTAAAAGTGAGTGTTCTGCAACAGAGTAAGGAAATTCGCCGATTGTTTGACCGTTCCATCGCGCCACAAATGCTAGGCCGTGTGCGATATCTTCAACCTCAATATCAACGGCTGTGGGATCAAGAAGATCTAACCTACGACCGGATAGCATTCGTTGCCATGCTCTATTTTGTATCATTAATCTCTGCTCCTCAAATTAATCTTAATATATTTGTTCTACTATTGTCCAAATGTCCTGCTGATGGTAACTGGCACCAAATTATTAAAACTAAAAAATTTCGAAATCATTAAACAATCTTTACACTAGGAACATATAAAAAAATGGAAAATGACTATATAGTAAAAGACATTGCATTGGCTGGGTTTGGCCGCAAAGAATTAGATATCGCAGAAACTGAAATGCCAGGCCTTATGGCTTTGCGTAAAGAATATGGTGAGAGCCAGCCGCTAAAGGGATCTCGGATTGTTGGCTCACTACACATGACCATCCAAACCGCTGTTCTGATTGAAACGCTTGTGGATTTAGGTGCTGACGTACGATGGGCCTCGTGTAATATTTTTTCAACCCAAGATCATGCGGCGGCGGTTATCGCTGAAGGTGGTACACCTGTGTTTGCAATTAAGGGCCAGTCTTTAACAGAGCATTGGGATTACCTTGATCGCTCGTTTATGTTCCCAGATGGAGCCAACATGATCTTGGATGATGGTGGTGACGCTACATTATACGTTCTTTTGGGAGCACGCGTTGAAGAAGGTGAAACTGATCTAATTGAAGTTCCGACCTCTGAAGAGGAGGAAGCGGTATTTGCACAGATTAAGAAGCGTATGGCAAAGACACCTGGCTGGTTCGTCAAAACTCGTGCTGCCATTCAGGGCGTATCTGAGGAAACAACAACGGGAGTTCACCGCCTTTATGAATTGGTCAAGCAGGGTCAACTGCCATTTCCAGCGATTAATGTGAATGATTCAGTAACTAAATCAAAATTCGATAACAAATATGGCTGCAAGGAATCTTTGGTTGACGGTATCCGTCGGGCAACTGATACGATGATGGCTGGTAAGGTAGCGGTAGTTCTCGGCTATGGCGATGTGGGAAAAGGCTCTGCTGCTTCTTTAAGTGGCGCCGGAGCACGCGTGAAGGTAACGGAAGTTGATCCTATCTGCGCTTTGCAAGCGGCTATGGATGGGTTTGAGGTTGTACTTCTGGAAGATGTTGTTTCAAGCGCGGATATTTTTATCACCACTACTGGAAACAAAGACGTGATCCGTATCGAGCACATGCGCGAGATGAAAGACATGGCTATAGTTGGAAACATTGGTCACTTTGATAATGAAATCCAGGTAGCAAACTTAAAAAATCATAAGTGGACCAACATTAAAGAGCAGGTCGATATGATCGAAATGCCGAACGGCAATCGCTTGATCCTACTGTCCGAAGGCCGTTTGTTGAACCTTGGCAATGCGACAGGTCACCCGTCATTCGTGATGTCAGCCTCGTTCACCAACCAAGTTTTGGCGCAGATCGAGCTGTGGACCAAAGGCGATGATTACAACAATGACGTGTATATTTTGCCCAAGCACCTCGACGAAAAAGTGGCTCGACTTCACCTAGATCGTATTGGTGTGAAGTTGTCTTCGCTTAACAAGGAGCAGGCTGACTATATTGGCGTTGGAACTGATGGCCCATTTAAGCCAGAGCACTATCGCTACTAGTACGCTCAAGGACCATTTTAAAGAAGAGGGCGCCGGTAAGTTGCGCCCTTTTCTTTAAATGTTGGTGAGTTAATCTTACTTAACCAATTAGCTTATTCCATTCGACAAGTTTTGCGCTTTCAGATAAATTTGACTGACTATAGGGATCGTTTGTGGCCCAAGCCGTTGCCTCAGCCATACTTTTCACTTCCAAGATAATTAGGGATATTCACATTTGACCACTACCATCAAGTAGGGGTCCCGCCATGTCTACAACTCCTGTCTTTTTGATATATTGTAGGTGAGCCTCTCGGTTTAAAACCTGAACGGTGAGGCGATCAGTTTTATCATGGGCCATGAGCACTACACGCATTGTATTTCTTTTTTAAGTGGCCGTGCCATGATGTCAGCCATGACTTCTGAAACATTGGCTGTTCCAGAACAAAGTTTTGCAACAGCTTCAGTAATAGGCATTTCAATATCTAAACGCTTTAAAATGGGAACCATCGCCAGTGCAGTTGCTTTTCCTTCTATAGTGCGGCTTGGGTCCAAGCCCTTTGTTCCACTGAGTTCCATACCGTAGCAGTAATTTCGCGACTTATTTGATGTACAAGTTAGGCAAAGGTCACCAAAGCCAGAAAGGCCAGCCAGTGTTTCAGCCTGTGCCCCAAGCCGCATCGCGTATCGAATTATTTCTGCATGGCCTCTTGTTATCAGGGCGGCCCTTGCGCTCTCTCCTAAGCCGGCGCCAACAGCGGCGCCACAAGCGATGGCGATAACATTTTTCAAAGCTCCACCAATTTCTGCACCAATGGGATCGTGTGATATATAAATCCTTAAGGTACCATTTGATAGCTTAATTTGCCATTCACCAAGGTCGTCGTTTTCATTAGAGGCTAGAGTCAGGGCGGTTGGCAGGCCCTTGGCTATATCTACCGCAAAGCTTGGGCCGGTGAGGATTCCAACTGGGCCATCTGGATACAAGCTTTTTAATATGGAATAGCCACCAAGCCCACTATCCAGGTCAATTCCTTTGCTGCAACCGATTAGAGCTTGGCCTTCTAGATATCTAGAAATGTTTTGCAAAACCTGGTGTGTATTTTGAAGGGGAACGGCGCAAAGAACCAAACTGGAACCCTGCAGTGCCTCGTTTAAATCGCTCGTTACGGAAACATTGGGTCCTAATTCGTGACCTGGTAGTTTTGAGTTTTTACGAGTTTCTTTAATGGTGCGCGTGGACTTTTCATTACGACCCCATAGCTGCACTTTTTCGTTACCTGACAAGGCGATCGCCAAAGCTGTACCGAAAGCACCGGCCCCAAGTATGCAAATAGTCATGGTTTTTGCTCTTTAGATTGGACATTTATAGACATAAGTTTGGAGTACAATAGACTTGGAATTAACGTACTGCTAATGTTAGTCATTGCTTTGTTCCTATTGATTGAATCTAAGTTAAATCATAACACTACTTCAGTTTTTGCTCAATCCTAAGGAGGCTCAATGCCTCAAATATTGGTTACACGGCCTATTGATCAGGCATTAAGGTTTGCTAAGGATCTTGAAAATGCAGGCGTGAAACCAGAAAAAATTTTAATTGACCCAATTTTGCAGATTAATGCATTAGACGTGACTTTTGATTTTTCAAATGTCAGAGGGATTTTGATTACGTCAAAAAATGCCCTTAGACATCTACCCGCTGGGTTAATTGAGTGTGGCTTTCCGGCATATTGTGTCGGTAGCTCTACCACGCGTCTAGCCTGTGAGTGTGGTCTTGTGGCAAAAAATATGGGTAAAACAGCTAAAGAACTTGCTAACGCCCTGGCAAAAATCTCACCAAAAGGACTGTTGGTACATGTTCGCGGCTCTTTTACTACTATCGATTTTAGTAACCACTTTCTTGGTACAGAATTAAAAATAAAAAATTTGATTACATACCATCAAACTGAACAACCACTTAAGCCAGAAACCCAAAACCTTCTGCAAGCTGGAAGGGATGTGGTTGTCCCCCTTTTTTCAACCCGGAGCGCCCAAAGCTTTTGTAAAATGAAATATAGCTGGACTCGGCATACGGCCGTTGTAATTAGTGAAAATGTAGCAAAATACTGCGAAAAAGCGGGCTTTGGTCAGATTATAGTTTCCCTTCAGCCTGATGCGCGCTCTATGCTTGAAGCTATAGTCCCGCTCATGAGAATAAAAATCGATTAATGGGTTTAGTTTGAAAAACTAAGACAGGTAAATTGTAGAAAGAAATAGGTAGTTTTTTTGGCAGATAAGAAGGTAAATAAAAAATTTAAAATCGATGATGTGGTTGTCGAGGAGGCCATTGTAACAGACGTAGGCTCGACCCAGGTTGGTAAAGAGCCACCGGATTTCTCCACTGTGAGCTCTGAAGAAAAGGCCTCCAATTACGGTTCAAAAAAGTCAAAACTTGGCAGCCTGTTTATTATTCTTGGAATATTTTTTCTTGGTCTCGTTGGCCTCGGTTTCTTTGTTCTACCCAAATATTTTGAATCCACTGACACAATCGGGTCGTTACGACTTTCGCAGTCTGGCCTTGAAGACAAATTTAAAAAGTTAAGCGCTCAAGTGGCTGCCCTTGAGGACAATGACCCAAAAAAAAATAGAATTGGGATCCTCGAAGTAGTTAACCCAGCCTTAGTTAAGATTGAATCCAATTTAACTGAACTGAGCGCGCTGCAATCGAAGCAGTCAGAGATGTTTAATCGTCGTATCGAAGCACTTGAAAGTGGCTCATTTACCAACCTTGTCTCCTCAGCTGAAACTGAAGCTTATCAACAGGCCGTTTCAAAAATTCAGGCTGACCTAGAGGGTCAGCGCATTCAAATTAACAAATTATCCGATGATCTGCGAACTCAGGTCCGAGAAGTTAAACGACAAATAAAAGTTGAAGAACGAAACGCTAATGAAATTGCCAAAAGTGGACTGACTTCCAGCGCCATAGATAAAATTCAGGTATTAGTAGAGAGTGGTTTGGGGTATCAAACAATTCTGGCTGAACTTAGTCGTTCTACTGACTTAAGTCTTTCACCGGCTATTGTTGATAATGCCGAAAGTGGGGTGGCAAGTTTAAAGTTGCTACAAAACCAGTTTTCTGCTGCGGCACGCACAGCACTAAAAAAAATAAGAAACGAACAGGTAACTTCTGAAAATGAGGGTGCGGTTTGGTCCTTTGTAAAAGCTCAGCTTGGTTTTCGCTCTTTAACCCCACAGGAGGGTGTTTCGGCTGATGCCGTGCTTTCCCGAGCACAAGCTGCGGTGAGCGATGGAGACATAGGTGCTGCACTTATAGAAATTAAGACGCTTACAGATGTTGGACAATCTGCTTTAAAAGACTGGTCGTTGGCTGCTGAGAGCCGCATTCGTGTGTTGGAAGAATTAGCTAAAATTTCTGACAACCTGATAATCAATTAGGAAAAATAGGATGCTTTGGTCACTTATAAAAATTCTATTTTTTTTAACGGCTGTAATTGTAATTACACTTGGTGCGGTGTGGCTACTGGAGTCAAAGGGTGGCGTAACAATTGAATATGCAGGTTTTGAATTATCTTTTGGCGCACTTCAGGCCGCCATATTAGGAATTTTATTTACCGTGGTTCTGTGGGTTTTCCTCAAGGTTTTTGGACTTATTGTTGCAGTATTTCGTTTCTTAAATGGTGATGAAACAGCACTATCACGATACTTGTTTCGCAATCGTGAACGACGTGGCTTTGAGGCGCTTTCTTCTGGATTGATGGCCTTGGCAAGTGGCGATGGCGCCGAGGCTATGACAAAAGCCAAGAAAGCTGATAAGCTACTCGGGAAACCAGAATTGACGAACTTGGTTATAGCGCAAGCTGCAGTTGCTTCTGGAGATAAGGAAACTGCGCGGGCGACTTACAAAAAACTACTGGAAAACCCAAAAACACGGTTTGTTGGCGTTCATGGCCTACTTAAACAAACACTGCAGTCTGGCGATATGGAAACAGCGCTCAAATTGGCAGAGCGCGCGTTTGCACTGAAACCAAAACATGTAGAAACTCAAGATGTTCTGCTTAAACTGCAAGCCAGTCAGAAAGATTGGTTGGGAATCCGAGATACTCTAAAAGCAAAGCTAAAACACGGTGCACTCCCAAAAAATGTACATAAGCGTCGAGATGCTATTTTTGCCTTATCTCAAGCGATGGAACTACAAGTGGAAGGTAATTTTGATGAGAGCCATAAGCTGGCGGTCGAGGCTAATCGTCTTTCTCCAGCATTAGTGCCTGCAAGTTTGCTAGTTGCGCGTGGGCAAATAAAAAAAGAAAAACCAAAGCTTGCGACCCGCACTGTGCTTGCTGCTTGGGAATTAGCCCCTCATCCAGAGTTAGCAACAGTTTATGCGGAAATTGAACCAGATGAGGCGCCCCTTGATCGAATAAAAAGGTTTCAGAAACTCACTAAATCTATGCCCAAACATCCTGAAACTAAGATGCTACTAGCCGAATTAAATATTGCCACAAGTAATTACACCAAAGCCCGTTCGGTACTCAGGGGACTAGCTAAATCTGATCCAACAATGCGCTCACTTACTATAATGGCCGCCATTGAGCGAGGTGAAGGTGCTGATGATCAAACTGTACGGCAACTTTTAACTCAAGCAATTTCAGCACAGCGGGACCCCCAATGGATTTGCGAAAACTGTGGTGAAACGTATCAAAGCTGGGAACCAGTATGTCTGAATTGTGATGCTATAGACAGCGTAAGTTGGAAGCGGCCACCTCCATCCGAGTCGGTTAGCGCCGAAATGCTACCACTGATTGTTGGCCAAATGGCTAAGGTGGACCAAGATGTGACATCAGGTGGGTTCGATAATGAAACTGAAGCAAGAAGTGAAACTAAAACATTAGATAAATAAAAAAAATCTTGAGCGTCAACAGCTAAAAAATATTAACACAGAGTAAAATAATGGAAAAAAAGAGAAAATTTTCTGGATCAGAGTTGTGCAAGTATGAGGCACATGAGGCCGTTAAACTTTTAAAAAATGGTGACGTGTCTTCTGGTGAGTTACTTGACGCAGCGACAAAGCGAATTTCGCAAACTGGCAAGATAATTAATGCGACAACTACGCTTTGTGAAGAGCGCGCCAGAACTGCAGCTAAATTTCTAGATAACACAGAAGATAGCCACGACGGATGGTTAGCTGGTCTCCCTATTACAATTAAAGATTTAAAAATGGTGGCCGGTGTTCGCACAACATATGGAAGTAAGGGTTTTTCTGATTTCATACCGGAGGAAAGTGATCCGCTTGTAGAACTTCTTGAGGCGCGTGGTGGAATTGTTTTGGGTAAAACAAATACCCCAGAATTTGGCGCTGGTGGAAATACTTTTAACGAGGTGTTTGGTCCAACCCTGAACCCCTGGGATACGAGTTTGAATGCTGGAGGGTCATCTGGTGGTGCTGCGGCATCACTTGCAACGGGAGAGATCTGGCTTAGTCACGGAAGTGATCATGGTGGTAGCCTTCGTACGCCTGCTGCTTATTGCGGTATTGTTGGTTTGCGGCCTAGTCCCGGTATTGCGGGGGGACCGGATAAAGATAATGCTTTCATGATTGAGGGGACCCAGGGGCCGATGGCTCGATCTGTTATGGATTGCGCGCTTTTTCTGGATGCTATGTCTGGATATGATCCAAGAATTGCAATTTCTTTTCCTCACCCAAAAACTTCTTACCAAGATGCAGTGAGGCATGTTCCCAGTAAACTTGCCATAGCATTTTCTTCTGACCTAGGAGGTTTTGGGCAGGTTGATAAGGAGATGGATAATCATCTGCGTGGCATTTTGCTGATGCTAGAAAACAACGGAGCAGAGATTGAAGAAACCTGCCCTGACCTTTCAGAACTTGAAAAAACTTACCATACCCTCAGAGGAGTGATGTGGGCGACAGCCGCCAGGGGCTTGCCGGAAGAGGTTAAGCGCCATTTTAAACCTACCCTGGCTCAAAATACAGCTTTTGGACAATCCCTATCAATAGATGACATTATTGATGCAAATATTAACCGCTCAAAAATCTATAATAGAATGGTAAAGCTTTTCGAAAAATACGATGTTTTAGCCTGCCCAACTGTTGGTTGCATGCCTCACAGTCAGTCTGAGGAGTGGGTAGATAATGTTGGTGGAGTTAAACTATCAGGTTACATGGATTGGTTGCGATTTGCATTTTTAGCCACAACGGCAGGCTTGCCATCCATTTCTGTTCCAGTGGGATTGGGTCCAAGAGGATTGCCGGTTGGCTTACAGTTGATAGGAAGGCCACGTGGAGAGGCAAAGCTTTTGTCTGCTGCACGACTGGTTGAATTAACGGTAGGTGGGCCCCTAGGTCCGATTGATCCAATTTGAATTGGATAAAAATACCTTTGAAACCTTAATCTATACTCAAGCCACTGGGTACACGTTCAGGTATACCAAGACTTCCCAAGGAAGATGTCTTTCCGGTTAGGCTGCTCAGGAAACTTAAAATCTCAGTTAATGGGCCGGTTCGTCACCTATCTCTGCCATTTTTGCTGTGAGTTTACTCAACATCGTTGCCCTAATCTCAGCATAGGCAGGATCATCAGCAACATTAAAAAGTTCAAGAGGGTCTTTTTCGCAATCAAACAATTCCCATTCTTTATCCTGCCCACCCATGTTCGTGCCGGGCAGATCAAAGCCATCGTTGTACCAGTAAATAAGTTTGTAGCGTTGATCACGAATTCCGTAATGAGAATAAGCGTTGTGATCAGGATCACGATGCATCCAATATCGGTGATAAGCGATCTGTGGCCAATTACTGGGCGGATTTCCCTCGAGGACTTTGCGAGCGGATAGTCCTTGCATATAGTTGGGGATAGGCAATTCTGCATAATCTAGGAAGGTTGGGGCAAAATCAACATTACACAACATGTCGTCACAGACTGTTCCTGCGGGAATACTCTCAGGGTAGCGCATAAGAAACGGCATCTGAAACGACTCCTCATACATGAATCGTTTATCAAACCATCCATGTTCGCCCAGAAAGAAACCTTGGTCCGAAGTGTAGATGACAATTGTATTGTCGGCCTGTTCGGTTTCATCCAACCAGTTCAGCAGTCGCCCGACGCTTTCATCGATTGAGTGAATTGTGCGCAGATACCGTTTCAGATAGCGCTGATATTTAAAATAACTCAATTCATCCTGAGTCTGAAAGGTAAAAGCCTCGCCAGTATCCCGATCTATGAGGCGAAGGTTTGTGACATCTTCAGGGTTTGGAATGCACCTGTCCGTTGCCCCCGGTTTTGTGCGCTCTCCAACTTCGGCACCGCCTTCCGGTTGAACTAAACCCAAATCAACGTATTTCATATCTTCTTTAATCCGCATTCGTGCCTCAGCCGCAGCCTTAGCTCGGTTTTTGTAATCATCATCAAACGTATCAGGCAAGGCGATATCGTCTTGGTAGAGATGTCGATTATTTGGATGTGGTTCCCATTCACGATGGGGTGCTTTGTGGTGGCACATCAGGAAGAATGGTTTATCGCGATCACATCGGTTGAGCCATTCGAGGCTTTTGTCTGTGATAACGTCGGTGGCATACCCAAGCGCTTCAATCTCTTTGCCCATCTCGATCATATAGGGGTCGAAATACTCGCCCTGACCAGGCAGGACTGACCAAAAATCAAAACCCGTTGGCTCATGGGCCCTGCCCTCACCAAGGTGCCATTTCCCAACAAGTGCAGTTTGATAACCACCAGTCCGCAGATGTTTAGCCACATTGGGCCCACGGTTATCAATCGGCGTTTCAAGTGTGGTTACATTGTTAACATGATTGTAAGTGCCAGTCAGGATCGCCGCACGACTGGGGGTGCAAATCGAATTGGTTACATAGCAATGGTTCAATCGAACGCCCTCATTCGCAATACGATCAAGATTGGGTGTACTGTTTATACCAGAACCATAACAACTTATTGCCTTTGATGCATGATCATCAGCCATGATAAAGAGAATATTAGGGCGCTTTTTTGTCATGTTATTACCTGTCTGAAGGTTTGTATTGGAGAGGCAAGATCGGCCACTGAATCATATCCAAGAACCCAATTTAAATAAATATGCACTCGCATTTTTGATCATCACTTAAGCGCCGATTTCCAAGCTAAATATGACTTTTTTGGCGTGCGCTTTTGAGTTTCAAAATCAACATGAACTAAACCAAACCGCTTTTCATAACCTAAAGTCCATTCATAATTATCCAACAAGGACCAAACGTAATAGCCAGCCAGCGGTACACCTTGCTTAATCGCTTTTAAAACTGCCAGCAAATGCTCAGAGATATACCGGAGCCGCGCATCATCGTTCACCGTGCCGTTTTCCACCAAATCATTATTTGCCATTCCGTTTTCAGTCACATAGATTGGCAGACCACGCGTATATTCTTGATGTGTGCGCATGATGAAATCAAAAAGTCCATCCGGATAGATTTCCCAACCCATTTGTGTCTTATCAAGCGGCCCTTCATACGCCTGTATGTTAGGCCATCCACCCTCTTTATGACCCAAATTTGAACGGGTATAATAATTGATACCACACCAATCAACAGGCGCACCGATCAAATCGAAATCATCCTGCCATTTCTTTGGCAGAAAGGGTTCTAAACCCTCAAGTACCAAATCTGGATAGGTTTTGTGAAAAATACCACCCATAAAGAAACGGTTGTAGATAGCATCATACCGAGCCGCAGCAGCACAATTATCAGGGTTATCATCAATCGGATTTGCATATTCAAAATTGCATACCGCACCAAGATTTTTTATGCCCATAGCGCGCATTCGCGTAATAGCAGTGCCATGCGCACAAAGCACATTATGCATTGCACGCGCTGTTGCCCTAATATCGCGCAACCCGGGTGCATGTACCCCTTCAAAATGTGACAACCAGCTTACGCACCACGGCTCATTGATCGGTGCTACTGAAAACATCCGATCGCCAATTCGCGCCATTACAACCTCAGTGTAATCACCAAACCATTTGGCTATGTCGGTGTTTCGCCAGCCGCCGCGATCTTCTAAGGCCGAGGGCATTTCCCAATGATAAAGGGTTACAGCAGGTTTTAGACCTCGCTCCAACATGGCATCAGTTAAACGATCGTAAAAATCCAATCCTTGCTGATTTACCAATCCAACCCCATCAGGGATGACCCGTGCCCAGCTGGTTGAAAACCGGTATGTGTCGAACCCAGCAGCGGCAACAAGATCTAAATCTTCTTCAAACCTGTGATAATGATCACAGGCCAATTGTCCATGTTCCAAACCCACAACATTGCCTTGAGTGGCCGCAAAACTGTCCCAATGGGTGCTACCGGCGCCACCGAATTTGTGTCCTTCAATTTGATAGGCTGATGTAGCAGTTCCGAAAAGGAAGTCCGCAGGATATTCGCTACGAGTTATCAAAAAATATGCGCCTTACTTACATCGACACTAAAGCTTGTATCCTGCCCGACAATCAGATCAATTTCTTCAGAGCTGGCATAACGAAATAAGACCTTTTCGGAAGACATCACCTCAATTATCGTTTCTGTTCCGAGCTGCTCTACCAACGTTACCTTGCCCTTAAGCGCCCCCTTAGGATCAAGAATCAAATGCTGTGGACGAATACCCAAACGCACAGCGGCACCGCTTGTCTTCCCCGTCGATACCAAGCGTACATCCCTCAACTCCATCCCGGAGCCTTTGAACTCTGCAATATTGGCCTCGCTTACAACGTCGCCCAAAACACCATTAAAGAAGTTCATTGTTGGGGAACCCAAAAAGCCAGCCACAAACTCATTTTCGGGCCTATTGAATAGCTCCATCGGCTTCCCAGTTTGCATCACTTCGCCATCCTTCAGAACGACAATTTTATCGGCTAAAGTCATCGCCTCAACCTGATCATGGGTTACATATATGGTTGTTGCCTCAAGCTGCGAATGCAGCCGCGCAATTTCAACCCGTGTGTCATGGCGCAAAGCCGCATCTAAATTTGACAACGGCTCGTCAAATAAAAATACATCTGGGTTTCTAACAATTGCTCGGCCAATAGCAACACGTTGGCGCTGTCCACCCGACAATGCAGCTGGCCTGCGGTCCAGAAGATGCTCCATTTGAAGAATTTTAGCTGCTGCCTCTACTCGTGTTTTAATTTCAGCTTTTGATAAGCTTTGGAGGCTTAAAGAAAAAGCCATATTCTGAAAAACCGACATGTGTGGGTAAAGAGCATAGGATTGGAAAACCATTGCAATTCCGCGTTCTGATGGAGGTAAATCCATAACAGGCTTGTCTGCTATTATAATTTCGCCATCCGTTAGTTTTTCCAAACCAGCAATTAGCCGCAGTAGCGTCGATTTTCCGCAACCAGAAGGTCCAACAAAGACAACAAATTCCCCTTTTTCTATGGATAGGTGTACATCTCTTATAACTTTTGTTTTTCCAAAAGATTTATCGACATTTTTAAGTTCAACTTGTGCCATGCTTTACCTCTTCGAAGGTGGCTTTAACCTTTTCAAAATCAAATTTACATCGTAATTTTTGATAATTACTCACCCTATTAAAAATTATTTCTTTAGGCCCACCAGAAACTTTTGACATGATATTAGCGTGCATCATCGCAGACTGCTTTTTTCGCCATTGTAAGAATTTAGAAAACTCACCGTAGATGGATTTAGTATTCTTTGCCATCCCTAGCCCAGCTTTCTCCAAATGAACTTCAGCTATTGGCAACCAAGTTTGATTGGCTGATGTAAACCCACCCATAGGTTGTTTCTTGTCCCAAACCATAGGTGTTCTACATGTGTCCCGGCCCAAAAACTCAGGATGAAAATTTATTCCCCAGGGATCTTTCATTTTGTCTAACGGAATATCCGTAACATCACCTAATCCTAATTCTTCGCCCTGATAGACGCAGGTTGAGCCGATTAGTGATGTTTCGAGCTGAAGAAGTAAGAGTTGTAAATCATCTTGTTTGTCTACTGAAATTCCAAGTGGTTCCAGCTGGCGGGTTGCCGACCTTGGAACATCATGATTAGAGAAGGCAAAACATAGTCGGCCCGAACCGTTAAACACCTCTATCGCATTAGAAATAGCTTCTTTAAGTTCTAGCACGGTCAATCCTGACCATTCAAGAAGATCAAAGTTATAGGTTGCGTGGAGCCTGCCAGGTTCTGAAAACGCTTCACTAACATTCATAGCATTACCTTCGTCTCCATCGACTTCGCCCATGAGAAAACGGTCACCATCATATTCTTCGGCTATCTTTCTAAAAGCTTTACTAAACTCCTGGATCACAGGTTGATTAAGCTGAGCCACGTCATGCAATTGTCTAAAGAAAGGTTGTTTGTCTTGAGGTAGGGGGCCAAGAACGAAATTTGGATCTGCTAAATTATCTCTATATGGTGGAGTATCCCCATTGATTGTGTGGACTGCGTCTAATCTGAAGCCATCTACACCGCGGTCAAACCAAAATCTGGCTATTTTATTGAACTCTTCTCGTATTTCAGGGTTTGCATGGTTTAAATTTGGCTGCTCTGGTAAAAAATTATGTAGGTAATATTGCTGTCGTCTTGGCTCCCATGACCAAGCTAAGCCTCCAAAAAAAGACAGCCAATTATTAGGTGCAGACCCATCTGGTTTTGGATCGACCCAATGAAACCAGTCTGCCTTTGGGTTCTCTCTAGATTGGCGGCTTTCTTCGAACCAGGGATGCAGAGAAGAACAGTGAGCAGGAACAATATCTATCATAAGACGTAAGCCAATCTTATGGACCTTATCAATTAAGTTATCAAAATCCTCCAGAGACCCATACTCAGGATTAACGTCACAATAGTTAGAGACATCATAGCCGAAGTCATGTTGAGGTGAGGTGAAAAAAGGACTTATCCAAATAGCATCAACACCTAAATTTGCGATATAGTCCAATCTCGAAGTGATACCATTGAGATCACCAATCCCATCACTATTTGAGTCCTGAAATGATCTTGGATAAATTTGATATATGACGGCATTTTCCCACCATTTTAAGAGAGACATTGTTCAGCCCCCCTTGACAGACCCGGCTAGCAAACCTCTGATAAAATATTTTTGCATCGCAAGAAATACTATCACCGGCACTACCATGGAAATTACCGCCGAAGCATTAAGAAGATGAAGTTGGTCTCCAAAAGTTCCCAATTGTCTTTCTAGTAAGATTGGAAAAACTACATCATCATTAGCGCTCGGACCAATGAACATAGCTACCAGTAAATCATTCCAGATCCAGAGAAACTGAAAAATACTGAATGAAGCCAGTGCTGGCACAGAAAGTGGTAAGACCACTCTCACAAAAATTTGCATATGATTGGCGCCGTCAATTTTGGCGCTCTCAAGTATTTCCCGGGGTAATGCTACGATGTAATTACGCAGAAGAAAGATGGCGAGAGGGAGGCCGAATCCGGTATGCGTGAGCCATAAACCCGCAAATGACTTGGTTGGAAACTGACACGTGTTTGTCAATTCGCAATCCGTCGTCCACTGCTTGAGCGCCGTTGCCCAACTTGCAAGACCGTTTAAGCCTTGCAAAATTGGTAAAAAAGCCAACTGGGTCGGAACCACCATCAGTGAAACTACAAGTATGAACAACCAATCTCTGCCTGGAAACTGCATCCATGAGAAAGCATACGCCGCAAATGCAGCAACTGTGATAGGAATTATAGTTGCTGGAACAACTACAATAAAAGAAGATATTAGAGCGTTTGGAACGTCTTTATTATCTAGTAACACCTCAAAATAGGCTTCGGCTCCAAATGCTGGATCTTGATTTATAAAAACATCGAGATTTTTTGGCTTGGGTGCTATTGCTTCTGGAAAAGACCAAACAAAATCACCATTAGCTTGGAAAGAAAAATCTCCCCCTCGAACATCCATAACTTCGCCTGCCGGGACGAGTTTTCGAATTAACTTAGATTTCCCAGGTTTGTCGGGGTCAGGCACCCGACCCTTGAACATAATCGATTTTATCTCCCCAGATAGCGTGAACCACTCTTTGTTTTTATTTATCCGTTCAAAGATATTTCCACGCATTTCTATGACTTTGGTCTGTTGCCCCTTGTCGTGGGTGCTGAATCGGTGCCCAAGTTCAGTTGGCGTAAATGCTGTCCAAAAACCTGAAGTTTTAGACGCAACTTCAGATCTAAACGATGTTGTTATTAGTGCGATAAAGGGAACCACCCAAATTACTAAAATTATTGCGAGAATAATATGGGCAAAAGAACGACTATACATGATCAACCCCTTTAATATTCTAATTGCTTTTGTTCGCGACGAATACGCCAACCAAGAAAAATCATGTGGGGAATAACTGTCAGCATTAACATTATTGCTATTGCAGCAAATAAATTATCAACTTTACTGCCACCAATAGACCAAGTATTCATCGCAGCTTCCATCATTGTGGCCAGCAAAAGCTTATCGTCATCATTGGCAGACAAGGCATAGGGAATATCAAAAACTTTCAAAACATCTGTTACAAGGTACGTCCATACAACTACCACTGTTGAAAAAATTTGTGGCAATTTCACTCTAAAAAAAAGCTGCCGCGGGTTTGCTCCATCAATTATTGCCGCTTCCACTGTTTCTTGTGGCACACCTCGCAAGGCCGCAGAAAAAATTACCATTGCGAAACCTGTTTTAATCCATACCATAATCCACATAAGGTAAAAATTACCCCAAAATTTAAGATTATACAGAGGCTCATTATACTCGGGCGTGTGTCCTAAAAGAGCTTTTAGTAGACCAATTTGATAGGACGGCGTAACCCCATTTATTGCTTCCTGAGGTTCGATCCCCCCACCGGCAAAAATATTTCGCCAGATAACAGCCGCTCCAACAAATGATATCGCTAAAGGTACAAAAATAAATGTTTTGGCTACGACGCCCCATCGCACAGAGTCTGCCAAAACAGCAATTAATAGCCCGAATATTATGCATAGTGATGGAACTAAGATAAGCCACATTAAACTATTTCTCATAGCAAGCCTAAATTGGATGTAGCCTAAAGCATTTGGGTCCCACAAAAATGAATAGTTACTGACAGAAGCTGTTCCACCAGGTTCTGTAAAGGAAATTTTCAATGTCGTGAGCGCGGGAATTAGCAAAAATAGTAACAGTAAGATCAGTGCTGGTCCGACAAATATCCAAGGTTGAATGGCTTCTACAATTAATGATCTTTTGCCAATTAAGTTGCTTGATCTAAAACTTGCCAGTCCAAAGTTAAGCCAATTTCCAATCCAATAGTAAAGAAATGAAATGAACAGAGCTATTATAACAGACCGGAGCGCAAACCCGACTTTTGCAAATCTGAGCTCTGTAACAAAAGTTGCGACAGACCAATTATATTTCTCATGCAGCCAGAGACCAAAATTGGCAAAAGCATCGTCTACCGGAGCAGTTAATGAAAAAATAAAAACAGCAGTAATCGGTAGCACGCAGACAATCGTCAGTACGATAGCTAAACTGTTACTAAATATTATGGATTGTATTGACCGCATATATTTGGGTTACCCGGTGATAATTAAAAAAGAGCACGGGGTAAACCCGTGCTCTTAAAATTTGTTTGGCAGCTATTAGTTTTTAATCGCGTCCCATGCTGTTTGAATATTGTCAGCTGTTTTTTTTGCGTCCTGGCCGTTTGCAAATGCTGTCATTTCGCTCCAAAAAGCACCTGCCCCAATTGCACCAGGCATTAAGTCAGAAGCATCAAAACGAAAGGTTGTTGCATTTGCGAGGATTTCTCCCTGCTTTCTAAGAAGTGGTGTTGCGTAAGCAGATAGGTCAGCGCCTTTGTGCGCAGTTAAGAATACACCTTGCTGCATCCAAGCCTCGTGAGCAGAAGCTTCCTGCAAATACTTGAAGAATGCACGGGTAGCAGGAGATTCTTTAGCCATTGTATAGAGAGTCCCTGCGCCGAGAACTGGATTTCCTAAATTTCCTGATGCGAATGGAGGGAAGTAGAAAGCATCTGCCTCGCCCCGTGCAACTTCTTCTCCTTTATCAGGAAAAAAACCGGTAATAAAAGACGCTTGACGATGCAACATACACCTTGGTGGCGAAGTAAACAGACCTTTTGGCGCGTCACCAAAAGATGTGGTAGCCACTGATGATGCTCCACCGGCAACGTAGTCGTCATTTCTAGAGAACTGACCATAAATGTTCATTGCATTAATTACCTCAGGGCTATTGAAGGCCAGGTCATTTGAAACCCACCGATCATAGTTTTCCGCTGAAGTGGTACGCAGCATGATGTCTTCCATCCAGTCTGTTGCGGTCCATCCGGTAGCATTTCCAGACTCCACACCGATACACCAAGGAGTATTGCCATCTGCAACCATTTGATCAGAAAGCGCAATTAGCTCTTCCATTGTTGAAGGAACTTCATAGCCGTTATCTTCAAATTGCTCAGGTGAATACCAAACTAAAGATTTCAGGTCCATTTTGTACGCAAATCCATAGAAATGCTCATTGCCACTGGCATCTGCGTAAGTTCCAAGATCGACCCATGAAGAGCCAGCTCCATAATTATCAGCCATCCACGAGGCCGCATCATCTCCAATTGGAATTAGATGACCTTCTGATGCCATATCAGCGGCAAGTCCTGGCTGTGGAAAAATTGCAATGTTAGGGGGGTTATTTGAACGCATATCTGCAACAACGAGGGCTGCAAAATCGCGCGACCCAGAATATTGAACTTTTGCACCAGTTGCTTTTTCAAAGCAGCTAATGGTGTTTTCTAACATTTCTTGGTCCGTCCCTAGCATGGATCCTTGCATAGTTATCACTGCACCAGGAAAACTTCCCATATCGCCAAGTTTTGAAGGTGTGTTGCAGACATCTGCATAGGCAACGCCGCTCATGCCGAATGACATAGCCGCTGCTACGCCTATGGTTTTAACGTTAAATTTCATTCTATTCCTCCCAAGAGTTTTAACATAAAAATAATAAAACAAGATTAAGTCTTTAGCTGACTCAATTTGCATAATAGATGTGCTTGTAGCTGCATCGTTGGTAGCGCTAGCAAACTCTAAAACCTGCTGAAGGTCAAACAGAAAAAGTTTGGAGATACAGAAATAAAAAAGTTCCAGTTTTCTTGTCAAAGGGTGCTGTCAACTTAATGAAAACTCGCATCAGATTGTTCGCACCGCCTAAATCTACGCGCTCAATAATTGACGCCACTCGGCTAGAGCAGCGGCATGGTTAAGCTTGAAATTGATGCGTGAATAAAGATGGCGTTCCTGATTAAAATGGTTCTGGATAGAAGCGTGGATGGAGACGAATTTCTGTAAGGTTGCCGTTCGTCGAAAGCGCAGCATCGCCCTCTCTCGTCGCCTGAACGGTAGGTGAGAATTCTCAGCTCTGTTGTTTACCCAGCGACCTGTTTCTTGCCGGCCAGCAT